>Ga0209344_10000458_pt1 | contig 71691 bp, 66 predicted proteins | sample Cruoilmetagenom6_FD_187293 | JGI IMG/M metagenome (GOLD analysis project Ga0209344, IMG submission 187293) | Oil polluted marine microbial communities from Coal Oil Point, Santa Barbara, California, USA - Santa Barbara Oil Seep Sample 6 (SPAdes)... | ecosystem: Environmental > Aquatic > Marine... | reverse complement strand
CGTTATCGAGAACGGCTTCGGCGAATGTGATTTCTGGACCCTCCATGCGGGGGTTTCTCCTTTGTTTTACGTCGCGCACCCGTGTGGTGTGCGACTCGTCAAGGAGCAGGAGCGGGCAGAAGGACGCGATGGTTCACGCGCATGCCTAGAGTGGCGGCGCGTGTCTGGTCAACAGTAGAAAGCCTCCGAATAACTCGGAAAATTACCACCGGTGACCAGCTTCTTGCCAGCCTGCTCCGTTTATCGCCCGATATTACGTGGGCAACGCTCGTAATCGTACCACCGTGGGCCTGTTGATCCCTAGAGATTGCTCCGCGACACGGGCTCGGCGCCATTCCGGCCGCCGGTGGCCTACGCTGACGAGTATGGAACCCACAGAGTCAGCACCTTCCGCCAGCGAAGAAAACAAGCGCAGGTTCCGCGAGGCGCTCGATCGCAAGCAGAATAAGCAGAAAGCCCGGCCGGGGCACCTGGATGCCGAGTCAGCCATCCAAGGAACCCACGACCGGGCCGACCACAAGCGCGAATTCCGCCGAAAGAGCGGGTAGCGCTAGACGCGTACTCTTAGGCCCCGAAGCTGCCAACCGGGCTGAAGCCTTCGGGCAGCGCGAACGGGTCGACGACCTGAGCTGAGCGCTCTGAGACGGCGGCGAGCGCCGCTAACTCCCCCGCGGCCCGCGTGATGCGTGCCGGCAGGGCGCCTGATGCACCCTGCGCGCCGCTACCCCAATCAGTGGATGCCGCATACACGCCGGTCGGCACGGCAACGGCGTGCAGGTAGCTGAAGAGCGGCCTCAGGGCGTAGTCGATCGCGAGCGAGTGCCGATCGGTGCCCCCTGTCGCGCCAAGCAGCACCGGCAGGTCCGTGAGCGATTGTGGGTCGAGTATGTCGATGAAGGACTTGAAGAGCCCGCTGTAGCTCGTGGTGAAGATCGGTGTGACGGCGATTAGTCCGTCGGCGCCGGTCACCGCGGCGATGGCGTCGGTGAGCTTGGTGCTCGGGAACCCCGTGAGCAGGTTGTTCGTGACGTCGTGCGCGAGATCGCGCAACTCGATGACGGTCACCTCGGCTTTGACACCGCGGTCGCGCAAGTCGCTGACGGTGGCCTCGGTGAGGCGATCGGCGAGTAGTCGAGTTGACGAGGGCTGACTGAGGCCAGCGGCGATGACGGCAATCTTCTTAACGTCGGACATGGTGTGCTTCTTTCTGTGAATCGGACCCAGTGCGGGGCGGGGAGCTAGACGGTTGCGGGGGCTTGGGCTGCGGAGTTAGCCAGAGCCGCGTCACGCTTGGCGACGAGCGCAGCGTGAGTGGGGGCATCCGGAACCTCGGCGGGACGGTTGGTGGCGAACTCCTTGCGAAGTACGGGCACGACTTCTTCGCCGAGGATGTCGAGCTGCTCGAGAACGGTCTTGAGCGGCAGGCCGGCGTGGTCCATCAGGAACAGCTGGCGCTGGTAGTCGCCGAAGTGTTCGCGCATGCCGGCGTACTTGTCGATGACCTCCTGCGGACTGCCCACAGCCAGGGGCGTCTGGTCGGTGAAGTCTTCCATCGACGGTCCGTGACCGTAGACGGGCGCATTGTCGAAGTACGGGCGGAACTCGGTCTTGGCTGCCTGCGAGTTGCTGCGCATGAACGCCTGGCCGCCGAGACCAACAATGGCCTGAGCTGCAGTGCCGTGGCCGTAGTGCTCGAAGCGCTGACGGTAGTAGTTGACGAGCTTCATGTAGTGCTCTTTAGGCCAAAAGATGTTGTTCGCAAAGAAGCCGTCTCCGTAAAACGCGGCTTGCTCAGCGATCTCTGGGCTGCGGATCGAGCCGTGCCAGACGAACGGAGGCACCCCATCCAGTGGCCGCGGGGTCGATTGGAAGCCTTGTAGCGGCGTGCGGTACTTGCCTTCCCAATTCACGTACTCTTCACGCCACAGCTTGTGCAGCAGCGAGTAGTTTTCGATGGCCAACGGAATCCCCTCACGGATGTCTTTGCCAAACCACGGGTAGACCGGCCCGGTGTTGCCGCGGCCCATCATCAGGTCGGCGCGACCATCGGAGAGGTGCTGAAGCATCGCGTAATCTTCGGCGATTTTCACGGGATCGTTTGTCGTGATGAGGGTCGTGCTGGTCGAAAGGATGAGCTTCTCGGTCTGCGCGGCAATGTACGCAAGAGTGGTGGTGGGGCTCGAGGAGAAGAACGGTGGGTTGTGGTGCTCCCCCAGGGCGAAGACATCGAGCCCGACTTCTTCCGCTTTCTTCGCGATCGTGACGGTGGCCTTGATGCGCTCCGCCTCGCTGGGCGTTGTGCCATCGGTCGGGTCAGTCGTGATGTCGCTAACGGTGAAAATTCCGAACTGCATGTGTGCTCCGGTCTCCCAAAATCTTTCTTGATGAATCAGTTATCCCGTTCAACCACACTGTTTCCCGATAATTCCAGCCCGCTACCGCCAAATGGCGGTTACGAGGGGTGGAACGTGGAATGGCTGGCGGTAGTGCCTCGCTAGCCTGAGAACCTAGCGTTGAGACACGCAGCGACCACACGGCGTCGTGAACCACTGGAGAGTTCTTGAGAATGAACACTGCACATCCTGCACCCCCTTTCGATGTTGAGGTCGCGGCGGCACTCGCCTTCATCCAGCCGGATCTTCTCGGCACGGTGACACCGGAGGGGATTAAGGAGCTTCGTGCCCGCCCGACGATTCCGTTGGAAGAGATTCTCACGGGACGCTCCATCGTTCACAGGGAAGAAACTATTCGGGGTCGCCACGGCGATCTTGTGCTGTCGATCTTCCAACGGGTGGACCACCAGCCTTCTGGCCCTGGGATTTTCACTATTCATGGCGGCGGAATGATTCTCGGCGACCGCTTCGCAGGAATCGAGAAAGTTCTCGACTGGGTTGACTGCCTTGACGCCGTAGCGGTGTCGATCGAGTATCGTCTGGCTCCGGAGTATCCCGATCCCGTTCCCGTCGAAGACTGCTACGACGGATTGCTGTGGATGGCGGAGAACGCGCACCAGCTGGGGTTCTCACCGGAAGCCCTCGTCATTGTGGGAGCGAGTGCCGGAGGCGGCCTTGCCGCGGGCGCAGCGCTCCTCGCCCGCGACAGTGGTTCGCCTCAGCTTGCCGCCCAGATGTTGCTGTGCCCCATGCTCGACGACCGCGCCGCGACAGTGTCCAGTAGGCAAATCGAGGTCGCGACCTGGGATAGCGAAAGCAACGACACCGGGTGGAGTTCGCTCTTGGGTGATCGGCGCGGGACCGACGATGTCTCCATCTACGCTGCCCCCGCTCGCGCGACGGATCTCAGCGGTCTGCCTCCCACGTTTATCGATGTCGGCAGTTCGGACCTTTTCCGGGACGAAGATGTCGCCTATGCGTCGACGCTGTGGGCATCGGGTGGCCAGTGCGAGCTACACGTCTGGGCGGGTGGTTGCCACGGCTACGAGGTCCACGCACCGCTAGCTGGAGTTTCTATTGCAACGCAGGATGCCCGATTGAGCTGGCTGAAACGCATTCTCGGGCTCTAGCACCGGCCGCCCCTCTTGCCTACGGCCCGACATAGAATGAGGCGCAACGGTAAGGGATACAGCGGAATGCAAGAACTTGCGGGAAAACTTCGCACACTCGATCCCGAAGCGAGCGAAACGCTTCGGGTAATTGCCTACTTTGATGCGCTCACTGCCGGCCATGCTAGCGCTGAGGCGCTTGTGCGTGGCGCGAGCTTACTCGCGGGGGTCCCTGCCGGGGTAGCATCCACAAAGCAGACACTTCGTGTCGATACCGACGGGCGCCGAAGCGGTGACGAGGGTTCGGCAGGAGCATGGCCATCGCGTTCACTAACCGGCGGTGGAACCGTCTGGATCGAACGCGAGGGCAACGCCCACGCCAATGATGAGATGATTCTCGAACGCGTCGCCCTTGCTCTGAGCATCCTGTCCGAGAGGACAGGCCCCGCTGACTCCGTTCGCAGCCCCGTCGAGACGCTGCTAGATCCCACTGCGCCCAACGAAAGTCGCCAGGCCGCGGCCCAATCACTCCACCTCGCACCCACCACCCGGTATCGAGTCATCACCCAACCGGCGAGCACCACGGGCAATGCTGCGGGCCCGTCCGCCATAATCACCACGGTGGCGGGTGCGGTGCGCGCCGAGATCGTGCTGAGCACGGATAGCGCGGCCGCTGCGCGGGCCGGCATCGGAATGGCGGCTGCCCCTCTCGGGCTAGCAGGCTCCTGGCAGTCCGCGCTCACAGCGCTGCGACTCACCTCCGACGGCGAACCCGTGTTGCACGCCGATGACCTCGGATCGCTGTTGCTGCTGGCGGAAATCAGTCCGGCAGGCGCGCCAGACAACTGTGACCTGCAATCGCTGGGAATCGTCATCCGTGACTCCCCGCGCATCCTGCCGATGCTGGATACTCTCGCCGCGAGCGAGAGTCTTCGGGCGGCGGCGGCGACACTCGGGTTCCACCATTCGACCGTGCAGTCTCGGGCCGAAGATCTCAGCGCAAAACTGGGTTTTGATGTGCGAACGGCACGCGGGCGCACCCGACTGTCGGTTGCCTTAGCGCTCTACCGCCTTGAAACCACTCGCTTCGAATAGTGTTCGCGACGCTACGGCGCCTGTCATCGCGCGCGCGGGCGTGTCGTGAGAAGATTGCCAGCTCAAGGCGCCTCACGTGAGTTGACCGCGCACAATCGAGTCACCAGAATGGGCCGGATCACCGTCGAACGGTTCCTGCGAAATGTCGACGAGCGCGTAACGCTCAACGTCAAGCCCGTCGGGGATGGCGAACTGACCTGCTGTGCCGTCGACAACCCCGAGACTCACGAGCGCCGTGGCGTCCGTGGTGATGAGCCAGACCTCTCGGTACCCGCTTTCGGTTGCTGGCGCCGTCAGGTTCACGTCGATCACTCGAGTGCCGTCGGGTAACTGCTCAAGCCTTGCTTCACCTGTTGAGTCGGCCCAATTCGGAAACGCTTCAAGCGTGGCACTGGCAAGCACCGTGGGTTGTTCTGCGGGGATGTACGAGGACCAGATCGCCGAACCCGCGGTCGTCACCAGCGCGAGTGCGGCTGCCGCAGCGACAACGCCGACCCAGCGGCGCCGACGCGTGTCTAGCGAATGCACGGCTGCACCCTCGGTAACACCAGTCTCGTGGCGGCTGCTGGTCTCTGACTCGACACCATCATCGGACCAGGCAACGTTTGCACCGGCGGAGGAATCAGTTGACGGCGTTTCACCCACGGAGTTCAGAGACAACTCATCGCTGATTCGATCCCAGACTCGCGACGGTGCAACGAGCAACTGCCCAGATTCGATCGTGGAACGGCCAACGACCGCCGCGTGTGACAGGGCGATAACTTCACCGCGACATCGGTCACATTCGCTGAGGTGAGCGTCCTCTTCGGGAAGGCCCACTTGCTCACCGAGGGCGAGCAGCGCAATGACCTCGGGATCAACGTGTCGCATAGGTCGCCTCCAATCGTGTTCGCATCCGCTGCAGACTGCGCCGGATGTGGCTCTTCACCGTGCCCAGAGGTAGTTCGAGGCGGTCGGCTATTTGGTTGTGGGTGAGATCGTCGAAAAATGCCAGTCGCATGATCGCTCGGGCATCCGGTTCAAGGTGGGCGATCTCGTCGGCCATCATCAGGGTGTCGGCCAGATCGAAGTCTTCCACAATCGGCTCACCCCGTGCGGTCTTTGCCGCCAGTTCCTCCTGCAGCCGCCGCACCCGTGCTCGAGCCTCGTGAGTGTCGGCGATCTTGTTCTTGGTGATGCCGACAAGCCATGCGGAAAGCGTGGAGCGGCCCGGTTGGTAACTTGAGCGGCCGGTCCAGGCCGCCACGAAGACTTTCTGTGTGACGTCCTCAGCGTCCCCTCGATCACCGAGGGATCTGACCGCCAAGGTGAATACCAGAGCAGACCATCGCGCATAGACCTCTGCAAGCGCCGACTCGTCACCATCCATGAACGCGCGCATGGTGCGGGCTTCATCGGCGACTTCTTCGTCGGTCATGGCTCTCCGGGTGGCGACTGTCATAGCGGGTTCGCAATTGCTATGACATTGTCAGAGTAGTTCAAAACGTTCTGATCAAACTGTCCTCCACAGGTAATCAACACAATTCGTGGGGCACCGTCGCGGTCGAAGACCTGATCGAGCGCGAGCTGTTTCTTCTCAATGTTTTGCACCGATTCCAGCCCGTAGTGGTGCTTGACACCATCTTCCGTGGTCACAATGATCTCCGCACCTGACGGCATTTCCTTCAAATAGGCAAATGGCCCGAGACCCTGCTCGAACGAATCGACATGGGCCGTGATTACTGTTGAACCAGTGTCACTACCGGGTGAGGAGCCATACCGATACCAACCGGCGACCTGAATGTTTTCGGGGATCTGCATGAGCCCGTTCTTGTCGACACCCACCGGAGTGATCTTGATGTCGATTGCGACAGCAGGGATCTGGAGGCGTACCGGAGCAGCGAGCACTTCGACCGGTGCCAGCTCACTCGACTCACGCGGTACATCAATCACCGCGGTCGGCAGTGGAACAGGCGCAGGATCTGGAGCAATGGGGAGCGCAGACGTTGCAGTACACCCCGCAAGAAGAAACACCATGGCCGCGATGACTAGGTTCTTCGCGGCCACGGTGTTCTCCTTGCTGGGGTGCACTTGCTGTGTGTCGTGTACGACGTGATGCTGATGGCTACTTCGCTGCGCGAGCTGCGGCCAGTCGGCTGGCCGCAAAACCTGCGAAAGCAAGCAGCACAACGAGCGCGCCCAAACCACCGAAGATCAGACCGTTGTTGTTTTCAGCGGCAAGACCGGCACTTCCGGCATCCACTCCACCAGGGGTCGAGTGAAGACCTTCAATGGTCTGCACTGCGAGGGTGAGGTTTTCGCCAGCAGCGCTGCCCCAGGCGTACACGATGGTGTTGACGCCTTCAGCGATGGTGACATCGGCCGGTCCAATGACGGGGTCAGTGGTTCCGGCAAGCGCGACCGCGGCCGAGATGGTACCGACTGCAAGGTCGGCCTTGACCTCGTCAGGGTTGCTGAGGTCGGTGAATGCGGCAGCCCCATCAGCAAGCACGTCTACGGCAGGCGCTCCTGCCGTGTGACGCACGGTGAGTCGCCCCTCACCAGCAGCGACTGTGCTGAGGTCGTTGGTGAAGAGGGTCGCGGTCGGGCTATCAGAAGCATCTAGGTGAGCAACAGCCGTGTAGCTCATGTTGGCCTCAAGCGTGAGATCAACCGGTCCGATAGCGGGCGACGAATCATCTGCAGCATCAGCTGCGGTAATCGCTACCGTGTAGGTTCCGGCCGGAAGATCGAGCGGACCTGCGAGGTCGCCTGGCTCAAAGTCATCGAGAGTGAGGTCACCGTTGACATACACATCAACGGTGAGGTCAGGCACACCATGCAGAACGTAAAGGTCGGCACTAGAGTCTGAGATTGCATTGGCGGGGATGGCGAGGCCGACTGCGGCGATCGCGCCGGCGGCTACACCGGCAATAATTGTGTTTCGCACTGTTCTTGTCCTCTCATATACGGGCGAAATTCGCCTGACATGGAGTACTTCTGACTGAACACCGGTTTTGGATGCAGTAATCTCAAAAAAGTTATGAGATCGCGCCGGAATAAGCGAAAACTTAGAGTGCGAGCACGATCTTTCCGCGGGTGTGCCCCTTCATGAGCGCGGAATAGGCATCAGAAACCTGCTCGATCGGGAAAACGGAATCGATCGGAACCTGCACTGTGCCCGCCGCGACAAGCGCCGATAACGTCCCCAAGTCGTCAGGGGTTGCGCCAGCGGCACCCACACCGCTCGTGCCGTACTCCTCGATGGCGGCATAATCAGCAATTGTGTTGATCCGTTCGGCGGGCGCACCGAGCGCCAGCGCGGCATCCACCGTTTCGCGGCCGTTGTTATCGAGCGCAGCGGTGACACCCTCAGGGCTGATGCGCAGAATTCGCTCCACCATTCCTTGGCCATAGGCGACCGGGTGAACCCCCAGCGACCTTAAGAAATCGTGGTTCGATTCGCTAGCGGAACCAATAACCCTCGCACCCTTGAGCTTGGCGAGCTGGGCGGCAATGACACCGACGCCTCCCGCTGCGGCACTGACAAGAACGGTGTCTGCCGACGTGAGCGACAGACTTTCGACACTCGCCCAAGCGGTGCGGCCAACGATATCGAGGCTGCCGGCCTGCTCCCAACTGAGGGCTGCGGGCTTGCGCACAAGCTTCTTCGCGGCGACAACAACGAAGTCAGCCTGCGCGCTGAACCCTTTGCCGCCAAGGACTTCATCACCAATCACCCATTCGGTTACGGAGTCTCCGATTTCATCGACGACACCGGCGAAGTCGTTGCCGTTTCCGCTGGGGAACGACACCTTCTGTGGTGTAGCCGTCGGAGCACCGCTGAATACCTTGGCGTCGAAGGGGTTGATGCCGGCGAACCTAACTCGCACCCGCACCTCACCGTGTCCGGCGTGAGGTTCAGGAACTTCGGAAACAGTAAGCACATCGGGCCCACCGAGCTGAGAATACGTAACGCGACGAGACATACTCCCGAGCCTAACGGGTGCGTCGCACTTGCATGCAAGCACTCCCCAACTGGGAGAATAGAGCCAAACTCACCCGTTGACTGCACCGGTTAGGATCGCTCATGAGCCCGTTCGACAGCACGACTCCCCTTCCTTCGTCGGACGAAGAAGTAGTGGCCGGACTGCTTCGCGCGCATCGCGGTCAACTTATGGCCGTAGCGGTAATCGGGCTCGTGCTGGGCGTTGTTGGTCTGCTCTTTCCCGGAGCAACGCTTCTCACCGTTGCAATACTTTTCGGCATTTACCTCATTGCCTCCGGCATGTACCGTTTTATGGCCGCGTTCATCGCCAGCAGCCTCGATTCCCCGATGCGCTGGCTCACTGGCACACTCGGCCTCTTGATCGTCGCCGCTGGCATCTTGTGCCTCGCCAACCCATTCCAGACGCTCATCGCGCTCGCATTGGTGATTGGAATCGGCTGGATTCTCGAAGGAGTTGTTGACCTCGTCGGTGGCGTGCGCGGCACCATCCACCCCCGCTGGTTCGGCTGGGTTAGTGGAATCGTCTCGATGGCCGCAGGAGTCGCGATGTTCGTCCTGCCGGCAGCGGAAATCATCTCCTTGGTCGCTATCGGCGCGATCCTCATGATTGCCGTCAGCATCACGACTCTGCTCACCCTTCCGCGCAAGAAGACCGCGAATGCTTAGGAAGCTGGCGTCGCGTCAGGCGAGATAGTCGCGCGACGCCGCGCAGCACCAACAACAAAGGCCACCATCGCACAGCGATGGTGGCCTTTGGCAAGTGCGACGAGTCGACTAGCGGCGCAGTCCCAGCTTCTCGATCAGCGTACGGTAACGCGTGATGTCAACGTTCTGCAGGTAACCCAGCAGACGACGACGCTGACCAACAAGAAGAAGCAGTCCACGACGTGAGTGGTGGTCGTGCTTGTGCATCTTGAGGTGTTCCGTAAGGTCGAGGATGCGACGAGTCATCATCGCGATCTGGACCTCGGGGGATCCCGTGTCACCTGGGTGGGTTGCGTACTCTTCGATGATCGCCTTCTTGATGCTTGCTTCTAGAGCCATAAGGTGATCCCCTTTCTAGTCGTTGCGCGGTGCCCATAGCTGAGTGCTTGAGCTCTCTTTATCCGCGGCCGTTAGACGGCAACCTTGAAAGCTTAGCAGAGGAGACGCGTGAGCATAACTAGCCGCCGGTTGCACTCGTGAACGCGGGAATCAGCAGTGCCACCATCGCGGTCGCGGTCGCCACGGCGAGCGCAAGCATTCCGCCGGCGACGACCCAGAGTCGGCGATGACGACGGGCTGAAGTTACTTCGGCTCGAAGCCGTTCGAACCGCAAGGTTAGTCGCAGGTGTGAACTGGTCGCGGCGGAATAGATGCGCCACCCTTCCAAGCGCTTGACTAGCGGCACGAGCGCGTGAACCTCAGCAGTCGAGTAAACGTCGGGCTGGCGGATGAGCCACCGCACCAACTCACTCAAGGGCAGCACCGGCACCGGTGCGCGCATGCGTCCGCGCACAAATTCCGAGATTCCTACCAGCACGACGACTGGCCTGACAGACACGCCGACGGCTCCCCGTTCCGTCAACGCTGCAGACAACCGTTCCGCTCCCTTCAGCGCATCGCGCACATGGGCGACCCGATGCCCATTGATGAGAATCATGCGTCCCGCGTTTACCGCTCGCGCTCCGGCGTGCTGTCGGGCGCACATCAAGAACGCGCCAGCAGGGCCAACCACGACATGCTCATGACCGGCGCCGTGCTGTCGTTCAACAGTCGAGTGCGCGACGGTCCACTCTGACCCCAACGCCGCAAGAGCGACCGCAGATTCGAGTTCCCCGACTGCGCGGGTGTAATGCTCGCGCGCGCCAGCGGAAAGGGGGTTCACTCCTCGCATAACCTGAAACCACGTGCGAGGAGCCGCGTCCGCTTGAGCTCGAAGGCACTCGGCCATGGCAGAACCGAAACCTCGATCATCGGCAGGGCTGACTAAAGTTCGGCCATCATGCACCGTGCTGTTCACTGAATCCCCCACCATCATTCGGTTTGAGAATATCCCGCGGTGCACGATCATCCAATTCGCGAAGTCGTCGGGCAATCGCCACCTAGGCTGAGAGCATGACAATCCCCATTCTGCTCGACGTGATCCTCGTCGTGATCCTTGTGGGGTATGTCGCATATGGACTGAAGATTGGGCTGACGCGCGGAGTCTTCGTGATCGCAGGGGTTGCCGCTGGCATTGTGTTGGCGGTGTTTATCGCACCAGCCATATCGCAGATGATTCCTTATGCCCCAGCTCGCATCGTTGTTGCGATCGCCGGCACGATTGCCCTCGTCGCCAGCGGCCACGCTCTGGGCGCTGCCGTCGGCTTCGGTATTCGTGCTGGGCTTGAGGCCAGCAGGTTGCATCGAATTGATCGAGCGTTCGGAGGGCTGGCTGTTGGTGTTGTTGCGGCGCTGGTCATCTCCACGGTGAGCTTTAGCGCCTCCCAACTGGGCGTGCCGATAGTGTCAAAAACTATCGCAGCCTCGAACGTTCTGCAGGCGATTGAGAATGCCACCCCGCCTTCCGTCGTGGCGAATATTGCGCGCTGGCGAACCGTGTTCGTCAACAATGCTCTCCCGCTGCTGGGCCTACCGCAGGGCGACCCCAACGCGCTAGTCCCAAGCATCGATTCGAACACACCAGCGTTGGCCGCTGCCGCACAGTCTGTCGTGAAGATAACCGGCAACGCCTACGCGTGTGGGCAAGGCCAAACGGGTAGCGGGTTCGTCGTGTCAGCCGAACGAGTGGTGACAAACGCTCACGTGGTCTCGGGCATTTCCCGCCCCGTCGTCGAAGCCCTCAACGGACAAGTGCTCCAAAGCACCATTGTCTATTTCGATCCCATCGACGATCTGGCCGTGCTCGCAGTGCCAGACCTCAACCTTGACCCCTTAGCCATGACAACGGCCGCTGGCGCAGGGGCAAGCACGGCGATCCAGGGGTATCCGTTTGGCGGGCCGTTCACAACTAATGCCGCACTCGTGCAGCAGATCAGCACCTTCAATAGCCCCAACATCTACGGCAAGGGTAGTTCGCCGCGCGAGGTATACACGCTCGCTGGAGAGGTGAATCCTGGTAACTCGGGAGGGCCGCTACTGACTCTCGACGGCGATGTTGTTGGTGCAGTATTTGGCGGCAGCACCGACCAGGAAAATGTTGGCTATGCGCTCACGCTCACCGAATTGCAGCCGGTAGTCGATAGTGCCGCAAGCTTCGACACCGCGGTTTCCAGCGGTGACTGCATCTCCGACTAGCGCTCGAACGTCAAGAATTCCGGCTCGTCAGGGGTACCTGGACAGGTATCAATTGTTTCGTTACCTCGAGCGCTAAAGGCGAACCAGGACCATTGATCGCCGAGCTTCTTTCCAAGAGACCGTGGAACCGTAAACCGCACGGTCGAACCGGCCACCTCCGCGTCGTCTGTATCGAGGTCGCTGGAATCCCCCTTACCGAATTCATAGACGCTCAACTCGTCGATTTCACCATCGTCAAGCTCAAGCGAAAACTGATACGAAGGGTCGCCATCCTCGCCCCAGGCATAAATACCCAGCCAAGCCTCACCGGCGCCCATCGCCGAAGCTAGCATCAATTCAACGGTCAAATCGTCGCGGTCCGATTGCGCCACACGCGCGCTCTCAATGTCCAGCGAGGAAACCTCGGCAGTGTAGTCAATGCAGTACGAGCCCGAGGACTGAGCTGTTGGGGGAATTGCCGTGGCCTCTGCCGCAGGTGTACTGCTGTGGCCGGGCTCGGCTGATGGTGAGCTAGTAGCACGAGGACTCGACGCAACATCGGGCGAAGAAGAAGTGGAAGCCAGTGTGATCACTACCGTCAGCGCTACGGCAAATCCGAGAAGAGCAAAAACCCCGACCGCCACCGGCACCACGGCAATGCGTCGATGGGCACCACGAGGAGAAGGCTCAGATTGCTCGGAAGTCACCGGGACACGCTAGCAGCCCTACGTGCGACCGCACTGGCTCGTCTACCACGCTCGCGTGCAGCGGCAACGCTCAAGGTCACCACAACGCCGATCGTGGCGCCGAGCGAATTGGAGACGATGTCTCGAACATCTGACACTCGTGATGGGATGAACTGCTGTATCCACTCGATTCCTGCTGTCAGCGTGACCGCCAACAGCAGAGCAAGCCACCAGCGACGCTTGCCGACAAGCAACACGAAGAACAGCCCAAGCGGAACGAAGAGTGCGATGTTGGCGACGAACTCAAGATCATTAAACGTGAGCCACTGTGTCGCCGGAAAGCGATCAAGAAACACTGCCAGCTGCCAGAGCGGACCGTCTCGCTGGTCCGCTGCTTGCGGGCTCAACGTCAACCAGACCACGCCGGCGATATAGCCGAACGTGGCAATGCTCAAGCGGGGATGACGTCGGAACATTCGTCAATCGTGCCCTACCTAGGCTACAAAGTTGCTCAACGCGCTAAGAACTTACAATAAGTCCGGTCAATACTGACACCAGAGTCCACGCGCCAACGGCGGTTGTCACGAGGGCTCCGATCATCCACACCAGACGGCGCACCTCCGCCGCGCGAACCTCGTGGTGAATACGCACAAATGCCCGTGTGAGGGTGCGGGATTTCTGGGCAGCCTGTTGCGGTTGCGGCCACGTTACATCGGCTTCGGCTGCCACCGAGATTGCCGCGACACGGTCACCGGAGAGAACCGCTGGTGCAGAGGCCAGCCACTGTTCAAGCTGCATGGACGTGAGCACGTCGACGCCGTCAGGCGTCTTGAGCATGGCGAGCTTTACCGGTTCGACCAACACCAGAACCGGTGTGACTGGAACCTCGTCCTCGAGAACTACAGCCAGCGACTCGGAAACCACCTGCGCCGCATCACGCGCCACAAGAATGTCGTCGCTGATGCGCTTGGCGATGGTGAGTTCATTGCCGTTGACGGCAACCTCGTCCCCTTGACAGTTGACGACGGAGATGGCGAAAACGCCTGGCCTGCCGACAGCAAAGTGGTCCAGTGAGGATGAGCCGACAGGAACCCCGTGGAGAACATCCCAGCTGTGGCCCAGACGGTCCAAGATCGAACCAACCAGCAGCTCCCCGACGGCCCCTCGGTAATGCACTCGCCCCTCAGCCGTCAGCGGCGAGACACCAAAGAGTCGACCGAGAGTGCTTCGAGGTGCACTGTGCGATTGTGCTTCAATGACTGCTGCCATCGCTGACTGTCCAGCGATCCGGCCGCGTACATCGATATTCTGCCGCACGCGGCCCCTCCAGCTCTACACCACTGATTACCCGTAGAAATACGTTAGGCCGGAGGCTCCCCCGCCTCCGGCCCGACTCGTGGCGAAGATTCGCACTCGAGTGAAGGTCCCTCCCCCGAGGAACAACTTCTTAGATACATAGTGCCTAACCAGAGAATCTGACGAAACCCCCACTTTTGGGCATACCCGAGTGGGGGTCAGCTAAATAGGCTCACCGTCACGGCTCAGGAATCCCCTCCGGAAGTCCCTCGGACGCCACAATGCTCAGCCGCTGAGTCGAGCGAGTCATTGCCACATAAAGCGCTGCCGCGCCGCGAGAAATCTCATTCACGATGCGTTGGGGTTCAACAACGACGACCGAGTCAAACTCCAACCCCTTCGACTCGCGTGGAGTGAGCACTGCAATCGACTTGTTTAGGCCCGCCGCACCTTCACCGACCAGGTGATCGAACGAGCGTTGCAGCGCATCTAGCACGGTTGAGGTTAGGGATTCGCTCACGATCACGGCGATAGTGGCCTCAGCCGAGATCTCGCGTTCCGCGCGCACCGCCGCGACTACACTCGCGCCGAGCAGGTCAGCCGATGTGCACGAGACCGCAACGGGCCATTCACTCTTGCGAACGGCGCGCGACGGGGTGATGGAGACGCTATGAGCCATCGCAACGGCCTCGGCTACTTCAACAATCTGTGACGGCGTGCGGTAGTTAACCGTGAGCTCCTCGAGACGCCAGTGTTCGCCCACATCCTGAGCCAACGCTTCACCCCAACTCGACGTCGCCGCCGCCGCGCTCGCCTGAGCAACATCGCCCACGATCGTGAATGACTTCAACGGGTTGCGACGCGCAAGCAGTCTCCACTGCATTGGCGACAACTCCTGAGCTTCGTCGACGACGATGTGACCGTAGGTCCATGATCGATCAGAAGACGCCAGCTCCGCGGTAGTGGCGCGTTCGGCGCTTGCCTCGAAACCCTCCGCCAGTGTTTCAGCATCGACCATGCCATCAACGCCCATATTGCGGATAGCCGCTGCAGCGTTCTCGACATCGCGCTTGCGCTGCTGCTGACGTTCACGATCCGCTGCCGTCTGTGCGAGGTCTACCTCTCCCAACAACTCCGCGGCCTCATCAAGAAGGGCCACATCGCTGATGGTGAACTCCGCATCGCGTTCGCGGCGCAGTAGCTCGCGCTGCTGCTGGGTCCAACGTGGGGTAAGACTGTGCAGCCACTGGGGGCGAGAGTAGAGGTCGCGCAGGAGCTTGTGCGGGGTCAGAGGCATCCAGGCGGTGTTGAGCGCTACCTTCACATCGTGGGCGGTACGAATATCCTCTCGCAGCCACTTCTGGTCAGAGTCATCAATCGTGTTGCCGTGAGCGCGCAACTGATCCGCGAGCATGCGGCCAATCGCCGCGATGGCCGCCTTATTGAAGATGACCCGAGCAACGTTGTGCGGCTTGTGGGAATCCCACGCCTTCTGCATGGCGGCCCGGATAACGTCGGCAGGAACGTCCAAGATCTCGCCGTTGATGTCGAGACGCTGCGTGTCGGTCGGAACGATTCGGCGCGAGCGAACGGCACGCTTGATCAGTGCGGCCATCTCGAGGGAACCTTTGAGCCGCGCGACATCGTCGTTGTCTTCGCGACGCGCATCCATTCCCGGGTAAAGCTGGCCGAGGCTTGACAGCACAACCCCGGTTTCCCCTAACGACGGAAGTACAGCCTCGATGTAGCGCAAGAATGAGCGTGACGGTCCCACGATCAGAACGCCGGAGGCCGACAGCCGTTCGCGATGGGAATACAGCAGGAATGCAGCTCGGTGCAATGCGACCGCTGTCTTGCCCGTGCCAGGCCCGCCCTGCACGACGAGCGCGCCACGGAGTTCGGAGCGGATGATGGCATCCTGCTCCGCTTGAATTGTTGCGACGATGTCGCCCATTCGGCCGGTGCGTTCAGCTGTGAGGCTCGCCATGAGAGCCGCCTCGCCCTGCAGAGATGCCGCATCGGTTTCGAGTAGTTCTGAGTCAAAGATCTCGTCGTCGATGCGGACGATGTCCCGACCACTGCTCTGCAGGTGTCGGCGAGCGCGCGCTCCTAAAGGCGTGGCGGCCGTTGCCTGGTAGAACGCTCTGGCTTGCGGGACCCGCCAGTCGAGAAGAAGGGACCGCTGGTCATCATCACGCAGGCCGATGCGCCCGATGTAGCGCAACGGACGTTCGATGCCACCGTCGGTCTCTGGTTCGAGTTCGAGTCGCCCGAATGCAAGCCGCTCATCAATGTCACGCAATTGCGCAATGCGGTCCTCGTAGATTCGAGCGAAAGCATCACGTTCTGACCGGTTCTGGTGAGTACCGCCTGGCGCACTTCGACGCACGGCCTCCAGCTGCTGCTGTGCGGCGTCGCGCAGCGCGTCGAGCCGGCGGTAGAGGCTGTGAACGTAGTCCCGCTCGCGTTCTAGTTCACTCGCTGACATTCGGTGTCCTCTCCAAATCCGACCTTCAATCGTACGCCCTTTTTGACTATAAATTTGCGGTCGAACTCTTGATTTCAGACGGACTCAGTGGCACGCTAATGGCAGACAAACTCATCGCCCACCAGGGTCGCAGGCAGTGCCGCACCGGTGGGCGATGAGTCTTTAATGGGCGAGGTTGTGTTCGCTCTAGCGCGGCGGATGAGGCGACCCTGTCAGCGCGTGGCGAGCCTCAACGATTGCCCCAAGCAGCACTGCCTCGTCGGCAATGGCACCAATTTGATCGCGGCCCGTAATGATCCGCTGACGCGCAAACGCCAGACGGGTGGCCTCCTGAATGTAGACCTTCATGGTGGCGCGTTTGTTGTGCTGGGCGGCCCAGGCAAGCGCCTGACGGCGGCCACCCGCGGTCGCGAGCACTACGACCTCATCCGGATTAAACCAGCCCGCCCTCGCGTACTCGCTCAGTCGCACGAACGTGAGCCTTTCCTCTTGCCGGCGCAAATACGCCACGATGACGAGAGCGACGACAAACAACGGAAGTTGCACGATCGCGTAGTAGCCAAAGAAGTCACTGACGAAGAAGAGCGCCCCGTTCCAGAGGGCGTGGAGAGCGATAGCCAAAGCAAGCCCTCCGGCAAAGATCCACACGCCGCTGGAGGAGCGCTTGGACCGCACAGCGAAACCAAGCGCTATTCCTGCGCACGCCGTGAACATGACATGCGCGAACGGGGACATCAGTCCGCGCACGAGGAACATTTGGAGCAGGCCAGCCCCACCATTCTCGAGGGTGATGAGTTCTGTTCCGAAGTACAGAATGTTCTCGGTAAACGCGAATCCACCGGCGATCCAGGCGGCGTAGACGAGACCGTCGACCGGCCCGTCGAAGTGTCGTCGGGCCACCCAGAAAATTACGAGGATGCCAAGGGCTTTTCCTGCTTCTTCCACGACAGGAGCTTGAATGGCGGCCGCAAAGAATTCGTAGGCCGGCCCAGGACCGCCGAGTGACGCAATCACGTTGTCGATTTCAGCCCCAACGATGAGCGCGAGGAGAACGGCGACCCCCGCTCCCCAGAGGAACGCGAACACAACCGCGAGCCGCGGTTCGGGTTCCCAACGGTCGATCCACCGCACAGCGAAGAATACGACGGCCAGCGGCACTACAGCCAGAACTCCGCCAAGGGCGAAGGCGTCGGTGCCGATGCCAGAGATCACGTAGACAACGACGAAGAGCATCACAAATGACAGTGCGATGACTCCGATGATGCCAAGAATCATGAGGCCTGGCCCCCGAGGCTTCGGCACGTGTGGCGGCAGCTGGTGCAGTCGCGCTTGTTGCGAGATATCCTCTGGTGCCACTGTCGGGCTCGGAGCGGATCGACCAGCCGACGCTGTGAGGTCTGGCGTCGAAGAGGAAGATTCGCTCGCGGTCATGACATCGAGACTATCGTGCAAGTTTGGCCGCAGACGGTCAAGCACAGGGCCGATGCTACTGCGATTCTTGCTGCTCGCGCAGAATATTGAGAGCGCGCGCAACGCGATCACCGAGCCCGGCGACGCGCTTCTTTGATGAACGCTCCGCCTCAATGATCAAGCTCATCAGCTCACCCCGGTAGACATCCTGAGTCGAGCGAACCGCTGCCCCAAGCTTCAAGGATGCACGCGCTGCCAAGACCCCAAATCCAGCGCTCACGAAGACCGTGACCAGCGCGAATACCAGAGCCCACCCCGTCGACTGGGCTGTGGCACCATCAACCGCGGCCACGACAACCAGTGCGATCGAGAGTACTGGTGCAATCAACCGGTGCGGAGTACGCAAACTCTGTTGGACTGCCGCCTTCAACGGGGCAACCTCTGTGACCGTTCTGACTCGGGATGCGCTGTCAATTGCTTCAACACGTGCCCGAAACTCGTCTACTTGATCTTGATGGATGCGAAGCCCTGCTGACTCGATAAGTTCGTCACGCACGAGCCGATAGCTATCGGCGGGAGGGCGGACGACGGCAACGGCGATGATGGCGACAATTGTTACGGCGACTACTGCCGTGCTGAGCGCGATAAGTATCGCCGCGGGAGCCTGCGCTGGCTCCGCGAACAGCAATCTGGTGCTCCAGTCAGCCGCAATTGCCACCGCCACAAAACCCAATACCGCGGTCGGCACGACCCACGCGACGGGATGCAAGCGCACGCGAGTGCGAAGGCCGCGGGCTAGGCGTTGATGGTCAAAGCGCGCCGTGGCGTAGTCGGCGACCTGAGCCGAAAAGGCTACGAGCCAAAGTGCGGTGAGGGCGGTGAATGCTGTCCAGGAAGATTCCACGCTGCGACTGTAGCCGGTTCAAGGCAGCCTCGACCGAATCGATCCCGACAGTCGGCAAGATTCCGGCAATGGTGATGTCTGATTTCCTCTGGAAAGGAGCCGCTGTGAGTGGCAGTCTGAGATCATGACCCCCGTCACACGGCTCAGCTTTGATGAGCAATACCGTGCGCTCTGCTCGCGCGACGCCCGGTTCGACGGGCAATTTATCGCGGGGGTTCATTCGACCGGCATCTACTGCAGACCGAGTTGCCCGGCGGTCGCGCCCAAACCGCACAATGTGCGTTTTTATCGCACTCCGGCCGCGGCTCACGAGGCCGGGCTGCGCGCCTGTAAACGATGCCAACCAGACGCTGTCCCGGGCTCGCCGGAGTGGAATCTCAACGACGATCTCGCCTCACGTGCCATGCGTCTTATCGCGGACGGCGTCGTAGAACGGGACGGCGTCCAAGGCCTGGCCACACGTCTTGGCTACACCAGTCGCCACCTCACCAGAGTGTTAACGGCAGAACTCGGCGCTGGCCCCCTCGCGCTCGCGCGCGCCTACCGGGCACAGTCCGCCAGAACCCTCCTGGCCGCGACAGAACTCAACATTTCTGACGTCGCCTTTGCTGCGGGCTTCTCTAGCATCCGCCAATTCAACGACACCATCCGGACTGTCTACGAGGCGACCCCTACCCAGCTTCGTGCGCTGGCTCGTCGCGGATCTGCCCCGCACCCCCAACACTCCCCCGAACAGCCATCGACGATAACCCTTCGGCTTCCCGCACGGGCGCCATTCGACGGAGCCGGGCTCATGACGTTCTTCGCCGACCATGCTGTCGACGGCATCGAAGAAGCCACCGCCACGAGCCTGAAGCGGGCAATTCGGCTGCCCGGTGGGGTGGCGCACGTTCACGTAGCGCTCGGAGATGATGGTCTCGACTGCACCGCGCAACTTGCCAAAATCTCGGATGTTGCTCCACTTGTCGCCAGAATTCGCCGACTCTTCGACCTCGATGCCGACTCGCTCGCCATTGATCATGCGCTGAGCGCCGACCACACTTTGGCTGCTGCGGTGGCGCGGGTTCCCGGGATTCGACTGCCGGGAAGTGTCGACGCCGAGGAGACGCTATTTCGAACGCTCATCGGCCAACAGATCTCCGTCGCTGCCGCCCGTACCGTGCACGCTCGCGTCGCAAGGGAACTCGGTGATGACGGGCTGTTTCCGTCAGCAGCGGTTCTAGCGGAATCTGGAGCCAGTGTGCTGCGGGGACCCAAGGCTCGCATCGCGAGCATCCTCAGCGTGGCAGAGGCCATCGCGAGCGGAACTATCGATCTTGACGTTTCCACCCCCGTCGAGGAATTCACCGCACAACTTGTTGCGATGCCCGGAATTGGTCCGTGGACGGCCGGGTTCATGGCGATGCGTGTTCTGGGCAACCCCGACATCATGCTCAGCAGCGACCTTGTCGTGCGCCAAGGTGCCGCCGAACTAGGCATGCCGTCTTCCGCCGCTGCCCTCACCGAGTATTCGCGTCGCTGGGCACCGTGGCGAAGCTACGCCTGCCTGCATTTGTGGCGCTCCCGACCGACGCTAGTGGAGCGAAACACGGTGTCACCGTAGGCTAGAGATCATGAAAGCCAGACTCTTAATACTCGGAATCGGTGTTGCCATCGGATACGTTGTCGGCGCCCGTGACGGCCGCGAGCGGTATGACCAGATGAAGGGCAAGGCGACCGAACTCTGGGAGAGCCCTCGAGTCGCGAAAGCACGCACGTCCGTCGAAGACTATGCGCGCACCCAGGCCCCCATCCTCAGGGATAAGGCCGAAGCGGTCGTCAAGGCGACGCCTGGTGTCGTCAGCGGCACGGCCAAGGACGTCGCCACTGGCGCTCGCGAAGCCGCCGAAGTTGTGCGCGACTCGGCAAAGGAACTTGCCGGGTCAGCCAAGGGCTCGGCCAAAGAGCTCGCCAACCGCGCCACCTCCTCCGCTCGCAGCGTCGTCAGCCGGGTCACCGAGACCGCAGACGACGTGCGTGACAACGCGACGAAGACCGCAGCCGAACTCCGTGAGCGAGGCGAGAGCGCAATCGACCGCGCATTCACGACGGCAGGAATGGCACGCGACGAAGCACTCGCATCACTTGACGATGACGATGACACCGATGCGACTGCCACCGAACGGACGCCGTCGTAACCTCAGCAAACGTGTCCCGCAGGGACACCGCGGCGATGCCTAGCTCTGCGAGGGGCTGGGCATCGCCGTTTGTGGCTGTCGCTACTGTTCGGCGTCGAGCACGGGAAGAGTGATTGCTGCGGTCATCGGCGCGACACCGCTCAGTCGCTCGGGAGTGAGCACCCTCGCGACATCCTCTTCCTTCATCAAGCCTGCCGACACGACGAGTTGCGCGATCGACGCGTTGGTGGTTAGCGCCGTATGCGCGAGGTTAGCCGCTGCGCTGTAGCCGATGTACGGAGTCAGCGCGGTGACCACACCGACGCTTGATTCGACCTGCGCGGCGAGACGCTCGACGTTGGCCGTAATTCCGTCGATACAGTTCTCCCGCAACGTGCGGCACGCATTGGTCATCCACATCACTGATTGCAGTATCGAGTGAGCGATTACGGGTTCAAACGCGTTGAGTTGCAGCTGACCGGCCTCCGCGGCAGCCGTTACCGTGGCATCGGCCCCGATCACGCTGAACGCCACTTGGTTCACCACCTCAGGAATGACCGGGTTTACTTTGCCAGGCATAATCGATGACCCTGCCTGCTTCGCTGGCAGATTGATCTCGCCGATACCCGCCTGAGGGCCACTGGACAGCAGACGAAGGTCATTACAGATCTTGGATAGCTTCACCGCCGACCGTTTCAACGCGCCGCTGAGGGTCATGAAGATTCCGACGTCACTAGTTGCTTCGATGAGGTCGAATGCCGTCTTCATCTCGATGCCGGTCGCCTCGGTGAGATGACGGCGCACCGCTTCCGCGTAGCGTGGGTCAGCGGTAATTCCGGTGCCGATCGCGGTGGCACCCATATTAATTTCGCTCATGAACGGCAACACTTCGGTAAGACGCGCGTGATCTTCTTCGAGAGTGTGCGAGAACCCGGTGAACTCCTGCCCCAGGGTCATCGGCACGGCGTCCTGCATCTGAGTACGACCGATTTTCAGGATGTTGACGAACTCGCGCCCCTTCGCAGCAAAGGCGGAGGAGAGCAGCTCATGCTCAACAAGGAGCCGGCGAACACCAAATACCATCGCCAGCTTGATCGCTGTGGGGTAAACGTCGTTGGTGCTCTGGCTGCGGTTCACATCGTCAATGGGATGGAGGAATGAGTACTCACCTTTAGAGTGCCCCAGGATTTCCAGAGCCCGGTTCGCGATCACTTCGTTCGCGTTCATGTTTGTGGAAGTGCCAGCACCACCCTGAATGACACCGACACAGAATTCGGAGTGCAGTGCGCCGTCGAGGATCTCTTGGCAGGCCCGGTCGATGGCGTGCGCCTTTGCCGATTCGAGAACGCCGAGTTCCGCGTTGGCACGCGCGGCTGCCTGCTTAATATGAGCGAGGGCAAGAACGAGATCGGGATAGACGGAAATCGCTCGGCGTGTGATGGGGAAGTTCTGCTGCGCTCGGAGGGTGTGCACTCCCCAGTACGCGTCGGCAGGAATCTCCAGCGACCCAAGCGAGTCGGATTCGATGCGGGTTGCGGCGTTGTGCGAAGAGGCGTTGCTCAACTCTTGTTCTCATCTCCGTTGATTGAGGCGCGACGCACAAGCAGTGCGCTTATGCGTCAAGTCTACGTTCGCATACGTCGCGAATGAAGGAAAGAAGCCGAGCGAGAACGTCGATTCTTAACGGCGATCTAGTCGTCTATGGCGTCGCGCAACAGCGCAGACAATGCCTGCAATTGGATGTTTGACTCGGCGACGACGGCGTCATCGGAGCCATCGAGCGCGCGAGCGGCGAGGCCAGCTTTGCTGTCGATCAGCTCCGCGATGCGGGCGTCGATGGTGTGAGCGGCGATGATTCGCCAAGCGGTGACCGGCAACTCTTGCCCGATGCGGTGCACCCGGTCTATCGCCTGGGTCTGTTCCGCATTCGTCCAGCTCAGTTCCGCCAGCACCACGTTAGATGCTGCCTGCAGGTTGAGCCCGACACCGGCTGCCGTCAGCGATGCGACGACGACCGCGACCTCGGGGTCTTCTGCGAAGGAGTCGATAGCACTTTGTCGCGCTTTGGCGCTCTGATCACCACGGATGGAGACTGACCTGAGTCCGACCTTGGCGAAGTGCGCTTCTGCGGCATCCATCACGTCGATGTGCTTGGCGAAGAACACAACCTTACCGACCGAACGGGCCAGTTGTGCCGTGTAGTCTGCGGCCAGCGTTGCCTTGGCCTGACCGATACGGCGCACCATCGTGAAGACGTTTTCTCCCGTGGTGGCGCTCTTCGACTCTTCAAGTTCGGCATGGGCGACGACGCGAATGAGGTCTTCGACGGCGACCTCTGGCTTGAGCTTGCGCACGCGTGTGAACCTGTCGACGAGGCGCGCGGTCAGCGCCTGTTCAGCGGCACGGATCGAACGACCAAGATCGTCATCCAGTTCGACCGGAATGTCGGCGATTCGTCGAGCAGGAATGTCTGCCGCAACATCGACCTTCTTGCGGCGCACGATTCCCATATCAATCACGGCACGACGGGCTTCTGCGAAGAATCCGGGGTCGGCGGGCGTGAGATCGGAGTCTTCGAGCCTCGACATGAGCGGTGCGAGTGGCTTGGTGCCGTCAATCCATCCCAAGAACTGCCAAATGGCTCGGAAATCTTCGATCGAGTTTATGAGCGGCGTTCCCGTAAGGGCCATCAAGAGCGCTTTGGGGTAGGTGGCGCGGATGCTGCGCGACAAGGTCAAAACGTGTTTTGAGCGTTCAGATTTGAGGTTCTTAATGAAGTGAGCTTCATCGACCACCATGCCCTTGAAGCCGAAACGGCCGAGCCAACCGACGTGGCGATCGAGAACTTCGTAGTTCACGATGACCACATCGCTGAACGCGTCAACGGTGTCGCCGTCGCCGTGAACAACTGTCGCGCTCCGACCGGGGGTCCACAACTCCACTTCACGTTCCCAGTTGGTCTTCACGACGTTCGGGACAACCACGAGTAGGGGGTAGGAGTTGGAAGCTTCCGCTGCCATCAATGCCTGTGCCGTTTTGCCAAGTCCCGGCTCATCCGCAAGCAAGAACGTGCGGTGACCCTTCTTGACAACCTCAACAAAGCGCGCCTGATGACGCATCAACTCGAGATCACCGCGAGTGCGCAGCGATTCTGCCTCCGGCAATGCCATCGTGGCTGAGCCACCCCCAGAACCGTGCTCGAATGCACGGAAGAGGGGTTCGATGAGTTCCCAGTTGGCAAGTCGGTTGTTGTGTTCCTGCTTGGGAGCAATCGCACTGAAATCTGGTGCCAAGAATGGGTTGGCCATCTGCATCTGCCGAACGGATGCCGGCACGACCTGCTTCTCGATTTGTTTGTCGATGGGCTTCGGTTCGGCCGTGATGATCAGTTCGTCAGGGCTCAACTCAACACCGGCTGCAAGAAGCAGATCCCGGCGTAATGTCTTAGCGGCCGGTGTGATCGGTGCGGATTCGCCAAGCATCGAAAGCAGGCTGGTGTCGCGAGCCGCTGTCTTGGCTAGAATGCCGGCGAGCCCATCAAGACGTTTCTGTTCATTGGCGCGCTCAGAATCCGAGAGCGTCGCATCCGCCTTCACCCGGGCGCGTTCCTCACGTAGCAGCAGAGCGGCCACCTGGAAGCGTGCTCGGTTCGTGGGCTTCAGCGGCCCCTTCTGCACGGCCGTCTCGACCTCGCGAGCCGCACGAGCGAGAACGGGGATTACCCCGGTGTCGTCCCCCGCGCGTGCACGGCGGCGCTGCGCCCCCGCTTGGCGCTGACCCGAATTTTTGGGTCGCTTATTGCGCTGTGAGGAATCGGTCTTTGACGAGGCGGTCAATTATTCTCCTGGCGCTAGACGAGCGGCTCAGCTACGGGTTCGAGGACTCAGAAATGTGAACGAACAGACGTTGCCACGAAGGGGACTTCAGTTGGGTGACAACATCCACTCGAGTGAGCCAGACCCAACTGCGAAGCGATTGGTGGTCTCAAGGGATGCAGAACCTAGTCTATGCACAAATACGCGCGAGCGCGCTACCGGGGCGACTTAACCTCGACTTTTGGCCTCGGTGACGCGGGCGCCAACCCCCACGACGATGAAGACAAGCGCGGCGGTGTAGTGCAATCCAGCGAAGAGCTGCAGGTCGGTGATTTCGATGGGAAACACCGGGTTCCAGAGGATCGCAATGGGGATAAGGCCGATCGCCCACCACCATTGCCTAGCCTGCCAGACCAGTACGACACAAATCAGCGCAAGAATGCTGACGGCATAACGAATCACTGTGAAGATCTCGGTGTCGATGATCGCGGCCCCCACCAGAAGCACCAGCACCGCAAGGACTGCAGCAGGCAAAGCCACTCGGCGCGGACGGTCTGGATAGGTTGCACTCACCGAATCAAATATACCGTTTGCGACGTTCACCCCTCGCTCACGCCAGTGTCAAAGCTTCTCGGCAGCGCTCGCAGGGCTAGACGCCGCCACCACCGCCACCACCACCGCCGCCACCGGATGACCCGCCACCACCGGAACCGCCGCTGGAGCTGCTGGACGCACTGCCAGAATAGGAACTCGCAATTGAGCTTGAGACGTCCGAAATGCTGGTGGCGAAGGCGGCACCGCTGAACGCCGCGGTGCCGTGATACCAGTCGGGCGAGGACTCGGCGTAGTGCCGGCTCAGTTCGGTCGACCACATCTCTTCGAGCCCGAAGAGAACCGCATACGGCAGCAGTTTCTCATAGACCTTGAGCACATTGACCTCGCCAGTCGAACTGTTTTCTTCACGAAGCGCACCTGTCGGGCTTTGCAGCATTTTCAGACGATCTGCCTCTGCCAGCCGAATGTACAGTTCTAGGCCCTTGAGGTGATCGCGTAGCTCAGCACCCTTCTCTGAGAGCGGATGCCGGACCAGTAGCACTGAGGCAAAAAGCCCACTCAGCGCTGCTGCGAATAGCACAAGCAAGGGAGTAACCCCTCCATGGAACCCGCCGATCAGCGCCACCCCGAAAAAGACGGAAAGCCCGAGGCCAATCGGGACCAGAGCCAGCGGAAGGTAGTTCTTCGCGACCAGTTTGCGTCGATAGCCTGCCTTGACAAGACCGGAGGACTCGCGCCGGAGCAGCTTGTAGAGGCGCTGGCTCAACGTCGCATCCTGGGCCTTTAGCTCTCGGATCGCACCGTGCTGCAAGGACTGCCCGAACAGTGCGCGAAGGACGTCGAGCTCGTTATCACCGACGTCGCGTGAATCAAGGAGCTCGAGGTTATAGTCGGTGCGCGACCTCAGGAATCCGCGCGTCTCCACTTCGAGAAGACGCAGATTGCCCCGCACCGCGAAATCCAGAATGAGCGCAGCAATCGCGCGTTCCCGCTCTTTGATAATGAGCGCTGACGTCAGGATGGAGACGGAGCCGGGTGGCGCGTATTCGGCAATGATCGTCGGCCGACCAGCGGCATCAGCGAGTTTCCTGCGCCTGGTGGAAACAGCCCACATCAACGCGCCGATAGCAACGACAAGCCCTGCTGATTGCCCATACCCTGCAGCTGAACCAAAGTACGACTTGTCGCGCGCGACAAAAGTACCTGGCGCAAAGCCGAACGCCACCGTCATGTTTTCGCCCGGTGCGGCAGGCCCATGACTGGCAACAAAACTGTCGCCGCCAGCGTCAACAATCTCGCACGTCTCGGTTGAGCCTGACACGCCCCAATAGCAGTCCGGTTGAGCAATCAGCGCGTCGCCCAAGCCCTCCCCCAGATGAATGGTCGCCGTCACTGACCCGAACGGTTGACCCCAACCGGTGCCGTTGATGTCCCAGTAGAACTCATCCGCATTCGTGTCGTCGGCAAACCGCGTCACGTTCGATTGGGTGTAGCTAAAGACATAGGTCTGCGCACCCTCAACGAAGGAGCTTGCCGCGCTCGTCACCACGATGAAGCCATCATCAGTTTCAACGTCAAAGGCGCGAGCCGCTCCAGTCTCGTCGGCGACGGTGATACCCCCGATGTCGACCGGCTCGCCCTTGTATGCGTTCGGTATCGCTCGGAGCATTCCGCGATTCTGATTCGGCGGAAAGACGGCGACAAACGTTTCGACGGTTCGCAGGGTCGAACGGCCTTCGGCATCCCGGTCGAGAAAGATCTCTGCGTCGTAGCTGTCGAAAATGAAGTCATCGACCCCAGCCGAGACGATCTGTGCCACTCCCGTTTGACGATCTAACGAACCCAAAGGATGCTCGGCAGCAGTCACCTCGGTGGCAGTGGCATTGAGCGAAAGAAACAGCACTGTGGTGCACAGCAGGGTTGCGTGCAGCGCGGTACGAGCTCGGGTTCTTCCTCCCCTGAACCAGGTTCCCATCATCGTGACTCCGTTTTCTTTGCCCTTCGAATGAAAACCATCGCCCGTTCCGCTCGGTAGAGTCGACGTATGAAGAGTGCTGTGGCCGTTGAACACCTGCAAGAACTCGTGCAAATCCCCACCGTTTCCCGGGTGGACCCGACCACTACCCAGTGGAATGAGTTTGATCGCTTTGCCCAGACTCTGCGCAAGTTGTACCCACTTTGCCACAGCCGGCTCGAGCGCGAGACGGTTCTGGACCACTCGCTGATCTTCCGTTGGCGAGGTCGCGCGTCGAACGAACCTGCGGTTCTGATGGGCCACTATGACGTCGTTGCCGCCACCGACGACGGCTGGAAACGGCCACCGTTCGCTGCCGAACTCAGCGGCAAGGACGATGAACAACTGATCTGGGGCCGCGGCACCTTAGACGACAAAGGATCGGTTGTGGCGATCCTTGAGGCTGTGGAGTCACAACTCGAGGCGGGCCTCGTTCCCGCCCAAGACATCTACCTGTGCTTCGGTCACGATGAAGAAACCCACGGCACTGGTGCGGCAGCAATCGTTGACCTGCTCGAAAGCCGCGGTGTGAGGCCGACGCTTGTGCTCGACGAGGGCGGCGCAATTGTCGACGACGTTTTCGATCAAGTGGATGCTCCGATGGCCGTCGTCGGCGTCGCCGAGAAGGGCACCGCTTCGCTCCGCTTGACGGTCGACCAGTCGGGTGGCCATGCGTCGACTCCCCCGCGATTCCCCGCAGCGGTTCGACTCGCTGCGGCAATCACGCGGCTCAATTCGCGGCCATTCGCCTCCCACCTGACTCCCACCGGTGCTGACCTGATGCGCACCTTGGGACAGCATGCTGGCGGAGTCACCGGCTTCCTGCTGCGCAACGTGTCATGGACGAAGGGCCTCCTGGTGCCGATCCTTGCTCGTAAGAGTGACGAACTCGCCGCCATGCTACGCACCACCCAAGCGGTAACAATGCTCGAAGGCGGCCACGCGGTAAACGCAATGCCCGAACGCGTCAGCGCCATCATCAACGTGCGAATCGCCGTGAATTCGAGCTTGGAAGAGACGCTCAAGCACGTTAAGCGCGCCATCAAGGACCCAAAGGTTCGGGTCACGGTTGAATCCCCCGGCGAGCCATCGCCCGTGTCGCCGACGACAGGCCTTGCGTGGGAACTGCTTCGCTCGACCATCGAAAAGAGCTTCCCCGGCACGATCGTTACCCCGTACGTACAGAATGGTGCCACGGACAGCCGCCACTTCACCCGCATCAGCACCGGTGTGTACCGTTTCACACCGTTTGCGATGGCTCGTGAGGTTCGCGACACACTTCATGCGCGCAATGAACGGATGCTCGTGCGCAGCTACCTTGATGGCATCGAGTTCTACCGCGCGCTCATCGCATCGCTGTAGTCAGTTGCCGGGGCGGGCAACCGCCACAAGTGGCCATCGGCTCCTAGCCGGATGCTGGGCGCCGCGTCGCGAACGGCAGCGTGCTCGAATCGCTCACTTCGTGCGCCATCCAGTGACCGAGTTCTGCCGGCCGATCGGTGATGATCCCGTCAACCCCCAACGCCACTGCGTCAGTCCAGGTGTCGGCGTCGTTGAGTGTGTAAATCAATATTCCGAGGCCGGCATCATGAACTCGTTGCACAAGATCGGGGTCGCTGGTGATGGCGGTCTTGCTGGTCACCAGCGCGACCGCCCCTGCTGCGGCAGCAAGTTCTGCAGGATCGCCGATGATCTCCCGTGCGATCAGCATGCTCGGGAGTTCAGGATTCACTCGTTGAAGTGATTGAAGCGTCATGATGTCGAAGCTGGCGATAATCACGTGATTGTTGACGCCGTTGCGGGCCACAAGGTCCGCGACCAGCGCAACCTGGTCGTCCGTCCACGAGCCTTTAAGCTCGAGGATCGCATTCTTCGTAGACCAGCGCAGCAGATGAAGGAATTCTTCAAGGCTGGGAACCCGTGCGCCAGCGAACTCCTCACCAAACCACGAACCGGCATCCAAGGCGACGAGCTCCTCGTGGGTGTACTTCCACACCGGCCCGGTACCGTTGGTGGTTCGATCCACCGTCCAGTCGTGCATGAGTACAGGAACCCCGTCTGCGGTCAGCTGCACGTCGGTCTCCACGAAGTCGGCGGCGCTGTCGAGAGCAAGACTCAACGCTTCGAGCGTGTTTTCCGGAGCAACGGTCTTGTCTCCGCGATGTCCCGCGATAAACGCGGCTTCTCCCGGTGCCTTCAGCGAGGTAAACGCGCCGACCGCATGCACTCTGGTGACGTTGGCGCTCAACACCAGCCCAAGAGTCATGGCCGTGATGATTGCTGCGGCCAGGGCGGCTCGGTTTACTCGGAGATGACCTTTTTTTCGTGTGCGGTACTGCGATGTCGCCATTGACTCGCCATTCTTGTGTCGGGTCGCCGCCTTTTCGCGGTGCCCTCACTATAGCGAGTCTGTTACCAACTTGTTACCTAATTCTAGGATTCGTTGAGTCGTGTCTCGATCGCCGCACGGTGTGGGATTGACGGCACGGCGCCGTGGTTCTCCACCGAAATGGATGCGGCCGCTCCGGCAAACCTGAGCGCATCATCCAGTTTCATGCCCTCGACAACGCCAGCAGCGAGTGCACCACAGAAGGTGTCGCCAGCGCCAGTGGCGTCGACAGCGGTTACCCGGTGAGCGGGAACCACAACCGGATCGGCGCCGACACGGTGGAGCGCAGCGCCCTTCGAACCCAGGGTCACGATCACTGTCGAGACGAGGCTGAGAAGCCTCTCCCCCACACCGTCTAGATCAGGGGACAGATCGTTGTCCCGAGCCAACTCTGCCGCTTCGTGCTCGTTCACGATCAAGATGTCGAGGTTGTCAAGCAGATCCTTCGGCAGCGCTCGAATCGGTGCCGCATTGAGCATCACTTGAGTACCGGCAGCGCGCGCCATCCGAGCCGCCTCGATCACCGTCTCCAGCGGGATCTCCAGCTGCATGACGAGAGCCGACGCAGCGCCTATGGCCGCGGCATCAACGTCGCTGAGGTCAGCAACATCGTTGTTGGCGCCGGCCTCGACGATGATCGTGTTTTCTCCCGTGCCATCGACAGCGATGAGCGCTGTTCCGGTGGGCCTAGTGGTGGTCTTGAGGTGGGAGACGTCGATCGAATCGCTGGCGAGACCGCTTCGGACCATCTCACCAAACCCGTCATCCCCCACGGCACCGATGAAGGTGGTCGCTACCCCCGCGCGTGCCGCCGCGACAGCTTGGTTTTGGCCCTTGCCTCCCAATGCCGTACTTAGCCCCAGAGACAGCACCGTCTCACCGGGAGATGGGATGCGATCTACGCGAAAGACCTGATCAATGTTTGCGCTACCAACGATGACGATTCCAGACATTAGATAAAAGTAACCTATTTACGCCCGGGCGGTTGCACGCGACTCCTCGAAATCGGCTTCCGCCGAGGCGACGATACGGTTCACCATGCCGCTGAAGATGATGCCGTGAAAAGGAAGAATGGCGGCCCAGTACACACGCCCGCCCAGACCGCTGGGAAAGAACACTGCGCGCTGACGATACAGTGCTCCGTCGGCACCGCGGTCCTCGACCGTCAACTCCAACCATGCTCGTCCCGGCAGCTTCATCTCGGCCCTCAAGCGGAGACTGCGCCCGCGCTCGATGCTTTCCACTCTCCAAAAGTCCAGCGCATCGCCGGTATTCAACGTCGACGGGTGGCGACGACCGCGCCGCAACCCCACACCACCGACCAGCTTGTCGAGCCACCCTCGCAGAGCCCAGGCTAGGGGGAACGAATACCAGCCGTTCTCCCCTCCAATGCCCTCGACGACGGCCCAGAGTGCTTGGGCAGATGCCGTGGTGTGACGCTCGCGGATATCCGTGTAAACGGTGTGGCCTGTCCATTCCGGATCGCTCGGAATGGGGTCGCTTGGGGCGCCCTCGACGGTGGCGTCTTGCCAACTGGTCTCTACTTCACCGTCGCGCATCTTGGCCAGCGCCAGCCGAACCGAGGCACGATAGCCGGTGAGACCCCCTTCGGGTTCGGGAATGAAATCAGACACTGAGGTATCGCGCACCACACAATCAAACTGAAGTGATTCAATGATCGGGATCGCGAGCAACCGGGGAATTGGTGTCACAAGATTCACCCACTGCGATGCCAACCACGGCGTCAGGACGGGCAACGATGCGATAGGGCGCTGATGCAGCCCCGCCTCCACGGCGTACCCGTTCATCATCTGGCCGTACCGCAGCACATCCGGTCCCCCAATATCGAAACTTCGATTGAGTTCGGCGGGCAGCGCGAGTGCCGACACGAGATAGTACAGCACGTCGCGCACTGCTATCGGCTGGATGAAATTACGTACCCATTTTGGTGCCGGCATGTAGGGCAGTACTTCGGTGAGGTGGCGAATCATCTCGAACGACGCGGAGCCCGAGCCGATGACCACTCCCGCATTGAAAGCGATCGTTGGAACCCCCGAGTTCAGGAGGATACGGCCAACCTCGGCACGACTGCGCAGATGGCAGCTCAGTTCATTGATGTCGCCCTCGGGGTGCAGCCCGCCCAAGTAGACGATCCTGGCCACGCCAGCCTTCGCGGCCGCCTGAGCCATGTTGTCTGCCGACAGCTTCTCTGCCGTCTCGAAATCGCCTTTGGCGCCCATCGCGTGCACAAGATAGTAGAGCGCGTCGATGTCGGCCACAGCGGCAACCAGAGTGTCGGCTTTAGTAAGGTCCGCCAGCACAACCTCAACCTGATCCCGCCAGGGCACGTCGCGCAATTTGCGCGGGTTGCGCACAAGCACGCGCACGGTGTGCCCTGCGTCAATCAGCCGAGGAACGAGTCGGCCACCCAAATATCCTGTTGCTCCTGTGACAAGAACGCGCATGAGGGAACCTTAGGCACTCCGACTGAGAACCCGCGCACAATCCCGCAGTGCTCCGGTCTGCCCAACTGCGCTGCCGTCTGCTGGGACCTCTCGTGCCGGGTAGGGATTCTACGGCGCGCGGTGGCGCCCTCGAGGCCGAAGAAGTTTCGCGCGACTCCGCAGCAGAAACCACCCTGCCGCCAGCAGGAGCGCCACGCCCCCCGCGACCACCCACGCAATCCCGGTAGCAACGGATTGGTTTTCGCTGGCATTGGCCTGCAGCTCGGTACCTGAAAGCTCCCGCGGCAGGCCGGACTCGGTTGACTCGGTTGACTCGGTTGACTCGGTGACTGGGGCAGTGGCACTCGGAGATGGCGTAGCCGAGCTATTGCCCTCACCCGCGTCGGCCGTTGGCGGAGCGTTGGAGTCGTCATCGGTACTCGGTTCAGCAGCAGTCGACGGTTCCTCGACTGGCGCCGACTCTTCAACCGCTGGTGCGGGGGCCGCCGGCGCTGGCTCAGCAGGTCCTGTGTGACCGGGGTAGCTCGCGAATACCTGCACTCCCCAGGTCGTCCCTCCACTTTCGTAAAAGGCGATGCCAACGTCCGTGAACGACCCCATGATGTTTGCTCTATGACCCGACGACGCCATCCACGCATCGTGCATCGCTTGAGCGGATGGTTGCCCCTGTGCCACATTCTCGCCGGCCGAACTCCAGCCGCTCGGTATCTGGGACGAGTAGTTGGGGTTGTGGGACATGGTGCCATTCGCGGCCATCTCCTTGGCCCAATTCAGCGCAACCGAGTCCATCGCCGAATTGCGAATAAGACCAAGCTGATCTGCGTCCCACCGCGCCTGGTTGACCAAGCCATGAATGGTGTCGGCTGGGGCAGCTGCGGCCGTCGGCGCGGTCGCAATCGGCAGCACAACAACAGCAACCAGCAGAGCGAAGAGCGCGCTACTGATGCGAGCGAGAGTGCGGCGTGAGGAAATCATTGCCCAGCCAGTATCCGCAGATACTCGTGTGAGACCAACCTCACGCCGCATTTCACGGCTAAATCAGAGACTTCGTGTGCCAGACCGTCTTCGTTTCGGTCCACTGAACGACACGTTCGATGGACGGCGCGGGAACACCCACGATCGGGCCAGAGACGCGCTTGAGCGTGTCGGCAGCCGCGATTTGAAGGTCGACCCACTCGAGCTGTTCTGCTCCCGCAAGGTCGAGACCATTGACATCGGCGTGGCTGGCAAGCCACGGTGCGATCTCTGCCGGCGACCCCGTGAGGATGTTGACCACACCACCGGGAACGTCACTCGTCGCGAGAACCTCAGAGAGGCTGATCGCGCTGAGCGGAGCATTCTGGTGAGCAACAACAACGACTGTGTTTCCGCTGACGAGAGCCGGAGCGATGACGCTCACGAGGCCCAGCAACGACGACGAGTCCTGCGGAGCGACGATGGCGATGACGCCGCTGGGCTCCGGCGTGGAAAGGTTGAAGTACGGGCCCGAGACCGGGTTTCCGTTTCCTGCAACCTGCACGTACTTGTCGGCCCAACCGGCGTACCAGACCCACGCATCGATGGCGGTGTCGACCTGAGCGGTCGCCGCCGACTTCGAGAGTGATTCGGTAGCCATAAGCTCGTCGATGAACTGCTCGCGACGACCCTCCAAGAGCTCGGCGATGCGGTACAGCACCTGGCCGCGGTTGTAGCCCGTGGCACCAGACCAACCGCCAACGGCCGCGCGGGCCGCAACAACAGCATCCCGCGCATCCTTGCGGCTGGCGAGCGAGGCGTTCGCCAAGAACGCGCCCTTCTTGGTGGTCACTTCATAGGTGCGGCCGCTTTCGCTGCGCGGAAACTTGCCACCGATGTAGAGCTTGTAGGTCTTAGGAACCGTGAGACGGGTCATTTCTTGCCACCTTTCGTGACGGCGGGCGCGGCCCATCCAGCGGATTCTAGGTAAGCGGCCAGTCCGTGACGGCCGCCCTCGCGGCCGTAGCCACTCTCCTTGTAGCCGCCGAACGGCGACGCAGGATCGAAACGGTTGAACGTGTTGGCCCAAATGACACCAGCGCGCAGCTTGTCGGCCACAGCGAGGATGCGTGAGCCCTTGTCGCTCCAGATGCCCGCAGACAACCCATAGGGGGTGTTGTTGGCTTTGGCGATGGCCTCGGCCGGGGTGCGGAACGTCAGAACGCTCAGAACCGGCCCGAAGACCTCCTCGCGAGCGATACGGCTCGAGGTCGACACGTTTGTGAAGATAGTCGGCGCGAACCAGAAACCGTTCTCGGGGATCGCGCAATCGGCGGTCCAACGTTCGGCACCTTCGGATTCGCCGATGTTGCTGAGTTCCCGGATGCGGTCGAGCTGAGCCTTCGAGTTGATCGCACCGATGTCGGTGTTCTTGTCGAGCGGATCTCCCAAGCGCAGCGTGGCGAGTCGCGCCTTGAGACGGTCGACGACCTCGTCGTGGATGTTCTCTTGGACCAGAAGGCGCGAACCTGCACAGCAGACGTGGCCCTGGTTGAAGAAGATGCCGTTGACGATTCCCTCAATGGCCTGGTCGATCGGAGCATCATCGAAGACGATGTTCGCGGCCTTGCCACCGAGCTCTAGCGTGACCTTCTTGCCCGTTCCCGCGACCGATTTTGCGATCGCACGGCCAACACCGGTCGAACCGGTGAAGGCGACCTTGTTGACATCCGGGTGGTTGACGAGGGCCTGGCCCGTGTCGCCAGCACCGGTGACGATGTTGACAACCCCCTGAGGCAGGTCAGCCTGCTGCAGAATTTCGGCGAAGATCATTGCACTCAATGGCGTGGTCTCGGCCGGCTTGATCACGACGGTGTTTCCTGCGGCGAGCGCCGGAGCGATCTTCCACGCGAGCATGAGCAGCGGGAAGTTCCAGGGGATGACCTGAGCGGCGACACCGAGCGACTGCGGGTTCGGTCCCAGACCGGCGTAGTCGAGCTTGTCAGCCCAGCCGGCGTAGTAGAAGAACCACGCGGCAACGAGAGGAACGTCGACGTCGCGGCTTTCCTTGATCGGCTTTCCGTTGTCGAGGCTCTCGGCAACAGCGAGTTCGCGAGCCCGCTCCTGCACGAGGCGCGCGATACGGAAGAGGTACTTTCCGCGGTCTGCGCCGGAGAGCTTTGACCAGGTGCGGTCGTAGGCCTTGCGGGCTGCGGCGACGGCGGCATCCACATCGGCGTTGTTGGCGTTGGAGATCGAGGCGATCTCCTTTTCGGTTGCCGGGGAGATCGTGGTGAACGCGTCGCCGCGACCATCCACAAACTCGCCATCGATGAAGAGGCCGTAGTGCTTCTTCAGGTGCAGAACCGAGGTCGATTCGGGGGCGGGGGCATAGTCGAGAAAGCTCGGGGCTTTCGCGCTCACTGCTGTGTCATTCTCAGTCATGGTGTGCCTTAGTCAATCGTGACGTAGTCGGGGCCAGAGTAGTGGCCGGTGGTGAGCTTCTGACGCTGCAAGAGCACGTCATTGAGGAGACTCGATGCGCCGAAGCGGAACAGGTGCGGCTGAAGCCACTCCTCGCCCACGGTCTCCGCAACAGTCACGAGGTATTTGATGGCGTCTTTCGAGCTTCGGATGCCGCCAGCAGGCTTGACACCGATCTTTTCACCGGTCAGCAGATGCCAATCGCGCACAACCTCAAGCATGAGCAGAGTCACCGGGAGCGTTGCCGCCGGTGACACTTTTCCGGTGGAGGTCTTGATGAAGTCTCCTCCAGCCAGGATCGACAACCACGACGCCTTACGCACGTTGTCGTAGGTGTTGAGCTCACCGGTTTCCAAGATCACCTTGAGGTGAGCATAGGTTCCGTCGTCGCGGCGGCAGGCTTCCTTGACCGCAACGATCTGATCGAAGACAACACCGTATTTGCCGGAGAGGAAGGCGCCACGGTCGATGACCATGTCGATTTCGTCCGCGCCATTAGCGACGGCTTCCTTGGTGTCCGCGATCTTGATGGCCAGCGAGGAGCGGCCGCTGGGGAACGCGGTCGCGACGGCGGCAACGTTGATTCCGTTGTCGGCACCGTTTGACCAAGCCGATCCCAGGGCATCCGCCGCATAGGGCACCATGTCGCCGTAGACACACACCGCTGCAACCTGTGGGGTTGAGGCATCCGAGGGGTCGGGCAGCACGGCTTTCGCCGCAAGCGAGCGCACCTTGCCTGGGGTGTCGGCCCCCTCAAGCGTCGTCAAGTCGATGAGCTTGATGATGGTGTCGAGAGCCCACGCCTTGGACGTGGTCTTGATCGAGCGCGTGCCCAGCCCTGCAGCACGCTGCTCAAGCCCGACCGCGTCGACGCCCGAGAGCCCCTCCAAGTGCAGCTTGAGGGACTTCTCGGTCAGGTCTGACCCGATGAGATTGACCGCGCGCTCAGCAGGAGCGAGCGCGATGGCCTGTTCGATTGTCATGTTGTTTCCTCCAGAAGGGCGTGGGCGGTGGCCTCATCAGTAACGATGACGGAACACAACCCACTGGTAACGACGGCGCGCGCGACGTCATGTTTAGCGTCGCCAGCGACGACAAAAATTGCGTGCTCGGCAGCGCGAAGCTCATCAAGGCCGATACCGACCGTCCGTTCGTCGAGCGCGGAATCGACAATCTCACCGGCCCCATTAATGTACCGGCCTACAACATCACCAACCGCGCCTTTGGCAACAAGGCCATCAACGTCACTCTCGGTCAGATAGCCGCTGTCGACGTGCACCGAACTTGCCCCGGCCACACCGGCGCTGTACAGATAGGCGGATGCCGACGCGCCTAAGGCGCGGACGCTGGCGACAGTGCGATCTCGTTCAATCGCCCGCTTGGTATCGACCTGTTCAAGAATTGCGGGGATCGGCAGCAACGTTGCTTGACCGTGTCCTTTCTGCGCAATGGTGACAGCGGTCTGTGCCGCGGTTCCCTGTTTGCTGTTGAGGCTTACGCCGCCATTGATTTGCACGACTTGGACGCCAACCGTCCAGCCCGGAGCGAGACAACGTGCGACCTCATCTAGGGTGCGCCCCCAACTCACGCCTAGGGTGCGCGGAACGGGACGCACCGCGGCTAGATAATCGGCGGCAGCTTGGGCCACTCGGGGACTGACCTCTTCGTCGTTGCCTGGCAGCGGCACAACGACGGCATCTCTGAGCCCGAAGCGGTCGCGCAGTTGGTGTTCGACGTCTAGGCGTCGAGCACGCGGGTGAATGATCTCGATACGAACAATTCCGACCTCTCGTGCCCGGGTAAGGAGCCGACCGACCTTCCATCGGGTGATGCCCAGTAATGCGCCGACTTCGTCTTGAGTCTTGTTCTCTTCGAAATAGAGCTCGGCAACACGCACGGCCAAAAGTTCTGTCGATTCGTCCACTGCTGCCTCCCTCCCCTCGCAACGATAGGCTCACACTCACCTCATCGCAACATATGCGGGCTCATTTGCTCATATGAGCATCTTCGATGGGTGGATGACGCACACATGCGCAGTAGGTACTCCAGATCCACCGCCGGGCGAACGGTTCAAATGAACGCGCACAACCCTCTCAACCCCATAAGGTGGATGCCGTGACCACCACCACCACCACATCGAACAGCTATGCCCTCGCCATCGACATCGGCGGAACAAAAGTTGAAGCGGCTCTCGTTAACCCGAACGGCGTCGTTCTGGCCTCAAGTCGCTTCAGGGCTCCCACCGGCCGAACATCTTCAAGCGAACAACTCGCCGACAGCGTGCGCACGGTCGTGCATCAGTCGACTGCCGCGCTCCCTGAAGGCGCGGAATTGCTGGGCGCTGGCATCGGCAGCGCAGGACCCATCTCGGTTTCCCGTGGAGAGGTGTCTCCCCTCAACTTGCCTGCTTGGCGTGACTTTGGCATCCGCGCCGTAGTGGAAGCGGAACTGCCTGGGCTCCAGGTCGCCCTTCGCGGTGACGGCAATTGCATCGCCCTAGCCGAGCACTGGATCGGCGCCGCCCAGGGTGTTGAGTACTTCATGGGAATGGTCGTCTCCACCGGCGTCGGCGGTGGACTCATCCTCGATAACCAACTCATTGACGGCCCGACCGGAAACGGCGGCCACTTTGGCCACGTTGAAGTTGGCGGCGAGACCGTTGCCTGCGGTTGTGGCGGAACCGGTTGCGTAGAAGCGGTAGCCTCCGGGCCCAACACCGTGGAATGGGCCCGAACCCAGGGCTGGACCGGCACTACCGGAGAAGAGCTCGCCGCCGATTATGCCGCGGGGAACGAGATCGCCGTCAGCGCGGTTCGTCGTTCGGCGCGCGCCGTCGGCCATGGCATCGCCTCTGCGACAGCCCTCGTTGATCTGGAACTCGTCGCGATCGGCGGGGGCTTCTCGCACGTAGCGGCCGACTACATCGATCTTGTTGCTGAAGCAATCACCGACCGCGCACCATTCCCCTTCATTACGAAGGTGCGCGTGGTCGCATCGGGGCTGTCGAGCGACGGCCCCCTAATCGGCGCGGCTGCTCTCGTGCACCACCCTGAGCGATTGAGCACGTCAGCTCTCACGAAGTAGTTCCGGCGTTCAGAGCTTCTGGCGACCGGGGCATCGCTGCGCCATCTATTCGGCTACTCGTCGAATGCCGCTACTGGCACGTCTATTTCATCTTCGATGAAACTCGGTCGGGCAAGCAGCACAGAACTAATGAGTGCCAGCAGGCTGGTAGCCAGCAGGAACATCAACGGCCAGACCCAGCCGCCGCTAATTTCGCGAATGAGGGCAACAGCGAATGGCCCGAGCGCTGCCACCGTGTAGGCGACGCTCTGCACGAACCCGCTTAACGCTGCCGAGCCCTCATGGCTGCGGGTGCGCAGATTGATAAGCACGAGACACAGGGGAAACAGAATCGTTCCGATTCCCACGAGCACGACCCACAACCAGGTGATCGCTGTCGGGGCGAAGGCGAGCCCGAGATACCCGAAGACACCGGCGAGGACTCCCCCGGCCATGACGGCCCCGATGTTAGAGACGCGGCTAGCCAGTATGGGGCTCAGAATTCCCAGAGGAATACCGATCAGGCCAAACAGCGACAGCATCACCCCGGCCTCGACCGGGGTGGCGGCTGCCGACTCGATCAGAATCTCCGGAAGCCAGGCGAAGAACGAGTAGAAGCCGATCGATGACACCCCGAAGGCGATCGTAATCGCCCACGCCGTCTTCGACTTCGCGACAGCCCAGACCGAGATGCCGGCTACCGCAGGCACCACCGCGGTGTCGTTGGCCGCGCTGCGTTTGGCCTGTCGCCCTCGCACCGTAAGCAGGAGCCACGGGATGAGGGCCGTGAGCGCAAGGGCCGCCCAGACGGCAACGGAGACGCGCCAGCCCGCAGTTTCGGCGATGGGTGCCGCAAAGAACGCGGGTATCGCGGCGCCCAAGGAAATGAGCATGACGTAGCCGCCCGTGACCGTCGCCAAACGGTCGGGGAAATACTTCTTGACGGCGGGAGGCAGCAGAACGTTACCGACGCCCATGCCCGCCAACGCAATGATGCTCCCCAACGCCAACATGACGTAGTCGTCACTAACAGCTCGCAGAGCGGGGCCAGTGACCATGGCCGCCGCCGCAATCAGCAAACTGGCGTCAAGTCCCCGTGCACGAGCGAGGGCCGGAGCGGCAACACCCGCGACGGCAAAGGCAATCGGTGGGAGCATCCCCAACACTCCCAGACCAAGGCTGGTGAGCGGGATGTCGTTCTCGATCATCCCAATGATTGGCGAAATCGCGGCGACCGCCGTGCGCACGTTGAGGGCAACGAACAGGATGCCGGCGAGCGCGAGAATGCGCCCCTGCCAGAGGGTGCGTGCGGGGGTAGTCATTCGCACGAGTCTACGTCTAGTTGGAGGCGGCAGCTGCGGCCGGGGCACCCAATATTTCTCGCACGGCAACGACATCCAGATTCATCTGTTCCACGAGAGCGTCGATTGTCGTGAACTTCACCATTCCACGCACGTAGTCGACAAACTCCACCTCGACCCGCTTGCCGTAAATGTCAAAATCTTGGTCGAGAGCGTGAGCTTCGACCTGCTTCTCTGGCACACCGTCAAAGGTCGGATTATTGCCGATCGACACTGCGGCGGCATACCGAACACCGTCGACAACCAGCCACGCGGCGTACACACCATCAGCGGGGATGAAGCCCTCCGGATTTGGCTCAAGGTTTGCTGTCGGATAGCCGAGCTCGCGGCCGCGTTGTTGACCGAGCACCACAGTTCCCCGAACCGAATGGAGCGCAGTGAGCATCCGGCCCGCTTCGGCCACCCGGCCCTGCGCAAGCAACTCGCGCACGAATGTGGACGAGACTCTTCGCCCCTCTTCGAGCGCGATGTCATCGATGACCACAACGTCGAAGCCGTGCTGCAGGCCAAGTGTTCGCAGAAGCGCAACATCACCGGCGCCACGAGCCCCAAAACGGAAGTCTGCCCCGACCAGAACAACCTTGGTATCGAGTGCCGTGCTGAGCACCGTGGCTACAAAATCCTCTGCCGGCATTTCGCTCAACGCACGGTCGAACGACAACACGAGAGTGGCATCAGCGGTCGTTGTCGCAAGCCGTTCAAGTTTCTGCTCTTTGCTCAACAGCGGCTGCGGACATGCCGCTGGGTTCAGCAGACTCATCGGATTGCGGTCGAAGGTGACAACCACAGACCGTAATCCGCGTTCAGCGGCAATTTCACCCAGCCGCGCCAGGACGGCGCGGTGACCACCGTGAACACCATCGAACTTGCCGATGGTTACCGCAACCGGGCCAAAGCCATCAGGCACGGCATCCAGTGAATCGAACACAACCATGTCAGCGACGCTCCTCGGATGTACGCACCCGATACAGCCAGAACAGGCCAAGAACCGGAAGAACTAGTGGCACGTAAAGGTAGCCGGCACCGAACGACGACCAGACCGTGTCGGCCGGAAAGAGTGCGGCATCCACCAGACTGAGAATACCTACGGAAAGCACGCCCACAAGCTCGAAGGCGATAGCGACAACGGCGATACGGTACCAGAGGCGACTCGACCGTACGAGTGCGACTGTGGCGACAACATAGACAAGACCCGCCAGTGCCGATAGCAGGTAGGCGAATGGCGCGTCATCGAATTTCGTGGCGATTTGAAATAGTGACCGTGCTGTCGCCCCCAACGCCATGATCGCGTATACGGCAATGAGCACTCGGCCAATGCCTGAGGAGGTAGAAGAGTCCTTGCTAGTCATCGACTTAACTTTAGGCGTTCCCGGCTATGCCAGTTGCACGAACCAGATCTGGCTCATGCGGTACACCATGACAGCAATCGACAAGCATGCCACCCCCAAAATTACGGTGCTCCAGCGGTTGCGCTCGATAAGCCCCCACATCACCGCAGCGGGAGGGATCAGGATGGCCGACACTAGGTAGATCCAGAACTCAAGCGCGTTACCGGTGGCCAGGTTGCCGAAGAATGGCGCAACGATGGAGATGACGAGTTGCACGATGAGCAGGGCCTCCACCAGTAGGGTCGCCCCGAGGGTGTAGTCATTGGGCCGCACGCCGACGAAACCGATGATCACCGCGGCCGTCCCCGCCACCACCGCCACCATTATTTGAACCCAAGCAAACCACTCAACCATTGCTCGGAGTTCCTTCCTCTGACCCCTGCGGGGCATCCGGGGGAAAGTTCGACAGCACGCGCGCGCGACCGTCGACGACTTCGACAAGACTGATCAGCCTGCCCTGGGGATTGATGGCAGCAATCGGTCCACTGCCTTGAGCGGTCAGCGCGATCCGCTTGCCATTAGACAAATCTTCGGACTGTTGGGCATCGAGCTCAACACTGTCGAAGAGTTCACGCGCAACAGTGGAAGGTGCCACCATTCGCGTTTCCAAATCCTCGTCAAGCGCACACGCTTCATCAACCGAAAAAGGACCAACACGTGTGCGGCGCAGCACCGTGAGGTGGCCACCAACAGCCAACTCGTTGCCCATGTCGCGAGCAAGCGCACGGATGTAGGTCCCCGAAGAACAATCGACACGGACCTTCACATCAATGAACTCCCCACGTTCGATCTTCAGCACATCGAACGCAGAAACCGTCACGGCACGCTCCGGTAGCACCACGTCTTCGCCGGCGCGGGCTAACGCGTACGCTCTTTTGCCATCAACTTTAATCGCGCTCACAGAGCTAGGTCGTTGCGAAATGGCTCCCGTGAGGTGAGACGCAGCACGAGAGACATCATCGTCGGAGATGGCGGCAAGCGCTCCGGCATCCGCGACAACCGTCAGTTCGCCTTCGGCATCATCGGTGTTCGATGACGCTCCCAGCCGAATTGTCGCTGTGTACTGTTTATCGAGACCGACGAGGTACGTCAGCAAGCGTGTGGCGTTGTTTGCACCCAACACGAGAAGCCCGGTTGCCATCGGATCGAGGGTTCCCGCGTGACCGATTTTTCGGGTTCCCACCGACTTGCGTGCACGAGCAACCACACCATGACTAGTGATGCCCTGTGGCTTGTCAACGAACACGATCCCACTCGCAGGATTGCGCGGCGGCTTAGCCATAACAGTCCCTCCACACCCGGCGACCCCGGACGGGTAGCCCAACAACACTAGCTAATACTCTCCCATCAACTGCACACCGCGAAAGCGACGGAACGTCACAAAGACAAGCGCTGCTGCTGCGCCTAGACTTTTGCTATGCGAATTGGGGTCATTGGGGCTGGTGCCGTCGGGGGCGCCATAGCGGGGAAACTAGCTCGCGCGGGGAACGATGTCGAGGTCACGGCTCGCGGACCACACCTTCAAGCGATTAGGGAGTCCGGGCTCAACCTCACTGGCGCTTGGGGAGAAAGCACGTCTCGAGTGCGCGCCGCTGAAACTCTTAGTCGTATCAATGAACTTGTAATTGTGGCCACGAAAGCACACGATGCTAAGCAGGCCATCCGCGACAATGTCCGGCTTCTCCGTGAACTGCCCGTCGTGGTCTTTCAGAACGGTCTCGACTCGCTCGAGACTGCGGCGAAAGCCTCGCCGCGCTCTGACATCATCGGGGGGCTCGCCACCTTTGCGAGCTCCTTTCTCTCCCCTGGCACCATCCACATCACCGCAGCGGGCCCCAGCTACCTCGGGGTAGCCGGGGACAACGATGTGCCTGCCCGATACGCCGCTCATATCCTCAATGACGTCATGCCCACGTTCGCTGTGGCCAACTTCCGTGGCGCCCAGTGGACGAAACTTGTCATCAATCAGGTGAACGCCCTCCCCGCGATCACCGGCCAGTCCGTGCAGTCTGTGGTCGGCAATTCCAGCCTGCGAAGGATTCTGACCGCAAGCATGCGCGAGACGGTGCGCACAGGGCTAGCGCACGGCACCCACTTCGAGACCCTTCAGGGTCTCTCCCATCGTCGCCTTCGCCACCTCTCGCGCTGCCCGATCTCGATTGGTCAGGCAATACCGCTCGCGATGAGCCGCCGCATGGGCCCCACCCCTAACCCCGGTTCGACCCTGCAGAGCATCCGACGAGGGCAGCCAAGCGAAGTTGATGCCCTCAACGGCGCGGTTGTGCGCTCAGCGCTCGAAGCAGATCGCACCGCCCCCATCAACGCGCTCATGGTTGAGCTTGTGCACGGCGTCGAGGAGTCAGGTGACTTCCTCAGCGTTGAGGACGTTGCGGGACGCTTCGCCGCCGTTGTGAACGGCTAGAAACGCACCGTGGCTCGAAAGAATACCGCCGAGCGCGCGCAACTGACTCTCACCATCCGCGAATGGTTCGCTGAACATGGCCGAGAGCTGCCGTGGCGGCGTGAAGGCTATGGCGCCTGGGGCATTTTGGTGAGCGAAATCATGCTGCAGCAAACCCCGGTTGCACGGGTGATTCCTCGGCTTGAACAGTGGCTTGAACGATGGCCAACACCGGCGGCCCTTGCCGCCTCGGCACCGGGCGACGCCGTGCGAGCGTGGGAACGACTCGGCTATCCGAGGCGCGCCCTCAATCTCCACGCCGCCGCCACCGTCATCGCCGATCGACACGGCAATGTTGTACCGGAGGAGGTCGAAACGTTGTTGGGATTGCCCGGGATCGGTGACTACACGGCCCGAGCCGTAGCGGCGTTCGCGTATGGCCATCGGCATCCCGTTGTCGACACCAACGTTCGCCGCGTGATCGCGCGCGCGGTTAACGGTGCGGGCGAAGCTGGTCCGCCATCGCTACGCCGCGACCTTGAGGCGATGGAGCAGCTTCTCCCGGAAGATCCCGTTGCCGCCCAAGCAACCAATGCCGCGGTCATGGAACTGGGCGCAATTGTCTGCACCGCGAGACGGCCGTTGTGCGAACAGTGCCCCGTTCGTGATTTGTGTGCCTGGCGTGGCTCCGGCTATCCGAGCTACGAGGGGCGTCGACAAGTTGTGCAGAAGAAGTTCGAGGGTTCAGACCGTCAGGTACGAGGGCTTATCCTTGCGGAATTGCGTGCGAGCGATGTCCCGGTGACTGACGACGAAATCAGTCGAGTCTGGGCCGACGTCGAGCAACGCGAACGTGCGCTGGCCGGCCTGCTGAAAGACGGCCTAGCCGTCACCGAAAACGACGGATACGTCTTGCCCTAGTTGCGCTCGTCGTCGTCGAAGCCTGCCGCCTCTTCTTCGGCGGCAATATCGCGCGGCTTGACGTAGGGGTCTTCGTCGCCAGCGTATTTCGCTGTCTTCTTCAACGCCTCGACGGAAGCATCTCGTTGATGTGCCTCGGTCAGCAGTGAGTCGATCAGTGCCGCGTTCTCTGGGATGCCGTCGGCAATGAACTCAATCGACGGTGTCAGACGCGCGGTGATGTTCTTGCCTACCTCGCGGCGCACAAGACCCGTTGCAGACTTGAGAGCTGCGGCGCTATCGCGACGCTCCTCATCGCTGCCGTAGACGGTGTAAAACACGGAGGCGTGCTGAAGATCGCCGGTGACGCGAACGTCGGTGATGGTGACGAAGCCGAGTCGCGGGTCCCTGATGCCACGCTCAAGCGTTTTCGCAACAATCACCTTGATACGGTCGGCCATTTTGGCGGCACGAGCTGCGTCAACCATCTCTACTCCTTAGAACTTCCTCTGCCTCGGGCGGTGCCGAGGCGTTGACGGCAACCTGAGCAGCAAATCGGCGTAGCTTACCGAGCTCCGCTTCCTGCTCAGGTTGCCGTCATAAGCCAACGGCTAAACCCGCGGCTTTTCCTTCATTTCGATCGTCTCGATCTCGTCACCGACCTGGATGTCGTTGAACTTACCAAGACCAATACCGGCTTCGAAGTCGGTACGAACCTCAGTGACGTCATCCTTGAAGCGGCGTAGTGAGTCGATCGCGAGGTTGTCGCCAACGACGACGCCATCGCGGATAACTCGTGCCTTGGCGTTTCGCGTGATCGTTCCCGAGCGCACGATGACACCAGCGATGTTTCCGACCTTGGAGGAACGGAAGATCTCGCGGATCTCTGCAACACCAGACTGCACTTCTTCGAATTCCGGCTTGAGCATGCCCTTGAGCGAGCTCTCGACGTCTTCGAGTGCGGCGTAGATGACCGAGTAGAAACGTACGTCGACACCTTCGCGAACCGCACGCTCGCGTGCCTTCGGGTCGGGGCGAACGTTGAATCCGATGATGATGGCGTTGTCGACCGTGGCGAGGTTGATGTCGCTCTCGGTAACAGCACCGACACCACGATGGATGATGCGCAGCTGCACGGAATCGTCGACCTCGATCTTGAGCAGCGACTCTTCGAGTGCTTCAACAGCACCCGAAACGTCACCCTTGATGATGAGGTTGAGCGATTCGACCTTGCCGTCTTCGAGGGCCTTCGTGAAGTCCTCGAGGCTGATGCGCTTGCGGCTACGAGCGAGCATCGCGTTGCGCTCAGCTGCTTCACGCTTTTCAGCGATCTGGCGAGCCATACGGTCATCCTCAGTGACCAAGAACACGTCGCCGGCCTTGGGTACCGAGGTCAGACCGAGTACCGCAACGGGGCGCGAAGGCTCAGCCTGCGTAACCGATTCACCGTTCTCGTCGAACATTGCCCGAACGCGACCGTAGGCGGTACCCGCAACGATGGGGTCTCCGACTTCAAGCGTTCCCGACTGGATGAGCACGGTAGCTACAGCACCACGCCCCTTGTCGAGCTTGGCTTCAATCGCAACACCGCGAGCATCCTTGTTGGGGTTTGCGCGCAGGTCGAGTCCGGCATCCGCCGTCAGGAGCACAGCGTCAAGCAGCTCGGTGATTCCAACGTTGTTGAGCGCCGAAACGTCCATGAACATCGTGTCTCCACCGTATTCTTCGGCGACGAGGCCAAATTCGGTGAGCTGCTGGCGAACCTTTGCGGGGTTTGCGCCTTCTTTGTCGATCTTGTTGATCGCAACAACGATCGGAACGTTGGCTGCTTGGGCGTGGTTGAGGGCTTCCACCGTCTGAGGCATGATGCCGTCGTCTGCTGCAACCACGAGGATCGCAACGTCGGTGACATCTGCACCACGTGCACGCATTGCGGTGAACGCTTCGTGACCAGGGGTGTCGATAAAGGTGATCGGGCGATCGATGCCTTCGTGCTCCTTGACGACCTGGTAGGCACCGATGTGCTGGGTGATGCCACCGGCTTCGCCGGCGACCACGTTGGCGTTTCGGATGGAGTCGAGCAGCTTGGTCTTACCGTGGTCGACGTGACCCATGACCGTGACGACGGGAGGACGGATGACGAGTTCGTCGTCCGATTCGTCTTCCAGTTCCTGATCGAGGTCCATGTCGAAGCCGAGCAGCAGTTCGCGGTCTTCCTCTTCTGGCGAGACCATTTCGATCTTGAACCCGAGTTCTTCACCCAGGATGTCGAACGTTGCCTCGTCAAGGGATTCGGTTGCCGTCGCCATTTGTCCCAAGTGGAACAGAACGGTGACGAGGTTTCCGGGACTCGTATCGATCTTGTCGGCGAAGTCAGTGATCGAGGCACCACGGCGAAGGCGAATTACTTCCTTGCCGTTTCCGCGCGGAACGCTGACGCCACCAAGCGACGGTGCTTCTCTCAGTTCGAACTCTGCCCGCTTCGCCCGCTTGGACTTGCGTGCCTTGCTCTTGCCGCCACCACGACCGAAGGCACCTGCGGTACCTCCACCAGGTCCACGGCCACGGCCGCCACCGGGTGCACGGTTGGGACCAAAGTTGTTCGGTGCTCCACCGGGACGGAATCCGCCACCAGCTCCACCTGGGCGTGCGCCGGCACCGCCGGGACGCTGGCCGAAACCACCGGGGCGCTGGCCTTGACCAGGCCCACCGGGACGCGGGGCTCCAGGACGCGGAGCACCCGGACGGGGCGCTCCCGGACGGGGAGCTCCCGGACGGGGAGCTCCCGGACGGGGAGCGCCGGGACGGGGTGCTCCTGGACGCGGAATCGACCCACCAGCACCGCCACCGCCGGCTGGACGCCCCATTCCCTGGTTAGAGGCGAAGGGGTTGTTGCCTGGACGGGGAGTACCCGGACGAGGAACAGCAGCTGGGCTCGGAGCTTTAGCGGCGCCGCCGTCGGGCTTCGCGCCAGCCTGCTTCTCTGTAGCTGCTGCCTTTTCTGCGGCAAGAGCCTGAGCTTGTCGCTCGGCGACCGTCAGCGGAGCGGGAGCCGCACCCTCTTCTGGTTCGCGAGTCTGCTCGGGTTTCGGAGCCGCAGCGGGAGCTTCCTCGGCGACATTCGCCGGGGTCGGCGCGCTTGGCATCGGGGTCTTTGGCTTTGGTGCCGCTTTCGCGGCAGCCTTCGGCGCGGCCTTGTCAGAAGCCTTGGGCTTCTCTTCCGCTGCCGGTGATTTCGCGGCGTCAGCCTCGAGAGCAGCCTTCAACCGTCGGGCGACGGGGGGCTCAATGCTCGAGGATGGGCCCTTGACGAATTCGCCCATTTCTTTGAGCTTCGCTAGTGCAGCCTTGCTATCGACACCAGCATCGGCGGCGACTTCGTGTACGCGTGGTTTTGCAGCCACTTTTCTCCTGTCTGGGTCTGCTCCCAGACAGGGGCAGACCACTAATTACGGACGGAACTCATTTCGAGCCGCTCATTAGTTGTCCATAGGTCAATCAGCCTGTTCGTTAGGGGACATCGGTTGATGTCCCGCCTCATATTCAGCTAACACTGAAAGAAGTGATCCGGTATCTAGTGGTGGTTCCACCCTCAACGCGCGTGCAAAAGCCCTGCGTTTGACCGCAGACTCAAAACACGAAGTTGTGGGATGAAGCCACGCACCGCGACCCGGAAGTGTGCCCGATTGGTCGGCCACAACCGCACCGTGAGATGCGACAACCCTCAGTAACGAGGTTCTGTTGACGCTTGCGCGACAACCAACACACGTTCTTACTGCATCCATGATACCCCTACTCTGCATTCGCGCACTCCCCCGCGCCCATCGTTGAGCACCTTGCGCGGCGGAATGTTGCCGGTCGACCTCGAATCGGCAATTCGTGCGAGGTCGACCCGGGAACGACTATTCGTCGAGGATGGAGTCGGGCTGGATGTCGATTCGTGCTCCCGTGAGCTTGGCCGCGAGTCGGGCATTTTGCCCTTCCTTGCCGATCGCGAGCGACAGTTGGTAGTCAGGCACGAGTGCGCGAACTGCTTTCGTCGCCTCATCAATCACGAAGGAGCTTGAAACTTTGGCGGGCGAGAGCGCATTTGAGACGAACACGGCGAGATCCTCCGAGTAATCGACGATGTCGATCTTCTCGTCGTTGAGCTCTGAAGTGACCGCGCGAACTCGTTGGCCGAGTTCGCCGATGCACGATCCTTTGGCATTGATGCCAGGCTCGGTGGCACGCACAGCCATCTTGGTGCGGTGCCCCGCCTCGCGAGCCACCGACGTGATCTCGACGAGCCCGTTGGCGATCTCGGGAACTTCCAGCGCGAAGAGTTTGCGAACCAACGAGGGGTGGGTGCGGCTGACGGTGATCTGAGGACCCTTGTCGCCCTTGTTGACAGCCGTGACATACACCCGCAGGCGCGAGCCGTGAGCATATTCCTCGCTGGGAACCTGTTCCTCAGGAGGCATGATGGCCTCGACAGTCCCCAGGTCGATGTGGATCATGCGCGGATTCGGTCCCTGCTGGATGACACCGGCGACGATGTCCCCCTCGCGACCCTTGAACTCGCCAAGCACCTTGTCGTCGCCAATGTCACGTAAGCGCTGATTGATGACCTGTTTCGCGGCGAACGCAGCGATACGCCCGAAATCGCTCGGGCTGTCTTCAGCCTCGCCAACAACCGCGCCCTCGTCGTCGTACTCGGGAACCCAGACGCTGACGTGTCCAGTCTTGCGATCGAGAACAACACGAGCGGTCGGCTGCAGGTCAGCAGCCTTACCCTCGGGAGCCTCGACGTGCTTGAGGTAGGCGCTGAGAATCGCCTGCTCAATGATCTGCACCAGTTCTTCGAACGGTATCTCTCGCTCGCGCTCCATCATGCGCAGCACGCTCAAGTCGATATCCATTGAGGGCCTCCGATATTCATTTAAGGGTTGTGACTCGAAACCGTCTGCGGCTCCGAACTTGCAAGCTTAGCTGGCTTATCCGGCCAGCGCAGCGCCGACGTCCGCGACGGCCACGCTCGTGCGCTCGTTCGTGATGCGATCCCACACCTCAACCATTCCGTTGACAGCGTCGCGGCCAACGATGACGATTTGGGGAACGCCCAAGAGCTCGGCATCACCAAACTTGACCCCTGGCGAAACCTTGGGTCGGTCATCGAAGAGCACGTCGAGACCGGCCTGCTCGAGTGAGCTCACGAGGCCTTCAGCGGTCTCAAAGACCACCGGATCCTTGCCTGCCGCGACGATGTGAACGTCGAACGGGCTGATGTTCTTCGGCCACAGCAGGCCCTTGCCATCGTTAGTGGTCTCGGCAATCGCGGCCATCAGACGTGTCACCCCGATTCCGTAGGAACCCATCGTGACCGTGACGAGCTTGCCGTTCTCATCGAGCACCTTGAGCCCGAGAACCTCCGCGTACTTGCGGCCGAGCTGGAAAACATGACCGATTTCCATGCCGCGAGCGGTCTCGATCGGACCGCTGCCGTCTGGTGCGGGGTCACCCGCGCGAACATCCGCAACCTCGACCGTGCCGTCGGCAACAAAGTCACGACCGGCAACGAGCCCAAGCACGTGCTTCTCATGGACATTGGCGCCGGTAATCCACTGAGTGCCATCGACAACGCGCGGGTCGAGCATGAACCGCACCGCTGTCGCCGACTTCTCGCCGATGACGGCACCATCAGGCGACCAAGGCCCGATGTAGCCCTTAACAAATCCGGGGTTGCCGTCGAGCTTCGCCAGGTCCGCGAAGTCCTGCTCAGTGGCGGGCTCGACCTCTGCTGGCGCGAAAGCCACTTCCGCTCGCTTCATGTCGACGTCACGGTCACCGGGAAGGCCGACGACCACAAGCTCACGCGTGCCGTCAATCGATGTGAGCGCGAGCACCACGTTCTTCAAGGTGTCAGCGGCCGTCCACGGGCGGTCGGCGCGAGGTTGCTCGTCGTTGGCGAGAGCGACAAGCGTGTCGATCGTGGGGGTGTTTGGCGAATCAAACACGAGAGGCTCCGGCAGACCATCGATCGGCAACGGCTCCGGTGCAGTCGTGCGGTACGCCTCAACATTGGCAGCGTAACCGCCAGCTGAACGAACGAAGGTGTCTTCCCCGATCGGTGTGGGGTGCAGGAACTCCTCGCTCTTCGAACCTCCCATCGCACCGGCATCGGCAGACACAACGACGTATTCAAGGCCGAGGCGGTTGAAAATACGCTCGTAGGCGTCACGGTGCTGTTGGTACGACGCGTCGAGTCCGGCATCCGTGTAGTCGAAAGAGTAGCTGTCCTTCATCGAGAACTCGCGACCGCGCAGAAGCCCGGCACGGGGACGAGCCTCGTCGCGGTACTTGTCCTGAATCTGGTAGATCGACAGTGGCAGGTCTTTGTAGCTCGAGTACAGGTCTTTCACGAGCAGCGTGAAGACCTCTTCGTGCGTTGGCGCCAACAGGTAGTCGGCGTCCTTGCGGTCCTTGAGGCGGAAGATTCCGTCCCCATACTCGGTCCAACGGCCCGTGAGCTCGTAGGGTTCTCGCGGCAGTAGCGCCGGGAACAGAACCTCTTGCGCACCAAACGCTTCAAGCTCTTCGCGGATGATCGTCTCGATCTTGCGGCGAACCTTCAAGCCGAGCGGCAACCACGCAAAGACACCGGGAGCCTGACGACGGATGTAGCCGGCGCGCACCAACAGGCGGTGGCTGGCTACCTCGGCATCGACGGGATCTTCGCGAAGCGTGCGGACAAAGAGTTGAGAGAGACGTGTAGACACGTCTCAATATTAGTCGCGCTAGGGGGTGAGTACTTGCGGGCTGCCCGTGGCGCCTGCTGGCATTTCTGAAGCAATACGGTTTGCCTCTTCGATGAGGGTCGCAACAATCTCCGCTTCTGGCACAGTCTTGATGACTTCGCCCTTCACAAAGATTTGGCCCTTTCCGTTACCGCTGGCAACACCAAGGTCTGCTTCGCGAGCCTCACCCGGTCCGTTCACAACGCAACCCATTACGGCAACGCGCAGCGGAACGGTCATGCCCTCAAGACCGGCGGTCACATCATTGGCAAGCTTGTACACGTCAACCTGGGCACGGCCACAGGACGGGCACGAGACGATTTCGAGTTTGCGTTCGCGGAGGTTGAGCGACTGCAGAATCTGGAGTCCAACCTTGATCTCCTGGGCGGGCGGGGCAGAAAGCGACACGCGAATCGTGTCACCGATGCCCTCAGACAGCAGGATGCCGAAGGCCGTGGCACTCTTGATGGTGCCCTGGAATTCTGGCCCAGCCTCGGTGACGCCCAAGTGCAGCGGCCAGTCACCGCGCTCCGCAAGCATCCGGTATGCCTTGACCATCACGATGGGGTCATTGTGCTTGACCGAAATCTTGAAGTCGTGGAAGTCGTGCTCCTCGAAGAGGCTCGCTTCCCAGACGGCGCTCTCCACGAGCGCTTCCGCGGTCGCCTTGCCGTGCTTCTGAAGCAGACTCGGCTCGAGCGAGCCCGCGTTGACACCAATGCGCAAGCTCACTCCGGCGTCTTTCGCCGCCTTTGCGATCTCGCCAACCTTGTCATCGAACTTGCGAATGTTTCCGGGGTTCACCCGCACGGCGCCGACTCCCGCATCGATTGCCGAGAAAACGTAACGCGGTTGGAAATGAATGTCAGCAATGACCGGAATCTGGCTCTTCTTCGCGATGATGTGCAGCACATCCGCGTCGTCCTGATGCGGCACAGCAACACGAACGATGTCGCAACCAGATGCCGTCAATTCGGCAATCTGCTGCAGGGTCGCATCGATGTTGGTGGTCTGCGTTGTAGTCATGGACTGAACGCTGACCTGGGACTCACTGCCTACTCCAACCGAACCGACCTTGATCTGCCTGGTCTTGCGACGGGGAGCGAGGACTTCGGGGGCTTTCGGCATTCCAAGATTGATTGCTGGCACTAGCCCATCCTAAAGCCGACTCCTGAACATCTGCGGAATGCTAGCGCGTGCCGAGGTGTGCCGATAGTGCCTGAATGAACTCCGCCGGGCGCTCGAGGTGTGCCGAATGTCCACAGTCTTCCCACGCAAGTTCGGTGTATTCGCCGCCCTGTTCCTTGTAGCGCTCAAAGACGGCCCGAGTCTGCTCGATCATCGGCTGCGGTGGGGCGGCCTCGGCACCGGGCCATCCGGGAATCACACCGAGTTGACCCAAGAAGTTAAGGTCAAAGCCAGAAGTGTCAGAGACGATCGCATCATTGAGACCGCGCACCCACAAGATGCGGGGTTTAGTCGGGAGCTCGGTGATGCCGCTGACGTTGAAGTGGTCGGGAGTCATCGTGTTAAGCACGCCGCGACCACCGGGACCGAAACCGGGCCACGCATCAACGACGACCGAGTCGCCGGGATAGTTGTCCTCTCCGGTTGCGGTGGACAGCATCGATTCCACCCACAGGTCTTCAAGGTCGGTGTGCGCCGCAGCATCCGCTACGTACGCCGTCCGAAATACCATGCGAGCGGATGCCGGGGAATCGTCGGTCGTGTTGCCGGCAGCGAGCTGAGCGATGAATTCGGGATTCGCTCCCCCACCACCAGTGCCGGGGCATTCAGGCGACAGCAGTTCGCCATTCGCTCCCTTCGTACCACCAAACCCGTACGGGGAAACCGGAGATACGAACGTGACGGTGTCGACGCGCTCAGAGAAATCGAGCATGAATTGCATCACAATGCCTCCTCCCATGCTCCAGCCAACAAAATGGGCTTGTTCGACTTCGAGCGCATCAAGCACTGTGGCGATATCGTCCGAAAAGTCACGAACACCCCGCGTGGCGTCCACCGGCAGTGTTTCGCTGTCACCAAACCCGCGCAGGTCGATCGCGATCGCACGCACGTCGCGCTCGAGTCCTAGCATCGTCGGTTGCCAGAAAAGCGAAGAAGACACATTGCCGTGAACAAAAACGACAGTCGCTGTTGGGTTCGCCGCAGGACGTTCAAGAACCGACGCGACGAGTCGAGCGGTCGTGACGGTGTGCTGAACGATGCCATCGAGAAGGGTTTCCATGGTGTGTCCTTTAGTTGGGTAGCGCTGAGGAGGTGTTTGTTGGTGGGGGTGCCCGCTGGGCGGACGTGGCTAGCCGGAGACCAGCTCTACGGTGAGTTCAGGCTCGGTAGCCGCGCGCACTGTGGCCTCGTCAACTCCTGGTGCGAGTTCACGAAGCACGAGACCGTGATCGGTGACATCGATCACGGCTAGGTCGGTGATGATGCGGTGCACGACACCGCGACCGGTCAGCGGCAGTGAGCACTCGTTGACAATCTTCGGGCTGCCGTCTTTCGCTACGTGTTCCATGAGCACGATCACTCGAGCAGCACCGTGCACCAGGTCCATCGCTCCGCCGGGGCCCTTGACCATCTTGCCTGGGATCATCCAGTTGGCGAGGTCGCCTGAAGCCGACACCTGCATTGCGCCCAGAATTGCCGCGTCAATTTTCCCGCCACGGATCATGCCGAAGCTCATCGCCGAATCGAAGAATGCCGTTCCGGGGAGGGTCGTTACTGTTTCCTTTCCCGCGTTGATCAGGTCGGGGTCAACATGTTCCTCGGTGGGATACGGGCCAACCCCCAAAATGCCATTTTCCGACTGCAGCACAACCGTGCGGCCAGCGGGAACGTAGTTCGGCACCAACGTTGGCAGGCCGATGCCGAGGTTCACGTAAGACCCATCGGCCAGCTCTAGTGCGGCTCTGGCCGCCATCTCTTCCCGTGTCAGAGCCATTACGCGACCTCTTTCTGTATCGTGCGGCGTTCGATTCGTTTCTCCACATCGGAACCCACTTCAAGCACACGGGAGACATAGACCCCCGGCAAGTGCACCGCATCGGGGCCTATTTCACCGGGTTCGACGAGTTGTTCAACCTGAGCGATACACACGCGGCCGGCCATTGCAGCCAACGGCGAAAAGTTGCGAGCCGACTTGGCGAACACCAAGTTGCCGTGGCGGTCACCCTTGAGCGCGTGCACCAGCGAGAAGTCAGTGGTGATCGACTCTTCGAGCACAAAGTCCTTTGACATGCCATTGAGGTCGAAGGAACGCACCTCTTTCTGCGGTGACGCAATCGCGATACCCCCGGAACCGTCATACCGACGCGGTAGACCGCCCTCGGCAACCTGCGTACCGACGCCGGTCTGGGTGAAGAACGCGGCGATTCCGGATCCACCGGCACGCAGTTTCTCCGCAAGGGTGCCCTGCGGTGTTAGTTCAACCTCGAGTTCTCCGGTCAAGAATTGACGCTCGAATTCCTTGTTTTCTCCCACATATGACGAGGTCATCTTGCGAATGCGTCGGGCGGCGAGAAGGACACCGAGCCCCCAGTCATCCACGCCACAGTTGTTGCTGACGATGCTCAGTTCGTCTGAGCCGAGTTTCAGCAGCGCGTCAATGAGCACCATGGGATTGCCACACAGCCCAAAACCGCCAACCGCCAACGATGCGCCGCTGGGGATGTCAGCAATCGCCTCAGCTGCCGACCTCACCGTCTTGTCAATGCTCATGCTCGGACCTCTCGCAGTTGATTGGTTAGTAGTTCGGATATGACACCGGCGACGTAATCGGCGCCGCGTTGCGTCAGCGTGATCGTGTAGTGATTCACTTCTGGTGCCTCGTGGAATGTCACGTGCGGCAGTTCCTCCTGCCAACGGTCACGCTGCTCCGGGGTATACAGGGCAGGAATCTGGTTGAGCAGGCCCCTCTGAGCCCGAACGAAGTGCACTGGCATGCTCAACTCGTCTAGGGCTTGACGGTAATCCGGATCTCCACTCAGTTGCAGCGCATCAAAGCTCACCGCGGCCAGGCTGCTAGCCGGGTGTAACCGTGGCGCCGTGCCGACCAGATCATAGTCAACGTAGTCGCGAACTGTCGTCGTGTACTCGTCCGCAAATGCGGGATGCACCTGCCAGAATTTCTGGTAGCTCTCCCGATCCGGAAACGTCATCGACAGACGCTCAGCAGCTGGACCAAGAATCACCTGAGGAAGATCCTCCATTGAGGTGCCCTCCGGTGCCGGAATTGGCAGACCGCCGTCAATCAAGACGAGACCTGCAACATCGCCGGGGAAGTCGGCAGCGAGTGTTGTGGCAACGAAAGCACCCATCGAATGCCCCACCACGAGCGCGGTTTCAGTGTCTGTGGCCGCCAACAGCGCGTGCATGTCTTTCGCGTGCTGCGGCATGCCGAAGGGGGCGGGAAGGTGTCGACTTGCGCCGCGACCACGCAGGTCGGGAGCGATGACTCGGCAGTGCGGGAAAGCTTCGGCAATGAGCGGCCATGACATGTGCGAAGCCGTGATGCCGTGAATAAGCAGAATGGTGCATCGCGGTTCAGACTCAGGTTCCCACACAAACGCGGTGAGTTCGCCGCCCTCAACAGGACACTGGATGGTGGTGTATTGCTCGGTCATCGTGCGCTCCAGCCGCCATCCATCGTGTAGGACGCGCCCGTGACCATTCGAGCCGTATCTCCAGCGAGCCACAACACGAGGTCAGCAACCTCATCCGGCTCCAGCATTCGTTTGATCGCGCTCTCGGTCAACATGACCTTCTCGACAACCTCTGACTCGGGGATGCCATGCACCTTCGCCTGGTCGGCGATCTGTTTCTCCACCAAGGGTGTACGCACGTAGCCGGGGTTCACACAGTTGCTGGTGACTCCATGAGCGCCGCCCTCAAGCGCGGTGACTTTGGAAAATCCCTCGAGGGCGTGTTTGGCGGTCACATAGGCAGATTTGTAGGGCGACGCGCGCAAACCATGCACCGAGCTGATGTTGATGATGCGACCAAACTCGCGCTCATACATGCCGGGAAGTGCCGCGCGCACGAGCAAGAACGGTGCCTCGATCATGAGGTCGAGGATGCGACCGAACATCAGCGGATCGAAGCTCTCGATGGGACTAACGTGTTGGATGCCAGCGTTGTTCACGAGCACATCGACATCAAGTTTCAGGCTCGCCAACGCCGCAGTATCAGTCAAATCGACCTGCCAAGCTTCTCCCCCGACGCTCTCGGCTTGAGCTGCTGCCGCGTCGCCGTTGAGGTCGGCGACGATTACGTGAGCTCCCGCACGAGCAAGTGCTTGGGTGCAGGCGGCGCCGATGCCGCTCGCCCCACCGGTTACGAGGGCCCTGCGGCCCGTGAGGTCAGTCATTTCTCGACTCCTTGTGTGCTGGGCTCTGGCACGGCTAGAGCACGACGAATAAACGTAATCATGTGATCGAGGACCTCATCGGGAACACGAGAGGTGCCGCTGGCGGTGGGGTCAGCGTCGTTGCCTGCTTCGGCAGAATCGCCCCACAGCACCCAACGCATCCCGATCATCTCCCCGATGCCCATGAGTGCCCAAGCCGCAACGGTGGGGTCAATATCGCCGACCTCCCCGAGCAGACGGGCTTCTTTGAGCCCGGCGATGTAGCCGTCAACGATGCGCGAATAGTGCAGTCTCAAGGACTTGGGAGACACAAATTCTGCTTCCCGAACCACTCGATACAGTGCGGGGTGTTCTGCGGTGAACTCGAAGAACGCTTTGAACCCGGCGCGCTCCGATTCGATACGGTTCGTCGCCGCCGCCGAGGCTCCGCTCATGGCCCGACGAACGCGGCGGTTGAGATCCTCCACGAGCTCTTCGAAAATCTCGAGTTTGCTCGAGAAATAGAGGTAGAAGGTGCCCTGACCGACCCCGGCTTGTTCCGTAATTCGCACAACAGAGGCATCGGTGTACCCGTAGCGAGCAAAGACCGTTTCGGCAGCCTCAATTAGTTTTGCCTTCGTGCGGGTGCCACGAGCGGTAGTTGGGATGCTCATGAGCCGATCCGTCCGAGTTCTACGGTCTGCGCGTTCCATTCGTTGAGGAGAACGCGACGTTGCACCTTATCGCTGGACGACCGTGGGATGTGTTTGGTGAAGATCACGCGGCGCGGAACCTTGAACTTGGCAAGGTTGGCGCGCGCAAAGTCGAGGATGTCGGTTTCGTCGGTTGAGGCGCCAGAATGCACCACGACCCACGCGACTGCAGCTTCGCCCCAGATCTCGTCGGGAACGCCGACAACGGCTACGTCCGCAATAGCCGGATGCCCAAACAGCACGCCCTCGATCTCTGCTGGGGCAACAGACTCCCCGCCCGTGATGAAAATATCTTTGATGCGGTCGAGTACGCGGTAGTAGCCTTCCTCGTCGCGGCTGACAAGGTCACCGGTGGCAAGCCAGCCGTCGCGCAGGGCAAGCGCTGTGGCCTCTGGTGCCCGGAAGTAGCCACCGAACACGCCAGGACCGCGCACGAGAAGTTCGCCTTCGCCTGCGCCGTCAACGCGTTCGCCGGTGACCGGGTCAGCGATATCAACGTCGACGTGCGGGTAAGGTTTCCCGGCGGACCCGATGCGCACACGGGCTTCTTCGTCGGGCAAACACAGCACGTTTGGCGAGGCCTCCGTGAGGCCGTAGCCCTGAGTGAGGGCCACGCCACGACTGTGCCACACGCGCAGCAACGGTTCGGGCATCGGCGCTCCCCCGACGATGGCGTGAGCGAGACTTGAGACGTCGCTCGAGGCAAATCGTGGATGCTGCGACAGGATCAGGTAGTTCGCTGGAACGCCCATCATCGTGGTGATGCCACGTTCTTTGATGAGTTGCAGCACGCGGGCAGGATCGAAGGTGCGCTCAAGCACAACTGTCGCGCCCATCCACCAGGCCAAGAGCGGCTGAATGTTCCATCCACCCACGTGATACTGGGGCATGACGGCGAGTACGACATCCGCACTGGTGATTTCGGCGGTTCGCGAGAGTGAAAGATTTGTCCAGAAACAGTTCGAGTGGCTGAGGATTGCCCCTTTGGCCTGCTCAAGAGTGCCAGAAGTGAAGATGATGAGCAGAGCGTCGTCATCGCGCACGGCACGCCGCACGGGTGTGTCTGTCGTACCACGCAACGGTGCCACGATGTCACGCTCGATGCCATGTGTGCCTAAGATTCCGCGTGCCAATGGCGCAACGAGGCGATCGGTTGCGAGAGTCGCGAGGGTAGAGAACTCGTCTTCGACTAGGAGCAGAGCGGGGTCGGCCTGCTCGAGCTGCTGTGCGATCTCCCGGGGAGACAGCCTCCACGACAGCGGAACAAGCACGAGTCCGGCTTTCGCACAGGCGAAGAACACCACGACGTGGTCGGAGCTGTTTCCCGTGATCGTGGCAATGCGGTCGCCCACGCCATAACCGCCGTCAAGCAGAGCCTCGGCAAGCTTGGTAGCGCGCTCATCCAGTTGGCGATAGGTCAGCACGACACCACGGTCATCGACAGCCACTCGGTCGGGCGTGGCGAGGGCACGATCGGCGGTCCACCGCCCCAACGTGTGTAGCCCCTCCGACTGACTCATTCTGCCTCCTCAAGCCTCTTGCGTTCTAGCGGGGTGGCAGAGGTGCCTGATGAGAGGCGCTGCACCGCACCGGCGATTCCTCCTGGAAGGAACAACACCACAAGGATAAACAGGGTGCCGAGAATAAACAGCGGTTCAGACAGTGGGATGCGCAAGATTGCGGGAAGGCCGTCAATAGCGTCCGAGCCTGCGAGGGCGGTAAGTCGCTGATCGAGCAGGGTGTAGACGATGCCGCCAACGATCGCACCCCAGCGGGATCCGACACCTCCCAACACCACGATCACCAGAATCGTCAGGGTGAAATCGGCTGAGGTCGCCCTCGGCGTAGTGCCGCTCTGCAGCAACAGATGCACCATTCCCACGAGAGAAGCGAGTACGGAGGCAATGACAAAAGCCATGAGTTTGACGCCAAAGGGACGCAGGCCAAGCACTCGCACGCGCAGTTCGTTCTCTCGAGTCGCCGCCACTGCGTGACCTGCCCTGGAGTGTTCGAACCATGCGACAACCACAAAGACGACCACGAGCAATGCCAGCGCGAGCCAATAAAGGTTGCGGGTGTTGATCACCCCAATGAAGAAATCGGGAATGTGTTCGGTGTTGAGCCGCAATCCTTCTTCACCGCCGGTAAGCGAAGGGTTACGACGCACAAGCACGTTGCCTGCTTGCGCAAACGCGAGCGTGACCATGGCAAAGGAAATGCCGGTCACTCTCAGGCTCAGTGCACCAAGCAAGTAGGCGGCAACGATGATGACGGCAAGGGTGAGCCCCAATGCGGGAATCAGCGTGAGCTCGGTCTGCTGCAACACGATGCCGAGACCGTACGCCCCCAGCGCGAAGTAAAGCGCATGACCAAATGAGAGCATCCCGGCAGTGCCAAACAGAAGGTGGTAGCTGAGCGCCAAGGAGGCAAACAGCAACGAGAGGGCCAGCAGTTGCAGCGTTCCCGGAGTGTAGGTTGCCCCAGGCAGCACGCCAGGGATAGAGATGTTGAGCAACGGCAGAAGCGCTGCCACGACGACGATGGCGCCACCAACAATCCACCACGTGCGCTGGCTCAGGTTCTTCAGCGACTTCATGCTTTCTTCCCCAAGATTCCGGTCGGGCGAACCAACAAGACGACGGCCAGCAGGAGCACGACCATGAGGTCACCCGTGCCACCGAGAAAGTAGTTGGCAAATTGCTGCAGGATCGCGACAATCACCGACGCGATTGCGGCACCAGCGAGCGACCCGAGGCCGCCGATCACCGTGACAATAAACGCGAAGATAAGCAGTGACCCGCCGAGCTGAGGTGACACATAACCGAAGTAGTGCGATGCGAGCACCCCGCCGAGACCGGCAGCAGCGCCACCGATCGCGAAGACAACGGTGAACGCTTTGCGCACGTCGATGCCGAGTGCGGTCACCATTGACCTGTTTTCGACACCGGCCCGGATGACAAGCCCGAAGCGGGTGAAGCGTAGGAACGCGACGATCCCGATCAGCACGAGTACCGCAGCACCGATAAGAAGGAAACGGTCGTTGGGAACACGAGCCCCGAGAATCTCGGTCGTCTGCGCCAACCATGCCGGCGCGCTGACGTAGATCGGATCAGTTCCCCAGATGCCCTCGAACAGCGCGACTGTCGCGAGCGCCAGGCCGACCGTCACGAGCACCTGCTCGATATGCCTGTTGTAGAGCCGCCGGATGAGGAGAAACTCTGTGGCCGCCGCTACAAGCGCACCGACCACCATGCCCAATAGCATCGAGGCAATGAGAGTTCCCCAGCTTTCGCCGCCTAGCCGCCTGGCCAGCTCCCAGCCGGCGAATGCACCGAGCGTGAGAAAGGATCCGTGCGCGAAGTTCAGCACGCCCATGAGGCCATAGATCAGTGACAGCCCCGATGCGACCAAGAAGTAGAGCGCCCCGAGCCCCAATCCCGTAATCAGCAGGAGAATTATGGTGCTCATGCGACCCCTAGCAGTTCTTTAGTGAGGGCTTCATCGCCCAAGAGTTCTTCGGCACTACCGTCGTAGACGACCCGGCCACCTTCAAGCACGATCGCCTTCTGGGCGAGCATCCGCACGACCTGCAAGTTCTGTTCGACCAAGAGAACCGGCACGCTCTGGGCTGCGCGTTCGAGAGCGCGCGCGACATCCATCACGATGAGAGGCGCGAGCCCCTTGGTCGGTTCGTCGACAAGCAACAGCTTGTTGTCGTTCACCAGTGCTCGAGCGAGCGAGACCATTTGCTGTTGACCTCCCGACAACGTTCCGGCCTGCTGCCCAGCCCGGTCGATGAGGTCAGGGAAGAGCTCCTCGATGAGCGCACGGTTGGGCGTCGAATCACGCTCCGCAAGTCGCAGGTTTTCGGCCACCGTGAGTGACGCAAAGACTTCGCGGTCTTCAGGCACATAGCCGACACCGCGCTGCACGATGCGATGGGTGGGTTCGCGGTCGACGCGCTCCCCCGCGATCGACACTTCGCCCGTGCGCTCGATGAGCCCCATGATGGCGCGCAGCGTGCTCGTTTTGCCAACGCCGTTTCGGCCCAAGAGAGCGGTGACGCCCACGGGGAGCATGTCAAAACTCACCGCTTCGACGACCTGCTGACCTTCGATATTGGCGTTGAGATTGGCGACCGTCAGAATCGACTCGGTCATAGTGGAGCCCCCAAATACGCTTTCTGCACTGCTTCGTCGGCCATGACAGCCCCAGGGGTGTCACAGGCAAGCAAACTGCCGTGGTGCATTACCGCCACACGGTCGACAAGCCCAAGCACAACATCCATGTGATGTTCGACCATCAGCACGGTGCGACCTGATTGATGCACCTGGCGAATTACCTCGGAGAGCCCGGCGACATCGCCAGAGGCCACCCCCGCCATAGGCTCATCGAGGAGGATGACGCTCGGGTCGGTCGCGAGCAGCATCGCAATTTCGAGTTTGCGTTTGTCTCCGTGAGAGAGCACCCCCGCCTCAGTGCTGGCATGGTGGTCGAGCCCGACCTCTTCGAGGCGAGCTCGCGCAATGGCGGTGGCTTTGTCGCTCGGCCGGGGAAAGCGCAACACCGAGGTGGCACCGCCCAACTTCACCTGAGCGGCGAAGCGCACGTTTTCTAACGCGCTGAGCGCCGGAAAGAGACTGGAAGTTTGAAAGGTTCTGCCGAGCCCAGCCCGGGCTCGCACATCAATGGACTGATTGGTGACAGAGCGTCCCTCCAAATTGACCGAACCACCGGTGGGAGTCATTACCCCGGAGATCAGGTTGAAGAGAGTTGTCTTTCCGGCCCCGTTGGGACCGATTACCCCGAGCATCTCGCCCTTCGCGACCGACAGCGACACGTCATCGATGATGACGGCACCGCCGATCGTGAGGGCCAGATGCTCGACGCTGAGCACGGGCTGGTTCGACATAGTTACTTACTCTGCGACGGGAGGCGTGACGGCGTCTGCGTCGACCACGTTGATCAGCTCAGGGACCCACGAGTCGCCGTCGGCGACAAGCGACACCTGGAACATGGGCTGGATCATGGCGTGGTCATCAGCACGAACCGTAATGGAGCCCTTGACCGAGTCGAAGGTCCAACCCTCGAGCGCAGCGATCATGGCGTCCACGTCGTCTCCACCCTCACGAATCGCCTGAACGATCATCTGTGCGGCAACAAAGCCGTCTGGCGAGAACAGGTCAGCCTGCTTGCCTTCTGCCTCGAGGTAGCTCACCATCGCGGTGTTTGCATCGTTTGCAGTTGCCTCACCGAAGTAGTGGTTGAGGAAGCTGATCTGATCACTGGCAGCCCCGTAAGCACCGTAGGTCGAGATATCACCGAGACCGGTCGAGACGGGGACGCTGTCGAAAACGCCCTGCTGGCTGAGAGCCTCCCACATGGCTCCAGAGGTCGCACCGGCCCAGGCGACGAATACGAGGTCAGGGTTGGTATCGACGATCTGCTGAGCGAACGGGGTGAACTCGGTAGCGTCCTCAGGAACGAGCAGGCTGGTTACCTCAGCGCCCTGCCCGCCGAGCACGGCAGTTGCCGCGGCAACGTTGCCCTGACCGAATGCGGTGTCCTGTCCGAAGACAAGAATTGACTTACCGGCGGGGTCGCCGATGAAGGTTCCCGCCGTGGCGACGTCTTGGAAGCTCTGGCGTCCCGAGCGGAAGGTGTAGTCGTTCACTCCAGTGATGCCGTCTGCCGCAGCCGGACCCGAGATGTACAGGACCTTGTTCTGTTCAGCCTGTTCAGCAAGCGCAAGCGCGATTCCGGAGGACACGGTGCCGGCGATGATCTTCTTGCCCTGACCGATCACGTCTTTTGCCGCCGTGACCGCCTTATCGGCGTCACCGGCATCATCGATGATCTCAATGTTCAGCTCACGGCCATCGACGGCGCCTGTGCCGTCGGTGGCATAGTCGAGTCCAGCGTCGAAGCCGGCAAGGTAGGCCTCACCGTAGGCCGCGAGTGGGCCGGTCTGAGAGGTGATGATCGATACGTCGACGGGGGCGAGTTCGTCGCCGCCACTTCCGGCGTCAACGCTGGGGGCGCAGCCCGCCAGTGTCAGAGCAACCGTCGCAATTAGCGCCGGAGCGAGGTACGTTTTATTGACCCGCATGATGGGACCTTTCCTGCTGCCTTAGGAGGATTGTGATCTGAACCTGAGACCCGGTTCAGGTTTCATGTAGCCTATGGTTGCGCACCCGCGCTGTCAACAACCGCGCCAAAACAAAGGAGTTTGCACCGTGGCCAACACCCCCGCACCCCAGGACGTAGTGATCCTCGCCGCAACGCGCACCCCGCAGGGAAAACTGCGCGGACAGCTCGCTGCGCTCACGGCCGTCGAACTCGGCGCCGTGGCACTTCGCGCCGCTGTAGAGCGCTCCGGCGTGGATGTCGACTCCATCGATCAGGTGATCTTCGGTCAGGTGATTCAGGCCGGCGCCGGCCAGAACCCCGCGCGGCAGACCGCCATCGCCGCCGGGCTGCCGTGGAAGACTCCCACCGTAACGATCAACAAGGTCTGCCTTTCTGGGCTTGCCGCCATCGTGGATGCTGCGCGCCTCATCCGTCTCGGTGAAGCCGATGTTGTCGCTGCAGGCGGCCAAGAATCGATGACCAACGCACCCCACGTGCTCCCCGGATCGAGAGCAGGTTGGGCATACGGAACGGTTTCGGCGCTCGACACCGCCGCCCACGATGCGCTCACCGACGCGTTCGACAACGAATCAATGGGCGCAAGCACCGAGCGCCACAACACCCGCCTCAACATCGGTCGCACCGAACAGGATGAGATTGCTGCGGCCTCTCATCAGCGCGCGGCAGCCGCAATCGATGCCGGAGTGTTCAGGGACGAGATCGCACCAGTCACGATTCCACAGCGCAAGGGCGACGACCTCGTCATCGACACGGATGAGGGCGTTCGCCCCAACACGACCGTCGAAACACTCGCTGGCCTGCGCCCCGCCTTCGATCCCGAGGGCACCATCACTGCCGGAAACTCCTCACCACTGAGCGATGGTGCCTCCGCGGTCATCTTGGCAAGCCGAGCGTGGGCCGAAGAACACAATCTGCCCTGGCTCGCCGTGCTTGATCGGTCCGGTCATGTTGCTGGCCCAGACAACTCCCTGCACTCGCAGCCCGCCCGCGCTATCGCCGCCGCGCTAGACAACGCTGGCTGGACGGCCAGCGACCTCGACTTCGCCGAAATCAACGAAGCCTTCGCCGCCGTGAGCCTACGCTCCACCGCGGAACTCGGGGTGAGCCATGACATCGTCAACATCCACGGTGGAGCAATCGCCATAGGCCACCCTGTTGGCGCGTCCGGTGCACGTCTGGTGGTACACGCCGCCCACGAACTCGCTCGCCGGGGTTCAGGTCGTGCCGCGGTAGCGCTGTGCGGTGGTGGCGGACAGGGCGACGCCCTCTTGCTCACTCGCTAGCGCAGACGGCGCCGGCCGTCACGACCCGCTCGCGGCAGCTCGTCATGCTGGCGCGAGACGGTTGCGGGGGCAGGGCCGGCTAGAAGATCGAGATTGGCTTCACGATGTCGGCGTAGATGAGCATCGCGCTCATGGCCCCAAGCAATACCACCACGACAAGCGTCAACGGGATGATCTTCGCCGTATCAACCGGTCCGGGATCGGGCTTGCCGAACAACTTGGCAAAGAAGCGGCGGATGCCCTCGAAAAGAGCCCCAGCGACATGCCCACCGTCGAGCGGCATCAATGGAACGAGGTTGAAGACGAAAAGTGCGACGTTCAGCGAACCGATGAGCCCCACGAGCGACGCCACCCGGTCGGCAACTGGCGCGGTATCCAGGCTCGTGATCTCGCCAGCAATACGGCCAACACCCACGACGCTAATGGGACCATTGGGGTCACGCTCATCGGGGCCAAAAGCGGCATTGGCAACCTCGACCATGCGCTGCGGAAGATTCAGAATCACGTTGGTGACCGCCACGACGTTGTCACCAACGGCGGGAAGCACAGCCGTCACCGGTTGCTGCACCGTCTCGAGTGCCGAGCCGATTCCCAAGAAACCGTACTCCTCGGTCAGCGCGACGCCCTCAGCGTTCTCGACAATGTTTCCACGATCGTCGTAAACATAACGTTCAGTCAGAAGAGGCTCAGCGATCAAAGAAACCTCAGCCCCGTCACGCTCAACGACAATGCTGAGTTCGTCACCAGCCGCGGCACGGATGTATTCGGTCGCCTCAGCCCACGACGCTACCGGCTCACCGTCCATCGACACCAAGCGGTCCCCTGGCAGCAATCCCGCAGCTAATCCCGGCGCGTCAGGGTCGGTGCTCTCACAGGTCTGACGCTCCGACGTTGCCGCCAGCACACACTCCGAGACGCTGCCAATTGTGGTCGAGGGTTGCGAGACGCCGAATCCCATGAACAGAATCGCAAACATCACAATCGCGATCACTAGGTTCATGAACGGACCGCCCAGCATGATGACGACGCGCTTGGCAACAGGGAGTTTGTAGAAAGCCCGAGACTCGTCAACATCAACAAGCGTGTCGGCACTTGCCGTTCGGGCATCCTGCACGAGTGTCTGGAAAATGCCGGTAGTGGCGCTTCGAGAGCTGTTGGTCGATTTACCCGGGGGGAACATTCCCGCCATGGAGATATAGCCGCCGAGCGGAATCGCCTTGACGCCATACTCTGTTTCGCCATGCTTGCGAGAGAACAGAGTCGGTCCGAAACCAATCATGTACTGGCTCACGCGCACGCCGAAGAGCTTGGCGGGCAACAGGTGTCCGATTTCGTGCAGGCCGATCGACACCGCAAGACCGACGACAACCACGAGGATGCCAAGAATGTACAAGAGCACGTTTTCCACCCGCTAAGACTAGCCACGCACGTCGCCGGTCACCTGAACCAGCGCTGTGGACGCCACAAACTCACCCACACTGGGGGCGAAATTTCCGACCGTCCACGTATCCAGGCCAACGGAGTCAGCCCCGCTCACACCACCGAGTCGTCGACGAAAGCCAGCGGACACCGCTATGCGCGAATGGCTACAACGGCTTCTGCTTCCTGTCGAGCCCAGTTCTCTGCTTCAGCGAGCGAGTCGAGGGAAAGCTCTGTCGCCTCGTGGCGCTGAACAACCTGCTCGACGACATCCAGAATGTCCAAATAGCCGATAGTGCCCGCGTGGAACGCAAGCACCGCTTGCTCATTGGCGGCGTTGAACACCGCCGGATAAGTGAGGCCAGCAACTCCAACGGCTTTTGCCATTTGAACAGCGGGGAATACCTCGCTGTCGAGAGGTTCGAAGTCCCAGGAACTCGCGGTCGTCCAGTCCAGCGGCGTGCCGACACCGGCAATGCGGTGCGGCCAATCGAGGCCAAGTGAGATCGGCAAGCGCATATCAGGCGGGCTGGCCTGGGCCATCGTCGAACCGTCCACGAACTCCACCATCGAATGAACAATCGACTGCGGATGCACCGTGACCGCAATGCGCTCGTAGGGCACATCAAACAGCAAATGGGCTTCAATGACTTCGAGGCCCTTGTTGACCAGGGTTGCGGAGTTGGTCGTGACAACCAGACCCATATCCCAGGTCGGGTGAGCGAGCGCTTCACTAGGAGTCACATCGCGAAGCGAATCGCGTGTGCGGCCACGGAACGGACCGCCTGATGCCGTCAGCACCAGGCGTTGCACCTCGGCGTGATCGCCCGAACGAAGCGCTTGAGCGATGGCCGAATGTTCCGAGTCAACAGGCACAATCTGGCCCGGTTTTGCGCGCGCCGTGACAAGCTCACCGCCGACGATGAGGCTCTCCTTGTTGGCCAGAGCCAGTACCGCGCCGGATTCGAGCGCCGCGAGGGTGGGCCCAAGCCCAACAGATCCGGTGATGCCGTTGACGACAACGTCGGCAGACACATCCCGGACCAACTGCGCAGCTTGCTCGGCACCAAAAGCGATGTGCTCCACGCCGAAGCGGGCCGCCTGCTGCTCAACGAGCTCACGGTTGGTTCCTGCCGCCAGACCAACGACCTCGAATCGGTCACGGTTTGCCTCAACAACGTCGAGGGTTTGCGTACCGATCGAGCCCGTTGATCCGAGCAGAATTATCTTGCGCATGTCGCTACTTTAGTTGCTTCGCACAAATGTGCGTCACCCCATAGCGCGAATTAGCCGACTCCCAGAATGTCAACCACGAACACGATCGTGTCTGTGCCAGCAATGCCAGCTCCGGAGTTTCCCGCCTCGCCGTAGCCTTCGCTCGGGGGAAGTACCGCGATGATTTGCGAGCCAACCTGCTGGCCTTCGAGAGCGGTCTTGAAGCCGGACACAACCTGGCCAGTGTTGAACGTCGACGCTTCGCCGCGAGCCCAACTCTCGTCGAAGATCTCGCCAGTCGTCCAATTCATTCCTACATAGTGCACAACCACGTCTGAATTCTCTTCAACGGTGGCGCCGTCACCCTGCTTCAACACCGCGACCTGAAGTTCCGTTGGCGCGTCAGTGGAAGGGATCGTGATCGTGGGACGACCGTCCTCATCAAGCTCAACCGTGGGGAATCCCTCGACGGCAGGCTGGTCTTCACCATCGGCACGCGGCAAGGCCGGGTCTGCGGGAGGGGAAACGCTGACCACGTCTGCGACGAACACGATGTCGTCATCGGCCGAGCCAAAGACCTCCGCACGAGACGCCTCATCCGCGAATGACTCCGTTGAGGGGATCACACCGACGACGCGGGATCCCGCGGTCGAGCACTCAAGCGTCTTGATAAGTCCGACTAGGTACAACTCGGCATCGATCGGAAGCGCCTCTTCGCCGGCATCCTGATATGTCGTGGACAAGAGTTCTTCGCCGGTGGTGCCGCTGTACACCGTGTACTGGACGTACGCAGTTGCTCCCGAAACAGCAACGACGTCACCGTCGCCAACAATCGAAACGGACCGTTCGGTCTCGGAGACATCCGTCGGCAGATCAATCTCGACGGTCGGCTTCGTGCCGAAGTCGCCACTGGCGACAATGGACTCCGAGGCGGAGCCTGAGGTCGTGGGGACACAGTCCCCTGATTCTTCAGCCGTGGTTGACTCGGCGGGGGCACATGCGGCTAGAGACGCCACAACGCCAATGGTCAACAAAAATGGAATCGCTTTACGCACAGGAACCCTTCACAGCAAGAATACGGAAACACCAATTCTCCCCTACGAATGCTGTGCATCGAGTGTGGAGACGCGCGCCAAAAGCAACGATTTGCCCAGTATCCACCCTGAACCGGTCCGCACAGGGGCTATCCGGCACTCGACGGGTGTTCACCCGGCCTGTGTGGACTCCACCACTATGCGCGGCTGATGGTGCACCGGAAAGTTCACCGACGACGCGATGAAGCACTTCTCGCTCGCTTCGGCGTGAGCGTCCATGGCGTCGTCCGGGCTGCCTGCCGAGATTGTCACAACAGGGCGCAAGGTAACCGACGTGAAGTGCCCACCGCCATTGTCCGTCTGCTTCATCGTGCCCGAGACCTCATCGTGGTAGGCCGTGACAACGATTCCTCGACTCACCGCAACGTGCAGGTAGCTGAGCATATGGCACTGGCTGAGCGCCGCGATCAGGAGCTCTTCGGGGTTCCAGCGGTCCGCCGATCCGTGAAAGACCCGTGCGCTCGAACCATCAATCGGATGTTTGCCGACCGCAGTGATCTCGTTGTGGCGAGAGTAGCCACGGTAATTTGTCGTGCCCTCACCGAGATTTCCCGACCATTCAAGGCGTACTTCAAAGTTGTGGTCGATGTTCATCAGCCCCTCCCTCCGGGCCTGTGTAGCCCTCATCGGCGACCGCACGGGCGGTCAGACAACACTAGTCTCGCGTTCACCGTATCGGTCAAGGCTGAAAGCGGCGACAACGCGCGAAGCCGCAATGCCCTCGCACCCCGCATCTGGCACCCCGCACCTAGCACCCCGCACTCACAGGGTCGGAATCGGCGAGGCCGCTATACCGTAGAAGGGTGAACTCAGAATCGACACCCGCCGCCAGCGCGCTCACAGTCAATGACACCGTTCAACTTGCCGTTGTGGAACGCTCCGGGATGATCGAGTCACGACATCTGGGCGCCGCCGTCGTCCTCTCCCCCTCTGGGCGCGAGCTGCGCCGACTAGGCAACCCCGATGCGCTCATCTACCCGCGCTCAACCCTCAAACCTCTGCAGGCAATAACCGTCCAGCGCTGCGGGGTTGCCCTCACCGACGAACAACTTGTGCTTGCCAGCGCAAGCCACACCGGCAGCCGTCGCCATCAAGTCGTCGTCGCCTCCATCCTTGCCGCCTACGGGCTTGGCGAAGACAGTTTGCGCTGCCCGCCCGATTGGCCGGCCGACTCTGCCACACGACGAGAGTCCGATGCTCCCCGTCGGCTCGCCATGAACTGTTCGGGTAAACACGCGAGTTTCTTGGCAGCCTGCGTGGTCAATGGCTGGCCCCTTGATAGCTATCTCGCTCACGAGCACCCTCTTCAAGCACGAATTCGAGACACGGTGGTCGAGTTTATGGAACGCCCGCTGGTGCACGAGGGCATAGATGGATGCGGGGCACCCGTCTTCGCTATGAGCCTGCTTTCTCTCGCGAGCGCCATCCAGCGCGTCGTCACCGCGACCGCGAATTCTGACCCGCACGCGCACGCCCTGGTCAGTGCGATTCGAGCACACTCGTGGGGCCTTGACATGCCTCAGGTCGCCGTAGCCATGGACACGCTCGGAATCGTGGCAAAGCGTGGAGCGGAAGGCGTGCTCATTGCCGCTGCTACCGATGGCACGACAGTTGCACTAAAAACGCTGGACGGGTCGATTCGGCCGCTGCTTCCTGTCGGGCTCTCGCTTCTCGCCGAAGCCGGTGCCGTCGATGCAGGCGTGACCTCAGACGTGCTCGCGTCGACGACGGAACAAGTGCTGGGTCGCGGACTACCCGTCGGTGAACTACGTTTCGAGCTCGGCTAGAGCACCGAGCGTTGCCTCACCCCGAGAGCGAACGGCCTCAACCAGCGTGCGGGGCTAGCCGGTGCCCGTGATCCGACGGAACTCCGCGTTGAATGACTGGTCGTCCGCTGTGCTGAGGGTACGGAAGGTCCGTGCCTGTGACTTCACATCCGCGTCGGGGAATGTGAGTTCGTTCGCGGCCAACGCCGGAAGGTTCTCTTGGGCGTACTCGAGGGTGCCGTCGACGGGGCTTACGCAGTGGATCCACTCCACCACCTCTGTCGCAACCGCTGGGTCGTAGTAGAAGTTCATAAGCTTCTCGGCGTTGGTCTTGCGTTCGGCGGCCGCGGGAATAACAAGTGAGTCGGTGAAGAAGGTTCCCCGCGAATCAGGCAGCACAAACTTGAACTTCTCGTATCCCGCCTGAGCGTTGAGTACCGCAATATCGCCAGCACGGGCAAAGCCCGCGACCGCCTCCCCTGACTTCAGCTTGCTGATGTAGTCGCTGCCGTAGACCCCCAGAATGTGGCGGGATTCCAGATGCTGCTCCAACACCGCGCTTGCCCTCGTGAACTCGTCGAGTCCCCAGCCGTCTTCAGAAATATCGATCCCCTGCGACAGCAGGATCATTCCCATGGTGTGACGCATCTCGGCGAGCACGACGACTTTTCCTTTGAGCTCCTCGCTCCACAGTTGATCGACAGCGTCGAGTCCCTGAGGATATGCGTCGGCGTTCCAGGCGAGCCCAATGAATCCGCTCTGCCACGGCAGCGAGTAGTCCCGGTTGGGATCGAATGCCGGACTCGCGAGATCCGCCGTCAGGTTGGCCTTGTTGGGAATGTTGTCCGAGTTGAACTTCTGGGCGTACCCGAACCGGATGAGGCGAGCCGCCATCCAGTCGCTAACGCAAATCAGGTCGGCGCCGGTGGGGTCGCCGAGGGAGAGCTGGTCCTTCATCGTGAGATAAAAACCGACGTTGTCTTTGACGATGGGCCTGTATTCGACTTCGATATCGAACTGCTTCGTGAACGCTTTGAGCGTCGGAGAGTGTCCGCTGAGGTCTTCGTCGATGTACGACGGCCAACTCGCCCAGACGAGTGAGTTGTCACTGTCGGAAATATCGACAGCGCCGCTGTCGGGTGCGGCACATGCCGCGAGCGCTAGTGCCGACGCACCGAGTCCCGCGCCCTGCAACAGCCGGCGCCGGCTGAGACGTGTTTGCTGCGCCTGCCGCATCACTTGCTGGGCCGCCAAATCCTGCAGAAGTGGTCTGGTCACTATTTCTCCTTCGCCCCCACCAGTTACCCCGATGGTAGAGAGCGCAGTTAAGGTTGCTAC
>Ga0209344_10000457_pt1 | contig 71723 bp, 62 predicted proteins | sample Cruoilmetagenom6_FD_187293 | JGI IMG/M metagenome (GOLD analysis project Ga0209344, IMG submission 187293) | Oil polluted marine microbial communities from Coal Oil Point, Santa Barbara, California, USA - Santa Barbara Oil Seep Sample 6 (SPAdes)... | ecosystem: Environmental > Aquatic > Marine... | reverse complement strand
ACCACCGGAGAGATCCTGCGGGAGCTCACTATTGACCTCAACCGCGACTACCAACCCGCCGGCACAAAAAATAGCCCGAACCCACAAAACGTGGGTTCAGGCTATTCCGATGTCTTGCGACATCACATTGTCGGGCTGACAGGATTTGAACCTGCGACCCCTTGAGTCGAAGAAGGGTTCTCCCTCCGTCACGCTTGATAGCCGTAGATCCCTTGCGGGAGTAGGCAAGTCGGGAGATCCCACAACCCGTCAGATCCCGTCAAAACCGGCAAAAGCCCGGAGCTTGCGGGTACATTTGCGGGTACATGGATTTTGGGCTTGAGCGCTCCACAAGGAGCTGGCACGTACTGGTAGCACCGATTGTTGCTGAGTCGCGTATTCATCAGATGTCGACTGCTGTTTCGCCTTGTGGCGGAGGCTGATGCATCCGGCGATTGATCAGCCTGTGCTGTATAGTTCAGTGCATGCTGACTATTGCTTCTCGACTCGACGTCATGAACCGGCTCGGCCGGGCCATGGCGGATCCGACGCGTTCCCGGATCCTGATGACCCTGCTCGAGGGACCGAGCTACCCGGCGGTGCTCTCGCGTGAGCTGGAGCTGACTCGCTCGAACGTGTCGAACCACCTCACCTGCCTGCGCGACTGCGGCATCGTGGTCGCTGAGCCGGAGGGTCGCCAGACTAGGTATGAGATCGCTGATCCGCACCTCGCGGCCGCTCTCATCGCGCTGGTGGATGTGACTCTGGCTGTCGACGAGCACGCTCCGTGCGTGGACTCGTCGTGCACCGTTCCGGGTTGCTGCGGAGCGGGAGCAGACGCGTGAGCGCGGCATGCGGCTGCGAGCACGAGCCGACGACCACGGCAGTCGATGAGAGCGAGGAGAAGGAGCGGCCCTGGTGGAGGGACCGCGGGATCATGGTGCCGGTCTTCTCCGGTGTCGCGTTCCTCGCTGGTCTGATCCTTGAGTGGTCCGGCATGGAGATCCCGGCACTGGTGCTGTTCTGGGTCGGCTTGCTGCTGGGCGCGTCGACGTTCACGCCGGGCGCGATCCGGAAGCTGTTCAAGGGCAAGCTGGGCATCGGGCTGCTGATGACGATCAGCGCGGTCGGCGCAGTCGTCCTCGGCTACGTCGAAGAGGCTGCGGCGCTGGCGTTCCTCTACTCGATCGCAGAGGCGCTGGAGGACAAGGCGATGGACCGCGCCCGCGGCGGGCTGCGAGCGCTGCTGAAGCTGGTCCCCGACACCGCGACCGTGCGCCGCGACGGCGCTTCGGTGGAGATTGCGGCGAAGGACCTCGCGGTCGGGCAGGTCATGGTGGTTCGTCCCGGCGAGCGGATCGCGACCGACGGAGTCGTCCGTGCGGGGCGCTCCAGCCTGGACACCTCGGCGATCACGGGCGAGTCGATCCCGGTCGAGGTCGAGCCCGGCGACGCCGTGTCGGCCGGCGCGATCAACAGCGCCGGTGCGCTGGAGGTCGAGACGACGGCGGCGGGCACCGACAACTCGCTCACGACCATCGTGGAGCTGGTGGAGCAGGCGCAGGCGGAGAAGGGCGAGCGAGCGCGCCTCGCGGACCGGATCGCGCGCCCGCTGGTCCCGGGCGTGCTGGTCCTCGCGGCCCTGGTCGCCCTGGTCGGCTCGCTGTTCGGGGACCCGGAGCTGTGGATCACCCGAGCCCTCGTCGTCCTCGTCGCCGCCTCCCCGTGCGCGCTGGCGATCTCGGTGCCGCTGACGGTGGTCGCGGCGATCGGCGCGGCGAGCAAGTTCGGCGTGATCATCAAGTCCGGCGCGGTGTTCGAGCGCTTCGGCACGGTCCGCCACGTCGCCGTCGACAAGACCGGCACCCTCACCCGCAACGAGCCCGCCGTCACCGCGGTCCTCGCCGCGGACGGCGTGACCGACGCCCAGGCGCTGGCCTGGGCGGCTGCGCTGGAGCAGCACAGCACGCACCCGCTGGCCGCGGCGATCACCGCCGCAGCCCCCGGAGCCCAGGCTGCTGAGGGCGTGACCGAGCAGGCCGGGCACGGCATCGAGGGCAAGATCGACGGGACTCGGATCACCGTCGGCAGCCCCCGCTGGCTCGACGCCGGGGTGCTCGGCGACCAGGTCGCGGGCCTGGAGGAGCAGGGCATGACCGTTGTGATCGTGCACCGCGACGGGGCCCCTGTCGCCGCGATCGGCGTCCGCGACGAGCTGCGTCCCGAGGTCCCCGAAGTGGTGCGGACTCTCGCGGCGCAGGGCGTCGGGGTGACGATGCTCACCGGCGACAACGCCCGCACGGCACGGGCGCTGGCAGCGCAGGCCGGTATCAGCGACGTGCGCGCGGAACTGCGTCCCGAAGACAAAGCGACCGCGATCGGGGAGCTGTCAAAGGCGGGGTCGGTTGCAATGATCGGCGACGGCATCAACGACGCCCCCGCTCTGGCCGCCGCGGACATCGGCATCGCGATGGGCGCGACCGGCTCGGACGCGGCGATCGAGTCCGCCGACGTCGCGTTCACCGGCCACGACCTCCGCCTCATCCCGCGCGCGTTCGACCACGCCCGCCGCGGACGCCGCATCATCAACCAGAACATCGTCCTGTCGCTGCTGATCATCACCGCGCTGCTGCCGCTCGCGCTGTTCGGCGTCCTCGGACTCGCCGCTGTGGTGCTGGTCCACGAGATCGCCGAGGTCGTCGTGATCCTCAACGGACTCCGCGCCGCCCGCACGCGTACCCCACGGCTGGAGAGCTGATGCTTGCGACCATCGGCTCAGCGATCGGCTTGTTTGCTGCGACCAACATCGATGACATCGTCGTGCTGACCGTGCTGTTCCTGGCCTCCAGCCGAGGGAAGCCGCGACCGTGGCAGATCGTCGCAGGCCAGTACCTCGGGTTCATCACCCTCGTCGTGATCAGCGTGATCGCCGCGCTCGGCCTGACCATCGTCCCCGACGAATGGGTGGGCTTCCTCGGCCTGATCCCGCTCGGCATCGGCATCTGGACCCTCGTGCGGGGCCTGCGACGCAACGGTGACGACGATGACGACGACGAGAAGATCACCGCGGTCGGGCTGTGGGGCGTCGCCGGGATCACGATCGCCAACGGGGCCGACAACATCTCCCTCTACACGCCGATCTTCCGCACCAGTTCGCCCGGCGACGTCGTCGTCATGATCGCGGTGTTCCTCGTCCTCGTCGCCGTCTGGTGCGCTGCTGGACGCCTGATCGGAACCCACAAGGCCGTCACCGAAACGCTTGAACGCGTCGAGCACTGGCTCGTACCCGTCGTGTTCATCGGCCTGGGCCTGTTCATCCTGATCGATTCCGGCGTCATCGTCCGCCTCGTCGAGGTCCTCGCATGACCCCGGACGCGGCTGCCGATGCTGAGCTGACGTCGGGAGAGCGGCAGCAGAGGGGGCGTTGGCGGCTCACGGCGGGGGCACTCGCGCTCGGCGGGCTCGTCCTCCTGATCGATCAGGGGACGAAGGCATGGGCGGAGGCCACGCTCACAGTAAGTGAGCGCCTCCCGCTGATCGGCGACCTGCTGGGCCTGCAACTCGCTTACAACCCCGGCGCGGCGTTCTCCTTCGGTGAGGGTTCCACCTGGGTGTTCGCGCTGGTGGCCGTCGCGGCCACCGTCACCGCGATCGTGTTCGCGTTCCGTGTCCGACACCCCGGGTGGGCGATCGTGATCGGCGCGCTTGGCGGGGCCGCCGCCTCCCACGCCGGCGACAGGCTTTTCCGTGCTCCAGGGTTCGCCCAGGGGCACGTCGTGGACTTCCTCGCCTACGGGAACTGGTTCATCGGGAACGTCGCCGACGTCGTGATCGTCACCGCCGCGATCGCCGGAGCGCTTCTGATGATCCGCGGCAACGAGAACTGAGAGGACCATCATGGAGATCATCCTGCAGTATTTCAACGGCTGCCCCAACTGGGAGGTGCTCGACCAGCGGCTCGCTGAAGTAGTCAACGACCGATCCGATGTCAGGGTCATACGTCAGCTGGTCGAGACCCCCGAGGACGCCGTGCGCCTCGGGTTCCACGGCTCCCCAACCGTGCTCGTCGACGGCATCGACCCGTTCGCCGACGAGCGTACCCACGTCGGGCTCGCCTGCCGGATGTTCCGCACGCCAGCTGGGATCGCCGGGTCGCCGACCGTCGAGCAGTTGCGCGAAGCGATTTCCGGCCCGGGCGCTGACGTGTGATGCTCGTTCAGGCGTGGTCGGAACGGAGTGCCGGATAGTCGGACCAGTCACCGCCGGCGAGACGCGACCATGCGGCGGCGGACGAGGTCGTGATGCCGAGGAGATCCGAGACGATCAGGGGATGCATTTGCCGGGTGAGCTCGATGAGCGCTGTGGTGCGTGCGCTTCCCGCGAGCAGGCCTTCGGCGCGAAGACGACGGCTCAGCGGGCCCGGGGTGAGGTGATTGCCTGGGTTCCGGCCGGGGAACAGCCATCCTTCAGGATGGTGCTTCGCGGCGTCGGCGAGATCGCTGATGGCGTCGCCAAGGATCTCGGGGAGCCCGATCGGCTCGGCCCCGACGGTCAGCGTGACGGGCCGCGAGCTCGTATCGATCTGTGTCCGGGTGATCGTGACGATGCGGGTCAGCTGGATGCCGTAGAGCAGTACGAGGAGCCCGGCTGCCCGGGTCTTCGGGTCCATGCCGGCATCCGACAGGAACTTGCGAGCCATCTGCCATCGGTGGTCGGAGGCGTAGCTTCGCCCTTCGAGGCGATGGGCTCGGAACTCGACTCGGAGGGTGCTCATCCGGTGCCGTCGTAGCCAGCGAGTGAATGGTGCCAGCGCGTCACGCTGGCTCGGTGAATCAGTCAGATATGCGTCGAGCCGGCGCTGCGGATAGGTTGCCAGCGTCTCTTGCTGTGACCGAATCTCTCGAAGAAGCGCGGCGCAGTACTTCAGCGCGGCCCGTTGCCTTTGGAAGCCAGCGGCTGGACTCGATGTACTGCGGGGTACCGCTCGGAAAGCCCGGGTGGACCGGAGGAGCTCCCAGGTGCAGTACCGGCGCAGGACCAGCCGGTCCTCGGCATGTTCGATGCCCGCCAACCATCCATCGAGCCAGTGGTCGAAGCGCGTGCCTTCGACATCGATCTCCGGAAGCACTCCTGAGCGGACCAGAAGCGAGAGGAGGAACGCTACCGACTGTCCCGACCGGGCTCGGGTGATGATCGCCTCGGCGGTGAGTGGCAGGGTTCCGTCCGCGATCTCGCGGAGCACCATCGCGCACTTGCTCTTGTGCATCCAGCGTTCGAACGATGCGGCTTTGCTGTGGTGCGTGAGCAGATAGTCCGCAAGGGGGTGGAGGTCCGCGCGGATCTCTCCCGCGTCGTCGGCGAGCAACTGCTGGATCGCGACGGGCCGGCGGCACTCGACGCAGAGATGATGCTTGCGGATCTCCTCGATCGAGCCACACCCAGGGCAGGCCATCGTCACCGGAGCGCCCGCGCAGTCGGCGCAGACCTTCTGACCGTTCATGAAACCGGTCAAGAACACCCTGCGCCCGCACTCGGGACAGGGCTGCGGTCTACGCATCGCGTAATAGCAGCGTGCGCATACCCGTCGCCCGTCAAGGTGGGAGGCGACCCGGCCAGGTTCTCCGCAGAGACCGCAGGTCTTGATCGGTGCGGTATAACAGGCCAGGCAGACGAGTTCCGGGCGGCGGACGATGATGGTCGCGTGCTGCCTGCACCGCGAGCAGTCACCGAACGATCGAGGGTCGGCTCGCCAGCATTCGCGGCAGAAGCGCTGTCCGTCGATCGTGCGCTGCACGGGTCGGACCCGGCCACAGGAAGCGCAGGAGACGGACCTGGCGTTCCGCTCGCAACGAGAGCAGTGCCGACCACCGCTCGGCGTCTTGTGGGGCATTCTCACCGAGCGGCCGCAGGACTCGCACGTCGGCAGCACTACCCGGTCTGCTCCTTCTTCTACCAGCGCGCGGGCCAGATCCTGGACGGTCACCGGCACATTCGCATGCCGCCCCTCGAGGACCCCAGGCTGCTTGATCAGCGCGAGCTCAAGAAGCCGCTGCGTGAGGGGCACTGGCGCAACCGAATGCACGATCTCAGCGAGACGCTCGGGCAAGATCTCGGGAACGAGGGGACGCACGAGGTCGATAACTTCCGTGACTCTCGGCTGCTGCGGAGGCTTGGCCACCGTGGCTACTTCGTACGCGGACGGCGGATGGTTGCGCGGACAGGACGGAGATCACCGATCGACCCGCGCGTCGCTTCCTCGCCCACGGCCACCGGGGTCGATGCCTCTCGGCGAGCGATTGTCACGAGATCGTCGAGTGAGCACTCCAGCGCATCGCACAACGCCGCCAACACGTCGAGACGCACCCGCTGAGGCGGTTGCGTCACCAGCCGATACACCTGCTCCCTGGACAGGTCGATCCCGCGTTCCTCGAGCAGTGGCTTCAGCTTGGAGGTCTGGAAGATCCCGCGCGAAGCCATCACTCTGCGGAGATTCCATCCGGTGTCGAGCTCAACGGTCATCAGCTTCTCCTTCGATGAGGGCCTTCAGTGCTTCCGCGAGCACCCGGTTCTTGTAGTCCGAACTGACGGAGGCGTAGATCGAGGTCGTCGAGGCGTGCATGTGCCCGACCTGCTCCTGGACGAATCGATCGGCATAGCCGAACTCCAGCAAATGCGTGACGTAGGAATGCCGGAGGCTGTGCAGCGTCAGATCCTTCGACAGGCCAGCCTCGTCCCGCAGCTCCGCGAACCTCCGGTCGAGATACCCGGCGGACAGACGCGTGCGACGCTCGGTCACCCAGAGCGCGTCAAGGTCAACTCCGGGCGCGAAGCGTTCCCGGGCCTGCTCGAGCCATTGCTGCATGCCCGGCACCCACCAGTCGAACTCCGGCACCAGCAGCACCGTCCGCCGCCGCGGCGCACCACCTCCTGCAGCCTTCGCCCACCGCACGTGTATCGCGCCGTAACGCCCCCACTGGCGCATCTTTGCGTTGTGGTGCAGGTCGACGGTGTCGAGCATCACCGCCTCCGTGCGGCGCAACCCGAACGCGTAGACCGTCTTCAGCAGTTGTGCGTCACGCAACGCCCCGAGAGCGCCCTTCCGGCCCGACGCCACGAGCAGCTCGACGCGAGCGTCGGCGGTGTCGAACAGGCGCTCGATCTCGTCGTACGTGAACGGGCGACGTTTCCCGTCCCCCTCGAACTCAAACCGGTGCGCGACCGTGTTCCACGGCAGACACACCTGGGACGGGACCTCACCGAACTCCCGGTCGCAGATCTCCATCCAGTCGTACAACGGGTTCGTGAGGTAGTCGCAGAATCCCCGGATGGACCCGTGATTGGCGCGCATCGTCGACAGCGTGCGAGTGCGTCCGCCCGATTCCGCGGTGAACTCATCCACATCGGCGACCGTCCACCTCCACGGGGGCTTGTCCACGAAATCACGGAACCGCGACACCGTCGCCGTCCGATTTCGAATCGTTTGCTCGCGGAGCCCGCGTGACAACTGCTGGTTCCGCCAGCCCTCGATCATCGCGTTGAAGACCTGTTCCTCCGGGTTCGCCAATGCGACGTTCGACGCTGACGTGAGCAGCCGAAGCGCCGCTGCTGTCAGCAACCACGAGGATGTCGTGTGGCAACTGAAGGAGCAGGCTGGTTCGATCAGCGTGCAGACGGTCATGGGGATCCTCGGTTCGATGTCCGGCGACTTCGCCGGATTCGCAGGGGCTGCGGGTCAGGCGTTCGAGGTTGGCAATACGCAGTCCTTGAGAGCCGTTGTAGACCGGCTGAAGCTCGCCGGCGTCATCAAGCTGCAGCAGGGTGGACAGCCCAGAGATCGCTGGAAGCTGCGCATCGCTTAACCCCCTGCTACGGTCGCCACTACAAAGCTCGTCCTCGCTCTAGGCTCAGGTTCATGGAGCGGACCACATCGAGGGTCCGGATGGAGATCAAGATACGTCGGGATCTCTCGGGATCGCGCAGGGCTTCGCAGGACGTCGGTCGGGATCATTCAGGATCTGACGGGATCTCTCGGGATACGACTACGTGTCGGACGCGCGCTGCCTAGGCAGTATGACAAGTATTCACTCGAGGTGGGCTATGCCCACCTGACAAGGACCGTCATGCCTAGCGATTGGATGTAAACCTGAGGTTCTGCGCCGTCGTTAGACGTCATTCGATAGGCTAGTCGCCGGGCAATCCAGTACTACAGCGAGCAGATAAACCCCAGAATCACGAGGGTCTTCGCCTCACCTGCCTTGCGAGCGCGCCACGTACAGGCTTGGAGTGTCGGGATAGTTCGCAAAAAACCTTGCGGGTACATTTGCGGGTACATTGGCCATTTTGACCCACTGTTCACACGACAAAGCCCTGATGAAAATTGCTTCTCATCAGGGCTTTTCGGTCGGGCTGACAGGATTTGAACCTGCGACCCCTTGTCTCAGAATCGTGGAGTCTGCCGGCTGCCGAATAGTGCCGGATACCCCGTAAACATAAGGCGTGTGAGACGTCCGTGAGCGAAACTACATCTGCCGCTTACCGAGGATTTAGGAGCAATCCCGAGTCAAAGTGTTGGGTAAGTGTTGGCCAAGACTTGACGAACGACGTTTCGCAGACCGTTCACGTCGCCCGCGAGCGCTTGTGCTTCGTAAATGCAGTCAGCGACCGTTTCAGAGGATGCCGGGATAAAGAGGGAATACCAGAGCGCGTTCGCTGCACGCGCTCGGGCAAACGCGTGGGCGTACCCCACAAGGGCCTCATCACTCGCTTCTGACTCCTGAAGGTCCCAGGCCGACTCATCCAGTTCTTGAACAAGCTCCCACAGTTCGTCACGAACTCGATCGCTCACGCGCCGCTCCTTCAGCGTGGAGAGCGCTGCGACAACGCGAGGATCCTCTATCTCCACCCGCCCGAGCGCCCAGGCCACGACAGCGCTCGATAGAGCACTTAGCTCGGAGCCATCACGCTGGGATATCTCTTCCACAAGATCCGGCGCCACGGTGGCCAATCGCACAAAGCTCACTTTACTTTTCGTCTCACAACGCCCGCGGTTAGTCGAAAAGCGCAGCGGTAGTTACTACCCAATCAGGCTTGAGCTCATCAAGCTCTTGATGCCAGGGTTCCAAGCCCAAATGCGCGAAGCCCCGTTCCAATCTGGCGGGGGCGACTGTGCCCCGGTATCGCAGGAAGTTTGTTTCAGCGCGAGTGGCTAAACGCCTACGAGTCCCCGCGTAGTCCTCTACGTGCATGTTTTGGGGACCCCCAACACCTGCTTTGCAGGCAGAGAGACGCACCGCAGCATGCACAGCCGTCCGCGTCACTACCGTCCAGTGCCCCACATAGATTTTGGCGTCCAAGGACATCGCGAGAAAAAGCACCGTCGATGTGAGCGCCTCCATTACTCTCTCGGCGGCAACTTCGAGAGGCAACACAGCGTCGAAGATCGCGAAATGGTGAGAGCTCTTTCCGTAGAGCCCCACCAATTGCCTGACTCCTGCACGACCATCGCCGGTGGGGACAATAAACACATCCCCGACGATGATCTTCTTCGCTTCGGGTCCCTCCCGACACCTGAGCGACCAGTTTCAGCCATGTCGGATACCAGGCTCTCAGTCGGCGGGCGGGAGCGGAAAGGTGAGCACTTCAGTTCGAAAAACAGGTGCACTACCGGGTTCGATCAAGGCAAGTTGCACAATGAAATCCGGCAGCGCATCCGGGGAAGCCTCCCCATCTGCATCTCGCGCGCCCGGCTCCGCTTCCCAATCCATGAGATGAACAATAACCAAATAACTCCCCTTACCCACAGAGATTTCAGTCCCGCCCCCGATGTACGAACCAATTTCTTCAAGGGCACCCACCTTTATCAGTCCCTCGGTCTTCAACAGATACGGCTCCGATGTCACGGCTCGTAGCCGCTGTTCCGTTTCGGTGAGCGCTCCGGAACGAACATCAATCTTAAAAGTTGAGCTCCCGCCCACGTTCAGAGGAACAAAAGCACCCTCTTTGATCATGCTTATGATCGATTCATCGTTATCGAACGCAACTGCCCACGTTTCCGCGTTAGTCACATGGGTGAATCGCGATGGCTCCCATAGCGCACACATTCCGGTACGAGTCGTCGAAAGAAAAGCAGGATGGGGTTGTTCAAAAATAGTCATGTTCTAACACCTTCGTTCAATCGTGATTCTGCACGAGACGATTCCTGTGGGCCAACCACCGCAGCCACTCAGTCGAAGAATGCCGCGGTCGTAGTCAGCTCGTTGGGCTTCAGCTTGTCGAACAGCTCTAACCACGGTTCCAAACCTAAATAAGCTCGCAAAGCCCGCTCTAATCGCACGGGAGAGACGGTCGATCGGAACTCCAAGAGTTCAACTTCGGCCTCAGTGGCCGGACGACTCCGAGTGCCCGTGTAGTCAATTACGTGAATATTATCGATGGCTCCCATAGAGACTTTGTTGCAGGAAGCAAGATCGACGGGTCCACTTCCGCGTGCGCTACGACGGGCCGATCTACAAGATAGATTTTGGCGTCTTACGACAACCCAAGGAAAGCGACGGCAGCCTAAGTGCCCCACTGTGCTCGCAGGCCGTCGGTGATCCGTACGCTTAGCGGCAGATGGGCCAGCGCGGACGCTGGCACCCCGGTCAGTTCGTTCTCACTCATGGTGAGCCTCCTCATCGGATGCGACCGACGAACCCCGGATGGCTTCCTGTTGGTGAAGCCGTGGTCCAGCGAGGAGGACGGGTGAGTATGACGGCACGATTCAGGACGTCAATGCGCCGATCGGTTTCATCGTCAAAAGCACATCCGACGTTGCCGATTTTTCATTCGAGTGTCGGACGCCCCGCGTACTCTATAACTGACGCATCCCCCGATGCAGGCGGACGACGGTGAAGTAGGGATCGCAGTGGAAGAGCAGGCGAGTAACGCCAGATCAGTCTTTGTCGTGCACGGGCGCAACGAAGCACTCCGGAAGGCAATGTTCGACTTTCTCCGCAGCATCAATCTCTCCCCCATGGAGTGGAGCCATGCCGTGGAACTTACCGGCGAGGGCTCCCCCTACATCGGACAAGTTCTCGACGCTGCGCTGGATCATGCCGCCGCCATTGTCGTGCTCATGACTCCGGATGAGATTGCCTACCTTTTGCCACAACTTGGTCATGGCGAAAACGATCCAGAGACGAAGCCCTCGGCACAAGCGCGGCCGAACGTTCTATTTGAGGCAGGAATGGCCCTGGGACGTGACGCGCGTCGGACAGTGCTCGTCGAGATAGGTGAGGTGCGGCCTTTCAGTGACGTGGCCGGACGACACTCCATCAGGCTCACAAACGATACAGCCCGTCGCCAGGAGCTCGCCACCCGCCTCAAGACCGCCGGATGCGACGTAGATCTAAAAGGAACGGACTGGCACACGACAGGCGACTTCACCGCTCCGCTGCCTCCTGGCGAGGGTCTGCCGCTCGGGCGTCGTCTGCCGTCCAACACGAATGTGCGCAAGGCGATCGACTTTGACGTCAAGTACTTCAATAAGGGCGGGAACCGAATCGACAAGTTGCAGATCATCAACCGCGGCAGCGAAACGGCGCTCGATATCGATGTCTCACTCCCTGAAGACGCAGCCCTTAAGTTGCAAGGCTTCCAGACCATCAAGAAGATCCCAGGCGGCGGACGTTCCGTGACCATCGACGTCATCGGCATGGGTCGCATGTTCGGTGGCCCACAGATGGAGGACGTGTTCGATGTCACTGTCGCCTGCCGGAGCGAAGCCGGCGAGAGCATCGTTCAGGAAATCTTCCTAGACACCAACGGTTGAGGAGCCCAACACCATGAACGAAGAGATTCGAGTACCTGTGAGTCTCCCGCTTGATTCAGACGGCTTTATCCGCCGCGAATGCCCAAACTGCGAGCGGGAGTTCAAGTGGTTCAGCCACGAGGAAGGCGACACTAACGCTGAGGTCGTCGACCAGTACTTCTGCCCGTTGTGCGGAGCTGGTGCCGGGACTGACTCGTGGTGGACGCCAGCCCAGCTGGAGTACATGAATGGCGTCAGCGGTCCTGCGATGGATCAATATGTGCAGGACTCGATCGACAAGATGTTCAACGGCATCAAGGGAATGAAGGTCAAGCCGAACCGTTCGTTTTCTCTCGGCATTGAGACGCCGGACGCACTCACGGAGCCGGACGACATGATGATTGCTGAGCCTCCTTGCCATCCGAACGAACCAATCAAAGTCCCAGATGGCACCGTAAAGGGGTATTGCCTGGTCTGCGGCGATGCCTTCGCTGTATAGCTGGACGGGAACGCACTTCAGCTATGGCACTCACTCTCGGTCCGCTACTGATCGACGCCGGTATTGATCCCGCGCAGGCTCTCGTGATCCGCCATGCCTTCGCTCAAGAGGCCGCGGAGAGTGGCCTAACCGGCCTACATGCCGACTCGACGCACACGGAGATCTTCGAGTACACACGGAAACAGTCGGCTGACACGAGGCGCTTCCCTGCGGTCCCGCCGCAGTTCTGGGTGGTCTTCATCAAGGAGGGCGGCGACCAGGCACGACTGTGGTCGGTGATCGAGAACCGCGGAGAGATCTCGAACAACGGCCTCATCCGGGCGTTCGATGTTACCCAGTCCGAGCACATGGCGGATCTGCGCAACCGTCTTGTGATCGGATGGCGGTCGCCGCGCACCTGGCGGATGAATGCGACCACGGCCGCGAGCTATCCCGTGGTGGGCATTGCGGAAGCTGAGCCAATCCCGTTTCCAGGATTCGACCGACTCGTGTTCAGTCACGTCCAGCTTCAAGCCGTTATGCGGGAGCACCGCTATGCTTCGTGGCGCACCGCGCTCTCTTCGGTGTTCGGGGTCTACCTCATCACCGACACCCGAGACGGTCGCCATTACGTCGGCAAGGCGGATGGCGAGGATAGCATCCGGCAACGCTGGAGCGCCTACGCCACCAACGGGCACGGCGGCAACGTTGAGCTACGCACTCTCGACCCATCGAGTTTCCGGTACTCGCTGCTTCGCGTCTTCGATCCTGCGACGCCGACACGGGACATCGACGAGGCAGAGAGTCACTTCAAGGATGCGCTCGACTCACGGCGACATGGGCTGAATCGGAACTAGTTGACCTGTTCAGCGATCTCGGCGCGCGCTGAGATCCGCAACGGGGTCCAGCGAAGCGTCTCGAAGTTCCGCCGTGCTGTGCGACCGACCGACGCGGTCGCTTTGGATAGCGAACGTCATAATCCCAAGCATCAAATCCTGCTCATCCAAGACCACAAAGTCAGAGTCGTTAGCGTCACCACCGGGGAACTTCTCCGCGAGCTCACCATCAACCCCAGAAACAAAGGAAACTCCCGAACCTCTGAGGGTTCGGGAGTTTCTTTTGTCTTGCGACATCACGTTGTCGGGGAGACAGGATTTGATGCCCCTACTGAGCCGCCAGAAAACCGCGCAGTTGTGCGTTGGTGCTGCGCAAAAGGGTCGGTGGGATTTTCCGGACTACTCAGCGGGGACCCACGAGCAGCTTCGCATCCGAACGAAAGCGATAATCGTGAAGAACGGCAACAGGGTTAACGAGAAAAGGACCACACATTCAGTGCGGCCCTTGTTGACGATTGTCGGCTGTTCTAAGAATTTCTGCGAGCACGGCAACTCCGAGGAAAAATCGGCCACGAAAATCCATTTTCTTCTGCCCCCCTTAAAACTTTCCTCTTCTCGCCCGAACTGATTCGCCTTCGGAGCGTTGCCTGCGTGCGACCAAGAGCATCCATACCGACATAGCCACACACTTTGTTCGTTCGGGCGCGCCCAAGGAACTTTTCCCGGACATCACGTATCGACGATAAATAAGGGATGAGACATATCTGCAGGAGCTGTCCTGCTCGCCAGACATATCCCATTTACGTCAGCTCTCGACCGCGCACAAGGGCAGCAGCGTCGCGCGTCAGGCTGCGGAAAATTCAACCCCTAGTTCATCCCGAGTGCCGCTCGAATCGCAACGGCCGCGACGCTAACCCCGATCGCGGTGGACGCGCTCACTGTCCAGCGCGCAAGTTTTCCAAGGTATCGAATTGCAGCAGCGTCTTCTCCATCTTGTAGTGCGACTTCTGCAGCTTGAATTGCTTCTGCGGCGGTGTCGGCACCTTCTTGATCTCCCGCAGATAGGTCCGCTCGCAGTGTGCCGAGCTCGGCGAGCAGATCCGCACGGCTCACCTCCTGATCCCCGATTGTGATCAAAGCGGCGGGGGCGTTAAAGACGCTGCCCTCAGCTCGCGCGTTGTCTCCAACAGCACCAATATTGCCGCCATTAATTACATACTGATTGTGCAACGTAAACTCCCCTATATTGATTGCCGTTTCGTGACGTCGTTGACGTTCTTGTTCCTCAGTTGCATTTTCACGCATCCGCTGTTCCTCAGCTTTCACGAACGCCACTACTTCAGCCCGCACTTTCGGGCGCATGGCGCTCACCGTGCGTTCTAGCGCCGTCGACAGATTCGGTTCTGAAAAGTTCTCTGCAAAAAACGCGGTGTCGAGCACTGTCTTCGAGTCCGCTCCTCCTGGGCGGCTCCGGGTCTGAATTGTTCGCACGCACGAGAGAAGAGTTCGTTGAAGCGCGTCGAAGCCAACGGTTCCGGGTACATCTGAGATATTCGCGGACTCAGAGGTGACCGCTCCAGAGGCGAGGCGGTGCATTAGCTGATGAATAGAATGCAGACGAAGAATGTGAATACGGAGCTCGCGGATGAGCTTCCGATTTCCCTTATTGCCGGATGGGTCCCAAAGCACGTGGCAACGAACGTCACCACCGCCCTCGACGCGGGCATCGAAGCTCACTAGGCCAATTCCGCCTACGCTCAACTCGTGGGTTCTTGCGGATTCAACATCGCTGAGAGCAAACCCTGGCGCCTCCAGCACAGCGGTCGTCTTACCTGGGTAGACCAGCAACTTTGCCGTCGAACTCGAACTCGACGTTTGGTCTGCGATTCTGGCCGCAAGAGACTTGCCCGCGTTCAGCAGCCGCGTCGACGATGGCGCACCCTCATTGGTCTTTACGCGCACCGAAAGCGCCGATGCTCTTTTGACTACTTGCTCGATATCGGTCAGCGAAAGCTCCCCGCCGCGAGGGTACACGATCCCTCGATTCGATCTTGGCGCGAGCTGAAGCGCTATATCTACGTCGAGAAGTGCGGCCGTATCCGGTAGTGCCATCCAGGCGCGTTTGCGCACCTTCTGTACGTTGAATGCCTCAAAGTCGCGGTTGAATTGTTGGAGCGATAACTCGTCGAACAGTATCGCGCGTCTTGCATCAGCGAATGCCGTCTCCTGAGCCCAAGGCTCCACCGCTCCCCCTGGCCGTCTAGTGACTGGGCCGATTCCCCGGACAAAATCTCCATCGTCCCACGCCCGAGGCAAAACTACAGAACGTGCGACAGCCGGATCACTTGAGAATCCTCGGATATCGGCTATCGGGAAACGAAACGTCATCAGCACGATTGAATTCTAGGTGGCCCCACGGCCGAACACACTTCCCCCTCGCACGAAGTCCAAGGGAAGCGGGCTCACGGTCCAATAGACCGCGCCACTCTCGATAGGAGTGGATGCCTCTGGGCCCAATGGGAACACCGACTCCGAAGGCCGTGTGCCACTTTTGGGCAACCACTCCCATCATATATCTAGATTAGCCACCCAATGCGCAGGCCTCTCGTCCAAGATGAGCCTAGGCGCACTTATCGAGAATGTCGGATTACGCTGATGAGTCGCTCCGCGCGAAGGGACAGAACCCGCAAGGACTGAGCCACACGCGAACTCTGGCCTATCCCGCGAACCACCGACGGCGATCCTCAATGCGGGACGATGAGAACGGTATCCGCAGCCGTCATCACGAAGTTCGCCAAATCGAGCTATTCTCACTTCTGTATGTGACACTCAAAGAACAGTGGATATTCAGACTTGCCGCTGAACACCTCGTCGCCACCACTTGCTCGCTCGCGCAATAGGAAAAGTCATGTGCTCGGCCTACAAAATGAACAGGCGTTAGCGGCGTTCTGACGTCGAGACTGTGCGACTACTCGCCGACTGTGAGAACCCCATGCAGAATCGCCCCTACCGCCGATAAGACCTCTTATCTCAGCAGATTTCAGCTTCGCTTCGCGAGGCGAATCCCGAACGGATGGAAAATGAGCCCCAACCGCGGCGCTTGCAAGCTGTCGACACTCGCACCTCAGCCTTAGGGCACCGATGAATGAAGCGGCTTAGAAGTCATCATCGATCACGACCCCGGGCTCGCGCACTCGCTCCGGCAGGAGCGCCAAACGATCTGTCGCCCTGATCCGTACGTCACGTAACTGGGCATCGGTCGCGCCATATAGCGGGACGCCGACGAGCACTGCGAGCTCGAAAACTATCCCGATAGACGCAGACGGTATGCCTTGTTCGACGTTGCGGAGCGTTCGCGGCGAGATCGCGGCGCGGCCAGCAAGCTCCTTGGCAGTCCAACGACGGTTTCGTCGACCCGCAGCGATCTGCGAGCCCAAAATCTGTAGCGCAGCAGACGCCGAAGTAGAGATTGGGTGTTCGCGCTGAGCCACTTAGCTCCAACCTTTGTGAATTAAAATGCATTTTATTGGCATAAGTAGCATTCTAATGCCGTTCTGAACGTTTGTGCTTCATTGCGAGGGCAGATATACGAGAGTCCAACCCCGGATGGCGGCGGAGCAATTCGCCCAAAAGGCTTTGCGATGCGCGATGAGTTCACAGGAGTCCGATACCCGTTGGTGGCCTTCGATCAGGATATGAGATTCGGTTCGGCGCCCTAGCTGTAGGCACCCGTCTTCTATTCGCCTCAGTCAACAGCCGAGCCCACACCCACGCACGTTGCCGCTCCCCCGCTTGCGTCGTCCACTTTGCTGCTGAGGCTAGGGAGCCGCGCAACAACTTCGGCGTCCAGTTCAATCGAGACGCCGGCGCGTCACATCCATGCGCGGGCGGACACCGGCAGCGGCGATTTCGTGAGCGGTTGAACGTCGAGCTCACGCCCCTGGTCCGGGAGCATATCGAGCCTGCCGCGCATGGTCATCTCGTCGACGCGCCTGTCTATTCGCGCGTCGATCTGTGCCGCGTAACGCTCGTTTGAGCCGATGGCAGCGCTCCATATGAGAGCGTCTCGGTGCGCCAGGTGATTGTAGGCGTTGCCCTTCGAGGTCTCACGAGCACCCGTTGTTCCGTGCGCGTCCCTTATCGATCCAAGCCGCGCCCGATTCCGTCGATGATTCTCAACGCTTCCGCGGACAGCCACGTTTGCCGCGCTGGGTGCGGAAGTGCGTCCCGCCATTGACGTACCGTCTGAACTCGGTTCTGACGCATTCGGTCCTTTACGATTTGCGTGTTCTGCGAGCGAATCCAACCGGCGAGCTTCCTCTCATGGGAATCAGCAGACCTTCGCCGCGGCTGTCGCTCGAACGTCACTAAAAAAATCTGAGTCTCTCCGAAAACCAACGCCCATTGATCCTCTCGCGGCGACCACGAGAATCCCGGAATCGAATCAAGCCTCAGAAACTGAAATTCGCTGAGGCGGGACTCGTTCTTTCGCTGACGCGTGACCCAAGCATGCAAAGCTGTTTCGTTTCTAGCCCCACTTGGGCCCGAAGACGAGGCTCGCGGCATACGCCGGAAAGTCCAGAAGAACAAGTCAACTTGTTGGACGTAAGCAGCCCACCGCTCGGCGCGTGGCCCGGATGCGCTCCCGCCTAGTTCGGCACGATGCTCCGCCGCAGCGAACGGATCTTCGTTCATGAACTCGGCGACGAGCTTCGATATACCTTTAGCTAATTGCGTCACGGAATCGACCTTTCTAGGCCGGTCCTTCCGCGCCCGCCATGTCTATGCGCGGCATGGCTCGATCGAGCGTGGACAGATAAGGCTCACTGTTTGGCCACGTCTGGAGTAGCTTCCTCGCATGACGACACAAACGGGCCCCCCTCGTGATCCCGATTGGACCACAATCGCCGAGGCCGCAGAGATTCTCCGTTGCAGCACGAAAACGATCCGGCGAATGATCTATGACGGAGAAATAGAGGCGGTAAGAATTGGAAAACGATTGATCCGAATAAAGGTGAGCTCACTCCGAGACTTGGGCGAGCCTATGGCGTGGCGAGATCCCGCTCAGAACTGAAACGAGGATCTCTCCCGAGCCGTCGCTTTCGGGGTTCTCTCGTCTTCGACTAGGGCCGGCCAAGAGCTCTTCTATTTCGGAAAAATGTTCGCGAACGCGGGTCCGATCGGGGTCAAAAAGAAGTGAATCGGGGCTCTTGTTCGATACTGGGATCGAACCAGTATCGCTAGCACTAAAAGGTAAAAGAGCAGGTCAAATGTCAGTTGTTGCCACTACAGTCTTCTTCATGGACGCCCTTTCTGCCCCAAAAGCAACCCGTAAGCGCCGCCGGAGTTTCGGAGCCGTCCGTCCCTCTTCTGGATCGCGTTTTCTCGCTTCCTATTCGGGGCCGGATGGTGCTCGTCACCAGGCTTCGCATTCATTTAGCTCTGCCGAGGATGCAGCTCGTTGGCTTTCGTATATCAATGAACTGAGGTCAACTGACGTTTGGAACCCCGATGTGGCAGCGTGGGTGCCGAGCGTCAAAGTCTTGCGCGAGTTCGAAACGATGCAAAACGATGGGACCGTCGAAGAACTCAAGTGGCACATGCTTCACGCGGCGAACCTTGAACGGCTGTATTGGGATCGTAAGCTGCTCGGCCATGAGGTAGGGCGGCGGACAGTCGTGACCGATATCGACATCTGGTCGCTCGGTATTGAGTCCTCGTATGAAGAACTATTGAGGTCGCGTGCCGAAAGAGCACTCAGCCAATTGAAGTCTCTCGTGGACGAAGAATCAGGAAGAATGCAGCCCTGGCAGGTGGACGGAGCTCCAACTGTAGAACGCCAGCCGCTTACGGAGTGCCCTAGCGACCTCAAAGTCCACTTGTCACTTCGCGCCGCCTGGCGTGCACCACTAGTTGATGTAATCGATCTTGAAGTGCAAGTCACACTGCCGCCTGTCAGCGCCGGCTACGACCAAAAAACTGTAAATATGATGGTCAGGGACGCACTCGGAGAGTTGTGCGAAGCGGAGTATCTGGGCGCCGACCCAATTGAGGATGTTCTCCGGTTTCAAATAGTTGATGAAATCGTCGTTTACACCTCAACGGCCATCCCCGACTGTCTGACTCTCTCCGGCTGGTCAATTGATGTGACCGGAGAGCCGTTCGAAGCCTGTAGATAGCCGCGCCGCTCGCCGGTATACCTAGAGCATCTGTTACGCCGCGGCTCCCGCCCTCCACGGCAAAGGTCGACTCGAACCAAGAGTTGACCGGAGATTGAAGATGGAATTCATTGCAGGGCACTCGGAGGGCTTCTTGCCACTCATAGGGACCTCCAGTCACGCTCACGAGTGAGTATGTTTTTCGCACGAAAGATCTCCGGAGTCTGACTGCGAATGAAGTCTCTGAATTCGTTGGACGCTCCGTCTCCGCCCCACAGCCATTCTGTGACAAGCGGCTTTGCTTCGGTCATCCACGGCAACGGCACTTCACCTCGGCTCAACATTGCGTGAGCGAATGCAGTCGCGATAAGAGTCGCGTATCGCGGATCCGTAACCGGCTGCGGCGCTTCGAGCACAACCCTCGGAATTGTCACGTGGCCGGGTGCCTGAATGATTCGGCTAACTGCCTCTGTCAAATGGCGAATTGCAGAGGGCTCATCTCCGAAGGCTAGGGCACCCTGAATCACAGCGGCGGTTTCTTCCGCGGAGATGAACCTAGGCTCAGCCTTCATAGTCCCAATCGTAGCGAGACCCGAGGTCAAAAGGGTTGGAGCTAAACGGAGTTCCTAGCCGAGCCGTCATCTAGGAATCAGGACAAGCAGCAGCCTGAAACATATGCGGCCGACGCAGCGAACTCTGGTCCGAAACTAAAAGTCCCGCGGCTCGCAATTGGGCGGCTTCAGATTGGAAAAATGTCCGAATTAGAACACGAATTTCACTCGCACCCAGTTCAAGCTCGCACTGTCGACGCTGGGACCGATCAGAGGGCGAGGATAACGGATAGCGCAATTTGACGCTCGTCCTCTGCAAGGTTTCCGGTTAGCGCAAGGCCAAATCGTGAAGCCGTCGCATGATCAGTACTCTGCGCAACTTTGGTGAGCAGCAATTGAAAAGCGCCGGCAAACACCTGACTCCAGTCATCTCCGATTTCTTCCCGCCCCGCATTGAATATGAAAAGCAAGCGGGAAGGCGACATCCACGGCTGGATAAGCAACAAATGGAGAAAGGTTATTCGGTTGTCGAGCGCGCTGTCCGCAGCGCCGGCAATCTGGCCTAAATAGCGAATACCAACCGCTGCCCAACCACTGAGCTGGTCAGGGAAATCAACGACCGCTCCCATCGCGCGGACGATGAAGCCCACTTTTTCGTCGGCGTGATCTGATCCGCCATGACGGATGGCGATCGCCAGTGCCTGAGGGGCCATCTGATCAAGTCGTCCGACCTCCTCAAACACGGACGAACGGTAGGCCACACCGACCGTCCAGTTTCGCACTAGATCCACGTCGAGATCATCGGCAACTTCCTCGCCTACTGAGCCGCTCCTGCGCAGATACTCCACAAGGCCCGGTGTGCCAAAGGTGCGCGCGCCTGCCTCCTTCGCAACGGTCCGCGTTGCTGCGTCGTCACACCACAGGGGGACGCCGGTGCGGGCTGCGAGGTCGAGAGCAGTAAGCCAGACGCTGCCGTCGCCATCAGCGACTTCCTTCGCAATATTCGATGTTAAGGGCAGGCCCGCTTGCCGGTCCGCGCGTCGGAACCATTCGACAAGGCGAATTCCGTTGAGTCGCTGAACCTCATGCTCGATTGGATCAGTTCTTTGGAATACTGGCTCGCCACCTCCACCAACGTTTAGGCTGCCACCTGGCGTTCGATTGAACGATTCGCGTGCGGAACTCGCGTCGAGCATCTGCTCCGAGGTGGCGATGAGTCGAGGGAATTTCGCCGCGAGCAATCCAGCGTGCTCCTCAGTAAGAACACTGAGTGTGAAAAGTGAAGTGACATCGGCGATGACTCCTGCTTTCAACGCCTCCTCGATGTCCGCGCTCTGGTCACCTACGTTGGGAGAGCCCGCGAAGCGTGGGGCCTGATGAAGCAGGTTCAGCAATTCTGAGACTTGTCGCGCGTTTTGCGCCGCAACGAAGCCGACAGGGAGAGTACCGTCACGGATACCATTGTTCATCATCGAGTTGAGAGCATCTCGATCAGCGTCGCGAGGACCAAAGGCCTCTTGAAGAGCAGCCAAAATATCCGACGGCTCAGCATCATCACCCAACTTGATCATACGAACGCCCTGCTGACCGGGATAGTCTCGTTCGAACTGCGCAAGTAGCGTGTTGAAGTTCAGGTCGCCGATCTGTTCGGTAAGCCGCGGTGCCATCAGCAAAGCACCAAGCGCTAGATTGCGAACTTGCTCGGACGCAGAGAATTGATTCGCTACCTCGAAGAACTCTTGTAGCGTCGCCATATCACTGCCGTGAAAGCGGAATAGCTCGAACCATATCGAGGCCTCATGTGGTGTTCGTGGTGATAACGACGGCCCCGCCTTCCAATCCCGATAAGCCAAATCCCTATCGCCTGAACTTCGCCGAATTCGCACGAGCGCCCAATGCGCGTCCTGCGAATCCGGACGAAGCCTAATCAGCGACTGCGCTGTAACGGCTGCGGTCGCCCAATCGCCATTCGAGCTAGCTGCCTCGATCTGAACAGAATAGGCTCCTGCCCGACTCCCCCATGCCGAGCCGCCAGCGTCGAGTGCTTTAGCTGCGCGGTCTATCGCCTGAGAATACTGCCCCTCAAGGAAGTAAGCGCGTGCCGCTTTCAACCACAGGTCCGGGTCGGCCCAGACTGCGGCGGCTTGCTCTGCGATGAAGACCAGATCCCGTCGCCGTCCGGCTGTTTCAAAGAATTCAATCAACGAAAAAGCCACAGTGGGTTGTTCTACCGCCGAATGCCGTGCCCGCTCCTCAGAGCCAGGCTCGCGGTTAAAGAGCGCGGCGACCAGCTCCAAGTTCAGTACAACGTCGGGGTTCAGAACACGGATAGTGTCTGCAAACGGATGCACGATTCCACGACATGCGAGCCTGAACACCAAGCTCAGCTTCCGATTCTGGTCTTCAACAACCTCGATCGCTTCTGTGAGCAGTTCGTTAGCCTTCGCCTGATCGCCTAAGAGTTCCGCCTCTCTCGCTTCGAGTTGAAGTCGCACCCAGTTGGGAGTTGCCGCGTCGAATAGCGCCCGCGCTCCTTCGATGTTGTCCATCAAGGTCATAGCCACGACCGCTTCTTGCCGCACCTCTGGATGCGCAGCTTCGCTTTCGGTCGACTCAGGAGGTTGGGAGAGTTTTAGAGCTCCATCGATGTCCGACAACATGAGTGTGGCCTTGACTGCTTTGGCTACGATTACCCCACTCGACAACCCCCACTTGCGGCGGGAATCCCGAATACGAAGCGCGAGCGACAATCCCGCACTGAGGTCAGAAGCGTGGGCTCCCGGCTGTTGGCCGCTCCGGCGCAGAAACGCCTCTACGGCATTGGTGCCGGGACCCGTTAGAGATTCCTTCTCAAACGCAGCGACTCCCGTTGAGATTGCCTCATCCAATTCGAGGAGGGAGACCAAGTTTTCCACGATGAGCGTCTTTTGTAGGCTTGTTTGCATCGCTGAAGCGCGGGCCCACGAACGAATGTGAGCCAGGCGTTCTGCGAACTCCGGTGCCGTGAAAGCTAAAACCAGCGGATGGTCAGCAATTTCCTCAACAAACTTTCCGCGTTCTTCTGGCGACGCGTGCGGATCAGCCAGCATCCGACGGACGCGCCAATATTCGATCGGAACTGCGCCGGCGTCAATCGCTGCATCGAACCACGTCAGTGCGGTATCGGAGGCCCCAATCTCAAACGAGAGCTCTCCCAGCCAGCCAAAAACTCGCCCCTCAGCCGGAAACCATTCTGGGCGAGCCACCGCCCACGAACTCAACAACGTTGTACGGTCGCCGGCGTGGGCAACTTCGTGAATAAGCTTGACAACGCCGTCGCCGTACAGCTCACGCAACGTCACGGCATCGGCCGCAAGCGGCGGAAAAAGTAGTGCTAGGTTCGAGCGCCACAAGGCTTCCCGAGTCGCACCGTCGACCAGCAGCGACGCGAATCCAGCCTTCATCTCATCACGCACGCCAAGGTCTCGCTCGACCTGATCGGCTGCACTCAAGTATCCGGTTCTGAGGTAGCTGAGCACTTGGTCGGCGGTCGGATGATCGCCGACGGTGTGCTTTGCCTGAATCCCCGAGAATAAGTTTCGCAGCTCGGGAGTCAGCACAGCGGGCTGCCGTCGCATCGCGATCTTCACAACCTTCTGGCGTGTCAATCGTCGAAGATTTTTGAGTGATATCGAGTAGCCGTCGTCGGCAGCCGCCGCACGGGCACGTCGAGCAACCCTCCTGCTGAAGGTGAACTTGTTGACAATACGGGCTGCAACCTGGCTCACTTTCTCCGCAATCGTCCCGACCACAGTGGCGCCAACCGGGTCATTCATTGCTTCGCGCTCCAGCCGACACGGCAATGCTCACCGAGTGAATGCTCAACACTCGCCGCAGACCAACCATGTTCACAGCGTACTGATAACCACTGATTATTTTGACGGAAAGCGATCGGAGCTCAGTAGCGTAGCTCAAGGGCAGTCAAACCCTGAGACAGAACTTGGCGGAACTTCAAGTATGGAATTTCAACACGGAATCGCCGCTATTTAGCGCTTTGATGTATAAGACCACCGGAACCCGCGTATTAGTAACTGCCAAGATCGGCGTTTTTGGCGCTACGCGGACCAGATGCGATCAAAGCGTGTACAACCCGCTGTTTCACATCTCCGTATCGGGGAACAACTCTGCGATTCTTCGCCCTCCCGTATCGGGTAATGACCTGTCAAGCTTCTGGTGAAGACGCGAAAGGCCTGCATTACGGATCACGCGGATGCCGCATTCGGCGGCAATCCATGACTTGAGGTGTAGACGCGCTCAAGCAGCTAGCGCAAATGCAGGGGTTTTCCCACTGAGTCCAGAAGCACGATCTGACTATTTTTAGCCAACCGTGCAGCTCCCATCTACACACAGACAGCAGCCGAAGGCCCGGCGTGTAGTCGGCCTTCCATCAGACTCAACAACTCACCCGTGAATGAAAACGCTAGGAGACTGAGCTTCCGTCGTAAGCGTGATAGCAGCCCAGCTACCAAATAATGCGAGGGGTCTCCGTAGCCCAGCATCGATATGCCGCCGCTTCCCAACTGTTGAGCCGTTCCTCCGCGTGGGTATCCGCCTCGTCGGTAAAGTGATCCGCTAGCGCCCTAATCCCACCTCTCAACGCGGTGTCCCGATACCTTCGCTTGAAAGTGTTCCATCTCGTCCTTGCTCGGTTGCTGTAGCGCTCCCGAAGCGAGTTCGCGGTTAGTAAGTTATTAAGAGCGAACCCATATTCGTCCGACCACCCCGGTGGCATCCTTGCCGAGAACTTCAGATCACTCGGCATTGCCAGGTCTTCCATCTCTGCAACCAGCCAAGGAACGTGCGCCGCCCATTCGTCCGAATAGGCATTTACTGATGCGCCGATTGTGTCGGTTTTCGCCAAGTTGCAGGCCCAACACGAAGGCACGAGGTTGAGGGGCGAGACGCTCAGGTGCGGGTAGATCGACTTGGGTAGGCAGTGGTCAAGCGTGCGAGGGTCGTCCAGACCGCAATAAGGACAATCACCGGCTGCCTGGAGTATGAGGGAATCGAAGAGGCTATTACTCCTCCGCTCGTCCCGAAACTTCGACTCGTATAGATATTTCATATCTGACCGGAGTTCATCGCTAGGCGGGATTACTTCGCGAGGGAAGGAAAACGCAGCGCCACTATCCGCTGCTGCCAGAAAAGCCCTATTCACAGATTCCACCTCTGATCTTACTGACTCCAAACGAGTTTTCCGCGGCCGATTCATACCGGCGCTGCAATCGTCAAATACGGCAAGGGCGTCGACTGATGATCTTTCGATCAGCTTCATGAGTTTCCCGACACGAGACCACGAAGGATCAGAGATGCTTCCTCCCCGAGACTGCCGCCAAGCCGCGCCAAGGCCTCCTGGTACGTCGCACTGGCGGCTGCTGCTTCCGTCAGCAATTTGTAATATCCAGATCGACTGAGCTCAAGTCGAAATACGTCCTGAGTCAGCACTCCAACATTCTCCCCAAAGGTTTCGTCTGCGATCTGGTCGATTCGTGAGTTGAGGCCAGAACGTGTGATTTTCCACGCACAGCCCTTCGGGACTTCTTGGAGCACCACTGGCGAATGAGTTGCGACGATCGCCACACCATTTCGATCAGTGAGCAACCATGAAATGGCCCTGATCAGCGCGGCAAGCAGCGGTGGATGAAGATGCGTCTCCGGTTCGTCAAGAAGGACCAGGCACTTCTCGTCCACCAGTCGCACTAGGTTTACGATTGTGAGTAGAACGATCTTGTGGCCGGAGCTAAGGGCGTCGAAATCGAGACGGGCAAGAGGGCGCTTCGAATTTGCCGATATGGCACTCCACAAGAGAGGATCGGATTCAAGAAACGCGAGTGCCCCTTGCAAGCGCTTCAACCGATCAGGCCCGCTATCAACGCAACCACTTAAAGCCTCTCTGAATTGCTCGCCGAGATGCCTCTCTGAATCGTAGCGAACGTCGGCAACGGTGTACCTCGGGTTTTTGGGCGTTCGGGTCGAAGTCGCTGGTTCTTGGTCAAAAGCGCTGAAACTTACCGACACTACACCAGCAATTTCTGTGCCATCCGACATACTCAGATAAGCGCGCGGGCTTTCAAATGGCTCGTCTTGGTCGAAAAATGCCCGCATATCGCGAAGAGCCCTTGATTTTCCTGCACCATTCGAACCAATCAGAACATGAATATTCGTCGGCGGCGAAGACTCCCTCTCAACGTGAAAGCTGACAGCCTCCTTTCGATTCTCGTCTAGGCCGAGATACTGGTACTTGAGCTCAAAACTCTTTACCTGGGCATCTTCGCCGTAGAGAATTCTATTGAATTGCTCGCGAATCATTGAAGTGCCGAGGTAGCGAAGAAGTGATTCGGATACGACCGCAGAATCTAAGACCTCATCGAGGCGGTGCGGCCTATATGCAAGGTCCTGAAGCGAGCCGAGGACGTCGCCGGCACCTTCCACCCCGAGCAAGTCCACAAGGTTCTCGTAGTACGAGGAATCCTGACCCACAGACACATACTGCTCAGAGAGTACTGTGAACGAAGTTTCGATGGGCGTCGAAATGCCCGCCGGCCCGTCAGGAGTCACCATGCCGATTTTCGCAATTTTGAGCGCGCCTACTTCGATCGGCTCGTCAGAATCTGCCCACAAGAACATATGGAAAGTGGTCCGGAACCCGTAGTCGTTCCAATTATCTCGCCGAAGCTCGATCGTCCGCTTCCCGGATTTACCAGGCCAGGCCGACTTGCCGATGACCTGAAATCGTCTGGCCGAATTCATAGCTTCGTCACGAGCCCACTCCTAAATCGGTCAACCAACTTTGACTCAATTTCTCCGAGTTTAACTTCAATTAACACCCCCGCCAAGTTTAGTGACTGCGGTGAACTTCTTACTGACTCAGGAAATTTGACGCTCGAACTAGCATCGGACCCAACGCCAAAAGTCGAGATCTGCCTCGGCACTGCAACAAAAGTCTAGTGATCCTCACTTCCCTCTACATGCTGTTGAACCGCGAAATCGAAGTTCTGCCGGAGCGCTCGACGAATCTGATTCACCCCTCAACGCGTGCGCGTGCGGGTGCGGGTGCGGGTGCGGGTGCGGGTGCTCAGGATGTGGCCGTCTAAACCATGATCGACCAAGATGTCAGCCTACTTTTCAGTATTCCTTTGGCCATTGCTGACGACAAAGCGGCGATCCGCCGTCGCTCGGGATTCAGCAAGCACCCGGTTTTTGTGGAAGACATCACCATCCCCATTTTTGGATAAGAGACGGGTCAACGTCAGATTCAAGAAGCACTGTAACTCGGCGAATCGTTTCGTTGGATAGCAGCATGTCCGCCGGAACCTCGTATGGCATGGCACCGTGCAGCCGGTGTGCGTCATTAAGCGCATCGTTGATTCGGATTATGGCCTTCCTGCAAGCTACCAGCGCGTCGTCTGTCGGGGACAGTGGCTTGATGAAGTATTGACGCCACACTCCGTATTGCTCCCCGACATCGGCTCGCTCGTCATCGAGAAACAGGCGGCCGCCCGGCGAATTTTGCCACAGTTCCAGAATCTGCTTGCTGGGAATGTCACGTCGAACCTCACTCATGGTCGAAAGTTTGAGTCTTCGTCCGCGGAACAATCCCACTCCCACTCGACTTCCTTCGAAGATCGCTTTCTGGTGCAAGGTGATATTTCGCGTCCGGGCAAGAGCGGCGAGATCCGCGTCGTCGCGGTAGATGGTCCGGTAAGGAGTCCATGCGTCGTTCCGCCCGTGCTGTTCCATCTCGTGTCCCAACAGCTCGATCGTGGATCGAAGCGCTACGAGTACTGGGTTGAGATGAAATCGGAAAAGCCGGGGATCGTGATAGTCCTCTTCGAGCTTCGCCATGAAATGAAGCGCTTCTTCAAATCGGTCCTCCGCAATAGGCAAAGGACAACTAGTAGCCTGTGATAACTCACAGGCTTTCGACGAGTTCTGCATTCCCTCAATTTACTAGTCACTATGCAACTGAAGACTCGTAGTGTGCACGCGCGCTTATCAGCCTCGCGCCCGGCCTCAATCTCCTTCGAGATAGACAAACCGCGGACATCAGCACCAATGACTGGCCAACACATCAGGGCTTCTCCTCGTCTTGAACTAGATATGCGATCGCCAACCGCAGCATCTCAAAGCAGCGTTAGGGGGGCAGCAGCAGGTGATGAGCGGCCTCGACGGGCACACATGCTCGGCTCTCCGGAAAATGGAGTTCTGGCACGTTTTGGCCAATATCTGGCCGCCTAATCCCTCCGTAACGACAAAGCCCCCGAATTCCGTGGAATTCAGGGGACATTCGCTCCTCGACTTGGACTCGAAACAAGAACCTACCGTTTACATCTCAATGGCTCTCCCCGACTGTCTGGTTCTATGCGCTGGGCAATCGATTCGGCCGGAGAGCCATATTCGTGACCTGCAGATAAGCCAACCGAGCTCCAGAGTCCGACCGCGAATGATGTCACTGAGTTCGCTAGATGGGCCATCTCCGGCCCGGAAGCCTCGACGGCATCGGGTGCGACGCTAAAACCCTCTGGCCCTCGGCGACAAACTCCTCGTTATCGCAATCCATTCGAGTCCGTAAGACTGCCCAAAGCGTCAGCCCCTGTGCCGTTCGGATTGCGCCACATTTCAGCGCTCAATCGCCAAGCACAGCAAAGTCACCTGTTCTCCCCGGCTTCGCCGGGTCGCCTCGCATTTCCAACTCTGCATGGCACTAGTGCAGGTATACAAACTTCAGCGCCCTCAGGTTTTGTAGCACCGCACGGTGTGGTGCCAGAAAACCTGTACGCCGATATAGACCTTCATCTGCAAGTTGCAATCGAAAAGTGGATAGACCACTAATTCGCTTATACGCGCGTCGAGGTTAGGACCCTTGTCGCCCTCTCGGCGCCAAGCTCTCAAGCACCGACGCTGTCAGCGGGTTCACCATGGGATGCACTTCGATGTAGTGCTGCTTCGTTACCTCTTCACTGGAGTGGCCAAGCATCTCCGCAGCGAGGGCGGCCCCGGAGCCGCGTGCGAGCGTCGTGGCGACAGTCTTCCTGAACGTGTGAGGTGTCACCGCAGCGAGGTCCAAACCGCTAAGTAGCGGCGAACCGTCCCGGATTTCCCGCCACTGGCGCCTCACATTGTTTGGCCACAACGCGGTTCCCTTCCGAGATCGGAACAAGAGCGTTTCAGGGTCCGGCTCCCCCATTGATGCGATTTGGCGCCGCAACGCTTCCGCAGCGAATTCTGGAACGGCAACCTTCCGCGCTTGGCGCGCTTTCTTCGGATGGTCCTGGCGAGTAAGCCCTTCTTGCTTAGTGTTGACGAGGGTGCCTGCGATCGTGACCACGGCAGGGCTTGTCGTGACATCAACATCACAGATCCTCAAAGCCAGGACTTCGCCAATTCGAGTGGATGTTCCCAGCAATACTTCGATGATTGTTGCGAGCTGGCCATCTGGTCGTGGCCCTAGGACAGATTCCCCGGTGCGCCAGTCGGATAGAGCGGAACGGACGGCGTGCAGCTCATCCCCGCTAAGAGCCCGGGGTGTCATGTCAGATTTTGGAAGCCGGCCAGCGTCACGCACAGGATTCGAGGAGATCGCATCGTGCCTCGTCGCTAATCCCATCATCAGAGACAAGACCACGCGAGCATGTTTGCCTTTCGATACCCCTTCCCGAGCCAACCGCTTGAGGGTCGCATCAACCCGACCGACAGTGAGCTCACGAAGACGGAACTCACCCAGAAGAGGCAAGATCAGATTTCGAGTGTCGCGCTCATACAGTTCCAGCGTCGTCTGATTCAGGCGGCGTTCTGCCCTGACCTCCTCAAGCCAGAAAACTGCGAGATCCTTTAGCTTCGTCTCCCCCGTCAGCGCCGCATCACCGACCGGAATTATTCGGTCAGCGATCCGCTCACGCAGCGTATGCTCGGCGGCAGAAATGCTTGCACCCGAAGCCTCAATCGGTCGGACAACACCATCCAAGTCACGAATTCGAGCCTTCGCGACAAAGCGGCCGGCCTTCTTCGTCGTCGTGATTTTGCCGTAAGTCCCGATCGCCAAAGCCTGGCGCCCCATCAGCGCTGCCCTTGGACGTCAAGCCACGCCTCGACGGCGGACGGGCGCCACCTCAACTGGCTGCCCACCTTTATCGCCGGCGGGCCGGTGCGTTTCAGGCGCCAGTCATAAAGAGTCTTGGGGCTGACGCCCAGATAGTCGGCGAGGGTGTCTACGGAGAAAAGGCGCTCAATTGGGGGCGCGTCGAGGGTTGAAGTGTTCACGTAGAGTCATGTGCGCGGCACTATTGAGATGGCTCGAACAATTTCACAGCTTTAGAGCGCGAACCGCTAGTGCTCTTTCGAACGACGCTGCGTTTCGCTCTGGATTGAGCTCGTCTCGCTTGGAACTTCCCCAATAGTGGTAGCGGTGCGCCAGCCGAATTAAACTCGCACGTTACGGAATCGAGGAGGAGGCGGTGTCGCCATCTGGTGACCCACCACACCGTAGACTGTTCGCGACAAGTGAGCGAAAATCATTGCCCATCGAGGGCGCGGGAGAAATAGGCGAAGTGACGGGTTACAACTTGGCAGTGCTGGTTGGAAATGGACTATCCATAGCGTTCAATCCCGATTTGAATCTTCGCGTAATAACTGAAGAGATGACGACTCGGATTAGCGCGGAATCCAGCGACGGGTCCGACGTAGTCGCCGCTATGAAAGAGATTGCAGAACGAGCGCTCCCATCCGGCGCTTCCAGCGATAGCGACTTCGAGGTCTTAGTAGGAGCTTTCGGTGCCGAGGGCCGCACCCTGGGCTACCTCCAACGCCTCGCACAGTTGGTTTCCCCTCAAGACGAGGATTTGAAAGATTCGATTCAACGAGTGGCAGACTTCGCCGAAGAAGTTCGAGACTCAGGCATAAGCCATGTGCTTCAGGTGATCTCTTCGCGAAGCTACGGCGATTGGGCCGGAGCTGAAAGACTTCACAAATTGGTCACTCAAATTGTTTCGACCTTTAAAGGGCGCGTCGTATTCGGGAATCTCAATTACGACACGCTGTTGCTTTCTGCCCTGATTGCTACTTCGCAAGACATGCTCGCGGATATGGCCAGCGGATGGCAAAAAGTGTCGATCGTGGATGACGACGGGACAACAAAATTATGGCCCGCACTCCGCACGACTGCCTCCGACTGGCCGAATGACCGACGCGTTCGACTTCTGCATCTCCACGGCTCGTTGACCTATTGGGGCAATCGTGAACGAACGACCTTCGCAAAGCTCGACGCAGAATATCTCCGGTTACCAGATCAATGGGAAGCAGTCCGCAACAACGCAACTGCCCTGCGACCGGCGATCGTCCTCGCAAAGCAAAATGATAAGTCGATACAGGTTTTGGAATATCCTTTCTCTCTCGCATATGAGCTTTTTGGTACCGGGCTCAAAGATGCTGATCATTGGCTGATAGTTGGATACTCCTTCAAAGACACCCCCGTCAACGATCTGCTGCGCGGAGAGTTTGCAGAAAGAGAAACTAAGCCGAGAGTGCTTGTCGTTACTTTCGAAAATGAATTGACGCTTCTGGAAGTGGAGCGTGCGTTCGGATGGAATGCGGAAGATGAAGCGTCGGACTCATGGCTGAGCGTCTATCGAGGCGGTGCAGATGGAGCAGAAGATTCGAACGACTGGACCGAATTCATCGAGGGTGTCCTTCCAACGGTGCCCGAATAAGAATGATGTCAGTCCGCTCGAACGCTAAGGGATGCTTGCCGCTGAAATAGCTGAATCCCCTAGAATCCGAAGCATGGCTGAAAAATACTCGAAACCTCCGGCACTTCGCACCATCGATTTCGGACGAACCGATGCGACCGACGAGGCTAGTCATGATCCGGAGCTCTTGTTGCAGGGCTACCTTGACTATCGCGAGTCGGTATACAAAATGAGCAGCGGAATAGCCTGGTACATTCTTGGTCCTAAAGGCGCTGGCAAGTCTGCGGTCTTCGAGCACGTGCGGCTCAAGTGGGAAGATCGCGATGATCGTTTCTTTGTCCCTTGGGATCTCCGCGGGTTTCCTGTCGCAGATGTTACGCAGATTCAAACGGGTCAGCTCGCAGGTTCCTCCAGAACCCAGTCTGCTTGGGAATTCTTGTTGCTACTACGTGTCATGCAATCCTTGGCGCGGGACAACGGATTAGACGGCTCGTCCGACTTTGATTCCCTCCTTCGCGAACTTATGCAAGCTGGATTGATTGTCGATGATTGGAAGCTCAGCGTAGCCAAATGGTCCAGCAGCAAGGCAACTTTCAATTTCTCCTTTGGACCATTTGGCGTGAACATCGACAGCGATTCGACTGGGCCTCTCGAAATCGCAGCAGTATTGCGCGCTGCGCTCGAAACCGTTAGAACCGATAGTCGACACGTAATCTGCATCGACGGTCTCGACTCTTTCTTCCTGGAGACAAACGACGAGTGGGCATCGCTGGCAGGACTCGTCCATGCCGTGGAGTCGGTCAATCGCTTTCTCGCATCCATTCGCCTTCCGGTGACCGTCGTTGCAGCTGTCAGGACCGAGGCTTTCGAAGCCTTGGAGAGTACCGATTCAAACAAGCTGAAGACACATGCCGTCTATTTAGACTGGAGCCCCTCGGGCGTAGGGGCGGATAGCAAGCTCTGGGCTCTAGTTAATTTGAAGGCGAAAGTCTCGCAACCGCAACTGAAGTCGTTTACAGACGTGTATCTAAAAACAGACATCGGCCAAGGACCCTATACCCGGATTCCAGACTATTTCTTGGCCTACACCCGTCTGCTCCCCCGAGACCTGATCGCACTTCTAATCCAACTGCAAGAACTCCACCCCGGATCGGCGGCTGTCTCGGAGACCACTGCCGTTGCAGCCGTTCAGAATTACGCTGAACAGTATTTTGTCGGCGAGATCCGAAACAACCTCGCAGGAATTTTGACTGATCAGGTCGGCCGTCAACAAAAAACTCAAGCCTTCTTTGAGGCGCTCAAAGCAGTAACGTCTGCCGAATTTACGCTGCACGAAATCCAACAAGACCTTCAGGGCGAACTCAGCGAAGCTGAAACAAAGCGTCTCCTCCGGCAGCTATTTGAGGTGGGCGCAATCGGAATCCGCACACGGCATGGAAACCACATCGAGCGCACGGACTTTATCTACCGGAAGGCTTCCCCTGTCGCGTTCAGCGCCCGCAGAATATTTCTTCTTCACAATGCGTTGATCGTTGCATGGAACAAGTCGCGGTACTGATCAGACCAGCACTCTTGAAGAGTGTTGGGAAACCGGTGGATTTGCCGTCTTGATCTGATACGCCCGCAGGAAGGCCCTGGCTTCGTGAGAAATCCGCGCAACATACTGGGCAGCCCTAAGGGCTCCAATTGCTTAGCACAACACGCGCCGCCTTTTCGATGCGCAAAACGCGCTCTCCTCCGACCACCTCCAGATGTGCTTCTTTTGCTTGCGCCAATGGTCATGACAATACTCAAGTTCTTATATGTGGAATGCTGAGAGTGAGGAGCTTAGCGAAGGCGCGATGCCATGACTGGGGCGGGGCATATGGTTGCAAGGGACGTAGAGCATGCGATCCAGAGTCACGATTACATCGAGGCCATGCGGGTATTGCGGGCTGGGCTGCAAACGGATGCGGGCCTTAACGGGCTGACGGTCGGCAGCGTCAGGTTACTTCTTCGGCCATCCGTCGGCCTCGCGGCCGCGATCACTGGTGACGAAGAGGCGCTTCGGCTCATCGATTCTCTGGCTCAAACCTTCTCTGACACAAGCGCGAAGCATCAGGTCAAGTCTAAGACAGCGTCCAATTGGACGTATCTCGCGATGGTGCGGTGGCTCAACGACGAGCTCGCCTTACGTAGCTGTGTTTCGGTTACGGAACTCGCCGACGGTGCGCGAGAGCGTGGCTTTAGAAATCTCAATCGAGCACTCATAATGCTCGAACGCCATAAGGTCCTCTCGGTCAGAGACGGAATTGTCCATTCGGGGACGCGTTTCGACGAACCAGCAATAGACTCCGTTCCTCCCTTCAACGAGTACTTCTCCACGCGGGACGATCTTGACGAGCAGCAAGCGGCTTTCTACGAGGGCTCATTTAAACCCGCCTTCATACGTGGCAGTTTCGTGGATGTTGGAAACAATCTCTCTTACGGGTATGTTTTGATGGGCGAACTGGTGGCGGAGCATGGATACGAAAATCTTGCGCGATTGCGAGAAATGTTCGTACAGGCTGCCGACACGTACCCGGGCACTTCTCTGATGGCTCATGCGACGGACTGGGCCGCAGACACCTACTTCCTCTCCGGCGACTACCAGCTCGGTTATGACCTGCTTACCGTTCGCGGTTCGATTGATCTCCCCACGTATATCGGTATCGCTGAAGAGCTCGTCGACTCGCGAGTAACTGGGCAAATGGCTTGGGGCTGGACGACCTCAGCTCGGCTCCAGCCTTACGGAATGAGGCATAAGGAGGCAGTACTCACCGAGATCGAGCGGCTGCTTGACGGGGAACACGCGAGTCGAGGGCGCAGCATCGTGTCCGATATCTGGCATGCGCTCGCGATCGATCGTTCCCCCGAGCAACCGGCACCCAGCTGGGTCATCAACCTCCTCGGAGAGCGAGTGAGCGAAGTAGAATTGGGCCGGTATCTTCACTTCATGCATTTGTACGGCGGACGAGGACGCGACTCCTTCCGTGGTTTGAGAGCTTCGACGCCGCCACAGATTCAATGGCCGGCTGCGGATGCTATTGGGCTCGCAACCTACTCAACATCCGGATTCAACCTCATCGTGCGCGAGTACCTCCATGGTCTGTTTCGAACGGCTGAGAACAACATTCGCGAGAGTTCCGGCATCCCTCGCATTGGTGAAGGATGGGTCTCGGAGGTTGAGCTTTACCGCCAACTACGCGAGGAGTTTGCCGAGACACGGGTGATTCACCAAGGTCGCCCGCGATGGCTCGGGCGCCAATCGATCGACATCTTCCTCCCTCAATGGAGCATTGCCGTCGAGTATCAGGGTGAGCAACACCACCGCCCAGTCGGTCGTTTCGGCGGTGAAGCGGCGTTCGCTACGCAGCAAGAACGGGATGAACGGAAGCGTCTGCTGTGTGCCGAGAACGATGTCACGCTTATAGAAGTCATGCCGGGTTACGAATTTGCCGAAGTTGTTTGTCTGATCCGAAGGGCGCGGAGCGCTGCATCTGCCGACGGAGACGACGACAACACTGTAGTTAAACTGGGGCCAGACGGTACAAGAAGATGACAAATGCCCCTGCCGGTAGACAATTGGGCCTGCTTGCCGCACCGTTTGATTGGCAACTTCGCGCGCGCGTGTGATCAACTCTTTATAGGCCGTTTCGGCGCTGGATTCCTGCCAAGATAGTGGCCGGTTTCCTGCCGAAAGAGCGCTAAATATCAGGCCGGGCGATTCCTGTCCAAGACATTGGATTTAGGGAATGCACAGATATTGAGATCACCCGATAGCTGGGGCCCTTTCCAGTGTGTTGGGGACATGGGCCCACCACCCCAGATAGGTTCCTTCTGACCTTAAGGCATCGACATCAACTGGCCGCTCGGCCCGTGAAGATCCGAGAAGTTGTCGCGACTAGCCAGAGCTCGCGATTCGTTCAGCCTCAGCACGCGTCTGTTCGTAAAGCCCCATGGCCAGCAGCACGTCTTTGACCTTGCCGAAGTCTTCCATCTGAAGCAGCGCTTTGTACGCGCCGTTGAGACCACTTGCCGAGCGATACATGGCGTCTTCGAGTTCGTTCACAATCGTGGGCGAGCCTTCGAAATCAGTCTCGGTATTGGCGATTGCTTCGGCCTGAAGCTGCTCGTTCTCAACGACGTGTCGCATCAGTGACTCGGCAGCGTTTACGCCGTCGACTTCTTCGATGCCAGTGCCGGCGAAGAGTTGGTTGATCTTGTCGATCACTTCTTGCAGCAGTCCGTATTTGACTTCGCGCGGCTGGCCAGAACCAGACGCAATGATTCCAACAAGTTCCCCCGCCTTGTCCGGCGTGAGCCCCAGGCTCTTGGAGTCGAGTTTGCGCAGCCGGTAATGAGTGAGCACGATCTCATCGGTGTTGATCTCTGAGGGAATCGACTCTTGGCGTTCGATCACGCGACGGTATACGCGTAGGAAGATCGCCCATTTTTCGACGTCGGTGTCGCCGTAGTCCATGATTTGCGACAGGAAGTCATAGGCGCGCACGAAGGCGTTCACGGTTCCCCGGAAGTCTTCGAGCCGGCCGATCTCAAGGTCATCCGGCGCGGCCTCGTCATTCGCGGTGTTCCAGCGATCCCAGAACACGTCGCGAGAGGCTTTGATGTGGGAGTAGAGCGCGTTGTGGCTGCTCTTGGTGAGCCACGCATTGACTACACCATCCACATCGTGTGGATCGATGATGTTCATGCCACGCAGCTTGCCGAGCATGTCGTGGATGATGTTTCGGTCGGAGGGTGTCGTGAGTTCGGCATCCTCGTAGTAGGTCTGGAATGCTTCCAGAATCACGTCGGGATCATTGACGAAGTCGAGGATGTACGTGTTCTCTTTACCGGGGATCACCCGGTTGAGTCGCGACAGAGTCTGCACCGCGGTGATGCCGGAGAGTTTCTTGTCGACATACATGCCTACGAGCAGAGGTTGGTCGAAGCCGGTCTGGAACTTGTTGGCGACGATCATCACCTGGAACTCATCCCCGCCAAACGCTTTCTCCAGCGAACGACCTTTCAGGCCGGTGTTCATCGAAGTCTCGGTGAGGTCGGTCGAACCAGATTCGGGATCGTTGACGGAGCCCGAGAACGCGACGAGAGCACCAACCTCACCCTGCAGCTTGTGGTCTGCGAGGTATTTGTCGATCGCGATCTTGTACCGCACCGCTTCCTTACGGGAACCGGTAACAACCATTGCTTTCGCGCGGCCACCGAGCTCGGTGCGCACGTTCGCCCGGAAGTGTTCGACGATAACCGCGACCTTCTGGGCAATATTGGTGGGGTGCAGTCGCACCCAGCGCATCAGTTCGCTGTTCGCCTTCGACGTGTCTACTTCTACGCTCTCGTTCGAGGCACCCGAGTGTGCGATCTCGAAGGCGAGGTCATAGGAGAGGTAGTTCTTGAGAACGTCAAGAATAAAGCCTTCTTGGATGGCTTGCTTCATCGAGTACAGGTCGAACTCTTTCTTGCCCCCTGTCTCGTCTTCGCGCCCGAACAGCTCCACCGTTTTGCCTTTTGGTGTGGCGGTGAAGGCGAAGAAGGAGATCGTGCCGACTCCGACTTTGCGAGCCATGAGGTCGGCAAGAACATCCTCAACGTCGGTCGTCTCTTCGCCAGCATCAACGCCATCCGCGGCACTAGCATCAGTCGTCGCTGGCTTGCCAGCCGTGAGCACTTGCTTGAGGGATGCTGCGGCTTCTCCGGTTTGGGACGAGTGGGCTTCATCGGCGATGACCGCGTACTTGCGCCCGACAAGGCCTTCGTTTTCTTCGATCACGCTGAGCGCGTGAGGGAACGTCTGGAGCGTCACACCGATGATCTGTTTGTTGGTCAACAGTGCGTCAGCGAGCTTCTTCGACTTTGAGGCGTCGCCTCCCCCTGTAATGGCTTGAAACACGCCAGGCGTGGTTTCGAGTTCCTGCACGGCAGCTCGAAGCTGTCCGTCGAGCACTTGCCGGTCGGAAACAACGATCACGCCGTTGAAGATTTTGTTGCCGGCTTCATCGTGCAGTTGGGCCATCCGGTGCGCGGTCCAGGCGATGGAGTCTGTCTTGCCCGAGCCGGCAGAGTGTTGGATGAGGTAGTTGTGTCCGGGGCCCTCAGAGGTGACAGCATGTTCGAGCTTGGTGACGGCTCGCCACTGGTGGTAGCGCGGGAACCGCAAGTAGCGGGCGTAGGTTTTCTTACCGTCGAGCGAGTCGACGTGTTCTTCGAACCGGTAGTGCAAGAAGCGACCGATAAGGTCGAGCCACGTTTCACGTTCGAGAATTTGCTCCCAGAAGTACGACGTCGGGCTGGTGGCGCCGTCGGCGGCCACATTACCCGCACCGTTATTCTTGCCGCGGTTGAAGGGCAGAAAGCGGGTGTTGTTGCCATCGAGCTTGGTAGTCATGTGTACTTCTTCGTTGGTGACAACGAAGTGTACGAGAGCGCCCCGCCCGAAGGAGAGTAGTGGCTCACCGTCGGGTTTGCGGTCTTGAGCGTACTGTTTGAGCCCTGCTTTGAGGTTCTGGGTGAGGTCAGTTTTGAGCTCGATGGTGGTGACGGGGATGCCGTTGACGAAGAGTACGAGGTCGATGCGGTTCTGATTGCGAGTCGAGTACTCAACTTGGCGCATGACCCGTAGTCGGTTTTTCGCGTAGCGCTCGACTGTGGCGGGGTTGAGCGCGGTTGCTGGGCGTGCTTGAAAAAGGCTGAATTTGGCGTTGAGTACGCTGACCGGTTTCTTGATCGCGTTGAGGGTTCCGCCAGAGCTCATGGGGTCGGTTTTCATGACCTGAACGATGCGGTCAAGGATCTGTTTGCGTCCCTGATTTTGTGAAACTTCGGATGCCTCGGGCTTGACGATCTTCGCAAGCTGCTCAGGTTGGGTGTCGTTCAACCACGCCCAAATGTCATCAGGGAACAGCGCTCGTTCGCGGTCATACCCGAGGTCATCGGGTGAGTATTCCCAGCCATGCGCTGCAAGATATTCGCAGATCTCTGTCTCGAAGGTGTCTTCATGATGTAGCTGCATTACGCCACCGCCTCGTGTTCACGAACGTCAATCTTGCCAGTCACTGCCGCCGAAATGAGCGCTGCGCGGCGTTCGCGCGACAGCACAATTGCTTCTTTCGCATCTGAGATGGCTTCGTCGATCTCGCTGACCTCAAAATCGAGCTGTCGCACCACCCTCGCCTGAACCTCTGGTAGGGGAACAGCGATTCCAAAGTCACCCACCTGGCTCGGACTTATGTGCGGAACCGAGACTCCGGTGAACAATGGCGAAAGATAGTCCGCGAATGCTTGTGCACCCATCAAATATTCGATGAAACTCGCTGAATTCGCTCCGATTGCACGAATTCTTGCCACTCGCTGCACTAGCAATGACGGGGCATCCGCCTTGCCAACTCTCGCAACTCTCACCCCGCCTGAGATAATCGGGCGATCGAGACCTACGACAATGTCTCCCTCCCGGAGAAGGTAGGTTTCCAGACCAGCATCCACGGCGCGATCCCACGATACGGTTTCTTTCCAGTCAATTTTTCCCACTCCCACGTTGATGCCGCGAAGTAAGGGAATAGCGTCGCTGGTCTCCGAGAAGCTATCGCTACTAAAGGCGAAACCAGGAAGAATTTCCGCGATGTTCTTTAGTCGAGTGATCGACCAGTCAGCGTTGACCTCACCAAGCCATTCGACGCCGCTGTCTTTCATGGGGACGGTCGGGTCGAGGCCCTTGGTGACGGCGTGGCTGATCGTCGCGGCACGCCGCTCGGCGAGCAACCCGATGAGTTCCTCCTGATCCGCGATGAACGCGTCAATCTCCGCCGTCTCCCGATCGAGGAAGGAAACCACCGCACGCTGCCTCGCCAATGATGGCGCAGGAATCTCTAGGGCAGCCACCTTTTCAGCCGTGAAGTGAGCAAACGTGGCGGTATTGCATACAACAGCGATCTGCCCGCTGTCGAGCGCAGCTTGGAACGCATAGTAAATGAAGGCTCCGATGCTGAGTTCCGGGATGCGGCGCACGCGGAGAATGGAGTTCTGAAAGCCCCATCCTGGGCGATCTTGAAGAATACGCGCGCTACGCCCGTACCCCGCGCCACCTTCAACCACCACGACATCTTCCGAACTCAACTGCAACGATCTACGCTCGCTCCGAGAGAACCACATTGGCTGTTCTTCCAATTCAAGGATTCGACCGCCGGGCTGAATATGCGCGGCGCGAAGATAGGGCATCAGTACGTCGTCGAAGGAACTGGCTGAGGGCTGAAGCATCTTTCCTAGCGTTACAGTTGCCACCCGCTTCACGGGCAATTGAGGGAACGGGCCGCTCATGCTTTCACCGCTTCGAGCCGTGCGCGAATTCGCCCAAGCACCGCCTCAAGGTCGGCGTCGATCTTTTCGAGGGAGCGCGGGGGTACGTACTTGTAGAAGTGACGAGTGAATGGGATCTCGCAGCCTTCCTTCGTCTTTGACTCATCGATCCACGCGTCCGGTGCAAAAGGCTTCACCTCACGCTCGAAATACTCATGAATGTCCTCGCCCCACGGCACGTTCTCGGTGTCTCGCAAAGTCGGGTCCGCTTCGGGGCGCTTTTTGGCATCCACAACGACGGGTGCCGATTCGTCCCTCTCCGACAAGCCCGCAACAAACGCCTTCAGTTGAGCCGCACTGAGCACAACACCAACAGCCTTCAGCCGCGACTCAATCTGCTTACGGAAAGCCGCAGCATCCGTCATCGACTCGATCGGAGCCGCCCCAACCCGGTCAGCGAACGCCGACCAATCCGCGTTCGCCTTCTCCAACGCCTTCAGCTCACGGGCAACCGCGAAACGCTCAGAGTTCAACGCCCAGTTCAGACGCAGCGGCCGCTCGACAGTAATAGTGCGGTAGAAGAAGTCCTCCGTCGCAAACCACTTTGAACGGTCATCCTCAGCCGTGCTGTCATACAGCTTCACCAACTCGGCGATGTCCTTCTCGCCAAGCTCGTTACGCTTCGAACCCAGGCCCTTGCGCATCTTGCGGAACAGCTTCGAACCATCAATTAGCTGAACCTTGCCCACACGCTCTGGGCTCTTCTTCGTCGACAACACCCAAATGTAGGTAGCGATACCCGTGTTGTAGAACATGTCCGACGGCAACGCAATAATCGCCTCCAACAAATCACGCTCAAGCACCCACTTGCGGATGTTCGACTCCCCCGAACCGGCACCACCCGTGAACAACGGACTACCGTTCAACACGATCGCTGCCCGACCGCCACCATCCTGGGCTGGTCGCATCTTCGAAATCAGATGCAACAAGAACAGCATCGAACCATCCGACACTCGCGGCAAACCAGGACCGAAACGGCCCGCAAATCCGCGTTCCTTGTGCTCTTCGGTTACCGCTTTCTGCTGCTTCTTCCAATCAACACCAAACGGCGGATTCGAGAGGCAATACGAGAATGTGCTGTTCGTGTGACCATCGTTCAGGAGGGTGTCACCGAACACGATCGCATCAACCGACTGACCCTTCACTGTCATATCGGCCTTACAAATCGCATACGACTGCGGGTTAATCTCCTGCCCCGCCAACGTCAACGTCGCACTGGGGTTGGCCCGACGGATGTGATCCTCCGCCACCGACAACATCCCACCCGTGCCTGCCGTGGGGTCGTACACCGACCGCACCACATTCTGCTTCGCCAACGTCTCAGACTCCGGCGCCAGCAACACATCAACCATCAACTCAACAACGTCGCGCGGAGTGAAGTGCTCACCAGCGGTCTCATTCGAAGCCTCCGCGAACTTGCGGATCAGCTCCTCGAAGATGTGACCCATCTCTTCGTTCGGAACCGTCGCCGGGGAGAGATCGACTTCGGCAAATTTCTGGGTTACGAGGAAGAGCAGGTCGTGTTCTTCCAACTCGACGAGACGTTCGGCGATCTTGTACTTGTCGAAGATGTCTTTGACGTTCTCGGAGAAGCCGTTGACGTAGTCGAGAAGGTTCGCGGCAATGTTCTCCGAGTCACCGAGTACTGATGACATGTCGAAGCGAGACTCGTTCCAGAACGAATACTCGTGGCCGGCTTTGTTACGCAGCAGTGACGCGCGCACCGGGATGTCTTGCTTTTTCGCCTCTTCAACCGCCGCGAACACAGCTTGTTTAGTGGGCGCGAGCACCGCATCCAAACGGCGCAGCACCGTGAACGGAAGAATGATGTCGCCATACTGGTGGGCTTTGAAACTGCCCCGCAGCAGATCAGCGATTGACCAAATGAAAGTGGCGTGGTTATTGCTCAAAACTTAGTACCCCTCGGTAACGCGTATTTCGAATGCTATCGGGAATTGCAGACATCGCCTCGGAATCCCCGTGCACTCGATATCCCGCGGAGTCGCAGGCAATGTCCTACCCTTCCTACTTTGAGTGCTCACTCATATCAGTCGCGCGAGTACCTTTTATACGTCTTGATTTTCCCAACTGCGGAGATTTGGGAGCGCTCAATTTAGCCCGAGGAAATCCCGAATTAGCTCGGTAAGATGAGTCGGCTCAGCGACTTTAACCTCAATCGTTCCCTTGAAAACTTCGTTGTATCCACGGGCAGTCGCGGTCCAGCTACCGTGAATAATCTCCGGCACGTCGTCTCTTAGAATAAGGATTGAGTCCCCGTCTCCTGAGGCGAAGGACGACTCAGGTCTGAGATCTCGGACGAGTACCTTGGTATCGACCGAACCTGTCGTCTTCCAAGATGCGTCGGGTGGTCGGAACGAACCCGGCCCGAAGGTCGATGGGGAACTTGCCGGCGCAGCCAAGCCAGTGGAGTACGCCGGGTCGAAGCCTAGATGTCTTTTCGTCGGCCCCCACTTGCGTGGCGGGAGCGGCAGATCCACATCTCGCAAGCGCAGGCTAGCACCGTATCTCTGACGTTCAAGAACTTCCACGGTTCCAGCCAGATGGAGCTTTACCTCGACATCGTGCATGAACGTCTGCGTCTTGTTTACGACAGTTAACTCGTTCGCCTCAATTAGAAATGAGGCGAATTGTTCTACAGCGTGGGGCCAAGCCTTTCTAAAACGAATTTCCCAAGCATCGATCTCGGCGTGATAGGCCTCCGCTGATCGCGTATCAGGAACTTCAGTTCCCAACAGACTCCCGACACCTCGGACCCCAAGTCCCTGCGCCGATAATAAGCGAGACGCTTCTGCCGCAAGGGTGCCGAATCGCGCAAGTGGATCGATAGGATTCCTCGAAGCCTCGCTCGAAGTCCGTCTTATGGCGTCGGGTACGGCCAGTTCCTCCGCACTTGGCTTCGGAAGTGCATCGAGAAGACGCCTTCGCTCCTTCGCAATGAAGTCAACTAGCGTCCGTTCATCATCGACAATCATCGGAACTGCTGCACCTGTGACTGCAACGCCGAGTTCCACCGGAGCTGGCGTGCGTGCAGCGCCGCGTGCCATGAGCATGTCCAGTTCATCGGCGGTCGCCTCGCGAGTGTCTCCGTCACCCCGGTAGTAAATGCGCCCATTCTGGAGTTTGTCGCCGTTCGCTCTACAGCTGAAAGGTAGCTGTCCTATTTGCGGCGGATCAACCAAGATTACTAGGACCTCGTTTGTCGAGTTCTCGACAGGAACACGGACAACGTCCCAGCGAGGACCGGCAGCACCAAGAAACGGCTGGATGACTTGTGAAAGTGCCAACATTTCTACTGGTGGAACGCCTTTGATGCCACTATCGGCGATGCCCACAATCATGACACCGAATCCCCCAAATGCTTCTGCCGCCCGTTCAGGCAGTCGGTTCGCGGCGCCGAGGATGAACTTTGCAATTTTGGCTATATGCACTTTCGAACTAAGATCTGGTGGCCCCTTGATCTCCAAATAATGGCGCTCCGCAAGATCACCAACCTCGGCGACGGCAGCGACGAGTCGCGCGGCCACAAGTTCACCGTGTGGGGCGCGAGTCAGATCAATGACATCCGTCGATCGTTCGATAGGACTCATGTGCGCTCAGTTCTGGGAGATACGAAAGACTGACAAACCATCACTCGCCTACTCGCTTGCGTTTCTTTGGATATGTTTAGCAGATTGCTCAAATCATATCGCTGCCAAATCGTCCGCTACCGAACCGCGCGGGCTCCGGAACGATCGACCAGTGTCAGCCTCACGATTCGAGGGGAACTGGCTCATTTTCGAACTCACCAAGCCGCGCATTGCTAACCACCAGGCGTCCCCGCTCTGATTCACAGGCGTGATGAGACCAATTCAAGGCGTGCAGGACCGACGCTTCCGACAGGCCAAGTTTCTGGAATCAAGTCACTTTCCCTCGGCCCTTCTTTTTGTTTATGGCGTTCACTTTGGCCATCAATTGAGCATCGCTTTTGTCGTAGAGCGACTTCAGCGCCAGTTCGAAAATTTCTGCACCGACTAGCACGTTAGTGACCGTCAGCGTGTTGTCATGGGATCCACCATTTCCAATCCACTTCACTGCCTCCAGCGCCGCGGCTACCCTCGGCTGCACTTGGCGGTACTCGTTAATTCGTTCGTGCAATGGGCGGTAGACGGTCCGCCCCCTTGACGTGGTCTTGGTCCTTCGTATTTTTTTAATGGTCAACAGTTCTTCTACAGCCTGTCGCAGGAGATTAGCTGCTGAACTGGGACTGAGCCAGAGAACTGATGCGGCGCCGACCACCGCAGCTTTTACTCTCTCCGGAGCTAAATTCGGCACGTTCATAATTTGCAGCGGCGGATTGATATGCCGGATTCTATACATCTCGCCGAACGTTCCATATTTGGGATCACCCTCATTGATCCAACGCCGCCAGTCCCCGGACATGGCGAGACTCACTCTGCATTTTTGATGGTCACATTCGAGAGAGCCCGAAAATACCCCTTGGATCTCGGGCATTCCGCCGTAGCCTCGATCCATTTCTTCCAGGAGCGAGGTGGACTCTCGATCTGGGTATGTCGAGAATTTGCCGTAACCGATTGAGCCCGAGCCGCAAACGGGACACGCCACCCGCGGCCAATCATGAATGTCCAGCCATTGGTCGAGTGAAGAGAGATTTTGAGCCATACCAAGAAGATACGCGCTGGAGTAAGCGGTTTTCACGCGAATACGGCGGTTCCCCTTCAGCCGACCGAGACCTGCGTTGCATAGGCAGCGGCGAAACATTCCTAGGAGCGTTTCCGCTGGCCGATCACCCGCAACGCACGCTCACGAAAATCAGCTGAGTAGGGTTAGTCATAGTTCCATCCTCCAAAAGGATCAGACGGAACGAAACCCAGGGCGATTCAATGTGTTGGGTTTGTGTTGGATTGCGCACCAGCGTTCCAGAATCTCATAGAAAAAGCCCCGGACTTCGTGAGAAATCCGGGGCGTATTGTCGGGCTGACAGGATTTGAACCTGCGACCCCTTGACCCCCAGTCAAGTGCGCTACCAAGCTGCGCCACAGCCCGTGACAACTCGAATAGCTTACCGTGAAATCGGGGCGCGAATGTTCACATTGCGATCGAAACGGGCCAAAACGGCAACAGAAACGAAATCAGTTCGCAGTAACCCGGTGTGCGGCAGCGAAGAACTCGCGTTCATGCTCCGTGGATGCCACGAAAGCGGTCAGCATCGCAGCCCGAACCTGCGGGGTGGCGCCTGCCGCGAGCGCTGTCACTATCGTGATCGCCTGCTGTGTGGCATCCGCGAATGCTTCATCGGCATAGGTCGTCAACCAATCAGCGTAAGGATGCGCAGCGTGCGCCAGCGGGTGCAGCCTTGAGCCGACGTCGTGGTACACCCAGAAGCACGGCAACAGGGCTGCTGCGAGCACGGCGTAGTCACCACGGGCTGCTGTCGCGAGCAAGTGGTTGAGGTACGCGGTAGTGGTGGCACTGGGGGCGGCTGCGAACAGCTCACCGTCCTCAGACCACGACTCGTGCAACTGCAGCTCCGTCACAATGCAGCCCTCAGCACTCGACGCCCAAAAGGCTTGCTCTGCGGCCGTGGGTGCCAGTCGGGCGGCTTCGGCGAGCGCCCGCGCATAATCGCGCAGATAGAGCGCATCCTGAGCCAGATACCAGACGAAGTCACCCCGGTCGAGAGAACCATCCCCTAGCGCCCGCACAAAGTCACCACCATCGATCCGGGCCCGCACAGAGGCGATCTCAGCCCACCACTGCTCCCGCACCTCAGCCGCGGTCGGCGCCGTCTCCACACCCCCACGGTGCCACGCCCCCGCAAAGTGACTAATGGGTCCACGCCCGCCACCCACCTGCAACGATGCACCGGCATGGATGCTCTCGCTCAACCACCGCTTCGACTCCCCCACAGCGGCAGCCCAATCACCGCCGGCCGCAATCCGGGTCGCGAGCGCACTCGACAGCGAACACCCTGTTCCGTGGGTGTTGCTGGTCTCTATCCGGATGCCGCCAAACTCGGTCACGACAGCGGCGTTCCCCGAGCGCGCATCTACGAGAGCATCCGGAGCCTCCACCCCGCTCAGGTGTCCGCCCTTGGCCACCACGCGCACCCCGTAGGAGGCAGAGACTCGCCGCGCCTGCTCCAGCACCTCGGGCCACGTCTCGGCGGCAGGTTCCGCGGCGATGATCGCGAGCTCGGGGATATTGGGCGTCACCAGGTCACACACCCGCACGAGGTCGCGCAGCGCCTGCTCGGCTTCGGCATCCAACAGTCGGTCACCACTTGTGGCGACCATCACCGGGTCAAGCACCACCACGGGTGGCTGCACTCTTTCAAGCCACGCACGAACGACGTCCACGACCTCGACGGTGCCGAGCATGCCGATCTTCACGGCATCGATAGCGATGTCGTCGCTCAGGGCATCGAGTTGTTCGCGCAAGAAATCAGCGGGCGGCACGTGAACACCACGCACCCCGAGAGTGTTCTGGGCCGTCAATGCCGTGATCGCCGCCATCCCGTAGCCACCATTGGCCGCAATCGACTTGAGGTCAGCCTGAATACCGGCCCCACCCGACGGGTCGCTGCCAGCGATGCTCAGAACCCGGGGAATCCGTACCCCACTCGCGCTACCCACACCGCTCACGCTCGGCACGACACTCCCACCGGCTCCGCCCACAGCGCTCCCGCTCACGCCGTCACCTCCGCGTCGGCAGCCCACGCTGCGGCGAGCGCCCGCGCCGCCTCGCGCGGATCGGCAGCACCACAAATTGCGGAAACCACCGCACCACCGCGAGCGCCACTGGCCCGCAGCAGGGGGAGATCGTCCTGACCAACTCCCCCAATAGCTACGGCGGGCAACCCGCTGAGCGCAATGAGCTCGGCCATACGAGCGTGCCCGAGCGGTTCGGGAGCATCCTTCTTGCTCGTCGTGGGGTGCAGCGCACCAATGCCGACATAGTCGACTCCGGCAGAACGCACACTGGCCGCATACAGTTGATCTTCCGTCGACGCGCTCAGACCCACGATCGCTCGCGGACCCACGAGAGCACGCACCGACGCGACGGGCAGATCGCCCTGCCCCACATGCACGCCCGCAACCCGGGCTCCCATTTCTCGGGCAGCCAGATAGACGTCTACCCGATCATTCACGAGCACAGGAACCTTCAGCGCTACCGCCGTCGACACCCGCAACACCAGATCGAGAAATTCGCGCGCCGGCATGTTCTTCTCACGCAACTGCACGAGCGTCACTCCCCCGGCCACCGCTTCGTAGACGAGATCAACAAGGTCGTGGCCAGCGGCACGAGCCTGGGCTGAGTCCGTCACCAAATATGTCGACAGGTCGAAGCTCTCCCGAAAGCCGCTCACAGCGCCGCCGGCACGCGCCCCCTCGCCAGTAGTTGCACTTGCACTTGCGCCGCTCACGCGATGACCGCCCGTTCTGCAATATCGTCCACCGAGACTTCGCTCAGCGCGTCGAGAAGCGCTACCGCGAAGCTGCCCGGCAGCGCCGAACGTTCCGCCGCGAGGTCGGCCGCTACCGTGTACACGCTCGTCGCCGCAACAGCCGCGGTCAGCGCATCCGGAGTCACTGCAGCAAACGCCGCCATGATCGCCCCGAGCGCACAACCGCCGCCCGTCACCTTGGTGAGTACCGGATGCCCGTTCGTGAGCCTCACGACACTCACGCCATCGGTCACCATGTCGGTCGCTCCCGATACCGCGACGGCGCCTCCCGTCGCGCGCGCGAGCATCTGGGCGGCGGTGAGGGCGTCATCCACGCTGCTCGTACTGTCGACGCCTCGACCGCCCGTTCCGAGTTCGGCGAGCGCCAGAATCTCCGAGGCATTGCCTCGCACTAGCGATGGACCGAGATCACGCAGACGATGAGCCAGCGACGTGCGCACCGGCAAAGCACCGATGGCAACCGGGTCAAGCACCCACGGCGTTCCGGCAGCATTGGCGGCCGGCGCAGCTTCGAGGGCGGCAGCGCGCTGCTCTTCGCGACACGTGCCCAAATTGATGAGCACTCCGGAGGCCACCCCGGCGAACATGCCCGCCTCTTCGGGAATGTCCACCATCGCTGGTGCCGCCCCCACGGCCAACAGAGTATTAGCGGTGAAGCCCACCACCACGTTATTGGTAATGCACTGCACGAGTGGCGACGTCGATCTCACCGCCTCGAGCGCGTCTTGAGTGGCGGTCAACAGCAGTTCTGGCGTACGCGACATGCGCGACATCCCTTCGCTAGTTCTAACTAGATCAGGTTCGACGGGTGTGTTCTCAGCCCCGCAGGGCACCCCGTGTCACAAGTTATTTCTTCCAACATACCGGTTCGCGCGGATGCTCGGACACGGGCACCACGCCACTAAATGTCTCCGGCCTTGCGCTCCGTGCGGGCACGCAGTGCGCGAGCGCATTCACCCCGAATTGGGCTCCCATTCACCCCGCTAAGCACGAAATGGGAATTATTGTGCTGACGAATGTCGTTGCACTGAGCAAGAATAAAGATGACGACTGATTTGTGCGCCCATTCGACACCGGCTGCTGCTTCGTCCGACCGCTGAGAACACGACAGGATTTTAATGACTAGCACCGCGCCGATCACCGGCAGCATTCCCCTCCCCAGCTCGGCTGAGGGGTCTTCAACGAGCTCGGTCGATAACAGCGGTCGCAATCGTCTCGTTATCGCGCTCATGCTCGCGGCAACTTTCGTCGTGTTCCTCAACGAGACGTCGCTTGTTGTCGCAATCCCCCGCATTATGGAAGATCTCAACATCCAACCGAGCACCGCTCAGTGGTTGTCGACATCCTTCATGCTCACGATGGCGGTCGTGATTCCCATAACCGGATTCCTCATCCAACGGTTCACGACCCGCAGCATCTTTATCGCCGCGATGTCCCTCTTCACCGCTGGCACTCTGTTGGGAGCTATTGCTCCCACGTTCGTGCTGCTCATTGTGGGACGCGTGGTTCAGGCCTCGGGCACCGCAATCATGCTTCCGCTGCTCATGACCACCGTCATGACTCTCGTACCCCCGGCTACGCGCGGCAAGACCATGGGCAATGTGTCTATCGTCATGTCGATGGCGCCCGCTGTCGGCCCTACGGTCGCCGGTCTTGTCTTGGCGGTCTTTGACTGGCGCTGGGTCTTCATCGTCATGATCCCCATCTCCGTTACCGCACTCGTGCTCGGCATCACCAAGGTGAGGAACGTCACCGACCCCCGCAAGGTCTCGATTGACATTCTGTCCGTCATCCTTTCGGCTATCGCTTTCTCGGGGCTCATTTATGGGCTCTCGAGCTTGGGCGAATCCGCGAGCGGTGCCGTGCTGATTGCTCCCGCGATTCCGATTGCCGCCGGCGCCGTGAGCCTCGTGCTGTTCATCATCCGCCAGCTCGCGTTGCAGAAAACCGATCGCGCGCTGCTCGACCTGCGCACCTTTGCCGCGCCCGGCTTTGCCGTGTCGATCTCTCTCATGATGATCATGATGGCGGCGCTCTTCGGCACGATCATCCTGCTCCCCATGTTCACTCAAGACGTTCTCGGCCTTGAACCGATCCTTAGCGGACTGCTCGTGCTGCCCGGCAGCCTTGTCATGGGAGTGCTCGGCCCGATCGTCGGTCGTCTCTACGACAGGGTCGGCCCGCGGCCGCTCATGATCCCCGGCGCGATCGTCGTCAGTGCCTCGCTCTGGAGCTTCACGATGCTTTCCGAAACAAGCTCGCCGTTCATGGTCGTTGCGATCCACATCCCGATGAGCATCGGACTGGCGTTCATGTTCACCCCGCTCTTCACGTCAGCGCTCGGTGCCCTCAAGCCGCACCTCTACTCGCACGGCAGCGCCACCATCGGCACCGTGCAGCAACTGGCCGGTGCCGCCGGTACCGCACTGTTCATCGCCCTGCTCACCGTGCAGTCCGTCGCCCTCGCGGCAGACGAGTCAAGCGAAACCCATGCCCTTGCCGGAGGCGTGCAGCTCGCTTTCATGGCGGGAGGAATCATCTCGCTCTTCGCGATCGTGCTGACGTTCTTCGTCAAGCGCAACAGCACAGAGACAGCGCCCAGCGACGCCCCCATCGCGCACTAACGAAACGGTGCGAGCGAGAGCCCAGCAGCTCTCGCTCGTCACCCGCTCACGTCGACCTAGGCGTTAACGCCAAACGGCGAGTCACTCTCCTCAGAGAATGACTCGCCGTTTCGCTTGTGCGCCGAAGCCACTGTGCCGAACCTACTTGCGCTTGCGCTTCTCACGCACACGCATGTTGACCTGGATGGGGCTGCCATCGAAGCCAAAGATCTCGCGCAGCCGACGCGTAATGAATCGACGGTACTGCGGGTCCAAGAATCCGGTCGTGAAGAGCACGAACGTGGGCGGGCGGCTCGATGCCTGCGTACCAAAGAGGATGCGCGGCTGCTTGCCACCACGAAGCGGGTGAGGGTGCTCTTGCGTGAGTTCTGCCAACAGCGCGTTGAACTTACCGGTCGGAATGCGGGTATCCCACGACTCCAACGCCAATTCGAGAGCCGGAACGAGCTTCTCCATGTGACGACCAGTCTTGGCCGAGATGTTTACTCGCGGAGCCCACGCAACGTGGCCAAGGTCCTTGTCGATCTCACGCTCGAGCAGCATGCGACGTTCGTCATCGAGAAGGTCCCACTTGTTGAAGGCCAATACGAGCGCACGGCCCGATTCGAGCACGAGGTCGACAATCTTGAGGTCCTGAACGCTGAGCGGCTCGCTGACGTCAAAGATGACAACAGCAACTTCAGCCTTTTCCAGTGCCGCACTCGTGCGCAGCGTGGCATAGAAGTCAGCACCCTGCGCCAAAGCAACACGACGACGGATGCCGGCGGTGTCGACGAAGCGCCAGAACTTGCCGCCGAGCTCAATCTGCTCATCGACGGGGTCGCGAGTCGTGCCGGCGAGGTCGTTGACGACAACGCGCTCTTCACCAGCAGTCTTGTTCAGCAGGCTCGACTTGCCGACGTTCGGGCGACCAAGAATAGCGACGCGGCGAGGGCCACCCACTTCTTCCTTGGCAACGGTCGAGATCTCCGGCAAAACGGTGAGCACGTGGTCAAGCAGGTCAGCAACACCGCGGCCGTGAACGGCAGAGGACGGCCACGGCTGACCGAGGCCGAGGCTCCACAGCGCTGCGGCATCCGATTCCTGGTGAACGTCGTCAACCTTGTTGGCAACCAAAATTACGGGCTTCTTGGTGGCGCGAAGCATGCGCACGACGTGCTCGTCGGTCGAGGTGGGGCCAACCGTGGCATCCACCACAAAGAGCACAGCGTCGGCGAGGTCGATCGCGATCTCAGCCTGAGCAGCAACAGACGCGTCGATTCCCTTAGCGTCGGGCTCCCACCCACCGGTGTCAACGATCGTGAAGTGACGGTTGTTCCACTCGGCCTTGTAGTTGACGCGGTCGCGAGTAACGCCGGGGGTGTCCTCAACAACGGCTTCACGGCGACCGATGATGCGGTTGACGAGAGCCGACTTGCCGACGTTCGGGCGACCAACGATCGCCAAAACGGGAAGGGCTGGCAGGTAGTAGATGGCATCCGGGTCATCGGATGCCGATTCCAGAACCTGAATGTCGTCGTCGTCGAGGTCGTAGTCGCTCAATCCCGCGCGAAGAGCAGAGGTGCGCTGGGCTGCCTCTTCTTCGTTCATGCCGGAGAGTCGCTCGACGAGGTCCGGGTTTAGTTCGGGAAAGTCGTCGTCGGCGGGCGAATGATCGGCCATGGGTAGTCCTTTGTTTACATGCTGGAGCGAACGAAACTCGCGACGGCCGTCACGGTTTGATCGAAGTCAAGATTGGTGGAGTCAATGGTGATGACTCCCTCGGCGGCGTTCATGAAGTCCACGACTTTGGAGTCCTGCGCATCTCGATAACTGAGTTGTTGCGCCGTTGTCGCGCTCGATTCTCCGGAGAGTTCGGCCGCACGTCTTCCCATCCTAGCTTCTTCACTGGCTGTGAGCAGAATTCGGGCCTGAGCGTCCGGTGCAACAACCGTCGTAATGTCGCGGCCTTCGACCACAATTCCCGGTTTGTCGCTGCTCGCCATGATGCTGCGGAACAGGTTCACCATGTACTCGCGCACCTCAGGCACGCGTGCAATGTTGGACACAACACTCGTGATGCGAGGCTCGCGGATGTCGTTGGTCACGATCTCCGAGTCGACCTTCACAAAGTAGTTGTCGGGGTCGATGCCGATCGTGTACTCGAACCGCGGGAGCGTTTCGATCACGTCACCGGGACCGAGAGTGTCCACCCCGCGCTCGAGGCAGTGCAGCGCGAAACCGCGGTAGGCGGCACCGGTGTCGAGATAGTCGAACCCGAGTTCGCGAGCGGTCGCTTTCGACACACTCGATTTTCCGCTGCCGGCCGGCCCGTCGACGGCCACAACAACAAAGGAGGGGTTCTTATTCACGCGAAGGTCTCTGCAATCTTCCATCCGCGAGCTTCGAGCTCGCTCAACAAGGTGGCTTCTTTCTCGGGCAGTACCGAGATTTCGGCGAGGCCGAACTGGGCTCCCGGTGAATGCTCCAGCCGCAAGTCTTCCATGTTCACATTCGCTTCGCCGATTTCGGTGAGCAGTCGTGCGAGCTCGCCCGGCTTGTCATCGACCATCACGACGAGCTGACTGAAGTGTTTGCTCGTTCCGTGCTTGCCAGGAATGCGCGAAACCCCGGCGTTGCCGCCCGCGAGCACTTCGGCCAGAGCGCGACGCGAGCCCGGAGCATCCGGATTCTCGAGCGCCTCGATAGCAACGCCCAACTCGGCCTGAAGTTCACGAAGAACCTCGGCAACGGGGCCAGCATTGGCACCCAAAATCTGCACCCACAGTTCGGGCGCACTTGAGGCAATGCGAGTCGTGTCGCGCAGTCCTTGACCGGCAAGAGCGACAGCGGCATCGGATGCTCCCGCCAGACGGTGCGCGAGCAAACTCGCCACCACTTGGGGAACGTGCGAAATCAGAGCCACCGCGTCGTCGTGCTCGGAGGCAGACATCGTCACAGGAATAGCGCCAAGCTCAGTCACGACATCTTCAATGGCGCGACGACGGAACGGTTCGCCCCGGCCAATCACCCACGGTCGACCGATGAAAAGATCTGCGCGGGCCGAAATGGCCCCGCCGCGCTCGCGTCCGGCCAGCGGATGCGAACCGACATAGCGATCGAGGTCGGCACCCAGCGCGATGAGTTCGTCAATCACGCCGACCTTCACGCTGGCAACATCCGTGACCGTCGCTTGCGGCCAGGCTCGCAGTTCGCTCGCGACAACGTCGGCCGTGACATCCGGCGGAACCGCCACAATCACGAGCGAAGGCTTGTCATCGGGCTGTGGGGCGCGGCCGGCGCCATAGTCGATTGCGAGGGTCGAATTGGTGCGCGACGCATCATGCAGAATCACGTCAACACCCTTGGCCCGCAGACCGTGACCGATGCTGGCACCGAGCAGTCCAGCACCCACGATGCGCACTTGCCCGGTGATGCGGCCTAGATTCACGAGCGCTCCTCGGCGTCACGGGCGATCGTCAAGACCGCACCCAGCTCCACTTTGGTGAGGTTGCGGGTTTTGCCGACTCCGAGGCTGCCCAAGTAGAGGGGACCAAATTGACGACGAACCAGATCAATCACGGGATGACCAACAGCTTCCATCATCCGACGCACGATGCGGTTGCGGCCCGAGTGAAGGGTCAATTCAACAATCGTTTCGTCGTTAACAGCGCGACCAATCGCGCGGGCCTTATCGGCGACGATCGGGCCGTCTTCGAGCTCGATGCCCTTGGTGAGCTGCGCGATTGTCTGCGCGCTCACGATGCCTTCCACCTTGGCGATGTAGGTCTTCGTGACACCGAACGACGGGTGCGCAAGGACGTGGGCGAGCTCGCCATCGTTGGTGAGAACGATCAGACCCGAGGTCTGAACGTCGAGGCGACCGACGTTAAACAAACGTTCGTCGTAGTTGCCGGTGAACTGCTGAAGATCGGGGCGACCACTCTCATCCGCCATCGAGCTCACAACACCAACAGGCTTGTTGAGCATGACGTAGCGCTTAGTCGTGTCGAGTTGGATGGCCGAACCATCCACGGTGACGCGGTCGCTCGGCTTCACGCGACGACCAGCTTCTTCGACGACCTTGCCATTGACCGCAACGCGGCCCTGGTAGATCAAATCTTCTGACACACGGCGGGAGGCAACTCCAGCAGCGGCCATTACTTTTTGAAGGCGTTCGCCTTCGGGGTGAGCGGCGCCTGCGCCATTAGCGTTGTTCATCAAAACCGTCCGAACCATCAGATAAAAGTGGCGAGATGGGAGGCAACTCGGCAATGGAGTTGATCCCCAATTGCACGAGCATGAGCTCCGTTGTTTCGTAATGGATGGCGCCCGTCTCGTTGTCGGTAAACGCCTCCGTAATAAGTCCTCGGCTCAGCAGTGTACGCACTACCGAGTCAACATTCACTGCGCGTACGGCAGCGATCGACCCGCGACTGATCGGTTGCTTGTAAGCAATCACCGCAAGAGTCTCGAGCGCAGCCTGGCTGAGGCGGGCTGGATTCTGCGTATAGACGAAGTCGCGCACAGCAGCGTCGTAGTCGGCACGCACGTAAATGCGCCATCCGCCACCCACCTCGCGCAGTTCGAAACCTCGACGCGGGCCATCGCCCTCGCCATCAAAATCGGAGCACAACGCCGTAATCGTCGTGCGGATTTCGGCAACGGGAGCGTTGAGCGCTGTCGCCAAACTGACGATGCTCTGGGGCTGATCGGCAACCATGAAAATCGCTTCGAGCCCGCGGGCAAGATCGACAACGGGACCAGCCGCGACTTCTTCTGCCGCCTGCTCCGCCTCTGCCTCTGCCTGCTCAGTCTCGGGTTGCTCAGTCTCAGTTTCCATAATCAGCTCCCAGATTAGCGAGGCTATCGTCTGACCAGTGCTCAGCGGTCCAGCGGACAGTCAATTCGCCCAGGGGCTCAATCTGCTCGAACGCCACATTGGCCCCGCGATACAGCTCCAACACGGCCAAGAAGCGCGCCACAACAACGCCCTTGAGCTCGGCGCCGGCAACGAGCTGGCGGAACGTCATCGGCTCCCCCGCGCGCAACAGCGCGACGACGTGAGCGGCCTGTTCCCGGATGCTGATGAGCGGTGCGTGCAAATGGTCAAGTCCCACACTCGGAATCTCTCGCGGCGTGAACGCGAGAGTCGCGAGTGCAGCAAAATCGTCGAGGCTCAGCGTCCACACGAGTTCCGGAGTTTGAGAGCGGTACTTCTCTTCCAACCGCACCGAACGCACCGTTCGGGTCGCTTCGGCTTCAAAGTGCGAACCAAACCAATCACTGGCCTGTTTGAACGCTCGGTACTGCAGCAGTCGCGCGAAGAGCAAGTCTCGGGCTTCGAGAAGCGCAACGTCTTCGGCATCGACAAGCTCTCCCTGAGGAAGGAGCCCGGCCACCTTGAGGTCGAGCAGCGTGGCCGCGACAACCAAGAATTCGCTGGCCTGATCGAGTTCGTCGATGTCATCCCCACCATCGGGAGATTCGAAGTCGCGCAGGTACGCAATGAATTCGTCGGTGATCTTGGAGAGCGACACCTCGGTGATGTCGAGCTCGTGCTTCGTGATGAGCGACAACAGCAGATCGAAGGGCCCGTTGAAGTTGCTGAGAGAAACAGAGAATCCTGTCGCCGGGGTCTCGGCATCATCGGCACCGCTGACGGCCGGCGCCTCAACGTCGCTAGGCGACGGCGCCACGGGCAATCAGCTCTCGCGCCACCTGGCGGTAGGAGTGCGCCGCAGAGTGGTCGGGGGCGAAGGTCGTGATGGGCGCACCGGCGACGCTCGCATCGGGGAACTTCACCGTGCGACCGATCACGGTTTCGAGAACATCGTCACCGAAGTTCTCCACGACGCGTTCGAGCACTTCACGCGAGTGAAGGGTGCGCGCATCAAACATCGTCGCGAGGATACCGTCGAGCTTGATCGCGGGGTTCAAGCGATCCTGAACCTTTTCGATCGTCTCGACAAGCAGGGCAACACCGCGCAGTGCAAAGAATTCGCACTCGAGCGGGATGAGCACGCCGTGAGCGGCGGTGAGCGCATTGACCGTGAGGAGGCCGAGCGAGGGCTGGCAGTCGATCAGGATCACGTCGTACTGATCGCTGACCTTGCGCAGTACGCGCGCCAGGATCGTTTCGCGCGCAACCTCGTTGACGAGATGCACTTCAGCGGCCGAAAGGTCAATATTGGCCGGGATGACGTCGAGACCGGGCACGTTCGTGTGCACGATCGCTTCTGCCGGGTTCTTGATGGTGCCGAGCAGCAGGTCGTAAATCGTCGGCACATCGTGCGTGGGGACACCGAGACCTGCCGAGAGCGCGCCCTGGGGGTCAAAGTCGATCGCCAGTACGCGACGACCGTATTCAGCAAACGAAGCACCAAGGTTGATGGTCGTCGTGGTCTTGCCAACGCCACCCTTCTGGTTGCACAGCGAAATGATGCGTGCCGGGCCGTGGCCGTCAAGCGGCGGCGGTTCCGGAAAGTTGGTGATCGGCCGGCCGGTTGGACCCATTGCCTGAACATCCAACCCTGCCAGCGTCGATTCGTTCTCACGCTGTGTACTCATGCGAAAAGTTTACGTCGCGCATCCGTCGCAGCCTGCGCTCCCACGCGCGAACACGGCAGGGTCGCCTCTACCAAAGGTTGAAGGTTTGACCGCGCGACACGCCCTAACCCGTCGGGCATCGCTAGCGTGCTCGGGGGTGCGCGGTCGTATACATATCGCGCAGGGTGTCGGCGGTGACCATCGTGTAGATCTGGGTCGTCGCCACCGAGGAATGTCCCAGCAGCTCTTGCACGACACGCACATCCGCACCGCCCGAGAGCAAATGGGTGGCGAACGAGTGTCGAAACGTGTGGGGCGAAATATCGATCCCCAGTTCAGCCCGCTCTGCCGCAGACTGGATGATCAACCACACATTCTGGCGCGATAACCGAGCCCCGCGCGCCCCCAAGAACAGTGCTGGCGTCGAAGCCCCCTTCACTGAGAGCGCCGGGCGAGCACGAACCAGATACTTCGAAATCGCTGCCTGCGCAAAACTACCCACGGGAACGATTCGCTGCTTATTGCCTTTGCCCAGCAAGCGCACAATATCGCCGTCGATCATGTCGTCGACGTTGAGCGCCGTGACCTCCGACACTCGAGCGCCGGTCGCATAGAGAAGCTCAAGCAGCGCGGTATTGCGGAGAGAAATGATCTCGTCACCGGGAAACGAGCCCAACACTGCCGTCATTTGTTCAATCGAAATCGCCTTCGGTAGGCGCAGGGGTTGCTTCGGGATTGCCACCGTGTGAGCAACGTCCTCGACAGCAAGAGACTCGTCGACAAAAAAGGTGTGGAGACCGCGAACCGTCGAGAGCATGCGCGCGACAGACGATGCCGCGAGTGGGCTCTCGGTGTTGGCTCTCAAACTGTGCGCAAAAGCGGTGACGTCATCCGCGGTCACGATGTCGGGAGCGGCTCGACCGCGGTCGCTCAAGAACGCTCGATACCTGTCGAGGTCGCGACGATAGGCCGCAAGAGTGTTTGCCGATAGCCCGCGCTCGATCGCGAGATGCCGTAGATAGCGCTCAGCAGCCACCGCAATTGCGTTCTTCGCTGCGGGACGCGTCGACTCGGTCATGTCGCTCAACCTACCGCGAGAGGCTACTCAGAGTAGTTACGCGGATGCCGCGGCCACGGCGCGTTGGCGTCACCGAGCGTGCTCCAACCCCGGTCGCGCCCCAATTGCGCCGCCAAGAGTCCCAGGCACAGAATCGAGTTCTGCACGCGACGCTCCAGCACCGCCTCCACAGCATCCTCGAGCGGAACCCAACGCAACTCGATCCCTGCCTCTTCGGCGTAGCGATCGAACACTTCACCTGTCGCACTTACGCCGCGCGCGAGGTAGATGCGCACGGCCTCGTTGCTGCCGCCGGGTGAGGTCAACATTTCGCTCAGCACATGCCACGACTCGGCCTGTAAGTCAGTCTCTTCCGCAAGCTCACGCTGAGCCGCCACGAGCGGCGACTCGTTGAGCACGTCGAGCAGCCCTGCCGGAAGTTCCCAATCGCGCAAGCGCACCGGATGCCGGTACTGCTTGATCAGCAAAACACGGTCACGCTCATCCATGGCCAGCACCGCAACGGCGCCAGTGTGGTTGACGAACTCGCGCGTGATGGCGGTTCCGCCGAGCTGAAAACGCTCGCGGTCCACATTCCAGACGTGCCCGGCGAACACCGTTTCGGTGCCGACAAGCTCGGGTGTTACGTGGTCATCGCTGAGTTGGTTATGCATCATCCTGCTCGGTCACCTCAAAGAGGCGGTTGGACTTTTGGCGCTCGAGCGCAGCGGCGACGAGGCCGCGGAAGAGCGGGTGCGCGTGGTTGGGACGCGAGAGAAGCTCGGGGTGTGCTTGCGTTCCCACGTAGTAGGGGTGCACTTCGCGCGGCAATTCGACGAACTCGACGAGAGTGCGGTCGGGCGAGATTCCGGAGAACTTCAGTCCGGCATCCGCAATTTGCTTGCGGTAGTCGTTGTTCACTTCGTAACGGTGGCGGTGACGTTCGGCAGCGGTGAGAGCGCCGTAGATCTCTTCGACGATCGAGCCGGGTTCGAGGTTCGCGTTGTAGAGACCGAGACGCATCGTGCCGCCCATGTCTCCGCCCGCAATAATGTCGACCTGCTCGGCCATCGTGGCGATAACCGGGTACTTCGTGTGCGTGTCGAACTCGGTGGATGACGCGCCTTCGAGGCCAGCCATGTCGCGCGCATATTCGATCACCATGCACTGCAGGCCGAGGCAGATTCCGAGAGCGGGAATGCCGTTCTCACGCACAAACTTGAGGGCGCCGAGCTTGCCCTCGATGCCGCGCACGCCAAAGCCGCCCGGCACGATGATGCCGTCAAGGTCGGCCAAGTGCTTGGCTGCACCTTCGGGAGTTTCGCACTCGTCGGAGGGCACCCAGCGGATGTTGACCTTGGCGTTGTTGGCGAAACCACCGGCGCGCAACGCTTCGGTGACCGACAGGTACGCGTCGGGCAGGTCGATGTACTTGCCGACGAGTCCGATAGTGGTCTCGTGCTTGGGGTTGTGGACGGCTTCGAGAAGTTCGCTCCAGCCATCCCAGTTGACCGAGGTAGCTTCGAGACCGAGCTGGTTGATGATGTAGGCGTCGAGACCTTGGCTGTGCAGCATTTCCGGGATGTCGTAGATGCTGGCCGCGTCGGTGGCGTTGACGACGGCGTCTTCTTCGACGTCGCACATGAGCGCGATTTTGCGCTTGTTTGATTCGGAGACGGGGCGGTCGCTGCGCAGCACGAGCGCGTCGGGCTGGATACCGATCGAGCGCAGGGCGGCAACGGAGTGCTGGGTGGGCTTGGTCTTCTGTTCGCCGGATGCTGCCATGAAGGGCACAAGCGATACATGAACGAAGAAGACGTTTTTGCGGCCGAGTTCGTGGCGAACTTGGCGGGCCGATTCGATGAACGGCAGGCTTTCGATGTCGCCGACGGTTCCACCGATTTCGGTGATGATGACGTCGGGCTGCGGGTTCTCGTCGTTAAACGGGCCAGCGGCCTGCAGGCGCATGCGGCGCTTGATTTCGTCGGTGATGTGCGGGATGACTTGCACGGTGTCACCGAGGTATTCACCGCGACGCTCTTTGGCGATCACTTCGGAGTAGATCTGTCCGGTAGTGACGTTGGCTGCCTGGTTGAGTTTGATGTCGAGGAAGCGCTCGTAGTGTCCGATGTCGAGGTCTGTTTCGGCGCCATCGTCGGTGACGAACACTTCACCGTGTTGGAAGGGGTTCATGGTGCCGGGATCCACGTTCAGATAAGGATCCAGCTTCTGCATGACGACGCGGAGCCCGCGTGCTGTCAGCAGGTTTCCGAGACTCGCCGCCGTGAGGCCTTTACCGAGAGAAGAGACAACTCCTCCGGTGACGAAGATGTGCTTTGTTACGACCGCGTTTTGATTGTCCACCACGGGGTTCTATCGTATGCCACGACCGACGTATTTGTCGCCGCCTTGGGGTGTTTCGTTATCGGCTTAACAGCTTGTGCGACGTTTAGCGGTTCGCCGTCTCACGTTCGCGGGCGGTCTGGAGGAGTTCTCGGGCATGGGCAAGGCCAGATTCGGAGTCGGGCAGGCCCGAGAGCAGTCGTGCCATTTCAGAGATGCGCGCCTCCCCTTCAAGCTTGTGAACGCTGGATGCCGTGACCGATCCGTCGTCGCCCTTGATAACGCTGAGGTGGTTGTCCGCAAACGCGGCGACCTGGGCTAGGTGCGTCACCACAATCACTTGCGCGGTGCGACTGAGCTGAGCCAAGCGCTTACCGATCTCGATTGCGGCGGCACCGCCGACTCCGGCATCCACTTCGTCGAAGATGAACGTCGGTACGGGGTCGTTGCCCGCGATAACAACTTCGATCGCGAGCATCACACGCGAAAGCTCGCCCCCGGAAGCGCCCTTACCGAGTGGTCGCGGAGGTGCACCGGGGTGAGGACGCAGCAGTATCGCGACTTCGTCTTTTCCGCTGAGCGAATAGTCGCTGCGGTCTTCGACGGTCACGACGATTTCGGCGTTCGCCATCGCCAGATGAGTCAGCTCGTTGCTGACATCCGCTGCCAGTCGTGCTGCACTCGTCGTTCGTACCTCGCTGACGCGCGCGGCAAGTTCAATAAGCTCTGTCTGGTCAGCTTCGACTTGCGCCCGCAGTTCGTCGATGCGGGTGGAGTCGTTATCGAGTTCCAGAAGTCGCTGGCTGCCCGTGTCGAGCACATCAACGACATCGTCGAGGCTCACGCCGTGCTTGCGCACGAGAGCGGAAAGCTGGCTGCGGCGTTCTTCGACCTGTTCGAGTTCGCGGCTGCCATCGGCATCGAGGCTCGCGAGATAGCCAGCCAAATCGGTAGCAATCTCTCCGAGAGTGATGGATGCTGCCGCCAACCCTTCGGCGATCGACGCGAGTTGGGCGTCGTGCTCCGCAACCCGCTCAAGCCCTCGATGGGCCGAGGCAAGCTGGGCAACCACATCGGAGCTATCGTCTGCGGCATCCGCCGACAACACCGCGTGGGCACCTTCTGCCGCGAGGCGCAGGCCTTCTAAGTTGGCGAGGCGATCGGCTCGTTCGGCGAGCTCAACATCTTCGCCGCGGCGCACGTCAGCCGCCTCAATCTCATCGATTGCTACGCGAAGTTCTTCGGCTTCACGACTGCGCAGATCGCCTTCGGCAACGAGCACGTCGAGTTCGCCCTGGGCAGACTGCCAGCGACGGAACACCGTTTGGTACTCCCCCAGCACTGTCGCAAGCTCGGCTCCGGCAAAGCGGTCAAGTGCATTGCGCTGTGCCGTAGACGATTTGAGTCGTATTTGGTCGGATTGCCCGTGCACAACGACGAGCTGATCGCCCAGTTCGGTGAGCACGCCTACTGGTGCACTTCGGCCGCCAACGACGGCTCGACTGCGGCCTTCGCGTGCGACCGTGCGCACAAGCAGCAGTTCGCCGTCGTCAAGATCACCGCCGGCATCCCGCACGCGTTCGGCAACTGCCGACTCTGGGTCGATGACCCAGCGACCTTCAACGGATGCTTGGTCGCTGTCTGCGCGGATCGCTGCCGCGTCGGCGCGCTCCCCCAACAGCAGCCCGAGGGCCGTGACGACCATGGTCTTGCCCGCACCGGTTTCGCCGGTGAGTGCTGTAAAGCCGGGGCCGAGGGGAAGGCGGGCTGAGGCGATCACTCCGAGATCGCGAATGGAGATCTCTTCGATCACGACTGGGGCCCCTCCTCCGAAGTTGGGCCACGCCATCCGTTGACAGGCAAGTTGAATTTCTTGACGAGACGATCGGTGAAGGGCCCTTGCGAAAGCCGGGCGAGCCGCACCGGCACCGGTGAGCGGCGAACGACGACGCGAGCGCCGCGGGGCAGATCATGTGTTCGACGACCATCACACCAGAGCACACCGATTCCCATGTTGCGATCGAGCACCTCAACAGCGAGAGCGGAGTCGGGCCCAACCACAATGGGTCGCGCAAAGAGCGCATGGGCGCTCAGCGGAACAAGGAGAATGGCGTCGAGGCTGGGCCAGACGACGGGGCCTCCTGCCGAAAATGCGTAGGCAGTGGATCCTGTCGGGGTCGACATCACGACACCGTCACAACCGAAGGATGAGAGCGGTCGGCCGTCGACCTCGATCACCACTTCGAGCATCCGCTCACGACTCGCCTTTTCGATGGTGGCTTCGTTGAGGGCCCACGTTTCGTAGACAACCTCAGAATCGACCTTCACTCGTACGGAGAGCGTCATGCGCTCCTCAACAAGGTAGTCGCGAGCGAGAGCGCGTTCGACAGTGGAGGTGAGTTCTTCGCGTTCGCTTTCGGCCAGGAAGCCAACGTGGCCCAGGTTAACCCCGAGCAGTGGAGCACTACACCCACGGGTCAATTCGGCCGCACGGAGAATCGTGCCATCGCCGCCGAGCACGATGACGAGCTCTAATTCGCCCGTCTCGACCTCGTTGCCGAGGCGCCGCACCGGTGACAGGCTTGGCTCAGCCTGAAGAATAGTTTCATAGCTGTCAGGTGCCAACACCGGCACGATTCCGGCGCTGATCAGCTGCCTGCAGACGGCAATCGCCGCCGTAAGCGACTCCGCACGCCCAGTGTGTGCAATGACCAAAATGTGACGATCGGAAGCATGAGAGTTCTCGGACTGCACCGTGCACCTCTCATTCGTAGTGATGATTCGTATCGCTTATTACGCGATAACAGAAAACCTGTGTTAACCATTCTGTCGGATTACTCGGCTCTATGGCTCCGCTCTCCCACATTGGGGATTCTTCGCGAGATCTCGCGGATTCCTGTTACTGCACAGAGCGAGTAGCCTGTCGGAAGGAGTCACCGATGACCACAGAGCACGAACACACCCTCATTGCGTCGATTCAGCGCGCTCTGCACTTGGTCGACATGGTGGCGAATGCGACACGGCCGATGCAGGTCAAGGCGCTGTCACAGGCATCCGGTCTAAGCCGGGGAACGACCTACAACATCGTGCGCACCCTGATCCATGAGGGCTACCTCTTAAACGAGCCAGATGGCCTCGTGCTCGGCACCCGCTTTCCGACCCTCCGCCCCGGCCACGATGAGGGCGTCTTTCTTGCACGGGTGCGTAATACTCTCCGCTCGGTGACGGAGGAGCTCGGCGCCACCGCCTACCTCTCGCGATTTAGCGATGGCGAGGCGCACATTATCGACATAGTGGATGCTGCGCCAAACCCCCGGGTCGAACTCTGGGTCGGCATCGACAACAGTGCCCACGCCACGGCACTCGGCAAACAGCTTCTCGCCGAGCTCGACAACGAAGGGCGCCTCGATTATTTGTCGCGGCATCCGCTTGCCCAACTCACCCGTCACACCATCAGTGACCGCCGGATTCTGCTTGCACAGCTCGAACACCACGCTGACGCCGCCATCGACCGGGAAGAGTATGCCATCGGCTATACCTGCATCGCAGTTCCGGTGCGGGCGCCCGACGTTACTGCGTCGATCGCGGTGTCGCTGCCCTCCGACCTGAAATCGATCGATCTGGATGCCATGGTGCGGCGCATGAAGACATCAGCCGCCAAGCTGTCCCTCCAGTTGGGTGCCGACCGGTTCGGGCAGTTCACCATCTGAAATCCTGCTCCTGATATCTCTCCCGCCGCAGTCATAGTGTGAAGTTCACACCGTGCGACGGAGCACCCGCCTCGCTGCACATACCCGACTGCGAGGAGAAGCAATGACGCTCTATCCCGAACTCACTGACGAAAAACGTCGTGAGATGTTGACCATGATGGTGCTGATTCGCACCTATGAAGAAGCAATCCTGAGGGAGTACCACGCCGATAAGAGCCCCGGCTTCGATATTGGTGCCGGACTCGTCCCTGGTGAGATGCACCTATCCGCCGGGCAAGAGCCGGTCGCGGCGGGTCTCGGCCTGCACCTGAACAAAGACGACGCCATGACGGCGACCCACCGGCCGCACCACGTGGCCATCGCGAAGGGCGTACGGCTGCGCGAAATGACTGCCGAGATATTCGGTCGTGAGACCGGGCTCGGCCGCGGCCGCGGTGGGCACATGCACCTCTTCGACCCTGAGACGCACTTCTCCTGCTCCGGCATCATTGCCGAGGGTCTGCCGCCCGCACTGGGTCAGGCGTTCGCGTTCCAGCGGCGCGGCACTGATCGAGTCGCTGTCGCAGTCGCGGGCGAGGGCGCGGCCAACCAAGGCGCCTTCCACGAATCGCTCAACCTTGCCGCACTCTGGAAGCTGCCCGTCGTCTTCGTGATCGAAGACAACGATTGGGGAATCTCGGTTCCGCGCGCCCAGTCGACCTCAGTCACCTCCAATGCCGTACGTGGTGCCGCCTACGACATGCCCGGCATCCGTGTTGAGGAGAATTCTGTCGAAGGCGTGTATGAGGCCGCCGGCGAGGCGATTGCTCGCGCCCGTGCTGGCGAGGGCCCCTCGCTGATCGAGGTCCACACCCTGCGACTGTGGGGTCACTTCGAGGGAGATGCTCAGGGCTATCGCACCGATTTGGATGGAGTGCCTGGCCGGGACCCACTGCCGACCTACAGGAACACGCTGACGTCACTGGGACTCATCACTGACGACGAATACGCCGCCATGCAGTCATCCGCATCGGAGCTCGTCGAAGACGCCATCAGTTTCGCCAAGGCATCGCCGACGCCCAACCCCGCCGACGCACTTCAGTACGTTTTCGCCGAAGGAGCACACTCATGAGCACAACTATTCACACCACCAGTCAGACCCTTCCCGTCGAACCTCAGGCCGGCAAGCGCAAGCTATCGACAGCCAAGGCCATTCAGGAGGCCATCGCCGAGCAGATGCGAACCGACGATTCGGTGTTCGTGATGGGCGAGGATGTCGGCCCCTACGGTGGCATCTTCTCCTCGACGACCGGACTGATCGACGAGTTCGGCCCCACCCGCATCATCGATACGCCCATCTCCGAGACAGCGTTCATCGGAACGGGAATAGGGGCAGCGGTCGAGGGAATGCGCCCGATCGTCGAGCTGATGTTCGTGGACTTCTTCGGCGTCTGCATGGACCAGATCTACAACCACATGGCGAAGATCCACTACGAGTCCGGCGGCAACGTGCAGGTGCCCATGGTGCTGATGACGGCAACTGGCGGCGGATATTCTGACGGCGCGCAGCACTCCCAGTCGCTCTGGGGTACCTTCGCGCATCTGCCGGGAATGAAGGTTGTCGTGCCGTCGAGCCCCTACGACGCGAAGGGCCTGATGACGGCGGCGATCCGGTCAAACGATCCAGTCGTCTTCATGTTCCATAAGGGTGTGATGGGTCTCGGCTGGATGAAGAAGAACCAGCGGTCCATCGGCGCGGTGCCCGAAGAACCGTACGAGGTGCCGATTGGCAAAGCCCGCGTGGCCAGGGAGGGCACAGATGTCACGATCGTGACACTGTCTCTCTCGGTGCACCACAGCCTTGATGTCGCCGAGAAACTCGAGAAAGAGGGCATCAGCGTGGAGGTCATCGACCTGCGCAGCCTGGTTCCACTGGACCGTGACGCGATCGTGGCATCCGTATCGAAGACAGGACGACTGATCGTTGTCGACGAGGACTACCAGTCGTTCGGTGTCTCCGGCGAAGTGATCGCCTCGGTTGCCGAGCGTCAGCCGGAACTGCTCAAGCACGTCGCACGCGTGTGCGTCCCGGATGTGCCTCTCCCCTACGCGAGCCAACTCGAGTATGCGGTGCTCCCCACACCGGCACGCATCGAAGCGGCGGTTCGTGAGGCAGTCGCATCGTGAGTGACGTGATCTTTCCCAAGATGTCGGCTGCCGCAGATGCGACGGGGGTGGTCGTCACCTGGTTCGTCGATTCGGGCGACGAAGTGACGCCGTCGACCCTCATCGCCGAGGTGGCGGTCGATAAGGTGGATGCCGAGATATATCCGGAGACATCCGGCACGATCACCGTGTTAGTTGACGAGGCAGCGGAGGTTCCACAGGGCAGCGTGATCGCGACGATCTCATAATTACGCGATCTCATGGGTATCCCCTCGCTGTGACGAGTTGATAGCTCGCACTCAGCTTCCAGAATACCTCCAGGGGTATTATGGAGTTAAGGATCACTCCATGAAAGGAACCAAATCTGATGATGTGGGGCTACGGAAATATGGGATGGGCTTGGGGATACGGGCTGCTGGTAATAATAGGTGTCACCGTACTCATTTATGTCGTTGTTCGTTTACTGTCGAACAAATCCGAGAGCAGTGACGCACGATATTCTCCAGGACCCGCGGATTCCTCGGGTGCCAAGCGAATCTTGGAGGAGCGTTTTGCTCGTGGGGAGCTCACCGCCGACGAATACCGCGAACAACTGCGAATACTCGACGAGTCCCAGTAATGCCCGATATCAGCCGACGTAACGCCCTGATCCTCGGCGGAGCAGGGATTGCCGGCATAGCTGTGGGCGGAACCGGTCTCTTCATCACCCAGCGTTCTTCATCCCCATCGTCATCGTCGCTGGCGACAACGTCCGGGGACACCTTCATCGAACCCACGGAATTACAGAGCGTCAACGGCGCCCTCACCGTTGACCTTGAGTCGTCACCCCAGCGAGTGACCATTGCCGGCCGCGACGTGAATGCGCTGAGTTACAACGGTGAAGTGCCCGGTCCCACACTGCGCGTTCGAGCGGGAGACACCCTCAACGTGAGCCTTCGTAATGGTCTGGCCGACCCCAGCAACCTGCACGTACACGGCCTCCATGTTTCCCCCGAAGGCAACAGCGACAACATGTTCGTCACGGTCGCAGCGGGCGACTCCTTCGACTACCAGTACACACTGCCGGCCGATCATCCGCCTGGCGTCTACTGGTATCACCCGCACCTCCACGGTTTTGTCGCCGATCAGGTGTTCGGCGGGCTCTACGGCGCCATCATCGTCGAAGACCCCGACCCCATCCCTGCTGACCGAGAACGACTCCTCGTCATCTCCGACATCAGCCTCAATTCCAGCGGAAACATTCCCGCGGCCTCCCCGATGGACGAAATGTCTGGACGCGAGGGAGAGCTTGTGCTCGTCAACGGACAACTCACCCCAGAGATGACTGCCCAACCCGGCGAACGCGAACGGTGGCGCATCGTCAATGCCTGCGTATCCCGCTACCTGCGATTGCGCCTCGACGGACAGCAGCTGACCCTCCTCGGGATCGACTCCGGACGTTTCGAAACCGCGCACGACGTCGACGAAGTCGTGCTGGCACCAGGCAACCGGGCAGACCTCCTCGTCACCAGCAGCGTTGGCACCTCCACACTGCGTACCCTCCCGTACGACCGCGGCTCCGCTGGCGGAATGATGGGCGGCGGCTTCAGTAACGGCGAAGAAGTCGCGCTGGCCACCCTTACTGTTGCCGGTGATAGCGTCGCCGCACAACCAGCGATTCCCCGCCAACCCGCCGAGCGCGACCTGCGCACGGCCACCGTAAACGCCAGACGCGAATTGGTCTTCGCCATGGGAATGGGCGGCGGGATGGGCGGCGGCATGATGTCACCCACGATCAACGGCCGCCAATTCGATGCCAGCCGCATCGACACAACCGTGCAGTTCGACAGTGTCGAGGAATGGCTGCTCACAAACACCAGCACTCTGGATCATCCGCTGCACCTGCACGTCTGGCCAATGCAGGTTATCGAACAGAATGGACAGCCCGTCGACACCCTCATGTGGCAGGACGTCGTGAACATTCCTGCACGCGGTTCAACGCGCGTGCGGATCGCGTTCGAGGATTTCAGCGGGAAAACCGTGTACCACTGCCACATCCTCGACCATGAAGACAACGGGATGATGGGAATCATCAATGCGAACTAACAACAAGGAGAAACTATGAGCTACGCACACACCATCACCGTCGCATTGCCCTACGAGGAAGCAATCGCGCGGACGAAGCAAGAACTCGCCAACCAAGGGTTCGGTGTTCTCACCGAAATCGACATTCGAGCGACTTTCACCACGAAGCTCGGCGCCGAGAGCGCAGACGCGGTTGGCGACTACCTAATTCTGGGCGCATGCAACCCTCCCCTCGCTGAGCAGGCACTCGCGGCAGACCCCGACATGGGATTACTGCTCCCCTGCAACGTTGTCATCCGACGAAGCCAGTCGGCCGACACCACGACGGTTCAAGCGATCAACCCACAAACCATGGTTCAGCTGAGCGATGTCGCAGCAGTTCAGTCTGTTGCTGACCAGGCCGATGAGCGACTTCGTGCCGCCCTCGCAGCCATCGAGGGTACGAGCACAAGCTAATAGCTCAGGGCACTCACGAGCTAGGCGATCGAAGAAACCTGCGTTATCCATTCTGTCGGATTGCTGCCCGATTGGGCACTCAACCAGACCAGATACTCACGGTTTCCCGCATTTCCGGCTATTGGGGAGGAGATGACGCCGGCCGTGCCGAGTTTCAGATCCCAAGCTGCCCAGAGCACGCCCATGATCGCTTCATCGCGCAACGCAGCACCATGCACGATGCCCTCGCGAATGTTGGTACGGCCCACCTCGAACTGTGGTTTCACGAGCAGAACGAAGTCGGCATCAGCGGCCACCGACGCGTGCAAAGCGGGCAGTACGGTGCGCAGGGAGATGAACGACAGATCAGAAACCACGAGCGTCGGAGTCTCGGATGTCCCACTCAGCTCAGCGAGTGACTCTGCCGTGAGGTAGCGGGCATTCTCGCGCTCAATAGTGCGGACTCGAGCATCCGAACGAATCAGGTCGACAAGTTGCCCATGCCCCACATCGAGTGCGATCACTTCACGCGCGCCGCGTTCGAGCAACACTTGGGTGAAGCCGCCAGTGGACGCGCCAACATCGAGGGCGAGGGTACCTGTGGCATCAATGCCAAAAGAGTCAAGAGCGGCAACGAGTTTGTGGGCGGCACGACTGACGTAGTGATCGGTTTCAGCTACCGCGATCACGTGGTCGTCGGTCACCGGGGTCGACGCTTTGGGAGCCGCAACTCCCTCGACCGTCACGAGGTTGTCCGCGATGAGTTTCGCCGCGTGGGTACGGGAGCGTGCGAGACCGCGAGCAGCAAGAGCCGCATCTAGGCGCATGCTAGTCATGGCGCGAGAACGAGTCCTTGCCCTCGAGCTGCTGCTGCAGTTCGTCATGGATCTGCGTGAAGGCAGCAGCCCTCGACTCGAGTGGCTGATCCTCGATCAGGCTCAGTCGTGACATTAGTCCGTCGACGGGTGATTCATCGTTCATGCTCACGAATATAGCTCCGCAGGCACCTCGAGAGCGTAGATGGCGCTCCCTGAGTTCCAAATTGCTGCGGAGCCCGCACGCAATCTGTCGATGGATGTTCCGGCCGACGTCACCGTGAGCTTCTGTGCTTCAAGACGCACTGTCGCCGTTCCCACGGTCGTCACCACGGCGGCGCCGTCGTGCGTGACCACGGTTTCTGGATACGGCTCATGCAGTCCCCGCAGGTCATCAACGATCATCGTCGGACGTTCTTCGGGGATTGCTGCGAGCACTTGCTTGGCCTGGTCGATGCCGGTGAGCACGAGCAGCGATGGGATGCCTGCCTTATTCGCGCCAAGAATGTCGGTGTCGAGGCGGTCACCAATCATGAGCGCTGCCCGTGACTCGTAGCGAGTGAATGCTTCTTCGAAGATTGCGACTTCGGGCTTTCCTGCAACGATCGGAAGGCGGCCAACAGCGGTGTGCACGGCGGAGACGAGCGTGCCGTTTCCTGGCGCGGTACCTCGAGCCTGGGGAATCGTCCAGTCAGTGTTTGTGGCGATCCACGGGATGCCTGCGTCGCCACCTTTGAGCGCGAACGCGGCTTCGGCAAGGTGCACCCAGGCAACGTCCGGAGCGAACCCTTGCACTACAGCTGCAGGCGATTCTTCTGCCGAGCGCGTGACAACAAACCCGGCTTTGTCGAGTTCGTCGGTGATTCCGTCTCCCCCGACAACCAGAATCGTTGAACCGGGTGCCACGATTCCGCGGAGCACACCGATTGCCGCCTGCGGTGACGTCACGACATCGCGCGGCTCGACATGCAGCCCGAGTTCGCTCAGATGGGTGGCGACGGATGCGTCGGTGCGCGATGCATTATTGGTGATGTACGCGACCTGTGCTGTTTCAATCGCATTGATGCTCTCAACGGCATACGGAATCGCGTCCGGGCCGCGGTACACAACGCCATCGAGATCGGCGAGAACTAGTGCGACACCGTCCAGCGGTGTTTTAGCTCTCACCGTTACCGTTTTCGGTCTTGTCAGCTTCGTCCACAGGCTTGTTGCCTTCTGCATCATCACCAGCCGCTGCACTGTCGAATTCGATCTCTTCTTCAATGATTTCGATGGTCGCATCGCCGTCGTCGTTCAGCGCATCGGCAGCAATATCGGCGCGGTCAAACCAGGTTGCGGCTTCTTCGTCGCGACCGAGTTCTTCAAGCACGGTGCCGTAGGCACCAAACAGCGCCGGGCTGTAGCTGAAGGCCTTCGTGGGGTCGAGTTGCGGTATCTGCAGTTCAACGAGTGCTTCTTCAGCTTGGCCGAGGTCGAGTCGCGCACCTGACATGGCGATGGCGAGTTCTACTTGCACGCCGGTCGACAGGGTGCTGCGGCGCACGGAACGTCCCAGTTCGAGTGCGCGTTCGGGCCGCCCAAGGCCGCGTTCACTATCGACCATCATCGGAAGTTGGTCATCGCGACCAGAAATACGGCGGTAGGTGCGCAGTTCGCGCAGTGCGAGTGCGTAGTCCTCTGTTGCATAGGCAGTGATCGCGAGTGTTTCGCGCACAACACCGATACGTCCGGCACGACGTGCGGCAGAAATCGCGTGCTGGTGGGCAAGCTCGGGATCGCTTTCGATGAGCTGCGCCACCATCACGAGGTGCAGCGCTACGCCTTCAGCGTTTTCCTTACTCAGGGTCTTCAGTTCATTGGAAGCAATGCGGTCAAGCATCTTCGGGGTGATGCCTTCAGGGATCTCGGGTGCCTGGTGAAATGCACGGACCGAACGGATGCCGAACGGGTCACGATCTTCTTCAGGCTCACGTTCGCTGGCGTTGTGGTCTCCACGCGCGGGCGCTCCGCCCTTGGTCCACAAGCGTTTCTCGGGTGGCCCATCGCTGCGACCTGAGCCGCGATCGGGACGTCCTCCGCGTTCCGGACGACCGGAGCCGTCGTTGCGCTGCGGACGAGCCGGGCGATCGCTGCGCTCTGGGCGCCCTGATCGGTCGCTGCGCTCGGGTCGAGCCGAGCGGTCTCCGCGGTCATCATTGTCACGTCGAGGTCGGTCGGAGCCGGATGCTGGCTTCCCGCGAGCTGGACCACCTGCGGTGTTGTCGCGGGGTGGCCTTCCATCGCTTGGTCGTCCCTCACCTGGTCGCCCGCCGGTGGGTCGACCACCAGATCGTGGCGCACCAGAGCGGCTTCCGTGGGGTCGACTATCGCGACGTCCATCGTTACCTGACGAATCACTCATCCGTTGCTCCTGAATTTGGGGTGGGGACTTAACGCGAAAAGGCCACCGCTGTGTCTATTAAACACAGTGGTGACCATTTCACAATTGAAGTCCGGCGGTGTCCTACTCTCCCACAAGGTCCCCCTTGCAGTACCATCGGCGCAGAGAGTCTTAGCTTCCGGGTTCGGAATGTAACCGGGCGTTTCCCTCTCGCTATGGCCGCCGAAACACTATT
>Ga0209344_10000456_pt1 | contig 71822 bp, 73 predicted proteins | sample Cruoilmetagenom6_FD_187293 | JGI IMG/M metagenome (GOLD analysis project Ga0209344, IMG submission 187293) | Oil polluted marine microbial communities from Coal Oil Point, Santa Barbara, California, USA - Santa Barbara Oil Seep Sample 6 (SPAdes)... | ecosystem: Environmental > Aquatic > Marine... | reverse complement strand
TCAGGGTGAGCCTGCCATGATCTAAAACCGTTTCCTCACGCCCAGCGTCGCATTCAGCGGCTCGCCCGGGAAATAACGATCATTGCCGAAGGCAAGATCGGCCCGGTCGGCATAGGCTTCATCCGTCAGGTTGCGCACGATCAGGAAGGCTTCCATGCCTTCGCCGAATGCATAAGACCCGCGCGCCGAGAACACGGTGTGCCCCGGATAGGTCGTCGTATTCGCGGGATCCGTGTAATATTCGCCGACATGCTCCACTGACAGCGACAGGCCAAGCGCTTCGGTCGCCTGCCAGTCGAGCGTGGCATCGGCCAGCCATTCCGGCGCGGTGTCGATCGCGTTGCCATCGCGGATCGTTTCCGTGCCCGAACCGACAATCCGATCGAACGTATAGGTCTGGTCCGACCAGCTGGCGTTGCCCTTCAATACGAGTGTATCGGTAATGTCGAACGCCGCTGCCGCTTCCACGCCCAGATGCCGCGTCGAGCCATCCGGCACGTTGAGGCCATCACTGTCGCGGAAGAAGAAATTCTCCTTGTCCATCCAGTAGGCGGCGACATCGAAGACGAGCCGGCCGTTCGCCACGCTGCCCCGCGCGCCGATCTCGACACTGTCCAGCGTCTCGGTGTCGACTTCGCCCGCCACTTGCAGGCTCTGAAGCCGGTAGAGGTCGGAAGCCTGCGGCGCCCGTTCGCCACGCGCATAGTTGACGTAATAGCTCACTTCACCCGGCGACCAGATCAGGCCGAGCTTCGGTGTCAGCAGGTCGAAACTGTCACTGCGGTCGGCGGTGACATTGAAGCGGCCATTGATACCGACAGGCGCGTCGGTGGCATAATCATAGTCATGCGTTTCGCCACGCAGGCCGGCCAGAAGGCTGACATTGTTGCCGAGCGCAAATTCCGCCTCGCCCCAGAGGGCGAGCGCTGTCGTGTCGACCGTGTAGTCATAGTGGACGCCCTGCGGGAACTGATCATTTGCTGGGTTGAAACCAAAAGTCGACCTCGACTGGGCCTCCTTCAGGTATCCACTCGCCACGTCCACATCCGCGCCGATCCGCAGCGCCAGAGCGTTGCTCGCCTGCCAGCCATAGCGCGCCATCAGGCCGCCGCCCGTGTGGCCGTTCTTCTCGACCCCGCCATTCGGCAGGAAATGCTGCGAGAAGATCATCGCCTGGCTGTGCGCATACGGCGCCAGCACCAGCGTGCCGGGCCCCAGATCGCGCTCCGCCCGCGCGCCAATCCGCGCCGACCAGGCATCGCGATAGGCTTCCGGGTTCGGATTCGTCGTTACAAGGTCGCTGTCCTTGTAACTGTCCGTCCCGCCGAGGAAGCCAGCCGATTCCTGATTGAGGTTTGAAACCGACAGCCACGGCGTCACGTTCCATGGCCCGAGATCATACGCTCCGACGACAGACAGTTTCTGTTGGTCGGCGCCCGTATTGTCCCGCCAGCCCGTGTCATGCTGCAACGACAGGCCGAGGCGGATATGCTCGCCCTCGTCCAGCGCCATGTCGGTGCGGTAGCGGCCCAGCGTGCCATAGCTCACACTGACGAAACTGCCATCGCCCGGTGCCCCGAGGATGGCATTGACGAGGCCATGCACGGCATTCGAGCCGTATTTCGCACTGCCCGGCCCACGCACCACTTCAATGGCGCTCGCCACTTCATGATGCGGCTCCATCAGGCTGTTGACGTTGCCGAAGGCGGGCGAGCGTGTCGGCACGCCATTCTCGAGGATCAGGAAACTGCCCTGCCCCGCCCCGCCGGTCAGCACCGGCGAGCGGATGGCAATCAGGTGCTCCTGCCCCGAATTCATCTGGATATTGACGCCGGGCAGTGTGTTCAGGATTTCAGCGGGGTGGTCGGCGAGGGTGTCGGCAATAGCTGTTGACTCTATCGGAGAGAAAGACCCCGGATCATTGGGCTGACGGTCTCCAAATATAGTGATCGGCCTAAAACGCACGGTCGTCAGAACAACGCCAGACGAGCAGAACGGCGTGACGTCTTCGCGCCTATAACCCAACCTCATTGTTTCCTGAACGGCGGCCTCCTCTTCTTGGTCGGAGCAGACATCCCACACACATTCCGAATTAGCTCGATCCCCGGGCGCCAAGTCCTCGCAGCGTGGAAAGGGCGATGCCGTCGCCTGCCCCGAAAGGCATGTCGCCAGAACGGCAAGGCTGGCGGACGTCGCAATCAGGCGGCAGGCACCCGAAACGGACCTTCGAAAGCGCTCACCCTGAGCGAAGTCGAAGGGCGGGCGCGGGGCGCCCGGGGCCCGTGCTTCGACTTCGCTCAGCATGAGCCCCTCATTCATCAATGTCATCTTCATGCCCAGCACTCCTGCGGGTTGGAACGCTATTGTCTAGGCCTGACCGGGCGGGAAGCGCGTGGAAACGTCAGCCCGCTGCGCCCGCGAACAGCTGGTACGGCAACGCGCCCACGACCGCGCCCGACAGGCACGTCGCCAGCGTGCCGGCCAGCAGCGTACGCCAGGCCAGCGTCAGGAAGTCGTCGCGGCGCTCGGGTTCGACGATCGACAGGCCGCCGATCAGGATGCCCATCGAGCCGAAATTGGCAAAGCCGCAGATCGCGTGCGCCGTGATGATGCGCGTGCGCGGGTCCATCGCGTCGACCGGGATCTCGGCCAGTTGCAGGAAGGCGACGAATTCGGTCAGCACCGTCTTCACGCCCATCAGCGAGCCCGACTGCGACGCCTCGGCCCACGGCACGCCGATCATGTACATCAGCGGCGCGAACACCCAGCCGAGCACGCGCTCGATCGACAATGGTTCGCCCATGACGGCCGGGAACAGGCCGAGCCCCGCATTGATCAGCCAGAGCAGGGCCAGCGCCGCGATCAGCATGGTCGTGATGTTGAGCACGATTTTCAGGCCGTCGGTGGCCCCTGTCGAGAAGGCGTCCATGGTCGAGGCATAATTGAAGTCCGGTTCCTTCATCCGCTCAGTCGAGGGCGTGGTTTCCGGGATCATGGTGAGCGCTACGGCGACTGCCGCCGGCGCTGCCATGATCGAGGCCGTCAGCAATTGTGCCAGCGGGTTCGCCATCTTGCCGTCCAGGAACGCGCCATAGACGACAAGGACAGAGCCCGCGATGGTCGCGAAACCGGCGGTCATCATGATCAGCAGTTCCGAGCGCGTCATGCCCTTGATGTAGGGCCGTATCAGCACCGGCGCTTCGGTCATGCCCATGAACACATTGGCCGACACGGCAAGCGAGGTTGCCCCGCCCAGCCCCATCGTGCGCTGGAATATATAGGCGAAGCCATTGGTCACCCAGCGCAGGATGCGCCAGTGCCAGAGGATGGCCGACAGGGCGGCGACCACGATCACGATGGGCAGGATCTGGAAGAAGAAGAGCGGCGGCGGCGTGCCGTCCATCAATTGCGCGCCCGCCGTGTTGTCGCCAACATAGCCGAACACGAAACTGGTGCCCGCGCGGGTCGCCGCCTGCAGGCCGTCGACCACGTCATTGGCGTGGAACAGGACACCGCGCACGAAAGGTACGCCAAACAGGAGCAGCGCAAAGACGAACTGCATCACGGTGGCGCCGATAACGATGCGCCACGGGAACAGGCCGCGTTTTTCCGAAAGCACCCAGCAGATTCCATAGATCAGGGCGATCCCGATCAGCGCTCGGGCATTGTCCCAACCCCATTCATAACCTGCCAGCATCCAAAATCGCTCCCGAGCCCGTTTGATAGCCTTATGACTTAGCCGTGACGGTCCGGATTGGAAAGCGCGCAAGTGTAACGTAGCCCGGATTGCTCGCGTCAGGCGCCGGTCGGGGCGCCATATCCCAAACATTGCCGGGCTTGTTGACGCCCCGGCATCCTGGGCCTAGGTTTTTGCTTTAATTATCAAGCGTCTGGCCCGCGCACCGACCTGGATGCCCGGCCAGCCCCCTGGAGAGCCAAAATACACATGAAAATGCGCGCCCTATTGATGGCCATGGTCATGGCCGTCGCCACGCCTGCCTTCGCTGAAACCGGAACGAACAAGACCGACGCGGACAAGGCGGAAGCCGCAAAGCCGATTCCCGATCCCGTGATGTTCAAAACCAAGCATACCGGCACGTTCGGCCGGGAGAAGATCGCTTATACGGTCGAGGCGGGCGAGACCTATATCAAGGGCGAGGATGGCGAGCCCGCCGCCAGCCTGTTCACCACCTCCTATATCAAGGACAATGCGGGGGCCCAGCGCCCGGTGACCTTCGTCTTCAATGGCGGCCCGGGATCGGCTTCGGTCTGGCTGCACCTGGGCCTGCTGGGGCCGAAGCGCGCGGTGGTGGCCAGCGACGCGAATGCCGACGATGGTGCCGCGCCTTACACATTGGTCGATAATCCGCTGAGCATCCTGGACCTGACCGACCTTGTCTTTATCGACCCGGTCGGCACGGGTTTCAGCCGCGCCATCGGGGCTGGCGAAGACAAGGATTACTGGAACGAGGCCGGAGATGGCGGATCGATCTCCGAGTTCATCCGTATATGGATCACCAATCACAAGCGCTGGAACGCGCCGAAATACCTGATCGGGGAAAGCTTCGGCACCACGCGGGCCGCCTATATCGCCAACCAGCTGACAACCGGCGACGTGGACATTGCCCTCAACGGCCTCGTGCTGATCTCGCAGGCACTCGACTATGAGGGCTCAACATCCATCCACGACAATGTTTACTCCTACATCACCTACCTGCCCAGCATGGCTGCCGCGGCGCAGTATCACGGCAAGGCCGGCACGGACATTCCGCAGGCCCGGTTCCTGAACGAGGCACGCGCCTTTGCCCGGGATGAATACGGCCCTGCCTTGTGGAAAGGGGATCGGCTGAGCGATCAGGAGCGGACCTATATCCGCGACAAGCTTGCCTATTTCACGGGTCTCGCGCCGGATTATATCGAGACGTCGAACCTGCGCATCCTGATGCCGCGCTTCCAGAAGGAACTCCTGCGCGACAAGGGCGTCGCGATCGGACGTCTGGACGGGCGCTATATGGGCGATGAAGCCGACGACATTGCCGAGACCCCGGTCGCAGATGTGTCCAGCTATGCCATCAGTTCGGCCTATTCGGCGCTGCTGAACCAGTACCTGTCGAACGATCTCAATGTCGAGATGGATCGCCCCTACATGGTGTCGAGCGAAGCCGCCGGTGAGGCGTGGAATTTCCGGGACGTGCCCGAGGGCGAATACTGGGAGCCGCACTACCTGAATGTCGGGCGCCAGCTGACCACGGCCATGCGCCGTAACACCGCGCTGAAAGTGCTGGTCGCAAACGGCTATTACGACATGATCACGCCCTTCTTCGACGCAGAGATCACGTTCGCCCGCTATGGCATTCCGCAGGACCGGGTCGCCATGACCTATTACCAGGGCGGCCACATGATGTATCTGAACGACGGCGCGCTGGAGGCTATCAGCTCCGACATCCGGGCCTTCTATGCCGGCCGGCTCGAAGACAGGCGGCCGGACTAGAGCAAACCCTTATCCCCACACCGCAGTCCCGGCGAAAGCCGGGACCTCAGGCAATTGGAGAGCAGGATTCTCGAAGGGGCTCATCCTGAGCGAAGTCGAAGGACAGGCCCCGTGCTCCCCGCGCCCGCCCGTCAACGTCGCTCAGGGTGAGCGCTTCTCTTACCTCCCCCCCTTTCAGGGGGAGGAGTCTCTTTCATGGGAACTGACCATGCCAAACAGGGCGGACGGTTCTCCCCCTGAAAGGGGGGAGTTAGAGGGGGGGCAAAGCGGCATGCAACAGACTAGCCGAGCTTGCAGACGCAGATCTTGTTGCCGTCCGGGTCGCGGAAATAGGCGCCATAGAAGGTCGGCATACGGTTGCCCGGTGCGCCTTCGTCGACCGCGCCAAGCTCAATCGCTTTTTTGTAGACCTTGTCGACGGTTGCATTGTCGGCAGCGGCCAGGGCGGGCATCACGCCATTGCCGCAGGTGGCTTCGTCCTTGTCAAAGGGGGCGCCGATGGCGATCATCGGCTGGCCGGGGCCGACGCCATAGAATTGCAGGCGGTCATTGGCGAAGAAGCGCTTGGCGCCCATTTCGCCGAGCACGGCATCATAGAAGGCCAGCGCCTTCTCCTTATTGTTCGTTCCGAGGGTCACATAAGCCAGCATGTCGGTTCCTCCTATTTCATGCGTTTCGTTTCGGTACTCTGACCTGACGGCACCCGCTGGGCAAGATATGACGCAGGGGCGCGGCTTGACGTTTACGTGAACGTCTGATGTGAAACCGCCCAAACCGATTTATTGCAAATGCAGGAGTTCTCCCATGTCCGATATTCGTTTTGACGGCCGCGTTGCCATTGTCACCGGTGCCGGTGGCGGTCTAGGCCGTTGCCACGCCCTCGAGCTCGCACGCCGCGGCGCAAAGGTCGTGGTCAACGATCTCGGCCCCAGCATGGACGGATCGGGCGGCAGCTCCGCAGCCGCCGAAGCCGTTGTGAAGGAAATCGAAGCCCTTGGCGGTGAAGCCATGGCCAACGGCTCGTCGGTGGCTGACGCAGCCGGCGTCAAGAAAATGATCGACGACACGATGGCCAAGTTCGGCCGGATCGACATCCTGATCGCTAATGCCGGCATCCTGCGCGACAAGTCCTTCTCCAAGATGACTCAGGCCGATATCGACCTCGTCATCGACGTGCACCTGCGCGGCTCGTTCATGCCGATCCACGCCGCCTGGGACATCATGAAGGCCCAGAATTTCGGCCGTATCGTCGTCACGACGTCTTCGACCGGCCTTTACGGCAATTTCGGCCAGGCCAATTATGGTGCCGCAAAGCTCGGCCTCGTCGGCATGATGAACACGCTGAAGATCGAAGGCGCGAAAAACGACATCAAGATCAACGCAGTCTGCCCGGTTGCCGCGACAGCCATGACAGAAGGCCTGATGCCGCCTGCCGTTCTCGAGCAGCTGAAGCCGGAATACGTGTCGCCGGGCGTCATGAACCTCGTCAAGGACGATGCCCCGACCGGCGTGATCCTGTCGGCGGCTGCCGGTGCCTTCTCGATCGCGCGCATCGTCGAAACCGAAGGGGCCTTTGTCGGTCAGGGCGACGACCTGACGGCCGAAGCCGTGGCCGCCAAATGGGACCAGATCACCGACACGTCCAAAACGCTGCCAGCCTTCAAGGCAGGTGGTGAACACAGCCAGCACATGTTCGCCGTCGTGGCCGGCGGCGTGAAGGCCTAAGCTTGCCTCAGGCGAGTTTTAAGCGCAGGATTCTCCTCACACCCTTTATTGAGGAGAATCCATGCGGTTCACTGCATCCACGCTTCTATGCTCGATTCTCATGCTTGCCGCCGCCTGCAGTGCGCCGCCGCCGGCCGAGACCGTCAAGCCCGTCGTCCAGCCTGTTCCCGTCAGCGCAGAAGGCGAAACCTGCGGCGGCATAGCCGCCCTGCAATGTGAAGACGGCTATTTCTGCAAGCTTGAGGATGGCGCCTGCCTGACGACGGCGGATGTCGCCGGCACGTGCGAGGCAATCAAACCGGCTTGTACACGCGAATATGCGCCCGTTTGCGGCTGCAATGCCAAGACTTACCCGAATACATGCGAAGCGCATGCCGACGGCACGAGCGTCGCCCATGACGGCGCCTGCACAGGCTAGGGATGCGGCCTCCCAGACGGGAGGCCATTGCGTCCCTATTCCTGCATCGCCTTGAGATACATGGAATTTTTCGGCTTGGAAAACACGCTTTCAACCATCGGCGCGAAGAATTCCAGCGGCTCGCTTTCATAGTCCGGATCGAAGGCTGCCTGGTCGTACTTGTGGCAGAACTCGGCGCAGCGCTGGTAGTGCGGGCTGTCCTTGAAATTGTCGCGCATGTTTTTGTCGAGGCCGAGATACTCGAAGAAATAATAGCCCTGGAACGCGCCATGATTGGCCACCATCCAGAGATTTTCCTCTGACACGAACGGCTTCAGGATCGCCGCGGCTACGTCCGGATGGTTCATGCTGCCCAGCGTGTCGCCAATATCGTGCAGCAGCGCGCAGACGACATATTCCTCGTCGCGCCCGTCGCGGTGAGCTCGCGTCGCGGTCTGCAGGGAATGCGTCAGCCGGTCGACCGGGAAGCCACCATAATCGCCGTCCAGCAGGCGAAGATGATCCAGGACGCGCTTGGCGAGGCCCTTGTTGAAGTCCTTCGCGTGGCTGGCAATGATGCTCCAGTCTTCCTGCGTGCCTTCCAGCATTTCGCGGAATTTCGCGCGTTCGCCGATATCGTGTCCGTCTGCCATTTCGGTCTCCTCCAAGTCTTGTTGGCATAGGAATATACCACACGGCCCGGATAGGAAAGCGGAGGCTTGCCCGCCCGGATTTGGTCACCGGTCCAAAATGTGGCATTCTGGCAGCTGGAAGAACGAGGAGCGCGATGCGCTGGAACCTGGAATCGATTGCCGGCTGGATTGGCCATGGGACGCGAAAGATGCGGACCTGGGCACTGGCGATGCTGGTTCTCGCCGTCATCCTTCCCGCCGCCGCAACCGAGCGCCAGGTCATCCCCTTCGACATGGCCCCGTCGGGCCACATGATCGTCCCACTGAGGATCAATGATGCCACCCAGGCGATTGGCGTGATCGACACGGCAGCCACCTATGCCATGATCGATGGCGCGACCGCCTCCGCTGCCGGCGTGCCGCCCCCTGACGAACTTTCGGTCAATGTGCTCGGGCTGGAAGGCCTCCAGGCTTTTCCAGTGGTTCACGTTGGCAGCCTCTCGGTCGGCAATACGCGTATTGACGCATTTCCCGCCGCCCTGAGCCGGCGCATCGCGGTCACCGGCATCCACAATGTCGTGCCGCTGACGGCGCTAGAAGGCGATGTCGTCGACTTCGATTTCGACGAAGGTCGCGTCCTGGTTTACAATGGCAGGCCCGACACGAGCACGGAACTGTCATCAAGCCGCATGAAGATGCACATCCGGCAGGGACTCTGGTTCGCCGAAGTGAGATTGAACGGCATCAAGGGCCTGGCCCTGATCGATACCGGATCGAGTATCTCCTATGTGAACAGTCGGTTCGCCGATGCGGCAGGCGCCCGGCCCAATGACGAAAAAACCCAGACGCTCCGTGGCATCACGGGAGGCAACGTGGCGATCCGCGTTGCGACTGCGCGGAAATTCACGCTGGGCCAGCACCGCGTCACCGGTCCCGATCTCATCGTCGCGGATCCCGCCCTGTTTTCGCATCTCGGCATGGATGACGAACCCGCAATGGTTCTCGGTCTGGACTATCTCTCGATTTTTCGGGTCCAGCTTGACCGCCGCAGGGGCTATCTCGTTCTGAGGCTCCGTGGCTTTGGCGGCGTGAAGCTCAATGCGACGGGCACCCATATCCGCTCGGATTGATTCCGGGAATCGGACAGCATCGCGGACAAAAAGCCCCTCCTCCATCAGGAGAAGGGGCTTTCCGTCAGACGCCTAGTCCCACAGCGATCCCAGCGCCAGCCGGTCACGCCATGTCTCACGCGATCCCATATGGGCCGGACCACAATCGTCGCACGCATGCTCGTGCAGGCGCCGGGCCAGGACCCAGGTGGACTCACCGGTACGCACGCCCGCCCGCTCGAGAACCGTCACGATGCGGCGCAGCGCATCCTCCGAAACATCCTCGTTCTGGCGGCCTTTCGCTTCGGCAAGACGCCAACCGGCCGGGTCCTGCCGCAGGGCAAGGGCCACCATCTCGCTGCCCTCGCGGACAGTAAAAACGGCCATGCGCCCGGCAGCGAGGTCTCCCGTGAAGTCCCGCAGGCAGTTGCGGAATTCCAGCGCGACGCCGACCAGAGACTTGCGGTCAGCGACCGGTACGAAACTCTCCGGCAGGCGCGGCACAGGCAGGACCTGCCCGAACCGAACCGGCTGAAGCGCTTCAGCGGCCATGTCGAACAGGGCCAGCGCATTGCCGGCCCGGTTCCACCGCTGGGCGATTGCCGCCGCTTCGCTTGCCCCGTGAATGCGCAGGGCAAGACGGTACGCATCGGCCAGTTCCTCGACCGCCTCGGCACGGGCCGGCAGGTGGGCAATGATCCCGGCGCGGCGCAGCGCCTCCGGCAACGCCCCGATCAGAACCAGACGATCAGCGGCGATGACCTTCATGTGCCGTAGCACACGGCCAGCATCCGCCTCGGCAAAGAGGCCGAGGAACCGGGCATAGTCGCGCGACTCCCACAGCACTTCACCCAACCGTCCCAGCGCCTTCATCAGGCCGCCGGGGGCTTCGCCCTGCACCAGCAGGCGTGCGAGATCCCCGTCGCGGCCCCGCTCCACGGCGCGGACAATGTCCGTACCGCGAAGGCCAGCCGCATTCCCGAGCAGGATTGCGGCCGCGTGGCGCCGCGCCGTCGGCAAGGTCAGGAACCCGCTATGGGGAGCCGGCCAGGCCTCGGCGATGACATCGGCATGCGGCCCGGCCAGGAAGCCGAGCAGCGGTGTCTGAACTGCATGCCCTTTCGGGCGCACATGCAGCAGGGTCATGGGCGTGCCCATGATCCACCTCCTTTCAAATCGCCGATGCTGAAGCGGGGCCCCAGCGGCAGCGTATTCAAGGTTTCAATGCGAGGTCAGGAGTCCACCGGCCAAAGCGCGGGGGACGCTGACGGCGCTCCCCGCAATCGCGAGGAGCTGGTCGTATTTGTACAACTCAGCTTCATCTCAGGTCTCTTCCGGTTGATGCTACCGGCCCATCCCTTAACGGACGGGCCAGCAGCGAGGGGCAGCGTATAAAGCCGCACAAGGACGACTGTCAACCCTTGACGCAAACCACCTGACGCAAAGTGTGGACCACTTCAATCAGATCGGATTGCGCGGCCATGACGGCGTCGATGTCCTTGTAGGCCATCGGCGTTTCATCAATGACGCCAGCATCCTTCCGGCATTCCACTGCTGCAGTGGCAGCGATGTGATCGTCGAGCGTGAACCGACGCTTGGCTTCGGTTCGGGACATCGCTCGCCCGGCACCGTGCGAGCACGAACAGAACGACTGAGCATTTCCCTTCCCGCGGACAATGAAGGATTTCGTCCCCATCGACCCGGGAATGATACCCATCTCTCCGTCTCCGGCACGCACTGCGCCTTTGCGGGTCACCCAGATATCCGCGCCAAAGTGGTGCTCCCGCTCCACGTAATTGTGGTGGCAGTTCACCGCCTGCTTGCCGAGCGTGAAAGGCGGAAGCATTTCACGCAAGGATAACAGTACACGATCCATCATGACCTCACGGTTCAGGCGCGCATAGTCCTGCGCCCAACCGACGGCGGCCGTATAGTCGTCGAACAATTCCTCTCCTTCCACGAAGAAGGCGAGATCCTTGTCCGGCACATGGTACCCGAGCACCCGCTTCTCCAATGCCTCGCGGGCCTCCCGGATGAAGTAGGTGCCTAGGATGTTCCCCGTCCCACGCGAGCCAGAGTGAAGCATCACCCAGACGCGATCCGTCTCATCAAGGCAAAGCTCGATGAAATGGTTCCCGCCTCCAAGCGTCCCCAGCTGTTTGGCAAAGGCCGTGCGCTGGATTCGCTTGTGCTTCTTCAGGATCAAGTCGAGGCGATCCCCGAGACCGGACGAACGCAACGCCGTCGCAGACCGCGCAGGAGTGTCCTTGTGGCTGCCACCGCGACCATTGCCCACCGGCACCTTGCGCTCGATCTCGCTGCGTATTCCGGACAGACTGTCCGGCAGGTCGCTCGCCGTCAGGCTCGTGCTGACCGCCATCATGCCGCAACCAATGTCGACACCGACGGCTGCAGGAATGATCGCCCCCCGGGTCGGGATCACCGAGCCAACCGTGGCGCCGCGCCCAAAGTGCACGTCGGGCATCACCGCCAGGTGCGAGTGAATGAACGGCAAACCCGCTACATTCTCAAGCTGGCGCCGTGCGCCGTCTTCAACCGGCACACCCTTCACCCAGGCTTTGATGCGCCCACCGGCGCTGGTTTCGAATACTTCAAACTCACTCATCGTTCCAAAGTCTGGGGCTTCCAAACTCCTCCTGGCAAGCCCTCCGCGGTTCCCTTTGGGTGAAAGAAACAAAAACCCTCCGGGCGAATAGCGCGGAGGGCGGACAAAGACCGGTTTCCCGGTCTGCGGGCTGACATTCAGCCCTATCCAGCATCCTCCATGCGAACGCACTCGTCGCGCAGATTGCGCGCGACAAATCCTGTTCTTGGTTGATTTGGGTACGACCGTTTCATCGGTGTCTCCGTTGCTGAATGGACGCGCCGTATGATCGACGGGCCGGAGCGCGTCAACCCGAAAAACAAAAGGCCCCGGACGAAAACGTCCGAGGCCTTTGAATTCTCTGGCGAACTTTTTTTGGACTAGTCGTCCATTGCGTCCAGTTCGGCCTGGTGACGGGCCTTGTCGGCGGCGCCCTTGGCGCTCTCGTCACGGTCGACCAGTTCGAGCACGGCCACCGGCGCATTGTCGCCCGGACGGTTGCCGGCTTTCATCACGCGCGTGTAGCCGCCATTGCGGTCCTTGTAGCGGTCGCCCATGACGTCGAACAGCTTGCGGACAGCGTCTTCATCGCGGACTTTCGCGATCGCCTGACGGCGTGCAGCAAGGTCACCTTTTTTGGCAAGCGAGATCAGCTTGTCCATGATGGGTGCCATTTCCTTGGCTTTCGGCAAGGTCGTCATGATCTGCTCGTGCGTGATCAGGCTTGCGGCCATGTTCGCGAACATCGCCTTGCGGTGCGAGCTTGTCTTGTTCAGTTTGCGATGGGCTAGTCCGTGGCGCATTGTCGTGTCCTCTGGAGGTGATCAGGCCCCCGTAATCAGATTGATCGGGTCCTATAGGTGGTCGTCGTATTTCTTGGCAAGGCCTTCAATATCTTCAGGCGGCCAATCCGGCACTTCCATGCCGAGATGCAGGCCCATGCCAGCGAGGACTTCCTTGATCTCGTTCAGTGACTTGCGGCCGAAGTTCGGCGTGCGCAGCATCTCTGCTTCGGATTTCTGGATGAGGTCGCCGATATAGACGATATTGTCGTTCTTCAGGCAGTTCGCCGAACGCACGGACAGTTCCAGCTCGTCGACCTTCTTGAGGAGGACGGGATTGAAGCCGAGGTCGGTTTCTTCTTGCTGCTGACCGACTTCGAGGGTCGGCTCTTCGAAATTGATGAACAGCTGGAGCTGGTCCTGAAGGATGCGGGCCGCATAGGCGACAGCATCTTCCGGCGTGACAGAGCCATCCGTATCGATGTCGAGCGTCAGCTTGTCATAGTCCAGCACGGTGCCTTCGCGCGTGTCTTCAACCAGGTAAGCGACGCGGCGGACAGGGCTGTAGATCGCGTCAATCGGAATGTAACCGATCGGGGCATCTTCGGGACGGTGCGCATCGGCAGGCACATAGCCCTTGCCGGTGGCGACCGTGAATTCCATGCGGACTTCCGCGCCCTCATCCAGCGTACAGATGACGAGGTCAGGGTTCAGCACCTTGCTGTCGGCTGGCGTTTCGATCTGGCCGGCTTTGACTTCGCCCGGACCTTTCGCCTTCAGCACCATGCGCTTGGGCGTATCGGATTCCATGAAGATGGCGACCTGCTTCAGGTTCAGCACGATCGTGGTAACGTCTTCGCGGACGCCCGGGATCGCAGAGAACTCGTGAACAACGCCGTCAATCTGCACGCCAATGATGGCGGCGCCCTGGAGCGACGACAGGAGCACGCGGCGCAGCGCATTGCCGAGCGTCGTGCCGTAGCCGCGCTCAAGCGGCTCGATGACCAGCTTTGCTTTCCGCTTGGTGTCATATCCAGCCTGAACCACAGGACGGTTCGGGCGGATCAGCTCTTTCCAGTTGCGGTCGTTGACGGAGATAAGTTCTTTGTCAGCCATGGGCGACTTTCCTTGAAAGCGGCAAGCGGCGCAAAGTGCGCCGCAGGAAATGGTTTAATTAGACGCGGCGGCGCTTCGGCGGGCGGCATCCATTGTGCGGGATCGGCGTCGTGTCATTGATCGACGTCACCGTCAGGCCGACGGCCTGGAGCGCACGCAGCGCGCTCTCACGACCCGAACCCGGTCCGCGCACGTTCACTTCAACCGTCTGGAGACCATGCTCCTGGGCCTTCTTCGCAGCGTCTTCAGCAGCCATCTGGGCAGCATAAGGCGTCGATTTGCGCGAACCCTTGAAGCCCACGACACCCGAAGACGACCAGGAAATCGCGTTTCCCTGCGCGTCGGTGATCGTGACCATCGTGTTGTTGAAGCTCGAGTTCACATGAACGATACCCGTGGTAATGTTCTTGCGCTCTCTGCGGCGGACTCGTGTCGTTGTATCGCGGGCCATGTCGGTCTGATCCTATTTCTTCTTGCCGGCGATCGGCTTGGCCGGGCCCTTGCGGGTACGGGCATTGGTATGGGTGCGCTGGCCGCGGACGGGCAGCTTGCGACGATGGCGCAGGCCGCGATAGCAACCCAGGTCCATGAGGCGCTTGATGTTCATCGACGTGTCGCGGCGAAGGTCGCCTTCGACCATGTAGCCGGCATCGATCGCTTCACGAATGCCAATGACTTCAGCGTCCGACAGTTCAGCGACGCGGCGTGTAGGATCAATGCCCACTTTTTCAACAATTTCGCGTGCCATCGCCGGACCAATACCGTGAATATAACGCAGCGCGATTTCTACGCGCTTATTGGTCGGGATGTTAACGCCTGCAATACGGGCCAAAGCCGTTACTCCTGAAGCGACTGTTTCAAACATAAAGAGCGCAAGGGGGCGGATCCCGCCCCGTCGCGCACTGGCGATTAAGCCTTAAGCTAAGAGAAGAGGCTTATACCCCTGCAATTTTCCGCGTCAACAGCGGAATCCCAGCTTTAGGCGGTCTGTTTCAGGGCCGTGTCAATTTCGGACGCGACCGTGTCGATTTCACCCATTCCGTCGATTTCGACCAGTACGCCGCGTTCGGCATAGATCGGCAGCAAGGGCGCTGTATCTTCGTAATATTTTTCGAGCCGGCGCGAGAAAGTTTCCGGATTGTCGTCCTTCCGGCCCTGCTCCTCGAACCGCTTGGTCACACGGGTCAGAAGCTTGTCATCGTCGACCAGCATGCGGATCACGAGATCCACGGCGCTGCCGCGCGATTCCAGCAAGGCATCCAGCGCCTCGGCCTGGCCGACCGTGCGTGGAAATCCATCGAAGATGAAGCCCGGCGCACCGGCCTGCACTTCCAGTTGCTCGTCGATCAGGGCGATCACGATCTCGTCTGACACGAGGCCGCCTTCATCCATGATCTGGGCAACGCGCTCGCCGAGCTCGGAGCCCGAGGCGCGCGCAGCGCGCAACATGTCGCCGGTGGAAAGCTGGACGAATCCGCGCTCCTCCACGAGACGTTTGGCTTGTGTACCCTTTCCGGCCGCAGGCGGCCCGAATAGTATCAAATTCATTTCTTGCGGCCCCCGAGCTTCGACTTCTTGATCATGCCTTCATACTGGTGCGCGATCAAATGCGACTGTATCTGCGTGACCGTATCCATTGTTACAGAAACCACAATGAGTAGAGATGTCCCACCGATATAAAAAGGAATCTCTGGGAAATATCGACGCAGGAGCTCGGGAAGGATGCAGACGAAGACCAGGTAGAGCGCGCCAATCGTGGTCAGGCGCGTCAGGACATAGTCGATATAGGCCGCTGTGTTGGACCCTGGGCGGATGCCGGGAATGAACCCGCCATACTTGCGCAAATTGTCTGCGGTCTCTTCCGGATTGAACATGATCGACGTGTAGAAGAAGCAGAAGAAGGCAATCAGGACCGCTTGCGTGATGATGTAGGTCCACGATCCCGGCGAGAAGTGAGTCGCCAGCAAGCCGAGGATGCCACTGGCGCCACTGTCTGCCGCATTGCCACCGAGGAAGCCGATCGCCGTCATTGGCAGCATCAGCAGGGCCGAGGCGAAGATGGGCGGAATAACGCCCGACGTGTTGATCTTGAGCGGCAGGAAGCTGCGCTGGCCTTGCGCGAAGCCCTGAGATTGCTGGCGCTTTGGATACTGAATCAGCAGCCGGCGCTGCGAGCGCTCCATGAACACGATGAACATGACCAGGGCGATGACCATGGCTGCGATGGCAATCACGAAGACGATGTTCACCGATGTCGTACGCGCCTGCGTGATCAGGTTGAAGATGGCGCGCGGCAGCTCGGCCACGATGCCGGCAAAGATGATCAGCGAGATACCGTTGCCAATGCCGCGTGCGGTGATCTGCTCGCCCATCCACATCAGCAGCATGGTACCGCCGGTCAGCGTCACGACGCCGGTCAGGATGAAGAACCAGGGCGCGATGCCCTCGATGCGGACTGCCGACAGGCCGCCTGCAATGGCGAAGGACTGGACCAGCGCGAAAGCAAGCGTCAGGTAGCGGGTGTACTGGTTGATCTGCTTGCGGCCCGATTCGCCCTCTTTCTTGAGTTTTTCAAGCGTAGGCGACGCGGACGTCATCATCTGGATGATGATCGACGCGGTGATATAAGGCATCACGTTAAGGGCGAAGACGCCCATCCGCTCGACGGCGCCGCCGGCAAACAGGTTCATCGAGCCGAGAATGCCGCTGGACTGGCTGGCGAACAGGCTCGCGTATTGCGATGGGTCGAGGCCGGGAATCGGGATGAACGTGCCTAGCCGGTACAGGACGAGAATCGCCAGCGTGAATAGGATCCGGCTCTGGAGGTCCTTGGCTTTCGCGAAGCTCGCAAAATTGACGTTGCGGGCCATTTGTTCTGCAGCATTCGCCATCGGCCGTTCAGCCTCCCTGAAAAAGCGTTCGCCGCCAAAATCGGCGGCGAAACAGTGTTTGTGAAGGGGTGTCGGAAAAAAACCGCTGATTAAACTTCAGCTGTGTCTTTCGTGGGACCAGTCAAGGTGACCGTTCCGCCCGCCTTCTCGATTGCTTCAATGGCCGCTTTCGAGGCGCCGGTCACTGTAATGTTGACCTTTTTGGGAGCGTCGCCCTTGGCGAGCAGACGCACGCCGTCGCCGAGCTTGTTGACCAGGCCCGCTGCCATCAGCGTATCCTCGGTCACGTTCTTGGCGTCCAGCTTGCCGTCTTCGATCGCCTTGGCAAGGCGGCCGAGGTTGACCCAGGCGTGCGATTTCGAATTGCGGGCCGTGAAGCCGCGCTTCGGCAGACGCATATAGATCGGCATCTGGCCGCCTTCGAAGCCGTTCACGGCAACGCCGGAACGCGCCTTCTGGCCTTTGACGCCGCGACCGGCTGTCTTGCCTTTACCCGAGCCGACACCGCGACCAACGCGCATGCGGTTCTTGGTGGAGCCCTCAGCGGGGGACAGATCGTTGAGTTTCATCGCTTTATCTTCCGATAATCTATTCTGAGAGACGGCCGCCAGTTCGCGCTAATCGCGCTACTCGCTGACCACCTCGACCAAGTGGGCCACTTTGCGGATCATACCACGCACAGGCGCGGTATCTTCGAGTTCCTTCGCACGGCCAATCTTATTCAAGCCAAGCCCCTGCAGCGTCTGGCGCTGGCTGGGATCGCGGCCGATCGGGCTGCCCGTTTGACGGACGGTGATCATTTTCTTCGCCATGTCGCCTGTCCTTCTAGCTTACGATGTCGGCCATGCCGGCTTCGGATGCACCATCGGTACGACGACCGACAACATCCTGAACCTTGAGGCCGCGCTTGGAAGCGACAGACCGCGGGCTGGCTTGTTCTTTGAGCGCATCAAACGTGGCGCGTACCATGTTGTACGGGTTCGACGAACCGATCGACTTGCCGACAACGTCCTGGACGCCGAGCACTTCCATCACGGCGCGCATCGGACCACCGGCGATAACGCCCGTACCCGGAGGCGCTGCGCGGAGCACGACCTTGCCAGCACCGTGGCGGCCCTTGCCGTCATGGTGGAGCGTACGGCCTTCGCGAAGCGGCACGCGCACCATGTTGCGCTTGGCTTCTTCGGTTGCCTTGCGGATCGCTTCAGGCACTTCGCGGGCCTTGCCCTTGCCGAAGCCTGCGCGGCCCTTCTGGTCACCGACCACGACGAGTGCGGCGAAACCAAAGTTCTTGCCGCCCTTCACCGTCTTGGCGACGCGGTTGATGCCAACCAGCTTGTCGACGATCTCGGAAACTTCTTCCTCACGATCGCGACGGCGGCCTCGTCCTCTTTCTTCAGCCATTTGGCTTCTCCCTAGAATTTGAGGCCGCCCTCACGGGCGGCGTCTGCCAGGGCTTTCACCCGGCCGTGGAACATGTAGCCGCCGCGATCAAACACGACGTCCTCGACACCGGCCTTCTTGGCGCGCTCGGCGAGCGCTTTGCCAACGAGGGCGGCAGCAGCAGAATCAGCGCCAGTCTTGGACTTGCCCAGGACATCCTTTTCCAGGGTCGATGCCGAAGCCAGCGTTACGCCTTTTTCGTCATCAATGATCTGGGCAGAAATGTTCTTGTGGCTGCGCGCAACCGACAGGCGCGGGCGCCCTTCGGCGACCTTGCGGAGCTTTGTGCGGACCCGCTGAGCGCGGCGCTGCATTTTTTCGCGTGAACTTTTCATTGGCTTACTTCTTCTTGCCTTCCTTGCGGCGGACATATTCGCCAACGTACCGGATACCTTTGCCTTTATATGGCTCTGGCGGACGATACTTGCGGATTTCAGCGGCGACCTGACCAACGGCCTGCTTGTCGGCGCCCGTGATGACGACTTCGGTTGGCTTCGACGAGGCGAGCGAGATGCCTTGCGGCGCCTTGTAGATCACATCGTGCGAGAAGCCGAGTGCCAGCTTCACGTCACTGCCCTGCATCTGTGCGCGGTAACCCACGCCGACCAGTTCAAGCGACTTGGAGAAGCCTTCCGAAACGCCCTGCACCATGTTGGCGGCGCGTGCGCGAGCTGTGCCCCATTGCGTGCGGGCCGTCGAGTCGAGCGCCTCGGCGAACGTCGGAAGACGACGACCGCGCGCTTTTTCGGCCGCAATCTTGTCTTCAGCCGCTTTCACCAGGTCAGCACGTGGCATCACGGTGAGTTCGTTATTTTCGAACTTCGGTGTGATGACTTCCGCGACGGTGAACGTCATTTCGCCCTTGGGGCCTTTTGCCGAGATCGTCTGGCCGTTGACGGAAACCGTCGTGCCATTCGGGACCGGAATTGCGAGTTTTCCAATACGTGACATCAGCGCTCTCCTAGAATACCCGACAGAGCACTTCGCCACCGACATTTTTCGTCCGTGCGGCATTGTCCGACATGACACCCTGCGAAGTCGACAGGATGGAAATGCCAAGGCCATTGCGCACGAGCGGAATGTCAGAGACCGAAGAGTACACGCGGCGACCCGGTTTGGAGATACGCTTGATCTCCGAAATGACCGGTTGGCCTTCGTAATACTTGAGCTCGATTTCGAGGTTCTTGTGGCCGTCTTTTTCCACTTCCGCATAGTCGCGGATGTAACCCTCATTAATGAGGACATCCAGGACGCGGGCGCGGATTTTCGACGCCGGGGTTACAACTTTCGACATGCCGCGCATCTGGGCGTTCCGGATGCGGGTCAGCATATCACCGAGGGGATCAGAAAGGTTCATCTAGCTCTTCCTCCCTACCAGCTGGATTTCACGAGACCGGGGATCATGCCCGTGGAACCGAGGTCCCTGAGCGCGATCCGCGACATCTTGAATTTACGATAGTAACCGCGCGGACGCCCGGTAACTTCGCAGCGATTGCGAACGCGGCTCGGCGCGGAGTTCCGAGGAAGCTCTGACAATTTGAGACGCGCCTTGAAGCGCTCCTCAAGAGACAGGTTCTCGTCCATCGCGATGGCCTTCAGCTCAGCACGCTTGTCCGCATAGCGGGCAACAAGCTTCTGACGCCGGTTGTTCTTCTCGATTGCGCTCTTCTTTGCCATGTCAGCAGATCTCCTGGCGCTAGTTCCGGAACGGGAAGCCACATTCGGCGAGCAGTGCCTTGGCTTCTTCGTTGGTTGAGGCGGTGGTGCAGACAATGATGTCCATACCGCGAATCTCTTCCACCTGATCGTAAGCGATCTCCGGGAAAACGATGTGTTCCTTGAGGCCCATGGCAAAGTTGCCCATGCCGTCAAAGCTCTTGCCGTTCAGACCACGGAAGTCCTTCACGCGCGGAAGCGCAATGTTGGTCAGGCGGTCGAGGAACTCGAACATGCGGTCCCGGCGCAAGGTCACCTTGCAACCGATCAGCATGCCTTCGCGCAGCTTGAAGCCGGCGATGGATTTGCGGGCCGCGGTGGCCACTGGCTTCTGGCCCGCGATGCGTTCCAGTTCGGCCAGGGCCGATTTGATCTTCTTGGAGTCGGCGACAGCTTCGCCCACACCCATGTTGATCACGACCTTGTCGAGTTTCGGAACCTGCATCGGGTTCGAGTAGCTGAACTGCTCTTGCAGTTTGCCCCGGATCTCATCGCGGTATTTCGTCTTGAGACGGGGTTCGTATGTCTTAGACATCGATTGATTCCCCTGAACGCTTGGCAAACCGCGTCTTGCGGCCATGCTCATCTGTCTTGAAACCAACGCGAACGGGCTTGCCGTCGCGAGGGTCAACGTGTGCAACATTGGACACGTGGATCGTGGCTTCAAAATTCTTGATGCCACCCGGGTCCATCTGTGTTGGCTTCTGGTGACGCTTCACGACATTCACGCCGCGAACAACAACACGGTGTTCGTCAACGAGTACTTTGAGCACTTCGCCTTTCGAACCCTTGTCGCGTCCCGCGAGCACGATGACTGTGTCACCCTTTTTGATCTTCGCAGCCATGACTACAAAACCTCCGGCGCCATATTGGCGATCTTGACCTGGTTCTTGCCGCGAAGTTCACGCGGCACCGGACCAAAAACGCGGGTTCCGATCGGCTCACCATTATTGTTGATGAGCACGGCAGCATTCGAGTCGAACCGGATGGTCGAACCGTCTGCACGATTGATGTCCTTGGCGACGCGAACGACGACGGCCTTGCGGACGTCACCTTTCTTCACGCGGCCGGTCGGGATCGCTTCCTTGATGGAGACGACAATGACGTCGCCCACAGAAGCGTAACGGCGACCAGCACCACCCAGCACCTTGATGCACTGGACCCGGCGCGCGCCCGAATTGTCGGCGACCCGGAGGTTACTCTGCATCTGGATCATGCGTCACTCCCTTCACCGGAAACAAGTTCCCAGCGCTTCAGCTTGGAATGCGGAGGGCACTCCTGGATGGTCACGATCTGGCCTTCGACGGCGGCATTGCCTTCGTCATGGGCGTGATACTTCTTCGAGCGGCGAACGATCTTTTTCATCACCGGGTGGGTGAAGGTACGTTCGACGCGAACGATGGCTGTCTTGTCCTGCTTCGTCGAGACAACGACACCTTCCATAATACGTTTAGGCATGTTCTCTCTCCTAAGCCTTTCCCGCCACGGCCTTTTCGCGAAGGATCGTCTTGACGCGTGCAATATCGCGGCGGACTTCCTTGGCTCGGGCTGTCTTTTCAAGCTGGCCGGTGGCCGACTGGAAACGCAGGTTGAACTGTTCTTTCTTCAGCTTGATCAACTCATCCTTGAGCTGGTCGGCACTTTTTGTTCTCACATCAGAGGCTTTCATGATCAGATCCCCTCAATCCGCTTGACGACTTTTGTTTTGATCGGAAGCTTGGCTGCACCAAGGCGCAGGGCTTCGCGAGCGATATCTTCCGGCACACCGTCAATCTCGAACAGGATGCGGCCTGGCGAAACGCGGGCGACCCAACGGTCGACACTGCCCTTGCCTTTACCCATCCGGACTTCGATCGGCTTGGCCGACACTGGCACATCCGGGAATACGCGGATCCACACTTTGCCCTGGCGCTTCATATAGCGCGTGACGGCCCGGCGGGTCGCTTCGATCTGGCGCGCAGTCACGCGCTCAGGCTCGAGCGCCTTGAGGCCGAACTCGCCGAAAGCCAGCGTGAAGCCGCCCTTCGGCTTGCCGTTGATCCGGCCCTTGAAGGCCTTCCTGAATTTGGTTCGCTTCGGCTGACGCATCTCTTACGCTCCGGAGGCTTGCGCACCGGTAGCCGGTCCGCGTTGATTGGTGTTGGCCCGCGCACGTGACTGGCCCGACGTTTCGAGGCGCTTGTCCTGGGCCATTGGATCATGCTCCATGATCTCGCCCTTGTAGACCCAGACCTTGATGCCGATGATGCCGTAAGTGGTCGACGCTTCAGCCGTGCCATAATCGATGTCGGCGCGCAGCGTGTGCAGCGGCACGGAGCCCTCTGCATACTGCTCGGTCCGAGCGATCTCCGCGCCGCCAAGACGGCCGGATACCATGACACGAATGCCCTGGGCACCGAGGCGCATGGCCGACTGGATCGAACGCTTCATCGTGCGGCGGAACGATGCCCGGCGCTCGAGCTGGCGGGCAATGTCGTCCGCGATCAGCGTTGCGTCGATTTCCGGCTTGCGGATCTCGACGAGGTTCACGCGAACCTCATCAGTGGTCATCTTGCCGAGTTCCTTGCGCAGGACCTCGATGTCGCCGCCCTTCTTGCCGATCACCAAGCCCGGACGGGCCGTGTGGATCGTAATCAGGCACTTCTTGTGAGGACGCTCGATAATGATTTTCGAAATGCCGGCCTGCTTCAGCTTGGTGCGGATCGCCTTGCGAATGGCAAGGTCCTCATGCAGCAGGCGGCCGAAATCGGCGCTGTCTGCGTACCAGCGGCTGTCAGCTGTCCGGTTGATACCGAGACGAAAACCGATCGGATTAACTTTCTGACCCATCAGGCGGCCTCCGCTTCCATGCTTGTGTCACGAAGGACAATGGTAACTTGCGCAAATGGCTTCAGGACACGGGCTGCGCGGCCACGGGCACGGGCCCGGATACGCTTCATCACCATGTTCTTGCCGACGTGGGCTTCGGCAACGACGAGACTGTCGATGTCGAGACCGTGATTGTTTTCCGCATTGGCGATCGCGCTCTGCAGCAGTTTGCGAACGTCCTTGGCAGGACGCTTCGGCGAAAACTGAAGCTCGGCAAGCGCACGCTCGACCGGCATGCCGCGAATCTGCTGGGCCAGCAGGTTCAGCTTTTGCGGGCTCGAACGGTACATGCGCAGGACGGCGCGCGATTCGTTTGGCGCCTGCTTCGGAGGATTCTTCGTCTTACCCATGACTACTTCCGCTTCGCTTTCTTGTCCGCACCGTGACCGTAGAACGTACGGGTCGGAGCAAACTCGCCAAACTTGTGGCCGACCATCTCTTCCGAGACCGTGACCGGGATGAACTTGTTGCCGTTATGGACCTGGAAGTTCAGGCCGATGAAATTAGGCAGGATTGTCGAACGGCGCGACCAGGTCTTGATGACCGAGCGCTTCTCGGAGGCGCGAGCCTCTTCGGCTTTCTTCAGCAGATAGCCGTCAACAAATGGGCCTTTCCAGACAGAACGTGGCATGTCTCGCGGCTCCTCTAGCGTTTCGCGTTACGGCGGCGGATGATCAGGCGATCCGTCGCTTTGTTTGAACGGGTCTTTGGACCGCGGGTTTTCTTGCCCCATGGCGTCACTGGGTGACGGCCACCGGAACTCTTGCCTTCACCACCACCGTGCGGGTGGTCGACCGGGTTCATGACCACGCCGCGGACAGACGGGCGCTTGCCCATGTGACGCTTGCGGCCGGCCTTGGACAGGACCTGGTTCATGTTGTCCGGGTTCGAGACGGCGCCGATCGTGGCCAGGCAGGTGTCGAGCACCATGCGAAGCTCGCCCGAGGTCAGCTTGATCTGGGCATACCCACCGTCACGGCCGACCAGCTGGGCATAGGTGCCAGCCGAACGGATCATCTGAGCGCCCTTTTCAGGCTTCAGTTCGATATTGTGGATGATCGTACCGACCGGGATATTCTTCAGCGGCAGCGTGTTGCCCGGCTTGATGTCAGCCGTTTTCGACGTCACCACCGTGTCGCCGACTTCAAGGCGCTGTGGCGCGATGATGTAGGACTGGAGGCCGTCTTCATATTTGATGAGGGCGATGAACGCCGTGCGGTTCGGGTCATATTCCAGCCGTTCGACGACGGCAGGCATGTCCCAGCGCGTGCGCTTGAAGTCGACCTTGCGGTAAAGCTTCTTGGCGCCGCCACCGATCCGGCGTGCGGTGATACGACCGCGATTGTTGCGGCCACCCTTCTTGGACAGGCCTTCGGTCAGCGCCTTGACGGGCTTGCCCTTGTGCAGGTCCGAACGGTCGACCAGAACGAGCTGGCGACGGCCGGGGGAAGTTGGGTTGAATGTCTTGAGTGCCATTTTCTACGTCCTTCCCCTACAAACCTGTCGAAATGTCGACAGATTGGCCTTCGGCGAGCGTGACAATGGCCTTCTTGACGTCATTGCGACGACCGAGATGTCCCTTGAAACGCTTCGTCTTGCCCTTCTGGAGCAGCGTGTTGACCTTGGTGACTTCAACCTTGAACAGGGCCTCGACGGCCTCCTTGATCGTCTTCTTGTCAGAGTCCATGGACACTTCGAAAACGATCTTGTTCTCTTCGGCGACCAACGTCGATTTCTCGGTGATGATCGGGCGACGGATGACGTCGTAATGATGTTGCTTCGGATCAGCCATGACTATTCAGCCTCTGCTGCGATTGCGGGTTGAGCCAGCGTGCCGTCGAAGCGGGCCTGAATGCCTTCAGCTGCTTCCTTCGTGATGACGAGCGTCTTGCGGCGCAGGATGTCATACACGTTCAGGCCGGCGACCGGGAGCACATCCACGTTGGGGATATTGCGCGCGGCCTTGGCGAAGTTTTCGTCAACCGTGACGCCCGAGATGATCAGGGCGTTCACGATGCCGAGACCGGCGAAGTGAGCCGCCAGGTCCTTGGTCTTTGCTTCTTTCAGCGTCGCTGCATCGATCACCATGAATGACTTGGCGACCACTTTCGACGACAGCGCGTGAGCGAGCGCCAGCTTGCGGACCTTCTTGGGAAGGTCATGGGCGTGGCTGCGAACGCGCGGGCCGTGAGCGACACCGCCGCCGACAAAGATCGGGGCATTGCGTGAGCCGTGACGTGCGCCGCCCGAACCCTTCTGGCGGATGAATTTCTTGGTCGTGACCGACACTTCGGACCGGGTCTGGGTCTTGTGCGTGCCGGCCTGGCGCTTGGCCAGCTGCCAGCGGACCGTACGGTGGAGGAGGTCCTTGCGGATATCCTCGATACCGAAGATCGCGTCGTCGAGCGTGATCTTGCCAGCGGCTTTGCCGGCGAGGGTTTTGACTGCGAGTTCCATTATTCAGCACCCTCTGTCTGGGCTGGCGCATCTGCCGACTTGAACGAACCGGCTTTCGGCGCGTCCTTCGGCAGGGCTTTCTTTACGGCATCGCGGATTTCCACGAACGAACCGTCATGACCGGACACAGCGCCCTTCACGAGGATCAGGCCGCGCTCAACATCCGTGCGCACAACCGTCAGGTTCTGGGTGGTGATACGGTCGGTACCGAGGTGACCGGCCATCTTCTTGTTCTTGAACACGCGGCCCGGGTCCTGGTTCATACCCGTCGAACCATGTGCGCGGTGCGAGATCGACACGCCGTGCGTGGCGCGCATGCCGCCGAAGTTCCAGCGCTTCATGGCACCGGCAAAACCCTTGCCGATGGCGTAGCTGGACACGTCGACCTTCTGGCCTGGCACGAAATGGTCGGCGGCCACTTCGGCACCGACTTCAGGCAGGTCGCCTGATACGCGGAATTCCTTGAGCTTGGCTTTCGGCGCAACGCCGGCCTTGGCGAACTGGCCGCGCAGGGCCTTGTTCGTACGCTTGGCCTTCTTGTCGCCGGCACCCATGATAACAGCCTTGTAGCCGTCGGTACGGGTGACTTCGCCGCCCTTCTTGGTGGTGACAGCGCGTTCGTCTTCCGTGCGCACGCCAACAACCTGGCAGCCGTCGAGCGACAGGACCGTCACGGGAACGTGGCGACCGTCTTCATCGAATATGCGCGTCATGCCCAGTTTGCGGGCCAGCACGCCTGAACGGGAGGCTGGAAGCGCCATTAGCGAGCTCCCTCAAGCTTGATTTCAATACCAACGCCCGACGACAGGTCGAGCTTCATCAGCGCGTCGACCGTTTGCGGGGTCGGGTCCACGATGTCGAGAATGCGCTTATGCGTGCGAACTTCGAACTGCTCGCGGGATTTCTTGTCGACGTGCGGCGAACGGTTCACGGTGAAACGCTCAATACGGGTCGGAAGCGGGATGGGCCCCTTCACTTCCGCGCCCGTGCGCTTGGCCGTGTTCACGATCTCTTTCGCCGACATGTCGAGCGCGCGGTGATCGAAGGCTTTGAGCCTGATCCGGATATTCTGTCGTTCCATCGTCTCGTCCGTCCACACAAAACACTTAAGCCCAGGGCGATGGCTCGTCAGCATCGAGCGCCCGGGCGTGGGTAGGTTAAATTGTCAGTTTCGAGGGAGCGTTCGCTAATCAAGCGCGGCCTTCCCGGCGAATGGGGGGTGTATGCGAAGGACTCGGCGGCGTCAACAGGCGAAACCGGGAATTTGCAGGCGGAATCTGCGTCGGGCTGATCACCTGTCCCGCCCCCTCCAACAGGCAGATACGACAGGCGTATCTGTGCTTCATCAACTATATGACATTGTCCGCTCTGCCGACGGCGATTCACACTAGCGTCCCGCAGCAATGGAGACCTGAAGGCGCCGCTCAGGTTTACCTGGCGCCAAGTCGGGCCGATTAAGGATGACTCCCGCATCGAGCTGCATACAGTGGCGGCACGATGAACCCTGCAACGCCGCACCGTACATCATTGGCCACCCGGATCGCTTATGGATTTGGCTCTGTGGCCTATGGCGTGAAAGAATCGGGCTTTAGCTATTTCCTGCTCCTCTTTTACGGCACGGTCGTCGGCGTCGAGCCTGGCCTGGTCGGCCTCGCCATACTTATCGCGCTCGTGGTCGATGCCATCAGCGACCCGGTCGTCGGCTACCTGTCGGACAATTGGCGATCGCGCTGGGGGCGCCGGCATCCCTTCATGTACGCCGCCGCCATTCCCGTATCGGTCAGCTATTTCCTGCTTTGGAACCCGCCGGACCTCAGTGACGGGCAGATGTTCTGGTACCTGCTCGTGCTCGCCATCCTGATCCGTACATTCATCACCTTCTATGAAACGCCCAGTTCGTCGCTGATGCCCGAACTCTCGCAGGATTATGACGAACGCACCAAGCTGCAGGCCTGGCGGCTCTATTTCGGCTGGACCGGCGGCAATCTGATGAGCGTTCTCATGTTCGGCGTGCTCCTCGTCGCCACGGACAAATACCCGGTGGGCACGCTCAACCGGGACGGCTATGCCACCTATGGCATTATCTCGTCTGTCCTGATTTTCGTCGCCATCATGGTGTCCACCCTCGGCACCCATTCCCAGATCAAGCATTTTCACGCGCCGCCGCCGCGTCGCAAGATCGGCCTCGGGACCATTTTCAAGGAAGTCTTCGAAACGCTGGGCGACCGGTCCTTCTTCGCCCTGTTCATCGCCACCCTGTTCGGCGCGGTTGCGTCCGGCCTGTCCGCCGCGCTCGCCTTTCTCATGCTAACCTATTTCTGGGGCTTCTCGGGCGGCCAGATATTCCTGTGGACCTTGCTGGTCTTCCTTTCCGCACTCATCGGCCTGCTGGTTGCGCCGCGAATCGTCAAACGGTTCGGCAAGAAGCGCGGCGTCATCTGGCTCGGCGTCGTCGCCTTCACCATGGCCCCTGCCCCGGTCATCCTGCGCCTCCTCGGCCTGATGCCTGCCAATGGCGACCCGCTCCTCTATCCCATCGTCGCCACGATCAACACGATCGACGTCGCCCTCATCATCGCGCTCCAGGCCGTGCTCTACTCAATGATCGCCGACCTCGTGGAGCAGAGCGAACTCAGGACCGGCCGCCGGTCGGAAGGCGTCTTCTTCGCCGCCGTCACCTTCACGCGCAAGGCAACCCAGGGCCTCGGCGCATTCTCGGCCGGGCTAATCCTGTCCTTTGTCTCCTTCCCGCAGGGCGCTGCCGTGGGCGACGTCTCACCGGAAACCCTGTGGCGGCTCGGCGCTAGCTACGCGCCGACGCTTCTCCTGCTGTGGACCTGCATGATCATCGCGGTCGGCTTCTACCGAATCGATCGCGGCGACCACGAAAACAATCTCCAGCAGCTGGCAGAGCGCCGGGGCGCCGAAACGGCGCGTCAGTCGGTCGCTGCCGCCGACGCGGACTGAAACACGCGCAGGAAATTGCCGCCCCATATCTTCTCGATATCAGCGGCCGAATAGCCGCGATCAACCAGCGCCAGCGTGACATTGAACGCCTCATCGGCCTCGTTGAAGCCCTCCACGCCACCGCCATGATTGAAGTCGGTTCCGATCCCGACATGATCGACACCGATGCGCGCTACGAGATAGTCGATATGGTCTATCATCCGGTCGACACTGCCCCGGCCGATGACATCCCGCATCGCCGTCAGGAAGGCGGTTTTCTCCGCCGGGTCATCCAGTTCCCAATACAGCTCGTACGGATAGGAATAGGTTTCCGGCAGGCCCGCCTCGCGCCGCACGGCCCGGATCCGCGCCAGCATGTCCGGATCGGACAGGTCCACCAGGTATGCACCGAAGGCGGCGACATGGATCACGCCGCCGGTTTCTCCGATCCGGTCGATCTCTTCATCAGACAGGTTGCGTGACACGTCCGACAGGGCCCGCACATTCGAATGGCTGGCAATGACCGGCGACGTCGACAGGGCGATGGCCTGCAGCGTCGCATCTTTCGACATTTGTGACACATCTACGATTCCGCCCAGCGCATTGATCCGTTCGATGGCCTGCACGCCCAGCGCCGACAGGCCACCATGTTCGGCCTCGATCTCATAGGTTTTCGTGTCGCCGTCATATACCGGGCGCGAACTGTCGGAGAAATCATTGTGCCCGATATGGTTCAGTCCGAACACGCGCACACCCGCGGCGTAAAATGTATCCAGCGCGGCAACATCACTTTCCAGCGACCGGACATTCTGGAAGCCCAGGATCACCGCCGTCTGGCCGCGCGCACGGATCGCCTGCACGTCTTCGGGCGTGGTCGCAATGGCAAGCGATTCATGGGCCGCATCCAGCGCGCGGATCGCGGCCAGCTTTGCGTCGGCTTCCGCGCGTCCGGCGGCATCGCCTTCCGGCGTGCGCGGGCCCGGCCCGACCGCGACAGCCATGACAACCGCACCGACTCCGCCGGCTGCCAGCTTGTCCGGCGCCACTTTCGACCGGCCATCCGGCCCCTGATAGCTCAGCGATGTCGACGGCAGGACGATGTCCGCGTGCCCGTCCAGCACCAGGCTGTTCTGGTGGGCCGCCCGGGCCATGTCCATCCGGTGCGCTGCCATATCCTCGGCAACCGGGTGCGCGCAGGCGGCCAACACGGCCAGCGCCGTCGCGGCGCTCGCTATCCGCACCATGGATCGTCTCAGTCCTGTTGTCCCCATGACCACGCGCATCTCCCTTTTCCGGTGTCTGTTTTCCCGACCCTAAGTGGCACGGCGCTCAGGCACCATCCCGCAGGCAGAGGTTTCTGCCCTGCAGCCATCCCCGCCCTGGACTCTCGCCCAATAAAAAAGGCCGCCTCCTTTCGGAAGCGGCCTTTGTCTTGTCGTCGCTGTTGCCAGCTTACTTCTTAATCGCGGAGACGACGCCGGCGCCGACGGTGCGGCCCCCTTCACGGATGGCGAAGCGCAGGCCCTGGTCCATGGCGATCGGCTGGATCAGCTCGACGTCCATTTTCACATTGTCGCCCGGAAGCACCATTTCCTTGTCCGCTGGCAGCGTCACCACACCCGTCACGTCGGTCGTGCGGAAGTAGAACTGCGGGCGGTAATTGGTGAAGAACGGCGTGTGACGGCCACCCTCTTCCTTGGTCAGGATATAGGCTTCGGCTTCGAACGTCGTGTGCGGCGTGATCGAACCCGGCTTGCAGAGAACCTGGCCGCGCTCGACGCCTTCACGGTCGACACCGCGAAGCAGCGCGCCGATATTGTCGCCGGCCTGGCCCTGGTCGAGCAGCTTGCGGAACATTTCAACACCGGTACAGGTCGTCTTGACGGTCGGACGGATGCCGACAATCTCGATTTCCTCGCCAACCTTGATGACGCCCTGCTCGACCCGGCCGGTCACAACCGTGCCGCGGCCCGAGATCGAGAACACGTCTTCGACCGGCATCAGGAACGGCTTGTCCAGCGGACGCTCAGGCGTCGGGATATAATCGTCCACCGCCTGCATCAGCTCGAGCACCTTGTCGCGGCCGATTTCAGGATTGCGGCCTTCGACAGCCGCCAGCGCCGAACCGGCGATGATCGGAATGTCGTCGCCCGGGAAGTCGTACGAGGAGAGAAGTTCGCGCACTTCCATCTCGACCAGTTCCAGCAGCTCGGCATCGTCGACCTGGTCGACCTTGTTCAGGAAGACAACCATGGCCGGCACGCCGACCTGCTTGGCCAGCAGGATGTGCTCGCGCGTCTGCGGCATCGGGCCGTCAGCCGCGTTCACAACCAGGATCGCGCCGTCCATCTGCGCCGCACCCGTGATCATGTTCTTCACATAGTCAGCGTGGCCGGGGCAATCGACGTGGGCATAGTGACGGTTGGCCGTCTCATACTCGACGTGCGCCGTGTTGATCGTGATGCCACGGGCCTTTTCTTCAGGTGCCGAGTCAATGTCGGCATACGATTTGGCTTCGCCGCCGGACGCTTCCGACAGGACCATCGAAATCGCCGCCGTCAGCGTCGTCTTGCCGTGGTCCACGTGTCCAATCGTGCCGATGTTCACGTGCGGCTTGTTGCGTTCAAACTTTGCCTTGCCCATCGGGCCTCTCCTTCATTCTAACTTCTAAAGACCGGATCGCCGGTCGGGATGGATCAGGAACCTGCGACTTCCTGGATGATTTTCTGCGCTTCAGCTTTCGGCACTTCGTCATAGTGATCGAAGATCATCGTGAACTGGGCGCGCCCTTGCGACATGCCGCGAAGGTTCGAAACGTAACCGAACATGTTGACCAGCGGAACGAAGGCATTGATCGCCACCGCGTTGCCGCGGGGTTCCGAACCCTGGATCTGGCCACGACGGGAGTTAAGGTCGCCGATCACGTCACCCATATAGTCTTCGGGTGTCACGACTTCCACTTTCATGATCGGCTCCATCAGGCGCGGATCGCCCTTGCCCTTGAGCTCGCGGAACGCGCCGCGTGCGGCGATTTCGAAAGCGAGAACCGAGGAGTCGACATCGTGGAAGGCACCGTCAACCAGGACGGCCTTGAAGTCCGTCACAGGATAGCCGGCCAGGAGGCCGTTTTCCTTGGCCATGTTCAGGCCCTTCTCGACACCGGGAATGTATTCCTTGGGAACCGCACCACCAACGACCGTATTCTCGAAGATGAAGCCGGAACCGGCTTCGAGCGGCTCGAACTGCAGCTTGATGCGCGCGAACTGGCCGGTACCACCGGACTGTTTCTTGTGCGTGAAGTCGATCTCGGCCGGGCGGCCAATCTTCTCGCGGTAGGCCACCATCGGCTGGCCGATATTGGCCTCGACCTTGAACTCGCGCTTCAGGCGGTCAATCAGGATGTCGAGGTGAAGCTCGCCCATGCCTTTCATGATCGTCTGGCCGGATTCGAAATCGGTCTCGACGCGGAAAGACGGGTCTTCCGCCGCAAGGCGCTGCAGGCCGACCGACATCTTTTCCTGGTCAGCCTTGGATTTCGGCTCGACGGCGATCTCGATCACGGGATCGGGGAAGGTCATCGTTTCCAGGACGACCGGCTTGTTCGGGTCACAGACCGTATCGCCGGTCGTGGTTTCCTTGAGGCCGGCGAGCGCAACGATGTCGCCTGCGAAGGCTTCGGTGATCTCGTCCTGCTTGTTGGAGTGCATCATGACCATCCGGCCGACGCGTTCGCGCTTGCCCTTGGTAGAGTTCATGAACGCATCGCCCTTCGACAGCGTACCGGAATAGATACGCGTGAAGGTCAGCGTGCCCATGTAAGGGTCGTTCATGATCTTGAATGCGAGGCCCGAGAACGGGTCGCTGTCATTGGCGCGACGCTCGACATTGCGAACTTCTTCTTCGTCGCCGGGCAGGAAGCCCATGTAAGGCGGCACGTCGAGCGGACCCGGAAGGTAGTCGATCACGGCGTTCAGCATCGGCTGGACACCCTTGTTCTTGAAGGCAGAGCCACACAGGACCGGCACGAAGGCCATGGACAGCGTGCCCTTGCGGATCAGCTTGCGCAGGGTCGGGATGTCGGGCTCATTGCCTTCCAGGAAGGCTTCCATGGCATCGTCGTCTTGCTCAACGGCAAGCTCAACCAGTTCGGCGCGCATCTTTTCAGCCTGGGCCTTGAGACTGTCGCGGACAGGCTTGAGCACCCAGGAGGCGCCGAGATCGTCGCCTTCCCAGACCCATTCCTGCATCGTGACAAGATCGACGTGGCCAGCCAGATCAACTTCCGAACCGATCGGAAACTGGATCGGCGCAGGAATCGCACCCGTACGATCCTTGATCATGTGAACGCAGTTGAAGAAGTCAGCACCGATCTTGTCCATCTTGTTGACGAACACGATCCGCGGGACCTTGTAGCGATCCGCCTGGCGCCAGACGGTTTCTGTCTGCGGCTCAACGCCGGCGTTCGCATCGAGAACGCAGACTGCGCCGTCGAGAACAGCCAATGAACGCTCGACTTCGATGGTGAAGTCGACGTGTCCGGGCGTATCAATGATGTTGAAACGGTATTTGTCGGAGAGCGGCGTCGAGCCGTCTTCCGTACGCTCCCAGAACGTGGTTGTCGCAGCGGACGTGATCGTGATGCCGCGTTCCTGCTCCTGCTCCATCCAGTCCATCGTGGCGGCGCCATCGTGCACTTCGCCAATCTTGTGCGACTTGCCGGTATAGTAGAGGATGCGCTCAGTCGTCGTGGTCTTGCCGGCATCAATGTGAGCCATGATGCCAAAGTTACGATAGCGATCCAGCGTGTATTCGCGGGCCATGTGGGTAAACCTTCGTGTCTGCTTTCCGGGAGGAAATTGTGGCAACTGACGGGCGCGTTACCCTCAGTTGCCAAATAATTCCAGTGCTGATTACCAGCGGTAGTGTGCGAACGCCTTGTTGGCGTCGGCCATGCGGTGCGTATCTTCACGTTTCTTGACGGCGTTACCGCGGCCCTGGCTCGCGTCCATCAGTTCACCTGCAAGACGCTCACGCATCGTGTTTTCGTTCCGGCCGGCAGCCGCAGCCGACAGCCAGCGGATTGCGAGGGCCTGGCGGCGCTCGGTCCGCACTTCAACCGGCACCTGGTAGGTTGCACCACCGACGCGGCGCGAACGCACTTCGACGGATGGCGCGACAGCCTCAAGCGCGGCGTGGAAAACTTCGACCGGGTTCTTCTTGGCGCGGCTTTCGACGAGGTCGAACGCACCATAGACGATGCGCTCGGCAACCGACTTTTTACCATCGCGCATGATCTGGTTCATGAACTTGGTGACGATGATGTCTTTGAATTTCGGATCCGCGAGGACCTGACGCTTCTCTGCACTGTGACGACGAGACATGTAGCGGCCCTCTTATTTCGGTTTCTTCGCGCCGTAATGCGAACGGCGTTGCTTACGGTTCTTGACGGGCTGGGTGTCCAGCGCGCCGCGGATGATGTGGTAACGCACACCGGGAAGGTCTTTCACGCGGCCCCCGCGGATCAGCACAACCGAGTGCTCCTGCAGGTTGTGGCCTTCGCCCGGAATGTAGCACAGCGACTCGAACCCGGAGGTGAGGCGCACTTTTGCCACTTTACGAAGCGCCGAGTTCGGCTTCTTTGGTGTGGTCGTATAGACGCGGGTACACACGCCACGGCGCTGCGGACAGGCCTTCAGGGCGGGGGTCTTGGTACGCGATGGCTTCGGCGTACGCGGGTTACGAATTAGCTGTTGGATTGTGGGCATTCGGGCCTTCTGTCTCTTCTGAACTCATGGCCCGATGGGCCGATAACGAAATGATGTCCCGAAGGCTGGAAACAGCTTCCGGGACGGCTTAAAACTTGGGGGCCAGATTGGCCGGGTCGTTCCTGAGCCGGTGCGGTGAACGGGCCTGGACCCGTACGCCTCTCTGACGAATTGTGGCGTGTAAGCCTCTCGGGCGCTGGCGTCAAGGGTCGCATGCCGCTCAGTCGCAGCAATCTTTGGCGATCTGGCGCCCGTCTAGAACGGCAGGCCGACCCTTGCGATGCAGGCGTCGGCTTCGGGTCCGGCGCTGCCTGTCTCCAGCTGCGACCGGAAGGCGGAAAGCTCATCCGCCATGGCCGGTTCCAGGGGCCCCGCCCGCTGGAAATCGGCCGTGCGCAGGATATCCCGGCATTCGGCATTCCCCCAGCTTTCGAGGGAAAGCCCGGCCACCAGGCCAATCGCGACAATGGCGCAGGCCGCCCCGATCATGTCGTTCCGTTGCATTGCCGGTCCATCCCCGAAAACAAGAAAGCCTGCCAAGGCTGGCAGGCTTTCTGTTCTGTTTCAAGTCGTGCCGGAACCCGACTATTCGTCCGAGGGCTCGGCGGCCGGCGCAGGCAGCGCCGCCATGGCGAGATTCGCTGCCTCTTCCTGGGCCTTGGCCATTGCGGCTGCCCGCTTGGCCTTGAGCTTGGTGTCGCGGTCCGCAGCAACGCGGCGGAACTGACGAATACCGCCGCCCGTACCGGCCGGGATCAGGCGTCCGACGATGACGTTCTCCTTGAGGCCGTCCAGCGTATCGATCTTGCCCTGGATGGCAGCTTCGGTGAGCACGCGGGTCGTTTCCTGGAACGACGCAGCCGAGATGAAGCTGCGGGTCTGGAGCGACGCCTTGGTGATGCCGAGCAGGAGCGGCGTGGCCGTCGCTTCGCGCTGGTCCTTCTTGCGGGACTTGCGGACGACTTCATTGGCATCATCGAAGTCGATGACGTCGATATGCTCGCCCACGATGAACGGCGTGTCGCCGCCATCAACGATCTCGACCTTCTGCAGCATCTGCCGGACAATCACTTCGATATGCTTGTCATTGATCGGCACGCCTTGCAGGCGATAGACCTTCTGGACTTCCTCGATGAGATAGTTGGCAAGCGCCTCAACGCCCAGTGTCGACAGGATATCCTGCGGCGCCGGGTTACCGTCCATGAGGTATTCACCACGCTTGATGAAGTCCCCGTCCTGGACGGCAAGGTGCTTGCCCTTCGGCACGAGATAATCGATCTGGTCGCGGCCTTCCTCGATCGGGACAATCGAGACGCGGCGCTTGTTCTTGTAGTCACGGCCGTAAAGCACCTTGCCATCGACTTCTGCGATGATGGCGTGGTCCTTTGGACGACGGGCTTCGAACAGTTCGGCCACGCGTGGCAGACCACCGGTAATGTCCCGGGTCTTGGCGCCACCTGTCGTGACACGTGCGAGCGTATCACCGGCTTCGATCTTGTCGCCATCAGAGACCGACAGGATGGCACCGACCGACAGGAGGTAAACGGCATCGGAGCCGTTCGGCAGTTTCACAGGCTTGCCGTCCTTGTCGACGACCTGGATCGACGGCTTGATGTCAGCCGCTTTCGAGGCCGAACGCCAGTCAATCACAACGCGGGACGAGATACCCGTCGCCTCATCGGTTTCCTCACGCACGGACACGCCGTCGACCACGTCGATCAGTTTCGCTTCACCGGAAACTTCCGAAACAATCGGCTGGGCGAACGGATCCCAGTCTGCCAGCAGGATGCCGGGTGTGACCTTTGCCTTGTCCTTGACCATCAGGCGTGTGCCATAGGCCGGGCGGAAGGATTGACGGGTGCGACCGTCGGCATCGACGATCTCGACCTGCATGCGCCGGCCGACAACCACGATGCTCTTGTCCTTGCGGGTAACGAATTCGGCATCCGTGAACCGGACCGTACCCTCGAAGCTGGCCTCGATGGACGACTGGTCTGCCACCTGCGCCGCACCACCGATGTGGAACGTACGCATGGTCAGCTGGGTGCCGGGTTCACCGATCGACTGGGCCGCGATGACACCGACCGCTTCGCCGCGGTTGACCACGGTGCCGCGGGCAAGGTCACGCCCGTAACACTGGACGCAGATGCCGTTGCGGGCTTCACATGTCAGGGCCGAACGCGCTTTCACGACATCGACACCGCACTTCTCGATCACGTCCGCAAGGTCTTCGTCGATATAGGTATTGGCCGGGACAGCCAGTGCGCCATCGGCGCCCTTGATGTCTTCCGCCGTGACGCGGCCGAGCAGGCGCTCGCCGAGCGAAACAGTCACATCGGCCCCCTCCATGACGGCCGAGATGTCGATACCCTTTTCGGTACCGCAATCCTCTTCGTTGATGATGCAGTCTTGCGCAACATCGACGAGGCGGCGTGTCAGGTAGCCTGAGTTGGCCGTCTTGAGAGCCGTATCGGCAAGCCCCTTGCGGGCACCGTGGGTAGAGTTGAAGTACTCCAGAACGGTGAGGCCTTCCTTGAAGTTCGAGATGATCGGCGTTTCGATGATCTCGCCCGACGGCTTGGCCATGAGGCCACGCATACCGGCCAGCTGCTTCATCTGGTTCTTCGAACCACGTGCACCGGAATCGGCCATCATGTAGATCGAGTTGACCTGGGCCTTCCGGTCGCCCTTGGCGACCTGGGCTTCGGCAGCCGAATCCATCATGGCGTCAGCAACCTTGTCCGTACAGGTCGACCAGGCATCGACGACCTTGTTGTATTTCTCACCCCGCGTGATGAGACCATCTGCGTACTGGCGTTCGTATTCGGACACGAGTTCCTTGGTCGCCTCGACCAGGCGTTTCTTCGCCTGCGGAATGACCATGTCATCCTTGCCGAACGAGATACCGGCCTTGCAGGCTTCCTTGAAGCCGAGTTCCATCATCTTGTCACAGAAGATGACCGTCGCCTTCTGGCCGCACAGGCGGTAGACTTCGTCGATGATCTTGCCGATCGCCTTCTTGGTCAGCGTCGTGTTGACCATGTCAGGCTGGATGCCTTTCATCCGTGGCAGGATGTTCGCAACCATGTAGCGGCCGGGCGTCGTTTCGATCACGCGGCGCCAGGGATTGCCTTCATCATCAACGCCTTCATACATCGCCTTCACTTTCGAGTGCAGCGAGACAAAGCCGTTGTCGAGTGCCTGTTCGATCTCGGCGAGATCGCTGAACAGCATGCCGTTGCCGATCTCTTCGTCCCGGTCGAGCGACAGGTAGTAGAGACCGAGGATAATATCCTGCGACGGAACAATGATCGGCTTGCCGTTTGCGGGCGACAGGATGTTGTTGGTCGACATCATCAGAACGCGGCATTCCAGCTGGGCCTCAAGGCTCAGCGGAACGTGAACAGCCATCTGGTCACCGTCGAAGTCAGCGTTGAACGCAGCGCAGACCAGCGGGTGTAGCTGGATAGCCTTGCCCTCGATCAGCTTCGGCTCAAACGCCTGGATGCCGAGACGGTGCAGCGTCGGCGCACGGTTCAGCATGATCGGGTGCTCGCGGATGACCTCATCGAGGATATCCCACACTTCCGGCTTTTCTTTCTCGACCAGTTTCTTGGCGGCCTTCACCGTGCCGGCGAGGCCTTTCGCGTCGAGACGCGCATAGATGAACGGCTTGAACAGTTCGAGCGCCATCTTCTTGGGAAGGCCGCACTCGTGCAGTTTCAGGTTCGGGCCAACCACGATGACCGAACGGCCGGAATAGTCGACGCGCTTGCCGAGAAGGTTTTGGCGGAAGCGGCCCTGCTTGCCCTTCAGCATGTCGGAGATCGACTTCAGCGGACGCTTGTTGGTGCCGGTGATCGTCCGTCCGCGACGGCCATTGTCGAACAGGGCATCGACCGATTCCTGCAGCATGCGCTTTTCATTGCGGATGATGATGTCCGGCGCACGCAGCTCCATCAGGCGCTTCAGGCGGTTGTTCCGGTTGATCACGCGGCGATAGAGGTCATTGAGGTCGGACGTCGCGAAACGGCCGCCATCAAGCGGAACCAGCGGACGCAGGTCTGGCGGAATGACCGGCACGACCGTCAGGATCATCCATTCGGGCTTGGCGCGCGACTGGAGGAAGGATTCAACAACCTTGAGGCGCTTGGACGCCTTCTTGGTTTTCAGTTCCGACGTCGAATCGCGCAGGTCGTCGCGCAGCGTATCGGCGAGGGCCGGAAGATCCAGGTTGCGCAGGATCTCACGGATGGCCTCGGCGCCGATCATCGCCGTGAACGCGTCTTCACCCAGGTTGTCCTGGGCATCCATGTACTCTTCTTCCGTCAGGAGCTGCTTGGGCTCCAGTTCGGTGAGACCGGGTTCGATGACGACATAGCTTTCGAAATAGAGCACGCGCTCCACGTCTTTCAGCGCCATGTCGACCAGGGTCGCGATCCGGGACGGCAACGACTTCAGGAACCAGATGTGCGCAACCGGCGCGGCAAGGTCGATATGGCCCATGCGCTCGCGCCGGACGCGCGCCAGCGTGACTTCAACGCCGCACTTCTCGCAAACGATGCCGCGATACTTGATGCGCTTGTACTTGCCGCAAAGGCACTCATAGTCTTTCACGGGACCGAAGATGCGCGCGCAGAACAGGCCGTCGCGCTCAGGCTTGAATGTCCGGTAGTTGATGGTCTCGGGCTTCTTGATCTCGCCAGACGACCACGAGCGGATCTTTTCCGGGCTCGCAATCGAAATGCGGATCGCCTCGAAAGTCGGGGCGGGCGTATTCGGGTTGAAAATGCTGGCGACGTCCTGGCGCATGGGTGTCTGCTCCTTGGGTGGGCGGTGTTGTCGGGGCCATGGGCCCCTGCCCTCATGAAATTTTGTATCGACCGTGACGCCCCGCAAAAACGATTCTCGTCTCGCGGGGCGCCCCGTATTTCGCGTATTGTCTACTCGGCAGCCACCGTGGACTCTTCGTCCTCGATTTGGCCGTTGTCTTCCTCGATCAGCTCCACATTGAGACCGAGCGAGCGCATTTCCTTGATCAGGACATTGAAGCTTTCCGGGATGCCGGCTTCGAAGGAATCATCGCCACGGACGATCGACTCGTAAATCTTCGCACGGCCCGCCGTGTCATCCGACTTGACGGTCAGCATTTCCTGCAGCGTGTACGCAGCGCCGTAAGCTTCGAGCGCCCAGACTTCCATTTCACCGAAGCGCTGGCCGCCGAACTGTGCCTTGCCGCCCAGCGGCTGCTGGGTAACGAGCGAGTAGGGTCCGGTTGAACGCGCGTGGATTTTCTCGTCCACGAGGTGGTGAAGCTTGAGCAGGTACTTGTAGCCGACCGTAACCGGCCGGGCGAACTGGGTGCCCGTCCGTCCGTCGAACATCTTCACCTGACCCGACGTATCGAGACCGGCCCGTTCGAGCAGGTCGTTGATGTCACCCTCACGGGCACCGTCGAAGACCGGCGTGGCAATCGGCACACCGTTACGCAGGTTGCCGGCAAGCTCGACGATTTCATCGTCGGTTTCCGGCATTTCCTGTTCCTTGCCATAGGCCGTGATCAGGGCTTTGCGCAGGGCGTTCACGTCATGCTTCTGATGGAATTCCTCGAGCGACTGATCGATGATGCGGCCAAGGCCGCGGCATGCCCAACCCGTATGGGTCTCGAGAATCTGACCGACGTTCATGCGCGAAGGCACGCCCAGCGGGTTCAGCACGATATCGACGGGTGTACCGTCCTCGAGGAATGGCATGTCTTCGCTCGGGTTGATCTTGGAGATCACACCCTTGTTGCCGTGACGGCCAGCCATCTTGTCACCCGGCTGAAGCTTGCGCTTCACGGCCAGGAAGACCTTGACGACTTTCATCACGCCCGGAGGCAGGTCATCGCCGCGCTGGACCTTGTCGACCTTGTCGTTGAAGCGGGCTTCAAGCTCCTGGATCGAGCCGTCGAACTGGGCGCGAAGGGCATCAAGCTCGGCTTGGGCCTTCTCGGATTTCAGCGCAATGTCCCACCACTGGCTTTCGCTCAGCTCTTCAAGCGCCGCAGCCGCAATCCGGCCCGGCTTGAAGTTTTTCGGGCCTGCAACGGCTTCCTTGCCGGTCAGCAGGTCGGCCAGGCGCGCATAGGTGTTGCGCTCGAGGATGGACTGTTCGTCTTCCTTGTCTTCCTGCAGCTGCTCGATCTGCTCGCGTTCGATCTGGAGCGCACGCTGGTCCTTGTCGATGCCGTGGCGATTGAAGATGCGGACATCGACAACCGTACCGGCGTCGCCCGGAGGCACGCGCAGCGACGTATCGCGAACATCGGACGCCTTCTCACCGAAAATGGCGCGGAGGAGTTTTTCTTCCGGCGTCATCGGGCTTTCGCCCTTCGGCGTGACCTTGCCGACGAGAATGTCGCCGGCTTTCACTTCGGCGCCCACAGCCACGATACCGGCTTCGTCGAGGTTGCGCAGGGCTTCCTCGCCGACATTCGGAATGTCGCGCGTGATTTCTTCCGGTCCGAGCTTCGTGTCACGGGCCGCGATTTCGAACTCTTCGATGTGGATCGACGTGAACACGTCATCCTTCACGATGCGCTCGGAGATCAGGATCGAGTCTTCGAAGTTGTAGCCGTTCCACGGCATGAACGCGACGAGCACGTTCCGGCCAAGAGCCAGTTCGCCGAGATCGGTCGATGGACCGTCCGCGATGATGTCGCTCTTCGTCACCACGTCGCCCACTCTGACGATCGGGCGCTGGTTGATGCAGCTGTTCTGGTTCGACCGGCGGAACTTGGCCAGGCGATAGATGTCGACGCCCGATTTCGAGCCTTCGAGGTCTTCGGTGGCCCGGATCACGATGCGCAATGCGTCAACCTGCTCAACCACCCCGGCCCGGCGGGCAATGATCGCCGCGCGGCTGTCGCGGGCCACGATGGATTCCATGCCCGTGCCGACGAACGGCGCTTCGGACTGGACCAGCGGAACCGCTTGGCGTTGCATGTTCGATCCCATGAGGGCGCGGTTGGCGTCGTCGTTTTCAAGGTAAGGGATGAGCGAGGCAGCAACCGACACAACCTGTTTGGGCGAAACGTCCATGAACTGGATGTCGTCTTTCGACACCATGGTGGCTTCGCCGGCGACACGAGCGTTGACGAACTCGTTCTGGAGTTCGCCCTTGCCGTTGACCGAGGCATTGGCCTGGGCGATCGAATAGATCGATTCTTCCATGGCCGAGAGGTAGACGACCTCGTCGGTCTGCTTGCCGTTCACAACCTTGCGGTACGGGCTTTCGATGAAGCCGTACTTGTTGATCCGCGCATGCGTGGCCAGTGAGTTGATCAGGCCGATGTTCGGGCCTTCCGGCGTCTCGATCGGGCAGATACGGCCATAGTGGGTCGGGTGGACGTCGCGCACTTCAAAGCCGGCGCGCTCACGGGTGAGGCCACCCGGGCCAAGCGCCGAAAGGCGACGCTTGTGCGTGATTTCCGACAGCGGGTTCGTCTGGTCCATGAACTGCGACAGCTGGGACGAGCCGAAGAATTCACGCACCGAGGCGACAACGGGTTTCGCGTTGATCAGGTCGTGCGGCATGACCGTGTCGATATCGACCGAGCCCATCCGTTCCTTGATCGCGCGCTCCATGCGCACGAGACCAATACGGTAATTGTTTTCCATCAGTTCGCCGACCGAACGCACCCGGCGGTTGCCGAGATTGTCGATATCGTCGATTTCGCCCTTGCCGTCCTTCAGGTCGAGAATGACCTTCATGACGCCGAGAATGTCATCATTGCGCAGGACGCGCATGGTGTCTTCGGCCGCTTCGTAGCCTTTGACGGCGACGCTGAGGCGCATGTTCATCTTGACCCGGCCAACAGCCGAAAGATCATAGCGCTCCGGATCGAAGAACAGCTGGCCGAACAGCGCATCGGCGGCTTCCTGCGTCGGCGGCTCGCCGGGACGCATCACGCGGTAGATGTCGGACAGCGCTTCGAAACGCGTCTCGTTCTTGTCGGCCTTCAGCGTGTTGCGCAGCCATGGGCCACGGCCGGACGCGTCGATGTCGAGGACTTCGATCGTCTTGATGCCGTATTCGCGCATCTCGGCGATGACTTCCTCTTCGAGCATGTCGCCCGCTTCACCGAAGATTTCGCCGGTTTCCATGTTGACGACGTCACGCGCCAGGAATTTGCCGATCAGGGCCTCGGACGGGACAAGGATCTCGTCCGTACCGGCTTCGGCAATACGCTTGGCTTTCAGCGCTGTGATCTTCTTGCCGGCTTCGGCGATTGATTTTTTCGACTTGGCATCGATCAGGTCGAATTCGGGCTTCAGGCCCTTCCAGGCTTCCGAACGGAAACCCGTGACCCAGCCCTTCTTGTCCATGCGATAGATGGAGTGCGTATAGAACAGGTCGAGGATCTGCTCGGTGTCATAGCCGAGGGCATACAGCATCGTTGTCGCCGGCAGCTTGCGCTTGCGGTCGATACGGATGTTCAGGACGTCTTTCGCGTCGAACTCGAAATCGAGCCACGAGCCGCGATAGGGAATGATACGGGCGGAGAACAGCAGCTTGCCGGACGTGTGGGTCTTGCCCTTGTCATGGTCGAAGAACACGCCGGGCGAACGGTGCATCTGCGAAACGATCACGCGCTCCGTGCCGTTGACGACGAACGTACCCTTGTCGGTCATCAGCGGGATGTCGCCGAGATAGCATTCCTGCTCTTTGACTTCCTTGACCGAGCGGGCGCCCGTGTCTTCATCAATGTCGAAAACGACCAGCTGGAGACGGACCTTGAGCGGCGCCTGATAGGTCAGGTCGCGCTGCATGCATTCTTCAACGTCGAACTTGGGCGTTTCGAACTCGTAATTGACATATTCGAGCGTCGCGCGCTCGGAAAAATCTGAAATCGGGAACACCGATTTGAAAACACCCCCGAGCCCATCGTCCGTACGCTCTTCGCGCGGCGTGTGCATCTGGAGGAAGCTCTCGTAAGAATCGCGCTGAACCTCGATCAGGTTCGGCATTTCAATGGCTTCGGGAATGCGCCCGAAGGACTTGCGGATACGTTTCTTTTCCGTGAAGGAGAGTGCCATCCCAGGATCCCAATTTTGTCCGTCCGGGCCACATGGCCACAGACCTTATCACCAGAACGCGAGTTCGCGGCGGCCTCAAATGAGACCGCCGCGCATTTCTTAGATAGGACAGCGCCTCGCGCGAACACTGTCCGAATTTGAAGAAGCAGGTGCTTACTTGAGCTCGACGGTTGCGCCGGCTTCTTCGAATTTCTTTTTGATCTCTTCGGCTTCTGCCTTGGAGACGCCTTCTTTGACCGCCTTGGGAGCAGCTTCGACCAGGTCTTTCGCTTCTTTCAGGCCGAGCGCCGGAACGACATCGCGAACCGCCTTGATGACGTTGATTTTCTTGTCACCAGGCGACGTGAGGATGACGTCGAATTCGGTCTGCTCTTCAGACGCAGCAGCCGGAGCTGCACCACCGGCAGCCGCGGCGACAGCCACGGGCGCAGCGGCGGAAACGCCCCACTTTTCTTCGAGCATCTTAGCAAGCTCTGCAGCCTCAAGAACGGTAAGGGCCGAGAGGTCTTCGACAATCTTTTCGAGATTTGCCATTGTTTGATATCCTGTTTGGTTCGGTTGTTAGTATAAATAGGTCGCGAAAACGAGTGCCTTAGGCGGCGTCTTTCGACGCATAAGCCGACACCACACGGGCAAGCTGGCTGGCTGGGGCCTGAACAACGCCAGCGATTTTCGTCGCCGGTGCCTGCAGGAGGCCAACAAGTTTGCCACGGAGCTGATCGAGAGAAGGAAGTTTCGCGAGAGCCTGAACGCCATCGGCATCCAGGACCACGTCACCCATCACGCCACCGATGATGATGAATTTCGCATTGTCTTTCGCGAATTCATCCGCTGCTTTCGCAGCCGACACCGGATCAGGTGAGTAGGCAATTGCCACAGGGCCCTGGAACAGGGCCTGGGCATCGTCGCCACCTTTTCCGTCGAGCGCAATTTTCGCCAGACGGTTCTTGATCACCTTAAGCTGACCGCCGTCCTTACGAAGGGCGCCGCGCAGCTTTGTCATTTCCGCAACGGTCATTCCGGAATAGTGCGTCACGATGACAGCACCGGACTCTGCAAAAACCCCTTTCAGGGCCTCGAGAGCCTCAGATTTTCCAGCTTTATCCATAGCGGGTCTCCAGTAGAGGCGCCCGGACCATCCGGCCGCCCTGGTAATCGCCTTCCGCCCGAAAAAGAGCTTCCAGCGCCTGCCCAGGGATTGGCCTGCCCGGAATAGCTGCCCGAGGAAAACACCCCAGACACCCGAACCGTTTCAACGCCTCACCCCGTCTGCATAGGTGGCCAAAATGCCTTTATCTCGCCCGAAGGTTTGACCTATGGTCTAGGACAGGAAAACGGGAGGCCGCCGATACACATCGGTGATCTCCCGTCAAGAGAGGTCTGTTAACGCTTTATCCAAAGGCCTGCAACCCCTCTGGGTGAGAAAATGTGCACCTGCAAGAAAAAGCCCGACCCCCATGAAAGGGCCGGGCTTTTCTATTCCTGGGATGATCCGCCGGGGATCAGGCCGATTTGGCCTCGGACGCATCGATCATCACACCAGCGCCCATCGTGGACGACAGGGAGATCTTGCGAACGAAAGTGCCTTTTGCACCGGTCGGGCGGGCCTTGACGAGCGCACCGAGGAACGCGTTCACGTTCTTCTCGATATCGTCCTGGCTGAAGCTCGCCTTGCCGATACCGGCGTGGACGATACCGGCCTTTTCGACACGGAACTCGACCGAACCGCTTTTGGCGTCCTTGACGGCCTGCGCGACGTTCGGCGTCACGGTGCCGACTTTCGGGTTTGGCATCAGGCCGCGGGGGCCGAGGACCTTACCGAGACGACCGACGACGGCCATCATGTCCGGCGACGCGATCACGCGGTCGAAGTCCATGAAGCCACCCTGGATTTTCTCCATCAGGTCTTCTGCGCCAACAAAGTCAGCGCCGGCAGCCTTGGCCTCGTCGGCCTTGGCATCCTTGGCGAACACGGCGACGCGAACGTCCTTGCCTGTGCCCGACGGCAGGTTGACCACGCCGCGGACCATCTGGTCGGCATATTTCGGGTCAACGCCGAGATTGACGGCAATGTCGATGGTTTCGTCGAACTTCGTCTTGGCGTTGGCCTTCACGAGCGAGACAGCCTCGCTGACGGTGTAGGCCTTGTCGCGGTCAACCGATTCAGCGATTGCGCGAGCGCGTTTTCCTGGTTTCGTCATTGTTCTTACTCCACCACTGTCAGGCCCATTGCGCGGGCAGACCCGGCAATGATCTTGGACGCTGCGTCGAGGTCGTTCGCGTTGAGGTCTTCCATCTTGATTTCCGCGATTTCGCGAACCTGTTTCATGGAGACCGAGCCGACCGTGTCATAGCCGGGCTTCTTCGAGCCGGAGGCAGGCTTCTTGCCGAGCTTCAGGCCGGCAGCCTTCTTCAGAAGCACCGAGGCGGGCGGCGTCTTCGTGACGAAGGTGAATGATTTGTCCTGGTAATACTGGATCACGACAGGAATCGGCAGGCCTTCTTCCATGCCCTGCGTCTTGGCGTTGAACGCCTTGCAGAATTCCATGATGTTGATGCCGCGCTGACCGAGCGCCGGGCCGACGGGCGGGGAAGGGTTTGCCTTGCCTGCGGGAATCTGGAGCTTGATCTGCCCCAGCAGTTTCTTAGCCATTGTGTCCTCACAATTGTTACGAGGGGACGGTGGTCTTTCGATCCGTCCCGATTGGGTATCGAGGGTCCGCGGTCCGGCTGGCTGGCCTGCCGCAGAAGCGCGCGTATGGCCCAATCACCCCCGCCGGTCAAGCGGCCCGGATGCAAAAGCCCGGACGGCGCGGGCCATCCGGGCTGTTTGGATCGGCCATCAACCAGACGGCTACATCAGCGCATAACCACGCGCGTTGATATATTGGCGCAAAGCGGTGGCCCGGTTGGCCGGGTCCGGGTGGGTCGACATGAATTCAGGCGGGCGCGAACCGGTCGAGTTCGAATCCATCAATTCCCACAGGCGCACCGACTGGGTCACGTCATAGCCGGCATTGTGCATGTAATCGACGCCCAGCTTGTCGGCTTCCAGCTCATTGGAGCGGCTATAGGGCAGGATCACGCCATACTGGACCGCTGCGCCGCCGAGGGCGCCGATCGCGGCGCCATACTTGCTGAGGGTCTCGGACTGGCCAACGGCAATCTGGCTGGCCATCAATCCAACCTGCGCAGCGGTCTGGATCGAGTAACGCTCAGCGGCGTGGCGCGCGACGACATGGCCGGTCTCATGGCCCAGCACCGAGGACAGCTGGTCGTCATTCTCTGTCAGTTCCGTGATGCCCCTGTAAACGCCGACACGGTTGCCGGGCATCACGAAGGCGTTGACGTCGTCGGTATCGAAGACGGCCACATCCCATTGTTCATTCTGCTTGCCGGCACCGGCCGCCGTCCGGTTCCAGACATTCAGAACGCGGTTCTTGAGCGCCGAATTGGATGTTTGCGGTGTCTCGGCCTTCATGTCGGTCCATGCGGCCGCCGCCATCGTCGCAATCGCGTCGTCTCCGACCAGCAGGAACTGGCTGCGTCCGGTGGCAGGATTGGTCGTGCAGCTCGAAATGAGCGGAAACACCGTCCCCGCCGCCAGACCGCTGATAATGCCGCGCCGGGACAGGTTTATCCGCGGGGCATTTTCGAGAATCTTGCTGTCAAATTCGATCCGTTCAGTCATCTCAATCTCCGTTGCGGTGTGGCGCAGAGGGTAACCATCAGCCGCCAAATTGCAATCTGGAAGGCCCCCTTACTGCGCCCAATCTGGGCGATGAAGACTGAACCTGTAATGAATGAAGGCCCGGCCCCTATTCGTCTGCGACGTCACCGGACAGGATTGCCGCCTGCTCAACCCAGCCTTCGCGGGAAATCCGCCCCGAGAAATTCAGGCGGTGATCGACCCAGGCGATATTTTCCGGGCTCCATGCCGCGATCTGGTCATAGTGGAAGATGCCCAGCTCGTTCAGCACTTCCTGGATCTTGGGACCGATACCGCCAATGATGGTCAGGTCGTCAGGCGCGTCGGCCACCGGCTTTTCAAGCGCGATGGGACGCTCGGCTTCGATCTCGTCCTCGGCTTCGTCCGGCTCCCCGGCATCATCATCGTCCGATTCCACGTCGTCCTCGTCGACCTCGTCCTCGTCGATGTCACCGTCTTCGGAATCGTCATCTTCCTCAGAATCATCTTCGTCATCGCCGTCATCGTCATCGTCCGAATCTTCATCATCGTCGGACTCGTCGTCATCTGAATCGTCATCATCATCCGACTCGTCGTCTTCGGACTCGTCGTCCGAAAATGCATCATCGTCGTCGACATCCGCCGCCGCGTCGTCATATGCGTCGCCTTCACCCTCGTCGTCCGCCTCGGGTTCATCTGCCTCATCCGCTTCAGCCGCGTATGCGACATCGTCATCCCCGGAGAGGTCGGACTCGGCATCATCCGCTTCAGCCTCATCTTCGTACTCAGCGGCGTCTTCGTGCGCGTCTGCCAGGTCGGACTCGTCGGCGTCCGCTGCGGCATCAGCCTGTTCCAGTTCGGTCAGGATGGCATCGGTGGCCGAGACCAGTTCGGCGCCATCATCCGGCTGAGACTCGTCCGGAGCGTCGTCCGGCGCTGACGCCGAATCCCCTTCGAAATACGCGATCCGGCCTTCGAGAAAGCGATTGCGCCAGCGCAGCCGCGCGAGTTCCTCATTCGCATCCGCTCCGGCAACAGGTTGAGCCGGGCTGGCCTCCGCGGCGGGCTGGGCGGCCAGTTCGGCCTCGAGCGCCTCGACGCGCTGCTTCAGGACATCGGCCTGCCATTTCAGCTTGTCGGTCTCTGCGGCATCCGCTTCGGGCGCCGAACCGGCGACCACTGCCGCGCTTGCGGCTGTCGCTGCCGCCGCACCGGCGGACTCGTGGAGTGCCGACTCAAGATGCCGCACGCGGCTTTCGAGATGGCGGTTGCGCCAAACCAGGCTTGGCTCTTCGTCTGCCGCAATCGCGACAGGCTTGGCCGACGCTACCGCCGATGCGGCAGCCGTTCCGCGTCCGGCGCCGGTTTTCAGCGATTCCAGTTCGGCTTTCGACCGCGACAGTTCAGACGAGAGCTCTGCCAGTCGCTTTTCACGCACATTGAGTTCGGCCTTCAGCGCCGGGTCGCTTGCACCGGGGGCCGTGTTGCGCTGCGCAGCGTACAGGCCCTCGATTTCGGCCCGGGCCTGTTCCAGTTCCGTCCGCGCAACATCGCGGTCGACGCGCGCCGTGCGCAGCTTGCCCACCAGAAGGATGCCGCGAACGGACCATCCCAGAAGTAGGCCGAACAGCCCGACAGCGGCAAGCGCCATCCACATGTGCGTGAGTAGCCAGGACATTATTAGCTCCGTTCTAGAACAGTGATTTCAATCTGCCGAGTGTCTGACCCTGCGTCAGGCGAATCAATAGCCTGCTCCGCAATGTCCGGGCCATAGCCAATCGCAGACAATCGGCCGGCATCGATGCCGGCGGAGTTCAGGAAATCGGAAATGAAGGCCGCGCGGGCCCTGCCCAGTTCCATATCGGCCCGTGAAGCGTTCATGGCATCGCCGTTGCCGACAAGGGTGAAATCCAGCGACGGCGCGCAGGCATGGACGCCGGCAGCCAGCCCGTCGAGGGCATCGCCACTGTCACGCCCGGGCGTTGTCGCACCGGCAGCGAAAGTGATCGGGCCGGCATCCAGCAGGCTGGACACAAGGCCCTGGCAGGCATCGCGCGCGAGTGGCGCAGGTCCGGCGTCAGCCGGGGCGGGCAAGTAGGTATCGACGGCCAGGATTGCCGCATAGGCGCTCGAGAGGCCCGCCAGGTCTTCGCGCAGGTATGATAGCGCGCTCGGCCCGGCCTCACCCATGATATAGAACCCTGCCCCGTCCGGGTCGAAATCCATCTCGCCATCCCGGAACCTGACAAATTGGGGCAGCCCGCGCCGCACTCCGTCCATCCATCCGGGATAGGCTTGGTCGGCGATTACCATCTCGTCGGTGATGTCGCCTTTGAAATGCTTGCGTGCGAGCGTCAGGATTTCGCGGCGCTCGGATTCGCTCGACACATTGCCCTTCAGCACGAGGCCTGCTTCCGACACGCGCGCCAGCCAGAGCGACGCGCCGCGGATCATCGGCTCGCCCTTGAACGGGGCTGCCACATTGCTGATCTCGGCCTGCACCTTGGCGCGCACGTCCGGATCAACGGACACGCCATTCACGCGCAGGCGCCTGTCATAAAGGCTGATGTCACCTGAGGTGAGCCGGTCCAGTTGCTGGAGGCCGAGACGCGCCATGCCCTGCCAGTTGCCAGCGGGGGCGCCGGACGCCAGCTGCATCCGGTCTTCGACTTTGGCACCGTCAGAAAGCAAAGCCGCCTCAGCCTGCAATGCCTTGTGAATGGCCTTGGACGGCACGTGGCCGGAGAGGACGAAGGCGCCTTCCGGGGTCTTTTCCGCGCGCCAGACATAGGGCGACACGGGCGGCGCACTGTCAGCGGCATTCTCCACCTGGGTCACGCCGCCGAAGATCAGGCCGCCGGGACCGTCGGCGCCGAGAACGATCAGGGCGGCGTCGCGAACGGCATCGGGCGACGGGGCTTTTCCGGAGAGCACGGCGTGCTGGCCGTCCATCTCGACGACGGCCCAGTCCATGCCTGCAGCCTTGAGCGCGGACGATGTTTCCTGCTGGAGACGGGACTGCAGGTTTGCAGCATTCTGCGGCGACTGATAAACGCCCCACCAACTCGTGGCGACGAGGCCCGCGAGTGCGACCAACGCGAACAGGTAATCGAGTAGCCTCATGGGGACCCCTCTTATTTTCCTGAAGACACTTCCCTGTGCTCAGGGATGCCCTATTCACCTCTTGTCCGCAAGACTTCTGCTGTAGGCCCCATCCTCCATGAATCACCCGATCAAGATCATCACCAGCCCATCGAATGCGCTCATTAAGTCCTTGAAAAGTCTTGAAAGGAAGAAGGGGCGCAGCGAAACGGGCCTTTTCCTCGCAGAGGGTGCAAGACTGGTCGAACAGGGCCTTGAACAGGGCTGGAAAGCCGAGACGCTGGTCATCGCCTCGACCATGGCGGACCGGCCCCACCTGGCCGCCCTCGCCCAGCGCGCCAGCGCGTCCGGCGCGCGCGTCGTGCAGGCGCCGGAGCGGCTGATGTCCAAGATTACGCACAAGGACAATGCCCAGAGCGTGATTGCCTCCTTCCACCAGGCGCACCGCCCGCTCGACGCCCTCGACTCCGACGGCGACGGCATCTGGGTCGCCCTCTATGAAGTGCGCGACCCCGGCAATCTCGGCACCATCCTGCGCACCGCCGACTGCGCTGGCACCCGGGGCGTCATCCTGCTCGAGACCTGCTGCGATCCCTACAGTTTCGAGACGGTAAGGGCATCCATGGGGTCGATCTTCGACATGCCGTTCGCGAACACCACCTTCGAGCAGTTCAACGCCTGGCGACAGGCTGGCCGGATGAGCCTGACCGCTGCCTCGGTGAACGGCACGGTGCGACATGACCAGGCACCTTACGGGCCGCGCGCCGTGATCATCATGGGCAATGAACAGGCCGGCCTGCCGGAGCCTATCGAGGCCCAGTGCGATACGCTGGCGCTGATCCCGATGCGCGGCGGCGCCGACAGCCTGAACCTTGCACAGGCCACGGCCATCATGACATACGAAGCCTGGCGGCAGAGAAACTTCCAATGATTACAGAAACAAAGCTATTGATCGCCGACGACTGGGACGATTACGCCCTGCTCGATAGCGGGCACCTGATGAAGCTGGAACGCTTTGGCAGCCAGACCGTCATCCGGCCTGACCCACAGGCCTTCTGGGAACCGGCCCGGCCGCTGGACAGCTGGAAGGCCGATGCCATTTTCGCCAGCAAGACCGGCGACGAAGACGCCGGCGGCCAGTGGGAAATCCGCTCGCCCCGCGCCGCCGAGGAATGGCCGATGCGCTGGAACGACCTGACCTTCACGGCGCGGCGCACGGCCTTCCGCCATATGGGCGTATTCCAGGAACATTCGGTCCATTGGCGCTTTGCCCAGGACCAGATCCGCGCCGCCAAAAGACCGATCAAGGTGTTGAATTTGTTCGGTTATACCGGAATGATGTCGCTCGCCTGCGCCGCCGCCGGCGCCGAGGTGACGCATCTCGATGCCAGCCCGAAATCGAACGGTTTCGGCAAGGATAACCAGGCCCTGAGCGGCCTGTCGGACAAGCCGATCCGCTGGATCGCCGACGATGCGATGAAATTCGTCGCCCGCGAAATCCGCCGCGAAAACCGCTATGACGCCATCGTGCTCGACCCGCCCAAATTCGGCCGCGGCCCCAAGAACGAGACCTGGCGCTTCGAGGAAGACCTGCCGCCCCTGCTTGATAGTGTTCGGGAATTGCTCAGCGACAGGCCGCTATTCGTCATTGCCACGGCCTATGCCGTGCGCCTCTCTTATCTCGCCCTGTCGCAGACGCTGGCCGACCGGCTCAGCCCGCTTGGCGGCGTGATGGAACAGGGAGAGATGGCCCTGCCGCAACAGGGGTCGGACCGGCTCTTGCCCACGGCGCTCTACGCAAGGTGGCGCGCCGCCTGAGGCGGGACAGACCACGCCCTCTCCTCCACACCGGCTACACGGAAAAAGGCACGATAAAAGCCCGGACACGGCACGGACAGCGTCCGGGCGTGCACGGGTCATATGCGCGCGTCCGTCTTGGGGTCAGGCCGCGCTGCCTTCGCCCCTGACATCAGCACAATAGAAAACGGCGGCCCCGAAGGACCGCCGTTCCCGAATGTTTGCCGTGAGGCGTTGGACTAGAAGTCCAGCGTCGCACCAACGAAGAAGTAACGACCCAGCGCATCATACGTCTGCGGGTAGGTGTTGTTGTTACCCGTCGTACCGACCGAAGCCGACAGTGGCGGATCTTCATCCAAAACGTTGTTGACGCCGAAGCGGAACGTTGCGTAATCCGTCGCGCCCCAGGTACCGGCGAGATCGAAGTAGTTCACAGCGTCCAGTGTGGAATCGACGCGGCCCGTAGCACCGGTGTCGAGATCGACTTCACCAATGTAGCGCCATGTACCGTTGAGCTCGAGAGCTTCAACTGGCGTCGACCAGCTCACACGGGCGCGGTGACGCCATTCTGGAGTTGGGGTGAAGCAGTCGTTGCCGTACTCACCGACACAATCGTACTCAGCGAATGTCTGACCGATTGGGTCAACATCGAAGCTGTCCAGGTACGTACCGTTCATCGTCAGGTTAAACGAACCGACCGAACCGGCATCGAAGCCGTAGGCAGCACTGATATCGTAACCGGAAGTCGAAACGCCACCGATGTTGATGTTCGTGTCGACCACGTTACCGCTACCGACCCAGAGCTGGCCATTGGCGTTACGGTTGATGCGGCTACAGGCATCTGCGTCACCTTCAAGGTAGCAGAGCTGCATCGTCACCGAAGCACCAACAGTCGAAATCGCTTTCTCGATGTCGATGTCGTAATAGTCGAGCGACAGGCTCAGACCCGGAATGAAGGTCGGTGTTGCCACGAAACCAACAGTGAAGGTCTCAGCTTCTTCCGGCTCGAGATCAGGGTTGCCACCTTGCAGGTAGTTGTACTGGCCAGCCGGGCTGTCCAGCAAACCACCATTGGCTTGCGCCTGAGTGACCTGCCAAGGATTCGTACCGATACAAGCTGCACCACCGGTGCCGTCCGCTTCTGGATCCGTGAAGTCGCAGAGGTCATCATCCAGGTCGAACAGGTTGAAGCCCTGTGCCTGGAAGAGGTCGATGACGTTCGGCGCACGAACAGCTTGCTGGAAGCTGGCGCGGAAACGGACGTCCTGGGACGGCGCGTAGTCAGCACCGACCTTGTAGGCTTCCGAAGTCTCACCAATCGAGTAGTCGGAGTAGCGGTAAGCACCTTCGATCGACAGAAGCTCGATACCAGGCTGACCCGTTACGAGTGGCATCTGGAATTCGCCAAAGATCTCGTAGGCGTCAATCGCACCGGACAGACCGATCGTTGGTCCACCCTGACCAGCACCGTCGCCGGTGGCGAAGGAGTTGTCAGTCACCGATTCGAGCGAGTCACGGCGATATTCAACACCGAGAGCGACCTTCAAGCCTTCGTCAGCAGACGGGCTCTTGAAGCCATACTGGCCCATGTCACCGGAAAGAACGGCGGAGACAATGTTCTGCGTTGTCGTACCGGTCTGCAGCAGCGGCACTTGCAGGTAAGCAAGCGAAGCATCCGAGACGTTGCCGATGGTGAAGATATCCCATGGCACACAGTTAGGATCCGTGCCGTCGAGGACACTGGCACAGACTGGTGTACCGGTACCGTCATCAACAACGTTCAGGGCACGATTCAAACGCGTAACCGAGAATTCGTTGGTGTAGGCACGCGTCAGGGTCACCTGCGAGTACTGAGCGGAGACGTCATAGGTCCAGCCCGGAGCGTCGAAGAGGTCGCCACGAAGGCCAACGACACCGCGATATGTCTGGTAACCGAGGTTATCCGTACGACCGCCGCCTTCAACGTTACGACGCGCAACGTACATCGTGACAGAATCGCCAGCAGAGACGTTTGCCGGCGTACAGCCGAGATCCGTGACTTGCGAAGCCGACAGAAGCGGGTTGTCACAGTTGATGCTGTTGGTGCTGAAGAAGTTACCCGTTGGCGCAATCTGCGCTTTCGACTCGTAGTCCATGAACATGAACTGCGTGTAGGCTTCGACATTCGGGTTCAACTCATAGTGACCCATGAAGCCAACCGAATAACGTTGGTCAGGACGCTGGTAGAAGTTCAGCGGTCCGTAGTTGTACAGGTCGGAATCAGAGTCGAATGCGCGGAACGTGTTGCCGGTCGCCGAATCGAGCGTGAATTCGTCATTGTTCTGGGTCAGGAAGTAACCCGGAACAGACGTTGCAGAACCACCGCAGGTGAAGCCGGTCGCCGAAGCTGAACCGATGGCACATGCGGAATAGTCGCGCTCGCCGCCGAGGACTTCATCATTGTCGCGGAACGAGATGTAACCGGTCAGGTTGCCACGGCCATCATCGGTGTTGACGCCCATGATCGCAGTGATCTCTTTCGAGTAGCCGTCCATGACGTTGTCATCAGGCAACTGGAATTGCGCCGGGTTGGTCGCAGAACGATCCGCAATCACGCTGCGAAGGTCGCCGTTCGTGTCGTAGTCGTTATTGTGCTGGAAGAAGCCGTACTGGGCGTCCAGCTGAATGCCTTCGAAATTGTCCTTCATGATGAAGTTGACAACGCCTGCGACAGCGTCCGAACCGTACACAGCCGAAGCACCGCCGGTCAGAACGTCAACGCGCTCAACCAGGGCACCCGGGATCAGGTTAAGGTCAGCAGCCGCATCGTTTGGCGAGCCGTAAGGCATGCGCTTGCCGTCGACCAGAACGAGCGTACGTGTCGCCGAACCGCCGAGGTCAAGGTTACGAAGCGAAACCGTTGCCGTACCGGATGCGCCGTTCGAGACAGTCGAGTTCTGAGCTGCAAATGCCTGCGGCAGCTGCGTGATCAGGTCTTCGACCTTGGTCGCACCCTGCAGCTTGATGTCAGCGGCAGAAACCGTCGTCACCGGGCTTGTGGTGACCATGTTTGGCGACGCGATGCGCGAGCCGGTGACATAGACAGTTGCCTGACGTGCGGTTGCGTCTTCGGCGGCTGGCGCCTCAACGGTGTCGACAGCGTCGTCAGCTTCTTGAGCGATCGCGAGCATGCTCGCTGATGCCATAAATGCAACGCCCGCGAATACGGACGAGGCAAGCAGGCGGGATTTCATGGTATTCCCGTTCACGTTGGTACCTCCAAATGTTACAAAGGCGCCCAATAAAGGACGCTAGCCCGGACCCCTGATTCCGGGACTTGGCCATATCGATAGGGCTTTCGTCACGCAGACGTCAACGCGTCGTTACCTTTCCGTCATCAAAAGCGACCGAGTGTGGTTTATTTGCCTCAGTCGCAGGTATTTCCTGCCTCAGGTGAGCAGGAAGCTGAGAACGACGAGGCCAAGGGCCAGCATCGCGAGCAAAATCATGCCGATAATCAGCAAAACCGTGGTTCTAAGCGCCGACATGACGCGCCCCGACCGGTATGTGACCCGCAACATCCTGTAAAGATAAGCAATAATGACGAGAAACCCGCCCAGGACAAGCCAGCCGGCGGATTGCGGCACAATCGCCGCGACAAGCAAAAGCGTGGTTCCCAAAAGGTAAAGAAACGTCTGGAAATGCAGCCCGGCGATCAGGTGGTCATACAGGTAGATCTTGCGGTGCCAGACATAGAGAAATGTCAGCAAAAGCGAAAAAACAGGCAGGAACAGGAGACTGAAGCGCGGTGCCCATTGGCGCAGGCGGGCACCGAAACGGTCCTGGTTTTCATAAACTGTCGCAGCCCGGTCCGCCGCCTTGTAGGACATTTCGATGTCTTCAGGCGTTGCCGCCTCGTCGGCCTGGTCCCGGATCAGCGCATGAAGGGCGTCGCGATCGACCCTGCCGTCGGGCAGCAGGATATCGGCAAAGAGGTCAGCCGCGGCGATCTCGCCGCCGGCCTGCCCGGCTGCGTCCCGGCTAGCGGGTGTCGTCAGGTTCATCGCCTGTTCGGCTTGTCCCTGCGGATCGAATTTCCAGCCGTCAAACCAGCCGAACTCGTCGCCGGCCGTGAACACGGTCAGGAAAAACACGAGGGATGCCAGCAGGAACATCCGGAAGGGCGGGACATAGCGGGCCCGCTGGCCGTCCAGGTAATTGCGGGTCAGCCGTCCGGGCCGCAACATCAGCGTCGGCAAGGTCCGCAACAGGCGGCCATCGAGCGAAAACACGTCGGCCAGGCTGCTCGTAATCAGCTCCCAGAAAGGGCGATGGAAATCGGAGGCAAGCTGGCCGCAGGTCGAACAGAACCTGTCGGTAACGATTGCCCCGCAATTCGCGCATGGCAGGCCCGATTGCACCGGATGGTGGCTGCCCGGCGCCAGCGCCCCAAGCGATGCGGCACCCGTAACTTCGACTTCATGTTCCATGCCGCCCTCCCCGCGACCCAGAAACCTATTCGGCCTTCATACCTTCCCGGCAGAGGAAACGCGAGCGGTGCTGGTCGACAGCATTCTCGGTCCAGCCGGTCAGGGTCGGGTCGACAAGGTTCTTGGTCACCTGGAACCACATCGGCGTGATCGGATAGTCATCCAGCATCAGCTGCTCGGCCTCGGCGAAAATTTCCGCCCGCTTCGTCAGGTCCAGTTCGGCGTTCGACTTGGCGAGGAGCGCGTCATATTCGGGATTCGAATAGCGGCCGTAATTCTGCTGGCCGGTCTGTGAATCGAGGAGGTAGAGATAGTTGATCGGGTCATCGAAATCGGCGACCCAGGCCCCATCAGCCACCTGGAAGTCGGACTGGCGCAGCCGCGCATAGAGCACTTTGGTGTCCTGCTTGATGATCGTGGGCTCGACCCAGGGCGCGATTTCGGCCCAGTTGGCCTGAGCCACCGGCGCCGCTTTCGGATTGTCGTCGGTCGAACGGTGGATGAATTCGAACTTGAACGGATTGTCCGGCCCGTATCCGGCCGCTTCGAGCAGGCGCTTGGACTCTGCAAGGCGTTCGGCGCGCGGCATGTCCTTCCAATCCACCGTCGGCCGCTCCACATCGTAATTGCCGATTCCGGGCGGCACCATTGAATAGGCCGGCATGAAGCCCGGCGTCAGGACGTTGCGCACGATGAATTCCCGGTCGAGCGCCATGGCGAGCGCCTTGCGCACGCGCACATCCTGGAAGATCGGCTGCGAGGAATTGATGCTCCAATAGGTCGTGTTGAGCGACGGGGTCGTGCGCGGCCAGCCCGGGAACTTGACCTCCAGCTCGGACTGCCGGGCGCCGTCAAACGCATTGTTGATGTCGAGTTCGCCGGCCGCGATCTTGTTCTCGACCGCCGTCTGGTCTTCGAGTTCGTAATAGACGACCCGGTCGAAGCAGACCTGGTCGGCGGCAAAGCCGGTCGGGTTCCTCTCCGAGACGAGCTGGTCCCCGGTGCGCCAGTAGACCAGCTTGTAGGGGCCATTGGTGACGATGTTGCCGGGCTGGATCCACGCGTCGCCATATTGCTCCACGACATGCTGGGGCACCGGATAGGTCGTGTAATGGGTCAGCAGGCCGGGCAGGTAAGGCGCCGGGTATTCGAGCGTGAGTTCGAGCGTCTTGTCATCGATGGCCCGCACGCCAAGCTCTTCCGGCGCCAATTCGCCGGTATTCACCGGGGCGGCGTTCTTGATGACATAGAGCAGCGACGCATATTGCGACGCAACTTCCGGATTCTGGATGCGGCGCAGGGCGTAGACAAAATCCCCCGCTGTCACCGGCGCGCCATCCGACCAGACATAGTCGCCGAGATGGAAGGTCCAGACCAGGCCGGTCGGGTCGGTCTCGTAACTGTTCGCCATGCCGTAAACGGGCTTGCCGTCCTCGCCATGCGTCATCAGGCCGATCATCATGTCGCCGATCACGATGTTTTCCCACTGGGCCGACGATTTGTGCGGGTCGAGCGTGTCGACCTTGGCCGAAATGCCCCGGCGCAGCGTCGGCACGTCGTCTGCCGCCTTGCCGCCACCGCCGCAGGCGGACAGGGCCAGCATCAGGGCGGCCGTCAGGGTCGAACTCATCAGGGGCTTCAGCATCATGTTTCCTGTCTCCGGTGGCTTTCCGGCATGCGCCAGATTTGCCACAGTGCTGCCAGACTGGCCCGGCTTTGGAAAGCCTCGGCCCTGACACGAACACAGAGGACGACCTGCGATGACCCGATTCCTGAGCGCGATTGCCGCGATTTGCCTCGTTTCCATGCCGGCACTGGCCGAGGACGTTTCCACGAATGACGTCTATGCCTGCGCCGGAATCGGCACCGATGCCGAACGGCTCGCCTGCTATGACGCCGCCGTCGGACGCCTGAAAGCCGCTGAAGAGGCCGGCGAAGTGACAACCATCACCCGGTCCGAAGTCGAGAAGGTGAAACGCGAGTCATTCGGCTTCTCAATTCCGTCGCTGCCATCCTTCGCCCTCAAGAAGAGCGGCAGGGAAGCCGAGGTCGAGGAAGTCACCCTCCCGATCCGGTCGGTGCGCGCCGGGCCTTATGGCAAAGTGACGATTACGCTCGAAAACGGCCAGGTCTGGTCCCAGATCGACGACAAGAAGGTTCGCGCCAAGAAGCCCCAGGAGGCCCAGATCTACCAGGCCATGCTGGGCAGCTACAAAATGAAGATTGATGGCGGCCGGGCTTTCCGGGTTCGCCGGGAGCAATAACCCAGACCCGAATTCTCTTGGCAGGTGTATGGGCTTGCGGCAGGCTCTCCAAAAAAAGTGGAGAGGACACAATGAGCAAATACATCGCTTGGGCCCTGCCGGCCCTGGCGCTTGCTGCCTGCGCGCCGAGCGAACAGATCACCGCGACCCTTGAGACGCCAGCGGCCGGCAACCTGCACCGCAATGTCATCTTCCGGGGCGAAGCGCCCGATCGGCTGTTCTCGACGCTCGATTCCACCAATCCGGAAGACTTGTGGACATGGATGAAAGGGCAACGCAGCGAAGGCCGCGACGTACTGGCCATCCCGCACAACTCGAACGCCTCGAGCGGCGAGATGTTCGCCCTGCAAACCTATAATGGCGAGCCCCTGACGGCCGCCTATGCCGACAAGCGCATGCGCAACGAGCCGCTTGTCGAAGTGTCACAGGTCAAGGGCACGTCGGAAACATCCCCGGCCCTGTCACCAAATGACGAATGGGCCGATTTCGAACAATACGAGTATTTCATCGGCATCACGATGAAGACGACGCCAGGCGCGGGCGACTTTGTGCGCTCGGCCTACAAGCGCGGCCTCGCCCTGCAGGAGACGGAAGGTTTCAATCCGTACACGTTCGGACTGATCAGTTCCAGTGATACCCATGTCGGCGCGGCATCGCTTGTCGAGGAATTCCATTGGGGCAAGACTCCGCAGGATGGTGCCAGCCCCGAAGCCCGCCGGTCGGTTCCGCCCAATGGCGGCAAGACCTGGGAGGACGCCGAAGACACCCAGACACGGCGGCAAATAGCGGCCACCCAGTTCAGCTCCAGCGGGCTGGCCGGGGTATGGGCCGAATCCAACACGCGCGAAGCCATTTTCGATGCGAGGCGCCGTAAGGAGACTTTCGGCACATCCGGTCCGCGCATGAAAGTGCGCTTCTTTGCCGGCATGGACTATGAACCCGCCATGCTCGCCGATGCCGACCTGCTGGAACGGGCCTATGATGCGGGCGTGCCGATGGGCGGCCAGCTGGCCAAGGTGAGCGGAGAGGCCGCCCCCGGCTTCCTCGTCTGGACCGTGCGCGACCCGATGAGCGCACCGCTCCAGCGCGCACAGGTGGTCAAGGTCTGGACCGATCGCGGCGAAACGCACGAAGCGATCCATGACGTCGCCTGCTCCGGCGGCGCCGTGCCGGACGCAACGACACACCGTTGCCCGGACAATGGCGCCGGCGTCGACATATCCGATTGCAGCACCGGGCCGGGTACCGGCGCCGAAGAGCTCAAGGCCTATTGGCAGGATCCCGACTTCGATGCCGGTCTCGAGGCGGCCTATTACGTACGTGTGCTGGAGAACCCGACCTGCCGCTGGTCGACATGGGACGCCGTGCGTAATGGCACGCCGCCCAATCCGGAACTGCCCACGGTCCTGCAGGAGCGGGCATGGTCCTCACCGATCTGGTATGCCGGGTTTGACCGGCAGGCGAGCCAATAGGCCTGTCAGGCGGTCGTTGAGACCAGTTCAAAGCGCGAACGCACCGTGGGTACCGCATCGGGGGTGCGCACGGTGCCGGTCTTTATAAGCGCCATCATATGCCCGAGCACGGACATTGCCGCGGCCGGGTGGAGGCGCTTTTCGACGTCCGCATACATGATCTCGACCATGGCCGGGATGGATGTTTCGCCATTGCGCAGGTGCGCGAGGATCGCCGCCTCGCGGGCGCGGCGGTGGCTGGCATATTCGGTAATGAATTCGTTGACGAAGTCCTTGCCGCGCACCGGGTCGCCATGCGTCGGCCAGAGCGTCTCGAAACCCTTGGTACGGATCTTCTCGAGACTGTCCATATAGTCGGCCATGTCGCCATCGGGCGGCGCAACGACGGTCGTCGACCAGCCCATGATATGATCGCCGGACAGGCAGGCATTCTCTTCGCGCAGAGCAAAGCAGAGATGGTTGCACGTATGGCCCGGCGTCTCGATGACGTCGAGCGTCCAGCCCGGGCCGGAGAAACTGTCGCCGTCGCCAATCTTCACGTCCGGCATGAAGCCGAGATCGTCGGCACTCCCCAGCTCGCCCTTGGCGGTCGGGATGCCGCAATTCTTCGCATAGGTCTTGCAGCCGGCCCATTCGGCCAGCGGCATCGCCAGCGGGGAATGGTCTGAGTGACCGTGGGTGACCAGAACGTGCGTGACGGTTTCGCCCTTCAAGGCCGCCTTCAGCGCCTCGAAATGCGTCTCGTCCATCGGACCGGGATCGATCACTGCGACCTCGTCGTGCCCGACAATGTACACGCCGGTGCCGACATAGGTGAAGGGACTGGGATTGTTGGCAATCACGCGCCGAATCAGCGGTGAGACCTGCTGGACCTCGCCGTATTTAAACTCGATGCCCCGAACGTATGGAATAGCCATGCTTTATCTCTTGAACTTTCGCCTTGCCCGCGCCGATCAGCGCTTCTTCGGTGCGAACGCGCCGGCAAAGGCGACGGCCATGCGGCGTGTGGCGCGCAGCTTCGCGCCAAGCTTGAGCGCCACTGGCGGGCCCATGTCGGTCTTGTTCGCATCGACGATATAAATCCGTCCAGATGTCCGGTCACGCAGAACGTCGACGCCGCCCCAGTCCAGCCCGACATCTGCCGCAAAGCGCTCGATCACGCCGATTTCTTCCGGCGTGTAGCAATTGCGCGGCTCATCCAGCAAGACTTCGACATTCTCGTTGAGGAACCGCCGCGCCAGCGGACGGCGCTTGCGGAACACGATGATCGGCGAGCCGCCGACAATGCAGCAGCGCAGGTCTTCGACCAGCCCGCCGTCAATCTCGTTGTCGACCAGCAACTGGTAGGTCTTGCCCGGGACAGGCGTATCGAGCGGGCCTTCCAGCACACGGCCGTCATGGGCAGCGTTCAATTCCGACTTTTCAACCATGCGGCCTTCATAAGTGGTCGGATCGACCTTCAGCGAATAGCCGGCGGCGCGTCCAAACGCTTCGGCCACGGTCGTCTTGGACACGTCCTGGCAACCGAAATTGACCAGCAGCGCATTGTCCCGTACGGCGGGCACGGCATTGTGGGTTTCAGTGGAATCGTCAAACTGGAAAACAATGTCCGCCTTGGAGACGTCGTCGATCAGTTTCGACCCGGAGACATGCATGACCGGCCAGATGAAGTACCAGGGCCGCGGCTTGTCGGGATAGAAGGCGATGGTGGGACGCTTGTGGCCCGTGATACGGCGCCATGAGCGCCAGGTCTGGGCGAAGAAATAGAAGCAGAACCAAGTGAAAATACTGTGTAGCAGCGACAGGTCCGGCACGATTCTGTGCCCGGTCTTTTTGACCAGGATCGTGCCCTCGTCATACTTGAAATCCGTGATCCAGAGACGTTCTGACATCCGTCAACTCCTGTCGCGGGAACAACGGATGGCTGCGCCCTCGCTTCGCTCTGCCTCGCACGGTGACAGATCACTGACAACACACTTAATGCCGCACATATGTGACGTTTCGCTCACATATGTTTGTTCCGCGTGCCGCAGGCTCATCTAGAGCAGCGATTCAAGGCTGGTCAGATCATATCCGGCTGCGCCCGCCGCATCAATGATGTCGCCAGATGCGCCCTGCCCGGCCTGGGTCAGCGCCCAGGCCGTGATGCAGCGCGTTCCTGTGCGACAATAGGCCAGCACCGGCTGGGGGGCTTCATTGAGAATATTCCCCATCCGTTCCACGACCTCTGGCGTCGGTGCCCCCGAAAACGGCAGGGCAACGAAGCTCAGTCCCAGCGATTCGGCCTTCGCACGGATCGGCCCCATGCGCGGCTGGTCGACGCCGCCTTCGCCATCCGGGCGATTGGCAACGATGGTCTTGTAACCCGCAGCGGCAATCGCCTCGATATCGTCTTCCGAGATTTGTGGAGCAACCGAAAAGGCGTCCGTGACGCGTCGAATGTCTGCCATGCGATATATCCTGAATGTTGGCGCAGTCTTGATCGGCTCTGTACACAAGCTAAGGAGGGTGACGCAACCTTCCAAGCTTCAGGGTCCACCTTTCGTCGCCCACCCAATAACTGTTACGGAAAGTCACGCTCCCGTGTCATCACTTCAGAGAGCCCTCAGCCGCGTTCCTTGGGTCTACACGTTCCGGCGCCTGCTGATCGCCGTGCCCACAATGCTGGCCATTATCACAATGGCCTTCCTGATGATGCGCGCCGCGCCGGGCGGCCCGTTCGACGGCGAACGCAAGCTTCCCGCCGCCACCGAGCAGGCCATTGCGGCCAAATTCGGCTTCGACAAGCCGCTCCACGAGCAATACCTGAACTATGTCGGCGGCGTCCTGCAGGGCGATTTCGGCCCGTCCTACAAGACGCTCGGCAAGAGTGTGAACCAGCTGATCGCCGACGGCCTGCCCATCTCGCTGACAATTGGCTCCCTCGCCATGCTGCTGGGGCTCGGGCTGGGCACATTGCTGGGCGTATTTGCAGGACTCCGGCAAAATTCGGCCGCCGATTTCAGCGTCATGGGCCTGGCCATGGCCGGCATATCCATCCCGACCTTCGTGACCGGGCCGATCCTGATCCTGGTTTTTTCGCTCGGCGCGGGAATATTTGCCGTCGGCGGACTGGGCCAATACCCGAATATCGGCATGAACTGGCACAATTTGACCCTGCCGGTCGTCGCCCTCGCTTTGCCCCAGATCGCCATCATCTCGCGCCTGATGCGCGCCTCGATCATCGAGACGATGCGCTCGAACCATATCCGCACCGCCCGCAGCAAGGGCCTGTCAGAGCGCCAGGTCATCGCGCGCCACGCCCTGCCGGCCGCCATGCTGCCCCTGATCTCCTATGCCGGCCCGGCGATGGCACGCGTCATGACCGGCTCGGTCGTGATCGAGAAGATATTCGGCCTGCCCGGCCTCGGCTCCTATTTCGTCAACGGCGCCCTCAACCGCGACTATACGCTCGTGATGGGCGCGATCATCGTTTACGCAGGCCTGATCGTGATCCTGAACCTCGTCGCCGACGTGCTGTATGCGGTGCTTGATCCAAAAGTGAAGTACGACTGATGACCGAGAGCAACCCCCTCCTCGATCCGACCGGTCGGGTCGAACCCGTGACACAGGCCATCATTGGCGGCCGTTCGCTGTGGGACGATGCCCGCGCGCGCCTGTTCCGCAACAAGGCGGCCGTCGTCTCCATGTGGATTCTCGGCATTATCGTCCTGTTAGCCGTGTTCGGCCCCATGGTCTGGGTCAATGACTACAAGGCCATCTCGGATGCCCGCACCATCGCGCCGACACTCGAGAACTGGCACGTTCTGGGCACCGACATCCAGGGGCGCGACCTGCTCGCCCGCCTGATGATCGGCCTGCGCATCTCGCTCACAGTGGGCGTCGTTGCCACCGCCGTCAGCCTCGTGATCGGCGTGACCTGGGGCGCCACCGCCGGCTATCTCGGCGGACGCGTCGACAATTTCATGATGCGCATCGTCGACGTGCTCTACGCCCTGCCCTTCATCTTCTTCGTGATCCTGCTGCTGACCGTGTTCGAGCGCAATATCGTGCTGATCTTCGCTGCCATCGGCGCCATCGAATGGCTGACCATGGCGCGCATCGTGCGCGGCCAGACGCTGGCCATCAAGGGCAAGGAATTCATCGAGGCGGCCCGCGCCTCGGGCGTGTCGCGCCGCGCCATCATCCTGCGCCACATCCTGCCCAACGTGATCGGCCCCGTCGCCGTCTACGTCACCCTCACCATCCCCGTCGTCATCCTCGCCGAGAGCTTCCTGTCCTTCCTCGGCCTCGGCGTGAACGAACCGCTGACCTCGCTCGGCGTGCTGATCTCGGAAGGCGCCAAGACGATGGAAGAGAAGCCCTGGATGCTGCTCGCACCCGCCGGGACCATGGCGGTCACGCTGCTCTGCCTCAACTTCATCGGAGACGGCCTGCGCGACGCGCTGGACCCGAAGGAACGCTAGCGCCTTTCCAACGGCCTGTTGCCCGAATCCCCTGTTGGGGCGGGCACGTCCGGCTTTTCTCTCCGACCGTAATCCCTTTGCGCCTATAATCGCATCGTCCGTTGCCCTCATAGGAGGGCGCGGACCGGTCCGGATCATCATGGGCAAAGGGTCGTGCCGGCGCCCATGGCGGTCTCGAAGCAGATGGACGGCGGCCTCTGTGCACGAGGGGTAGCCATGCCATTTGCCATAGCCATTGCCACAAATGCCCCCCTCGCAGCGGGGCGCCTGCCCGTCCATCTGCAAGGACCGGGATATGTGAAGAACCGGGCTTGAGGCCCGCCACACCCGGAGGCGTCACGCGCGCTCCGGCCAGGCGTGCTGGCGGCCTAGTTCAGCCGCACCTCGATCTCGTTGAGCAGGTCGCGCACGCGTTTCGCATTCGCCCCAAGGTCCGACAGGCCGACCCGGCTGATCGACCGCACGTCAATGCGCGAGCCTTCGCCGTCCGGCACCACGCGGATCATCACGTCATCCTTGAAATCGAACCAGAACGAGGCTTGCGTCGCCTCGATACGACCGGCCTCGACATCATTGGTGACGAGGGTCCAGCCACGATCCTCGACGGCGGCAAGAGCGGCTGCGAAAGCCATGTCATAGGAGGCGGAAGGCACGACCAGCGTTTCCAGTTGCGGATACGGCGCCAGCTTGGGCGACTTCTGCGTTGCCGGGTCGAACTCGGCCTCTTCCTGCAGTTCGGACACAAGACGTCCGCCCGTGCCGGGCCAGCGGGCATCGGCGCCAGCCGGCACGACGGGCGCAGCCTCGATCGGGTTCTGCGCGTCTGTCGTTTCACGTGCGGCCAGCAGGGCCTCGCTCGGCTGGATCGGGTTCGCCCAATCGGTCTGCACGTCATGCAAGGGCGGAAGGCGCTCGGCCTGTCCGCCAAAGGCCAGCACACGGCCGAATGCCAGGCCGGAAATGAGCAAGGCGCCCAATGCCAGCATCAGCGCCTGTTTGCGCGGTGCCTTGATCAGCGCCACGATGATCGCGATCACCGAGATGCCCAGCGCCGCCATCAGCAGCTTGGGCCCCCAGCCAATCGTCATCGTGCCGAGCCCGAACTGCCAGCTCCACAGTCCCAGCTTTGTACCGATGGCCGCCGCAGCGAACCAGACGACCGCGAATAGCGACAAGCCCAGGGCAAAGCCGGCAAATTTGCCGCGCCATCCGGCGTCTTGTGACTCTTCCTCTATGCTCGACATGCGCTCGTCTCCCTCTTTTCCATCAGATAACGTGACGGGCGCGCTTTGTCGCCCCCGGCCTTATCCCCCACTTTTTCCGCCCTGTTCAGTCACAATCAGGGCATCTGGCGGAATCTTTTCCGACAGCGTGCCATCGGGCTTATCATGGCGGTCAATGTTGCTGCTCTCTCCCCCTCCCGATGTGCCCGCCAATCTCGTGCCGATCTGGCCGTGGATATGGCTGCAGCACCAGATCCTTCTCGCATGGATCCGGCTGACCTATGGACGCGGCTATCGCTATTGCTGGGGCGTCACCCATTCGGGCCGCGTCGTACTGGTCTGCATCGATCTTGACTCGCGCGACCGTGTCGCCGCGCTGTCAATGGACGCCCCGGTCTCCGGCCGGCTTGCCGATGCGCTCAGCGGTACCGACTTCGCGCCCGCCTTTGTTCAGTACATCTCGCATCATACGCAACAGCGCGCCGCGTCGGCTCGCGTCCTGCGCCATCCGGCCGTACAGGCAACCGCCCTGCCACTGCCGGATTCCTGACCCGGCAGCGCAGTTCGTAAAATTCAGCCACACTTGCAGGCGCCTTCACGGGCGTCGCACCTGCTTGTGCTGATATCAGACGGTTGGCAGCTTGTAGTCCTTGAACGTCTCGCGCAGGGCCAGCTTGTTGATCTTGCCGGTGGCGCCGAGCGGGATTTCATCGACGAAAGCGACATCGTCCGGCGTCCACCATTTGGCGATCTTGCCTTCCAGTGACTTGAGCACCTCTTCCTTGGTGGGCGTCTCGCCCGGCAGGGGCTGGATGATCAGCAGCGGGCGTTCGTCCCACTTCGGATGATAAACACCGATGGCGGCTGCGTTGGCGACCTTCGGATGGCCGACCGCAATGTTTTCGATGTCGATGGAGGAAATCCATTCGCCGCCGGACTTGATCACGTCCTTGGCACGGTCGGTAATCGTCATCGTGCCATATTCGTCGATATTGGCGACGTCGCCGGTATCGAAGAAGCCTTCATCATCCAGCACGTCGCCGCCATCGCCTTTGAAATAGCCCGCCGCAATCGCTGCGCCGCGCACCAGCAGGCGTCCGGACGTTTTCCCGTCGCGCGGCAGCACATTGCCGGCATCGTCCACGGTCCGCAGCTCGACGCCGAAGGGCGGACGGCCCTGCTTCAGCTTCTGCGCCATCCGCGTGTCGACATCGGCGTCGACCAGGTGCGGCGGCAAGGTGCCCAGCGTGCCCAGCGGCGACGTCTCCGTCATGCCCCAGGCATGGACCACGTCGACTTCGTAATCCTCCTCGAAGGCCCGCAGGATTTTCTCGGGGATCGCCGATCCGCCGATGATTACCTTATTGAGGTGCGGCAGTTTCAGGTCGTTTTCCTGCAAATAGGTCAGCAGCATCAGCCAGACGGTCGGCACGGCGGCAGTGATCGAGACCTTTTCGGTATCGAGCAATTCGTAGATCGACGCGCCATCCATCTGCGCGCCGGGCAAAACCATATTGGCCCCCGTCGCCGGACAGCTCAGGGCCAGGCCCCAGGCATTCGCATGGAACATCGGCACGACCGGCAGCACGACATCGGCAGACCCCATGCCCATCGCGTCCTTCGACATGGTCACCAGCGTGTGCAGCACGTTCGAGCGGTGCGAATAGAGCACGCCCTTCGGATTGCCCGTCGTGCCGGATGTATAGCAGAGGCCACAAGCCGTGGTTTCGGGGAAGTCGCCCCAGCGGACATCCGTCGAGCGACCATCGATCCAGATGTCGAACGGAATCGCGCCCAGCGTATTCTCTGGCATCGTGTCGGCCCCGGCGAAGATCACGAACGTCTTCACCGTCAGGAGGTGGTCCTTGATCGCCTCGACAATCGGCAGGAAGGTCTTGTCGAAGATCAGCACCTTGTCTTCGGCATGGTTGGCGATCCAGGCGATCTGTTCCGGGTGGAGGCGCGGATTGATCGTGTGCAGGACGGCGCCGATGCCCATCGTGCCGTACCAGGCCGCCATATGGCGCTCGGAGTTCCAGCCGAGCGTCGCCACCCGGTCGCCCATGCCGATATCGATATCCTTCAAGGCGCTGGATACCTGTTTGGACGCGACGAACAGATCGGCATAGGTCGCACGTACGATATTGCCCTCGACGCGGCGCGTGATGATTTCACGTGCGCCGTGCTGCGTGTTCGCGTGTTCCAGGATCTTGTTTACCGTCAGCGGCCAGTCTTGCATGATGCCTTGCATCGATATCCTCCTCTGTGCCGCCATTCGGCAGCGTTTTTTCCTCGTTGAGGTTGGGTTTATTCGGGCTATTGCTGCAGCGCAAGGAACTAGGAGTGCGACCATGCTGAGATTTGCCTTACTGGGCGCGGTGCTGGCGACGCTGGCCGCCTGCGGCGACACATCCCCTGAGGCGAGTTCCGGCGACTCCCCGGCAACCTCTGCGCCGATGGCGGCGCCCGCGCTTGCCCTGCCCGCCTATTTCGACTGCGTGCGCGAGAACAAGGGCCTGCTCATCGCCGCCCATCGCGGCGGCCCCGCGCCCGGCTATCCGGAAAACACGCTGGAAACCCTGCAACACGGCTATGCCAACGGGATCAACGTGTTCGAGATCGACGTGGCCGAAAGCCGCGATGGCGTCATGCTGCTGATGCACGATAACCGCCTCAACCGCACGACAACCGGCAACGGCTATGTTGCCGATACCGACTGGGCCGACCTCTCCGATCTCCGCATGGTCGACAATGACGGCAAACGCACGAATTTCTCCCCGCCCAAGCTGACCGACGTCCTGCTCTGGGCCAAACAGTCCGGCGCGATTCTCGAACTCGACCGCAAGCCGACCACCAGTTTCCGCAATATCGCCGCCGCCGTGCATGCTGCCGGCGCCGACGACAATGTGCTGCTGATCTCCTATTCGGATTCCGAAGCCGCCGAGATCGCCGCTGCCGATCCGAACCTGATGCTCACCGCGTCAGCCAGGGGCTCGCGCGACATTGGCCGGCTCGAAGACCTGGGCGTCGACCGTACCCGCCTCGTCGCCTGGACCGGCACCGGCTCGCCGGATTCGGCCGCCTGGGCGCGCGATCTCCGGGAAGGCGTCGAGCCCGCGTTCGGCACGCTTGGCCGCAAGGGCGAGCGCCTCGACGACCAGTATTGGGCCGATGGCGATGCCAGCGAATACCAGGACCTCGTCGATGACGGCCTCGTCCTGCTCGCCACCGACGAGCCCTACCGCGTCGCCGCCGCGCTCACATCCGACGATCTCGCCCGGGAGAAATGCGGGCGTTGACGTAGCGCCAATCCCGGCGTAATTGCGGCCCCGGTTTGAGACACCAGCCGCTCGCCGGGGCAAAATCCCGATGGTGAAGATCTCACAGGCCCCGCAAGGCGCCTGTAACAAACAGGATGCTGAACCTCTTCCAGCGGTCCTGCGGCAAGGCGAGCCCCCGCACTGACGTGACTGCTTCTGGATGACGGTAAAGGATCTCTCTCATGTCACCCTCGATCAATACGCGCGAACAGGCGAAAGCCCGTGCGCGCGAAATCCGTGCCGTGGAAACACTGGCCGGATCGCCCATCTCGCATTCAGCGGCGCTCGAACGCGTCGCTGCCGAACTCGGCTATCGCGACTGGAACACCGCCTCGGCGCGCCTCTCCAACCTGCCGGAAGTGCCCGTCCAGGTCGGCGACCGCGTCAGCGGCCTCTATCTCAAGAAGCCGTTCGAAGGCGTCGTCCTGGCCGTGCGCGACATTGGCGGCGGTTCGGCCTTCGAGGTCACGTTGCACTTTGACGAGCCGGTCGATGTGGTCGAGTTCGAGTCCTTCTCGGCCTTCCGACAGCGGGTGAAGGCGACGATCTCATCCGACGGATCGTCTTGGTCGAAAACCAGCGACGGCCACCCGCACATGCGGGTCCTGTCCGTCGCGAACGGGATTGTCTGACATGGCCGCCCCGAAAGTGAACGTCCGGCCGGCTTTCCTCACTCCGACGATGGAAGCCGGCCGCGACTTCGTGATGCGCGGCATTGCGGGAAATGTCGTGATGCTGAACTTGCTGCGCCTGCGGGACACGGCAGACTATTCAGAGACGCCGCGTCTCGCCCCGGACGCGCCAATCTCGGGCCGCAAAGCCTATGACCGCTATATCGCCCACACTCTGCCATTCCTGAAAGCCAGCGGCGGCAGCCTCGACCTAATGGCCGAGGGCGGGTCCTTCCTGATCGGCCCGCAGGATGCGCGCTGGGACCTCGTCCTGCTCGTCCGCCACAAGGATGTCGCTACTTTTCTCGCGTTCGAGACGGACACCGCTTATCTGGAGGGCATCGGCCATCGCACAGCAGCAATCGAAGACTCGCGGCTCCTGCCGCTGAGCGTCATTCCCATTCAGGGATAAAGCCGCGTCGTCGTCCAGCCATCACCGGCCCGCGTATAGCGGACGCGGTCATGCATTCGGAACGCCTGGTCCTGCCAGTATTCGATCTCGGTCGGCGCAAGACGGAACCCGCCCCAGAACTCGGGGCGGGGAATGTCCGGCCCGTCGCCATAGACTTCCGAGACTTCGGCAATGCGCTGTTCAAACACCGCGCGGTCCGGCAGCGGGCGGGACTGGTCAGACGCGATCGCGCTGATCCGGCTTTGGGCCGCGCGCGAGGCAAAATAGGCATCCGCCTCGGCATCCGACACGCGGGTGATAGTACCGCGAATACGCACCTGGCGGCGCAGGCTCTTCCAGTGCAGGCAAAGCGCCGCGCGGGGATTGTCCGCCAATTGCCGGCCCTTCTGGCTCTGCAAATTGGTGAAGAAGGAGAACCCGGCATCGGAAATCTCCTTCAGCAGCACGATCCGCACGTCCGGCATGCCCTCGGAATCCACCGTCGCCAGCGACATCGCATTGGAATCATTGGCCTCCTTCGCCCGCGCTTCGGTCATCCAGTCCCGGAAAAACGCGATCGGGTCCGGCACGACCGGAATCAGGGGGCGGTCACGCCCGGTGGCATAGTCTGCAGCGCTGGGAGACGGGGGAATGACAGGAGACACGATAGCTGGCCCTTTTTGCGGATTTGTTAGGCGTCTTGTTTTCATATAGGAGGCAGCGAGATTAAACGAGGGGTGCGGCCCAACATGTCACACAACACATTCGGTCATTTGTTCCGCGTCACCACCTGGGGCGAAAGCCACGGGCCAGCCCTTGGCTGTGTCATCGACGGCTGCCCTCCGGGGCTGGCCCTCACCCCTGAATGGATTCAGGGCTTCCTCGACAAGCGCCGCCCCGGCACGTCGCGCTTCGTCACCCAGCGCCAGGAACCGGACGCCGTCAAAATCCTGTCCGGCGTGTTCGAGGACGACCGCACCGGCGGGCCTGTCACCACCGGCACCCCGATTTCCCTGATGATCGAGAACACCGACCAGCGCTCAAAGGATTATGGCGAAATCCGCGACAGCTACCGCCCCGGCCATGCCGACTTCTCCTATGACGCGAAATATGGCGTGCGCGATTATCGCGGCGGCGGACGCTCCAGTGCCCGTGAAACGGCGGCCCGCGTCGCCGCCGGCGCCGTCGCGCGCTGCGCCATTGGCAATGGCATCACCCTTCGCGGCGCCGTCGTGCAGATCGGCCCGCATGCCATCGACCGCGAAAAATGGGATTGGGCTCAGACGGAAAAGAACCCGTTCTGGTGCCCCGATGCCGACATGGCCGCGCAATGGGAAACCTTCCTCGACGCCACCCGCAAGTCCGGCAGCTCGGCGGGCGCCATTGTCGAAGTGCATGCCAGCGGCGTCCCCGCCGGCTGGGGCGCGCCCATCTATGGCAAGCTCGACGCGGAACTCGCTGGCGCGATGATGAGCATCAATGCCGTCAAGGGCGTCGAGATCGGTGCAGGCTTTGCGGCAGCCGCGTTCAGCGGCGAACAGAATGCCGACGAGATGCGTGCCGGCAATGACGGTGTCCGCTTCCTTGCCAACAATAATGGCGGCGTCGCAGGCGGCATCTCGACCGGGCAGGACGTCGTGGTCCGCATCGCGATCAAGCCGACCTCATCCATTCTCAACGAAGTGAAATCCGTCACCCGCGATGGCGAGGACGTCGACGTGCGCACGGTCGGACGTCACGACCCGTGCGTCGGCATTCGCGCCGTACCGGTCGCCGAAGCGATGATGGCCTGTGTCCTGGCCGACGCGAAACTGCGTCACCGGGGCCAGACCGGTCGCTAGGCCTCTGACGGCTTGCGCCAGGTCGTGACCTTGGTGAGGAAGGCGAGCGTTTCGCGTTCGGCGGCGAGGCCCGCCGCGCCGCACGCGTCCGCAAT
>Ga0209344_10000455_pt1 | contig 72118 bp, 70 predicted proteins | sample Cruoilmetagenom6_FD_187293 | JGI IMG/M metagenome (GOLD analysis project Ga0209344, IMG submission 187293) | Oil polluted marine microbial communities from Coal Oil Point, Santa Barbara, California, USA - Santa Barbara Oil Seep Sample 6 (SPAdes)... | ecosystem: Environmental > Aquatic > Marine... | reverse complement strand
CTTCAAAGATGTTTTGCCACTGAGCTTGGCTGCGAATAATACCCATAAGTTACTCCAAATAAATGTTTGAAGTAAGTTAACGCGAAACAAGCTTATTGTTTAGATGCACTTAGCCATACGCTTACGTCATTTGCTAATGACAGCAGCCAATGAATGCCTTGTTTTGTACATAAGTTATTATCAAATAATGTGCTTTAACGCTTAATGGCAAGTAATTTAAAGTGTATCCATATGCTTTTCCTTAATAGAGCATGAATAAAAAATAAAATATGGAAAAATATGAACACTCACCTTAATTTTTCGATAAATAAATCTATTCCGCTTATTCTACAATCTGAAATAGCCGAATGTGGATTAGCCTCTATAGCGATGGTCGCTAGTTTTCATGGTCATAAACTTGACATGCCAGCTCTGCGTAAGCGATTTTCTGCCAATTTGAAAGGCATGAATCTTCAGCAACTTATTGAGTTAGGTGATAGTTTGGGCCTAGCGAGTCGTGCTTTACAATGCCCTATTGATGAAGTTAACAAACTACAAACACCTTGTGTATTACATTGGGATTTAAATCATTTTGTTGTGCTGACTCAGGTTTCAGGAAAAGGCAAAGCAGCTAAATTCTCTGTAAATGATCCCGCAGTAGGTAAACGAACATTAACTGTTGAAGAATTTAGCAAACACTTCACGGGTATTTGCTTGGAGTTGACACCTACCGGTAAATTTGAAGTAAAAGAAGAGCGAGCCAGAATGAAGTTAACTCAATTGTGGAGTTCAATGTCAGGCTTAAAAACAGGGCTTTGTAAATTAATTGCTTTGTCTCTTGTATTGCAGCTATTTGCTTTAATGACCCCTTATTATATGCAGTGGGTAGTTGACGAAGTTTTAATTAGTTTTGATAAACCATTACTCATGGTTTTAGCGATAGGCTTTGCTTTAATTGCTGTTATTTCGGTAATAACGAATGCGGTTCGCAGTTGGTTGATATTGCGGCTATCTAGCTTGCTTAATATGCAAATGGGAGTAAACCTACTTAGGCATCTATTACGCTTGCCGATGAATTATTTTGAGTCTCGTCATATTGGAGACATAGTTTCTCGTTTTGGCTCCCTTGCCCAAATACGCGAGCGAATTACCACTGGCTTTGTTGAAACATTGGTTGATGGTGTAATGGCGATTACTGTGTTGGTTCTGATGTTGCTCTATTCCGTCAAACTTACCGCGGTTGTACTTGCCGCAATAGCCTTATATACCTTAGTGCGTTTAGCGCTATATCGTCCACTTCATCAAGCTACTGAAGATATGATCCAAAACTCAGCGAAAGAGCAATCAAACTTCTTAGAAAATATTCGCGGTATGCAAACCATTAAGCTGTTTGGTAATGAGTCACAACGTCAGGGGATTTGGCAAAATCGCTATGCTGAAGTTATTAATAGTGAAATCCGTTTAGGGCGTTTAAATATCAGTTTTGATTCGTTTAATAAACTGTTATTTGGTTTGGAAAATGTCTTGGTAATTTATTTTGCTGCGATAATGGTAATGGCAAACACTTTATCTGTAGGTATGGTATTGGCTTTTATTGCCTATAAAGGGCAATTAACTGATAGGTTTGCCAACCTTATCGAGCAAATTATTCAATTTAAAATGATGCGTTTGCACCTTGACCGTATTGCGGATATTGCCTTAACAGAGCAAGAAGCGAATCGCGAAGGCGAAGCTGTTTTTTCAAATGGAGAAAATAGCGAACCCAAAGGCCAACTAACGCTGGAAAATATCTGCTTTAGTTACAGTGATGAGCAAACGGCCATTTTAAACAATGTTAACCTAACGCTTGATGCGGGTGATTCCATTGCGATTACCGGGCCTTCAGGTGCAGGTAAAACGACATTAATGAAAATTATGTTGGGGTTACTACAACCCAGCTCAGGTAAAATATTACTCGACGGTAAGGATATCACCCGAGTTGGTCTTAAGAATTATCGCAAACATATTGCCGCAGTTATGCAAGATGATACCTTACTTGCTGGCTCTATCGCTGACAATATTAGCTTCTTTGATCCCCAACCCAATTATTTAAAAATAGAACAATGCGCTCACTTAGCAGCTATTCATGATGATATTAACAACATGACCATGGGCTATAACTCGTTAGTCGGTGACATGGGTTCAAACCTATCGGGTGGACAAATTCAGCGTTTATTATTAGCGCGTGCGCTTTATCAATCGCCTTGTGTGCTCTTTATGGATGAAGCAACAAGCCATTTAGATAAAGACAATGAAGCTAAAATTAGTGAACAAATTCAGCACTTACCTATGACGCGTATTATGATCGCTCATAGAAAAGAAACAATTAACATGGCTGAGCAAGTTTATTTATTAAATAATGGCATATTAGTTAATGTAGATGAAAGTTGCTCTGATGTTGCAAGTTAAGATTAAGGGGAATGCTATGATGGCAACTACTAAGTTAGCAAACAAAGGGAATAAATCACGCTGAATAATTTAATTCACCGTCCTGTATGTTTGACTCCAAACTCATTTATTATACAGCATCCCAAGAAAGGCGGGGAAACCATAATAACTTGAAAAATATCTTTTTTTTAATGTTTATCTATAAATATACTTGGTATGTTTTTTTGCATAAAATATATTGTTGACAAAAGCGGGGGGATTAAATTTTTATCCTAGTCGTAGGTATTCAATGGATTTGAAATGTCGTTATTTAGAAAGGAAGCTATTTCCCATCAAAGTGAACGGTTAACCGGTGCTATAACCTTAGCCCAACCATTATCTATCAAGTTAACTGTGCTCATGTTAGTAGCCGTAGCTGTTGCTATTATCACTTTCCTTTTTAGTGCTGAATACTCTCGTAAAGCAACTGTCCGTGGCTTTTTAATGCCAAATAAAGGTGTTATAAAAAGTTTTGCTAATCAAGGTGGCACTATAGAAAAGCTATGGGTGAGCGCGGGGCAGCAGGCCGTTGGGCTTATAATCGCAGCCGCTTTAGAAGGTCTATGCCTTATGTGCTCCATATTCATCAATCACCATGCCTTAAAGAACATTGCTTTTTTAAGTGGTGTTTTTTTGAGGAGAACATATTGAGTAATTTTGTGAAGTTAGCAAACCCGCAAGATATTTTATTTTTTTGCTTTCGTAAGTTCTTTATATCTTTCTTGATATCTAGTTGCATTTTATACGCTTTTTATTTTCTTGAACTGCTAAATCATGATGTGTCTCGCACTGGTAGTGGTAGTAGTGTTGCAAATGTACTTTTTGATACATTGATAGTGCCTTTCATCGAGTCTATTTTGCTAGTCATGATAATTTCTTTTTTTGATATTTTTTTGAGTATGAAAAAGTCAGCAATCATTTCTGGATTCGTGTTTGCGAGCTTCCATAGTATGATTGAATGGGTCTTGGGATTCGTTATTTTACCTTTGTTTATTATAAGCGCTCTGTCGTATCAAGAAGCAAAAAATGAAAAAATGAAAATTAGATTTGCAATTGTTTTTTTGATACATGCATTTAACAATTTATTAGCAAGCGCCTTAGATGTTGCTTTTTTAAAGGTTTAGTTATGCAAGCTAGCCGCTAATGCAATGCTATTTTGTTATTATTTTCATCAACTTGATATACCTGTTATGTGTAAGCGATTTTCTGCCAACTTAAGGGCAGAAGTCTTCTGCTGCAAGTTATTGGCCTAGGTGATAGTTTGGGCTTAGCGAGTTATGCTCACTAAGGTATTAGAAAAAGGACAGCAAACAGCTAAGTTTTGATAGATACTCCCGTAGTAGAAAAGATCAGATTAACGATTGGAGTTTTAAGTGACTGTTTTAATTCAATAATAACCAGGTATTTTGTTATTGGTAATGGCGTTATCTTGATAGAGTTGCTGTAAGTATAGCGGCTTGTTGTACGCGAGGGGAAGCTAGCCATTACTTTATTAACGGCATCTTTTCAGATTATATCGATTTAATATCAATAGGTTAATTGATAAATGAGCTTTTGGGTCCAACCCATTACTCGCAAAAACCAACTCAGCTTCTCTCCTCTAGGCCTCATTTAACAGCAGGCGAATTAATGAACAAGTGCACCCTCATAAACTGTCTGTTATATGCTAGCTCACTATGAGTACACACAGAGGTAAATAAGCATATTGACGTTTTTAAACAGCGGCTATAAATCAAAAGTTAAGTTATTCATTGTGATAAAGAATAACCTAGCTAACCGTCAAATTTGATCCTAACGCCAGCGTTAGCAATGAAGCCGTCATTGCGAGACCATATATCGGTTGTCCATTGGCCGCTCGGTGCTTGAGATGGCAATAGCAGAGGATGTTCATCGGTTTGTTTAACATCTAATAAGTTCTCTAGATTGATAAACCAGCTGACTCGACCCAATGTTATCTCTCCCATCAAGCCTAAGTGCCAGTAAGGATTTGATTTCGTAATATAGGGATTGTCATTTAGTCGTTGAGGCCCGGTATAATAGGCTTCAAAGCCTGCTCTGAAGTTACCATGTTGTTCCCACATGGTAACAAAGCCAGCAGAGTGTTGAGGCGTTAATGCCATCTCACTTCGGCCTTGGCCATTTAAAGATACCTCGCTAGCATCTAAGTATAAGTAGTTGGCGGTAAGTTTTATGTCATGCCAGTGATAACGCAGTAAGACTTCTGAGCCGCGAATTTTACTTTCACCCTCGGTATTGACCAGTCTTATGCGGTCTAAAACCGTATCGTCATTCGATGAAAAAGCGGTAACTTTGCTGACGTTATCTACATTTGAGCCAAATAAGGTCAAGCTAGTTTCAACATGTTCAAAGGTATAGGTAAAATCTAGTGACGCTGTTTCTGCATGCTCTGCTTGTAAGTGTTGAATTTTTTCCAGTCTGGATAACCCAACCGCTTCAACTTCTTCTACGAAAGGGGTTGTGGCGAAATAACCGCGGCCAAAAGAGCCTCTTATGGTTAAGTTTGATGGACGATAAAGGATGGATAGTCTTGGGCTAAACTGAGTCCCGTACTGACTGTGTTCATCGACGCGCGCGCTGTAAGAAGCGGTGACTTGCTCGCTAAGTTCATAATCTAATTGGCCAAATATCGCCGGCACTTGATAAGAATAATCAAAGTCAGCAAAAGTATCAGAAGCAAAAACCTCTGACTGATACGCCATGCCAACGACCCAATCACTATTTTCGCTATAGCCGGCAATACTGCTTTCAAGTAAATAGCTTTGGTGTTGATCATCTTCGATGACTGCACCATAGCCATGGCTATGCTCTTGCAGCATTGTTGATGCGCGGGCATTCAAAGTCAGCGCGTCTAACAGCGGCATAGTAAAGACAAAGCCGCTATCGATACGCTGTGATTCTTGCGATTGCTTGAAGAAGCGTCCATCGGCAACGGTGCCGCCTGCTGAATTTCCGCCGACCCGTTGCTCGCTCATAAACCCTAAAGTTGCATAGAGGGTTTCACCGGCGTCACCCTGCCAAAAAAGTCGAGGCCGCGCGGTATATCTTTCATATTCTGCTAGGTCAATCCAGCCATCATTATCTATATCTTGTGCTTTTTGGCTGTGTGCACCCGCAGTTAAGGAGCCTTTGAGTGAGTCAGTCAGTGGTGTTTCAATATAGGAGGTCAGATCTTGACCGTTGCGGGTAGTTAAATTGATCAGTAGTTCGCCGTTGAGTTGCTCACTGGGTGTTCTGGAGACGAGATTTATTACGCCGCCAAGCGCAGAGCCCCCATAAAGCGATGAGGCGGAGCCTTTTATGATCTCAACGCGGCCGAGATCGGTTGGAGGAATTTGTAGCAAACCAATAGATGACGCTTGATTGCCGTAAAGTGGTAAGCCGTCGGCCAATAATTGTGTATAGCGACCATACAAGCCTTGTAAGCGAATATTGGCACTGCCAAGCGCGGGTGATGTTGTTTGCATACGTACGCCACCCGTTTCAGCGACCAACATCGAGATGTTGCCCGGGCGCATGGCGGCTTTTTCTTCAATTTCCTCGCGGTTAATAAGCTCGACGCGAATAGGTTGCTCATCAGCAATACGACCTGAGCGTGTTGCTTGGATGATAATTTTTTCTATTGCTTCTGCATGTTCATGCTCATCGTGTTCATCTTGTTGCTGGTGTGGTGTTGCTGCGCTTTGTTGTTTATGCTCGCGTTGCTCTGGCGTTTGCGCGTTATGATTTGACGAGTGTTCAAGCGGGTTTATTGCCGAACTGAAGGCTTTGGCGTGGCTAAACGGGAGACAACTAAGGGTAAAAAGCAGTATTACTGGCGCAGCAGAATTAGACATAAACCTTGTTTCTTATAAGATATTGAAATAAATGATATGCTTAAGTTTAAAGCTTACAGCGGCGGGAAGGTCAAGATGAAAATAAGTGAATTAGCAGATAAAGCCCAAGTATCGGCAAAAACGGTACGTTATTATGAGCAAATAGGCTTATTGGCACCCGCACAGAGGGCTAATAATGGCTATAGACAATACCAGCAACAAAATGTTGAAACCTTGGTGTTCATCAGACGATGTCGAGAGTTAAATATTGCCATTAGCGATATCAAGCTGCTGATTGATGTCCAGCAAGACCCAAAAGCGTCGTGTGCGAGTATCGATAAAATTATTGCCGATCAATTAGCTCGCATTCAACAAAGTCAGCGAGAACTAGCCATGCTAGAGCAATCACTCGCAGCACTTGCGGCTTCTTGTCAAAATCATCACGTTGAAGATTGTTGTATATTACACCAATTAAAGTCAGCATAACTTGCTAGCAATGTCAATTCATATCAGATATTGTCGACAGGTAGCACATTGCTAGCTTGCTTTGGCTGGAATCTTACGCTGAAAAACCCAGCAAAAAGGCGTAACCGCTCGCCTCGCTGGTTTAACAGCCAGATTAACAGACAGCTTAGTAGATATCAGCGAACAGCACTCGGCAAAAGAGATTTTATTTAATGTAAGCGCGCAATGCCACCCGGTGCAGAGGTTGCGCTGTCGCTGACAGCTTATTTAAGCTATTGCTCGAAAAAATTAATAACGCTTAATTTGATTCATATCAGTCAAAAATCTTTCATGATTCGCTATGCTGTGGTTAATGTTACACCAGTAGCTAAAGAAAGTTTGATATGAACAATAACCAACCAAGCCAAGCTTTAGGCATTTTTCCACGTTCTTGGAGTGAAGAGCATGCCGGTCGGATACCTGGCCACATTCCGATTTGGGTGGGAATATTATCTGAGCTAACCGAATTCAGTATTTTTTTTATTGCTTACTTTATTGCCAAATATCACTATCCCGAAACATTTGCCCAAGGCCCTCAAGGACTTAATACAAGCTTAGGGGTTGCTAACACCATTATATTGCTCTCGAGCAGTTATTTTATGGCTAAGGCCATGATGTATATTCGTTTAGATGAACGTGAAAAATGCCAACGCTATTTATGGATCGTACTGAGTTGTGGTTGCGGCTACCTTGTGGTGAAAACGTGGGAGTTTTATTGGAATAATTTGCAAGGTTTAAGTACTGTCACCAATGAGTTTTATACGGTTTACTACTACATGACGTTTAACCACTTTCTCCATGTTGGTTGGGCGTCTTGTGCGGTATTATGGGTGATTTTTCGCTTACGCGCAGGGCAGTATACGGCTGTTGAGCATAGTGGCCTTGAGGCGCTGGCGGTTTATTGGCATATGATTGATCTGATGTGGATTTTAATTTTCCCTTTGCTGTATGTGCTGCGTTAGAGGTAAAGATGAAAAGATTATGTAGCTTAGAGTGGTTTTGGGCGCTGTTAATCGCCATCACCTTGTTTAATACTTTTTTAGGAGAACAGTTTTCTTCCACGGCATTTGTCAGTGTTTTAGTGGCGCTTACTGTCATGTATAAAGGTATTGTTGTTATTGACCATTTTATGGAATTAAAACATGCCAATAAAAATTTACGGCTACTAATGCGCTTATACTTTATTATCTTTCCGTCGATGATTATAGCGACAATTTTTTTCTAATTAGCCATAAAGCAATATTTTTTTGCGTGTTTTCAGGTCGTATGAAGTAAGTAAAAAGGGAGTTAAAATGAACATACAAGCAAGAATACAGAGTAAAGAGCAAGTAAAGCAAGCCTCTAGTATCGCCTTATGGTCAATATTAAATTTAACCTTTCTGCCGATATTAGGCTTTATTATGCTGCTGTTACAGCTCAATAACGTTGATGACAAAAGTTTGTCTGAGCGGCATTTAAGCTTTGCGATTAAGTTAAACTTGATCGCCGCCGGCGCATTGATTGCTGTTAGCATTTTGATGATAGTACTCGGCGGTTTTGATTCTGGTTGGACTTGGGTGTTTGTTATCACTTACTTCGTGCTGGTACACACCATTTTTATCGTTATTGCCGTTTGGGCGCTCATTCGTGCTTGGGCAGGTAATACGGTATTTAGCAAGTAATCTTGCGCGAGTGTTAAGCGTTGGTTAATAGCTGTTTTAAGGCAACCTGTAAAGCAGGGTATTGAAATTTAAAGTTATTATTGAGCAGCTTCTTAGGTAATACCTGCTGACCATAGATCACCAGATCGGCTGACTCTCCCATTAATATGCGCAATATAAAGCTCGGCACCCGAAACCAACATGGACGCGATAACACATTACTTAAAGTGGTGGCAAACTCTTGATTAGATACCGGCATAGGGGCTGTAGCATTAATGATACCTGTTAGTGAGTCTTGATAAATAGCGGCTAATATCACCGCGACCATATCATCAATATGTATCCATGACATAAACTGTTCACCATTGCCTATTGGTCCTCCTAAGCCGAGTTTAAATGCCGGTAACATCTTGGCTAATGCGCCCCCGTTATCGGCTAACACAATGCCAGTTCGTAACAGACATACTCGGGTTTGCTCCGACTCGGCCTGTAACGCGATTCCTTCCCACTTTTGGCATAACTGATGACTAAACTCAGGATAAACGTCTTGATAGTTTTCATCTATTGCTGAAGCGTCTTGGCGGCCATAATAGCCAATGGCACTACCTGAAATGAAACAATGCGGCGGCGGCGTTGCTGCTTGTATTTTTTCCACCAGCGCTTGTGTTATTTGCCAGCGACTTTGGCAGATAATCGCTTTTTGTTTGCTGGTCCATCTTTTATCGACAATGGCCTCACCGGCTAAATTGACGACAACGTCTAAGTCGCTAAAATCAATCTGCTCAAGCGAGGTAATAAGCTTAACGTCATTGGGGAGAATTTTAGCTGCTTTAACGGGACTGCGAGTTAAGACAATTATCTGATCAGCATTTAGGTGTTGAATCAGTGCTTGCCCGATCAGACCACTACCACCGGTGATTAGAATATTCATCATGGCTTCCTAAGTTTTCGTAGCGCATAGCTAAGTACGCAATGGCTTAACATATCAATCATTATAGCTAAACATTGCTATTAGACGTAAAAGGTTGGGCAATAAAAAAGCTCCCGTAGGAGCTAATTTATTACTAGATAAGCCGTCTAACTGACTTAGTAGTAGGTATCTTCTTTATTGTGCGCTTGAGGATCTTCAATAATCTCTTCAAAGTTAACTTCAAAACTGTTGTTACTAGCTGAATTTGCCATGTAAATGGTGCGGGTTGAACCATCGATCCAAGTAACTGTGCCGCTACCTTTTTTGCTACCGCATTTCATGCCAATATGAATATCGTTAAATTCCATTGTTTCCTCCTCGTTTGTTGTCGAATATCGAACAATACATTCGATTAAGCAAACGCTGTTATTCACTTAGAAACCACCTTGTTAAAATAGTTCAAAAATTGTGCAGATAACGTGCTTTTTTTCAACATGAAAGAATCATTATAAAGAGAAAACTTGGCAAATCTAGTGATATTTATGGATTGACACTAATACCTAAAACGACCTGCTTGCTAGCCCCTGTTACTGCGGGAATGTTACCAACAATATTTTTATCAAAGGCCAAAGCTAACCAAGCAAATGCCATGGCTTCTAATGCGTCACTATTAATATTTTTCTCATCTGTATTAACAATAAAATGACCATTAAGTCTTTGATTTAACTCTGAAAGAAGGAGTTTATTTTTAATGCCGCCACCACAAAAGTATACGGCAGATTTCGTACTTAACTGGTTGATTTCTTGGGCGATAGTTTCGGCGGTAAGTACCGTTAATGTTGCCTGAATATCGGCCGGCGCCAATGTGCATTTGTCAGTAAACTTTACTAACCATTGGCCATTAAAATACTCTCGGCCAGTGCTTTTGGGGGCGGGTTGAGTAAAGTAAGGGTCGGTTAGCATCAACCGTAATAAATCAGGGCAAAAACGCCCAGAACTTGCCCATTGGCCTTGTACGTCATATGGCCCTGATTGGTGCTGAGCAAACCAATAGTCCATTAATGCGTTACCTGGTCCAGTATCAAAGCCTATTGTATTAAGTGGAGCATTTTTCGGAAGAAAAGTAATATTTGCAATACCGCCAATATTAACCACAAACACGTCTTGATCAGTAGCGCCAAAAATAGCTTGGTGGAACGCGGGCACTAATGGCGCTCCCTGGCCGCCTAAGGCAATATCTTTGCTTCTAAAGTCACCGACAACGCGTATGCCGGTTAATAATGCCAAGGTTTGTAAACAGCCTATTTGCAAGGTAAAAGGTCGGCTAGTATATTGACTTTTTACTGGCCGGTGTCGAATGGTTTGGCCATGACAGCCGATGGCAGTGATAGCCGCTGTCGTTAAGTTTTCTTGTTGTAGAAACTGCTTGATCGCATGCGCAAACTGCTCAGCCAACTCAATGTTGAGGCTGCCAGCACGATCGATTTCATGGTCGCTGGCATTATATAAGCTCATTATTTTATCTTGGGTGTCGTGATCATACGCTTGATAATAGCTGGCGATTAACAGTGCGCCGTTGGCTTGTTGTTGCTGACTGTCATCAAATTCGACTAAGGCCAGATCAATACCATCTGCGCTGGTGCCTGACATAAGGCCGATATAACGCATTTTTTTACTCATGTTATTTTGCGTTTTCTGTGCTGGGCTGCATGGCAAGCATGGCACGGCGAGAACCAGATAATTCTGCTATGCGCTGTCGGGCAATGGCGTCAAAATTTTCACGATATTTGCTGCTGATAGGTTTAGCGTCTGGTAGCTTCACTGTTCTTGGGTTGCGATGGACGCCATTAAGTAAAAACTCATAATGCAAATGTGGACCTGCTGCTAAACCGGTTGCACCGACATAGCCAATCACTTGCCCTTGCTTAACGCGTTGGCCTTTTTTAACGGCACGTTTTGAAAAGTGAATATACTTAGTTTCAATGCCGTTACCATGCTGGATAAATACGTGATGGCCATTAAATTTGTCGTAAGCCGCCCGTATAACTTTACCATTACCGGCAGCGACAACTGGGGTCCCTGTTTTTGCCGCATAATCGGTGCCACGATGGGCTTTCCAGCGTTTTTGTACTGGGTGAAAGCGTTTGCGAGTAAAGTTAGAGCTGATATAACGAAAGCTGACCGGGGCGCGCAAAAACGCTTTGCGCATACTTCTGCCATCCGCTGAATAGTACTCACCATCCGTAAAGCGAATGGCTTGAAAAGACTCGCCTTGGTTAATAAATTCTGCCGCCACTATTTTTCCAGTGCCGATAAACTCACCTTCAACATATTGGTTTTCATAGATCACATTAAAACTATCGCCGGCCCGAATATCTAAGGCAAAATCGATATCCCAGCCGAAAACGTTAGCTAAGCTGATAATTTGACCGTCGTTTAGACCAGCTGACGCCGCAGCATTCCAAAAATTTGATTTTATTATGCCATGAGCAATAGCTTCGCGAACTTCGACCGTTTTGCTTTCTTTATGGGCAAGATATTGCTGATTTTGTAAATTAACAAATAAGGTCTCATTTTTTGATAACGGATATTCAAGTGAAACTAAATGACCTTCATTATCCTTGCCGATACGCATGGTATCGCCGACATTAAGCTTTTTCAGTAAGTTACTGTCTTCACCTTGCGCGGTGATCACTTTATGGGTGGTAGTGGCATTAAGACCATTACGTTTAAATATTTTTGCTAGCGAATCGCCACTTTTTACCGTCACGGTTTGCCAATGTAATTGTGCCGCGCTTTCTGCAATATTACTCGGCAGATCGATGACCTCTGCGGGTTTAAGTGTTAATGCCTCGATCGGCTGAGTCGGCAATTCAATATTGCTTGCTGCTGCGCTAGTGGTTTTTTCTGGGATCGCCACTTGATAGCGTTGACCAACTTTAAATTCGCCAGCCGGGCTAGAAGTCGATTCATTACTACTTTTTAACGGTAGCACTAATAAAAATAGCGCAATAACAGCGCATAAAGCGATAATTATTTGATGCTGCTTTGGCAAGGCAAAATATAAATCTTTTATATTTTTCAGAAGATTAAGGTTCATAAGAAAATTTTTAATACAACAATTGTCGCTTACTATAACAAAATAATATCCTGCTAAACAATGATAGGGTTTTCACCGCAGTGAAAATTACAGTAGAATTCGGGCATTAGTTATTGATTACCAGCGGGCGACACTACGTTCTGCATGGTATACACCCTTTGTTGGAGCCTAGGAAATGTCAGATGTAAACCAAGCGTTTGCAGAATTAAAACGCGGCGTGGAAGAAATTCTGCTTGAAGATGAATTATTAGAAAAATTAAAGCAAGGTAAAACGCTAAAAATTAAAGCGGGTTTTGACCCAACGGCGCCTGATTTACATTTTGGCCATACAGTATTGATCAATAAGCTGCGTCAATTTCAACAGTTAGGCCATGAAGTGATTTTTTTGATCGGCGACTTCACTGGCATGATAGGTGACCCGAGCGGCAAAAATGTCACCCGTAAACCGTTAAGCAAAGCAGAGGTGTTAGCCAACGCTGAAACCTACAAAGAACAAGTGTTTAAAATTCTCGATCCGGTTAAAACCACAGTTGCCTTTAATTCGACTTGGATGGATAAGTTAGGTGCTGCTGGGATGTTAAAGCTGGCTTCACGCCAAACTGTGGCGCGTATGATGGAACGTGATGACTTTAAAAAACGTTATGCGAGCGGCCAAGCGATTGCCATTCACGAATTTATGTACCCGTTAGTTCAGGGCTGGGATTCAGTGGCCTTAGAAGCGGATGTTGAATTAGGCGGAACCGATCAAAAGTTTAATTTATTAATGGGTCGAGAATTGCAAAAATCGGAAGGTCAACGTCCGCAAACCGTAATAATGACGCCATTACTCGAAGGCTTAGATGGTGTACAGAAAATGTCGAAGTCATTGAACAATTATATTGGCATTACCGATGCGCCTAACGATATGTTCGGTAAAATCATGTCAATTTCTGATGATTTGATGTGGCGCTACTATGAGTTACTCAGCTTTAAATCACTTGAAGTGATTAACGGCTATAAAGAAAACATTGCTGCAGGCGCTAACCCACGCGATGTAAAAATTGATTTAGCGAAAGAGTTGATTGAGCGTTTTCATGATACGGCTGCGGCTGAAGCGGCGCATCAAGAGTTTATTAATCGTTTCCAAAAAGGCGCCTTGCCAGATGATATAGCAGAGCTAGATGTTGTTACTGAAAATGGTGAAATAGCCATTGCTAACTTGTTAAAAGCAGCAGGGTTAGTCTCAAGCACGTCTGAAGCGATGCGGATGATAAAACAAGGTGCGGCTAAGATAGAAGGTGAAAAAATTGCCGATAATAAGCTAGTGATTAAAGCCGGAACTCGCGCTGTTTACCAAGTAGGTAAACGTAAATTTGCTAAGGTGAGTGTTAAGTAAATAGGCACTCAGCAAGCGCTATAGCTATCTTAAGCCAGTCAGAAGACTGGCTTTTTTTATGCCAGTAAATCAATTCAATTCGCCGCAATTATTACTGTGGATTCGCTATGACAAAGATCACAATTGACCGTTCGGTGATGACAAGAAAAACGCTTTATTGATCTAAGTCAGTATCGTTAATTTCAATGCGCGTAATATGCGACATATTGTCGCAGTCAGCCAAAGTAAGTGGCTAACGATAGTGACTATTTAACTTTTCACTCATCATCTATGTGTAGGTATTACGGGCCAATGCTATTTTTCTTGTCGTTTACTAAGAAACAGTTAACGTTATTTTCCGTGTTATTGCTCTGCTTTGCTCAGTTTTCGGCGCATGCCTTATTTGTCAGCGAGCCGAGAGCGCCATTACCTTTGATTAAGGAGATTTTTCCGCAGGCAACTAAAGTTTCGGATAAAGTCGGTGAGCCGTTAGTTTGGACCATTTATCAACTAGATGAAATCATTGGTTATGCTTTTGAAACCAATGATATCGCCAGAATTCCCGCCTATTCAGGTGAGCCTGTTAACATGTTGGTGGCGATTGACCCTCAAGGTGTCTACATGGGGGCAAAAGTGTTAGAGCATCATGAGCCGATTATTCTTGCCGGTATTCCAGAAAGCAAATTATGGGCGTTTACTGAGCAATATGACGGCCTAAGTGTGAGTGATCGATTAAAGGTCGGTGGTAACGCCAAAGGTGACGTGATTCATATCGATGGTCTGTCAGGTGCAACGGTAACGGTAATGGTGATGAATGTTGCCATCACTAAAGCGGCGACTACAGTGGCTCGCTCACTGGGTATTATCGAAGCAGTTGCAGAAATTAAGCAGCCGATGGCAACCGTATTGCCAGAGGTTTATCAAAAATCAGATTGGCAAACCCTGCTTGGTGATGGCTCAATTCGCAAGTTATATCTTGATCGTCAAACTGTTGATGAAGCCTTTGTCGGCACCGAAGCCGAAACCATTGAACAAGCCTTGCCATCGCAAAAATCCGATATGTTTGCTGAAATCTATTATGCCCAAGCGGATATTCCAACCGTCGGTCGCAATTTATTAGGCGATAGCGAATATCAATGGTTGATGAAAACACTCAAGCCCAATGAACATGCCATTATTGTTTTAGGTAATGGTTACTCGTTCAAAGGCTCTGGCTATGTGCGCGGCGGCATTTTCGACCGCATTCAAATTTTACAAAATGAAGCGGCGTTTGCGTTTCGTGATTTAGACCACAATCGCATCACGGATTTATTTATTGCCGGCGCGCCCCGCTTGCGCGAAATGTCGCTATTTATCGTCCGCGAACACCATGAATTTAACCCAGGCGTTGATTGGCAGTTTGAGCTGCTAGTGCGACGTCAAATGGGCGCGGTTGATAGTGTCTTTACCAGTTTTAAAGGCAGTTACCATGGTTTGGAGCAATATTTACATCGCCCACCTATGATCTTACCTGAGCCAGAATTAACCTTGGCACAACAAGTATGGCAAGAGAAAAACACTGAGGTGGTGATTTTATCTATCCTCATGACGCTGTTGTTGGCGACGTTGTTTTTCCAAGATATTTTAGTTAGGCACCCGACGTTTATGCACAACTTCCGACACGGATTTTTAGTGGTGACTGTGGTGTTCATCGGCTGGATGTGGGGCGGACAATTATCGATCGTCAATGTCTTTACTTTCTTACAGGCCTTTATGTCTGATTTTTCTTGGGACTTATTTTTATTAGATCCTGTGATCTTTATGCTATGGGGCGCTGCAGCGGTCACTATGTTGCTGTGGGGGCGCGCGGTGTATTGCGGTTGGCTATGCCCGTTTGGCGCCTTACAAGAATTAATCAATGTTTTTGCTCGCTATATTAAAATTCCGCAGTTCGAATTTCCTTGGGCGGTACATGAGCGCTTATGGGCCATTAAGTATTTAGTGTTATTAGGGCTCTTTGCCTTATCACTTGACTCGTTAGCGCTAGCTGAGCAGTTTGCGGAAATTGAGCCCTTTAAAACCACGTTTTTATTAAAATTTGATCGCGAATGGCCATTCATTATTTACGCGCTCTTGTTGTTAACGATTAATATCTTTAATCGCAAGTTTTTCTGCCGCTATTTATGTCCATTAGGCGCGGCGTTGTCTACCAGCAATAGTGTGCGTTTATTTAGTTGGTTAAGAAGACGTCCTGAGTGTGGCCAACCTTGTAAAACTTGTGCGAAAGAATGTGAAATTCAAGCGATTAACCCAGATGGTGAAATTAACATGCGCGAGTGTCATTACTGCTTAGATTGTCAGGTGACCTACTTTAATGAAGAAAAATGTCCACCATTGAAAAAGTTAGCACGTAAAAAAGCTAAATATAAAGCAACAGAAATTGAAACAGTCAAGGTTGCTTAGCGAGTGGCTGTGTTCGCCCGCAAAGTTTCTGAAAATAACGATTACAACAAATTAACCATAATGGAGAAGAGTGATGAGTAACGACGATAAAAGCTCTAACAACGTAGAGTTAGAGAACGAAGGCAGACGTAAGTTTTTTGGTAAGACCGCGTTATTAGGTGCTGGCGCTGTTGCTGCTCCAATGACCGCCGCGATGTTTGCCTCAATGGCGAAAGCGAATGCCGCAGAAGCCGCGAATAGCCCGTTCGTCCATCCTGGCGATTTAGATGAATACTACGGTTTCTGGAGTGGTGGACATTCAGGCGAAGTGCGTATTATGGGTATTCCATCAATGCGTGAATTGATGCGTATTCCAGTCTTTAATACCTGTGCGGCAACTGGTTGGGGTTTAACCGATGAAAGTAAACGCATTAAAGGTGAAAGTGCGCATTTACTAGCTGGTGACTCGCATCATCCGCACATGAGTATGGACGACGGTCGCTATAATGGTAAATATGTTTTTATCAACGATAAAGCCAACTCTCGTGTTGCCCGTATTCGTTGTGACATCATGAAGACCGACAAAATGCTGACCGTGCCTAACGTGCAAGCCGTGCATGGTTTACGGGTACAAAAAGTCCCTTATACTAAGTATGTTGTGTGTAATGGTGAGTTTGAAATACCGATGAATAACGACGGTAAAGAAGGCATGGAAGATGTCAGTACTTACCGCTCGTTATACAACGTTATCAACGCAGAAACCATGGAAATGGCTTTCCAAGTCATGGTGGACGGTAACTTAGATAACACTGATGCTGACTACGATGGTAAATATTTTGCCTCAACCTGTTATAACTCAGAAATGGGCATGAACTTAGGTGAAATGATCACCGCTGAACGTGACCACGTGGTTATTTTTAGCTTGGCCGCTTGTGAAGCTGCACTTAAAGCCGGTAAATTCAAAACCTACAACGGTAACAATGTGCCGGTATTAGATGGACGTAAAGGCTCAGAGCTTACGCGTTATATTCCAGTACCTAAGTCGCCGCATGGTTTAAATACTTCTCCTGATGGTGAGTACTTTGTTGCCAACGGTAAGTTATCGCCAACTGTATCGGTTATCTCAATCAAAAAATTAGATGCCTTATTTGCCGATAAAATTAAGCCGCGTGACACTATCGTTGCTGAGCCTGAGTTAGGTTTAGGGCCATTGCATACTGCGTTTGATAACAAAGGTAATGCGTTTACGACATTATTCCTTGATAGCCAAATTGCTAAATGGAATATAAAAGATGCTATTGATGCCCATAATGGCAAAAAAGTGAATTATATTCGTCAAAAACTTGATGTTCATTACCAACCAGGTCACAACCATACTTCACAAGGTGAAACCCGTGATACCGATGGTAAATGGTTAATTTCACTATGTAAGTTCTCGAAAGACCGTTTCTTACCCGTCGGGCCTTTACGTCCAGAAAACGATCAGTTAATTGATATTTCAGGCGATGAAATGAAATTGGTCCATGATGGTCCAACTTTTGCGGAACCGCATGACTGTATTATTGTGCACCGCAGTAAAATGAAGCCACTGAAATTATGGCCACGCGAAGACCCGTTCTTTGCTGAAACGAAAGCGCAAGCCAAACGCGATGGTGTTGATGTTTACATGGACAACAAAGTGATTCGTGACGGTAAGAAAGTACGTGTTTATATGACGTCTATCGCCCCGACTTTCGGCCTGAGTGAGTTTAAAGTTAAGCTAGGTGATGAAGTGACAGTTATCGTTACTAACCTTGACCAAGTGGAAGATGTTACCCATGGTTTTTGTATGACGAACCACGGTGTGCAAATGGAGGTTGGTCCACAAGCGACAGCGTCTATCACCTTTACGGCTAACCAACCAGGCGTACAATGGTACTACTGTAACTGGTTCTGTCACGCGCTTCATATGGAAATGCGTGGTCGCATGCTAGTTGAAGCATAACAATAGCGCCAAAGAAAAAGCCTACTGCTGACAGGGTCAAAACGATTCTGTCAGGCAGTCCCGCATGGAAATGCGTGGTCGCTGCGAGTTAACGCTTAAGCCAAGCATGGTCTGCGTGAGTGATGTATTCACAGCTAATGCTATGTTAGTTTAGACTATTAGGCTAATAAACGTAAAATAGGCGGCAATAGCGACTTTTGTTATTGCCGCATTTTTAATTTTAAAAGGTCGCGTTTGTGAAGTTATCATTATTTAGAATATTGTCGATGCTCGTGCTGGTTTTCAGTAGCCAGTACTCGGTGTTAGCCGCTATTATTGAAGCGACGCCAGCCGATAATTTACAACACAAGCTAGATGCCAGTACCGATGGTGATGTGATAATACTGGCGCCGGGTCGTTATTTAGGCAACTTTGTCGTTAACCATCAAATCACCTTAACCAGTGACGCGAGTGCGCAGGCGGCAATAATTGATGCACAAGGTCAAGGGCACGCACTGGAATTAAGGCAAAGTGATACCGTGCTGGAAAATTTAACGATAGTGAATTGGGGCGATAATTTAACCGAGCAAAACTCGGGCATCTATGCGGTTAACAATGCCAGTAATATCACCATTCAAGGTAATCGGCTGCAGGGTGATGGTTTTGGTATTTGGTTGCAAAAAGGCAAAAATATTAAAGTGTTAGGTAATGTTGTTCAAGGCAATACCGCCTTACGTTCTGCCGATCGCGGTAATGGAATTCAGCTTTCTATTGTGCAAGACGTTGCAGTGAAAAATAATGAAGTGTTCCACACCCGAGATGGCATTTATATTATCTCCAGCCAGCATAATGTTATCGAAAATAATACCGTGCATGACTTACGCTATGGCGTGCATTATATGTATTCACACAGTAATAAAGTGCTTAATAACACCGCTTATAATACTCGCGCAGGCTATGCTTTAATGAGTTCGCGCCATTTAGTGGTTGATGGTAACCGCAGCATAAATAGTGAAGACTATGGCTTTTTAATGAACTTTATTACCTCATCAACCATCAGTAACAATCAAATTGAAAACGTTTGGACTAAGCCGGAAAATAAAGTACTAGGTCGAGACGGCAAAGGTTTATTCGTTTATAACTCGGCCTATAACACCATCAAAAATAATCGTATCGACACCGCCGAAATAGGTATTCATTTAACCGCAGGGTCGGAAAACACCCAAGTTTATGGCAATAGCTTTATTAATAATCCGGTACAAGTGAAATACGTCTCTAATAAAAAACAAGAATGGAGCTTTGAAGGTCAAGGTAATTATTGGAGCAATTATTTAGGTTGGGATATCAATGGCGATAATATTGGTGACGTTATCTTTGAGCCCAACGATGGTATCGATCAGTTGCTCTGGCAATATCCAGAAATGAAAATGATCATGGATAGCCCTGTGGTGCTAATTTTACGCTGGATACAAAAAGAGTTTCCGGTATTAAAGCCACCCGGCGTTAAAGATAGCTTTCCACTGATGCGTTCTCCAACGCGAGCAATGCAGGGAAATGCTGCGATATCAGCGCTACAGCACGCTGATGCTAACTCACAACCCTATGCGAATAAGGTAAATTAATCCTGATGAATACCCCCGTAGTTGTGCTTGAAAATGTCAGTAAGCACTATAAAGACCTGACCGCATTATCGGCGATAAACCTAGAATTAGCGCAGGGCGAGGTGCTCGGCCTCTTTGGTCATAACGGCGCCGGCAAAACCACCATGATGAAACTTATTTTAGGGGTGATTGCCGCTGATGTTGGCGATGTCACTGTTATGGGGGTCAAACCTAACGACAAGTCGGCGTGGCACATGCGTGCCAAAATGGGCTATCTGCCGGAAAACGTGATGTTCTATGAGCAATTAACCGGTTTAGAAGTACTGAGTTATTTCGCGCGTTTAAAAGGGCAAAGCCAAACACACGCTAAAGCACTGTTAGAGCAAGTTGGTATTGCGCATGCCATGAAGCGAGCGGTTAAAACTTATTCTAAGGGCATGCGTCAACGCCTTGGTTTAGCACAAGCTTTTCTCGGTGAACCGAAATTATTGTTATTGGACGAGCCAACCGTTGGGCTAGATCCGAGCGCTACCGCTGAATTTTATCAAAGTGTTGACCAGCTAAAAACGCAAGGCACCAGTGTTGTGCTTTGCTCACATGTGTTACCGGGCGTTGAGCAACACATTGACCGCGCGATGATCATTTCTGGCGGAAAAACCTTAGCACTTGGCACCATTGCCGAGCTAAGAGCGCAGGCTAACTTACCGATAAAAATTAAGCCGCAAGGTTTAAATGGTGCGCTAACAAATGACGCTTTATTAACACCTTATCTCGATGCTTCCGGAAGTTTACAGGTACCGGCGCAAGAAAAACTTAGGATTTTACGGCACTTACTCGCAGATGATAGTTTGTCTGATATTAACCTCGAGTCAGCAAACTTAGAGCAAGTGTATCAATATTATTTGGCGCAAGCTGCAGACAATAAAACAGCGCAAATGACGACAAACAGCACGACTGAACATAGCAAGGCAGGTGCATAATGCGAGAAATTATTACGGTTGCTAATAAAGAATTTCATGATGGTTTACGTAATCGCTGGCTAATATCGATCACCTTGATTTTTGCCGTACTTTCTGTGGGCTTAACTTATTTTGGCGCGGCCGCGTCAGGCACGGTTGGTATGACGTCCTTATCGACTACCATTGCCAGCCTAGCGAGTCTGGCGGTATTTTTGATACCACTGATTGCTTTATTACTAAGTTACGACAGTTTTGTTGGTGAGCAAGAAGGTGGCACCTTACTGCTATTACTGACTTACCCATTAAGTAAAAACCAGCTGTTACTCGGTAAATTTTTCGGTCAGGGCGGTATCATTGCCTTGGCAACCTTGTTAGGTTTTGGCGCCTCAGCTTTGTTACTCTTTATGCAACATAATGACGTTGCCATCTTGCAAACTTTTGCTTATTTTATCATTAGTGCGACGTTATTAGGCTTAAGCTTCACCGCTATTGCCTATATTATCAGCCTAGTGGTTAGTGAAAAATCAAAAGCGGCTGGCGTCGCCTTGCTGACGTGGTTTTTCTTTGCTTTAGTGTTTGACTTAGCCTTATTGGCATTGTTAGTTGGCACTGACTCGGGCTTAAGCCAAACGACATTAACCCAATTGATGATGTTAAACCCGGCTGATATATTTCGTTTAGTGAACTTAGCTGGATTGGATAGTTCCGATGTTAACGGCGCCCTTGCTGTTGCGATCAATGCCAACCTGACGCAAGTTCAATTGTTAGCAATATTATTTGCTTGGGTTATGGCTCCGCTTGCTATCGCCTCGGTTATTTTCAAACACAAAAAACTTTAAAGGTATCTTCAATGTTGCGTAAATTATTCTTATCTCTGCTCTTAGTGGTTGCTGTGGGTTGCTCTGAGCAATCTAAGCAGCAACAAGTTATCCATCAAGCGGTGGCAATTGAAAGCGCTGATGAGTGTCATTTATGTGGCATGCTCATCACTAATTTTGCCGGTCCTAAAGCTGAATTGTTTCGCCAGGGCGTCACTAAAGCCGATGGTGAGCAGGTTAAAAAGTTCTGCTCGACACGTGATATGTTTAGCTACTACCTAGACCCAGAAAACAATCGTAACGTCACCACTATTTGGGTACATGACATGAGCAAAGCGCCGTGGGATGCGCCAGATGATGGCTATTTTATCGATGCTCGCCAAGCCTGGTATGTGGTGGGCTCGGCAAAAACGGGTGCTATGGGTAAAACCCTTGCCAGTTTTTCCGCTAAAACAGACGCTGATGCCTTTGCGAAAGAGTTTGGCGGTGATGTCCTCGACTTTAATCGCGTTAACTACCAGTCATTGCAATAAGGGTGTTATTAGTCGTTCACATTAATAAAACGAGGAAATGTTGTAATTTACAAACAGCTAGGTAACCTAGAGTGATGATTTCTTGTTAGAAGCCAAGATGATAAATATTCGCTTACTTAGCTGCTTAGTTTTAATACTTAACCTGATATCCTGTTCTGCGGGTAATGTCGCTAGCACGGTATTTCGTGATGGTTTTGATTTTTCTCGGGTTGAAAGCTATAGCACTTATGGTCGCAATTCTGCCTTTGGTGATGTACAAAATATTAATGACAGCACGCGTAACACCATTGAATTGGCCATTGAACAAGGCTTTGACCAGAGTGGATTACACTATAAAATTGTCAAAAATGCCGATATCGTTATTGCTTATTACCTGCTGAGTCATAATTTTTCTGAACTCAATAAATATAATCAACAAGTTAAATATTGTGGCTATTGTTTGAATGCTGGTAATAGCACGCGGGTCGAATTAGAAAAAAATCTCCGTCCCGGCAGTTTGATCCTTGATATTATTGACCCGAAAAGTCAGCGTTCGGTCTGGCGTAGTGTGTACCCGTTAAAGTTTAAAGATAAAGACAATAGCCGCGAGATGCAGGAAAAAATTACTCAGGCGGTGGACAACATGCTCAGAGATTATCCTCGCGGTATCAACACCAGTGCCATTAGTCGCTTCAATGGTGACATGGCTTAATGACTAAGTGGCTAGTGATCAGCTTAATTACGCTGCTCGGCTTTATGGTCATGCTGTTAGGTTTAGGCTATTTACTGTCGGAAAATGAAAAAGCGACCACTTTATTGAAAAAGGAATTAGCACAAGAGGCTCAGCTAGCGCAGAAAAAATCAGCGCAAAGCCAGCATTTTAATGATTATACTAAAGTCATCACCACAGCAGATGACGAAAGCACAACGGCAAGCCAACGTAATGCCCAAGTCAACAAAGCCTTTGAGCAGACGTTGCTGAACAACTTAACCTGTGTAACTGTGGCGCAATGCCAGTTAGTGACCATCAAATTTAACAATATTGATTGTCAGCTTGCCAGCAATGTTATTGGCGCAGCACAATTGAAAAAAATCGCCACTCAAACCATCAGCATCGATACTTGCCCGATTGTCGCCGCCGAGAGCGAACTCGCCTGCCAGCAAAATATTTGCACGCTTATTAGTCCTGGACAATAGTTAGCGCAAGCGAATTAATTTCTGCCTTGGCTAATTCGTTTATAAATGCCAGACAAACGAGCATCTTACGCTAGTTTGGGTATATAATAAGGCATTGTTTTCCTTAATTTGTATGTGATATGACCTTCCCCGATGATGAAACAGGCCAAGTGTTAGCAGAAATGCAAGCGGCAGGCATTGATTTAAATGCAGTGCACCCAGTGGTATTTTTTCAGTTATTTGAACAAGAACAACAAGCACAAGCCATGGTTGCCCATTTGGCTGAACAAGCGCCAGACATGCAAGTGGATTTAGTGCCAGATGAATTACCTAATGTTTGGGATGTTAACTGCACTGTGGCTATGACACCTAGCTATGACGCCATTGTTGCCCAAGAAGCAGAGTTTGAATTGTTGGCGAGCAAGTTTAAAGGTTATAACGATGGTTGGGGTATAGAGGCGTAATAAACCCCTCTATACTTGTAGGCTAGGTTAGTATCACAAGGTAACAGCATTTAGCGAGCATAAGGCTTGGCAACGAAAAGACCCAGCATAGTACCGATGACTATGATGGGTCTTTTTTGTTTTGTTCAGGCTCGATAATAGCAAAAGCGGGTAAAGTCACACGCCAATAAATAGCCGCTAAACGCAAGATTAAGGCGCCAAGAATGGCCGTGATAATAGCGAGATGTTCCGGCACGGCAAAATAGCGCAATAAGGCATATAACGCGCCACCTAAAATGGCTGCCGTGGCATAAATTTCTTGTCGTAAAATCATCGGAATAACATTACATAAAACGTCGCGCAGCATCCCCCCAGCAACGCCTGTCATCATGCCCATCACCACAGCTACTGGCACCGCAGCGCCCAAGCTCAGGGCTTTTTCTGTACCTAGCACGGCAAATAAGGCTAAACCAAAGGCGTCTGAAACCAACAAAAAGCGTTTTGGGATGCGTTTTGGCGAGCGAATAAAAACAATGGTCAGTGCTGCTGTGGCTAAAATGACATAGAGATAAACCGGATTTTGCACCCAAAATACTGGTGTTTGTAAAATCACATCGCGCATGGTGCCGCCGCCAATCGCGGTAACGGCAGACAACACCACAACACCAAACGGGTCAAGTTTATAGCGTCCGGCCATTAATGCCCCAGAAAAGGCAAAAACTACAATACCGAACATATCAAGCCAATAGAGTAACTCTGACATTTGCTGAGCGCTTTATTTTACCAAAGGCAGATCAGCGGCTTGCCAAGCTATGATGTCACCATCAAGGTGGCGAAGATCGCTAAAGCCAGCAGCGCGTAGATCATTTTCAGCGCTGATGGCACGACGACCTGAGCGACAATGCACCACCACGGTTTGATCTTTAAAGGCGATGATTTTCGCGAGATTTTCATTGATTGTTTTATGGCTGATATTGACCGCACCTTCAATATGGCCTTCGGCAAACTCTGCCGGGCTGCGTACATCCAATACTAGGGTTTTATTGGCTGGCGTTGCCATTAAAGCTAATAGCTCTTGTTGGGAAATCGTTGCCGTTTGTTCGGCAAAGGTGAACAGCGAAAATACGCTTAATAAAATAACTAGTGACGATTTAATGAATTTCATGGTCTGTCCTTATGTACTAGTGGAATATGGATTGGATTTTAACTTTGATAGTTTACCTGAATACGGACATTAGCAAAGCGTTTTAATTACTATGCTATTAGGCCATAGCCGGAAATACTATAGGAAATTATCGTTAGCAGCATAACCAGTAAAATAAACAAGTAAAGCGCGTAATTGATGCGTTTGCTGGCATGGATAATATCAGTGACTTGCGGTTGTCTTGCATGATCATTAAAACTGGCTTTACGGACTTTATTGCCATCATAGCTAGCAACACCACCGAGCCTTATTTCAAGGCCCAAGGCAAGCACATGCAATAATATGCTGTTGTCAGCGGCAAAAAACTTGCCGCGGATTAAACGCCAATAAAGCAAGGTGTTTTGGCCGATAGTGCCGAGTAACAGCAATAAGGCAAATAAACGCGAGGGTAACCATTGCAGCAGTTTAACGATATGATTGACCGCAGCACCAAAGTGTAAAAAACGCTGCAGTTTTATATTCCAAGCGTAATGCATTTCCAGTAATAAACGAAAGGTTAACGCGGCTAATGGGCCAAAAATGAGATAATAAAAGCCGACACAAACCAAGAGTTGTGAGCTACGTAACACTTGCATTTCAATACAAGCTTTACTAATGCCTAACGGAGATAGTTGCGCGGTGTCGCGTAAAAGCAAAGGGGCTATTTTTTGTTTTGCTTGGTAGTTATTATTAGCAACTAGCTCGCGTGCTACCGTTTTACAGGTTTTAGTTAAGCCAAAACTGCCGAGGGCAAAGTAGAGCAATAACGCATGCCAAAGCCAATGGAGCTCAATAAAAGCTTCAAATAACCATAAGATCATTAATAATGGCGCTAAGGTGACAAGGATGGCAATTAAGCCAGAAATATTTTGTTGGCGTGGGCTATTGCTGGCTTTATTGACTTTTTCGGCGAGGCGCTGGCAATAAAAAACGAAAAAAGCTAACGGTTGCTGAGTAACAAACTGGCCAATTAATGCTTTTAACGCGATCAGCAATAACAGCGTGACGGCGGCAGAGTATAAGTGTGGACTGTTGAGGATGTTACTCAAGCTATTCATTAGTTTAAGGTTTTTCCTTTTAGTGCCGCCAACATGCTAGTGACTAACTGCGAGGAGTTAATTGATGCCGTTTCTAAATACGCTTCAAACGATGTTGGTGACTCTTTGCCAGCAATGTCAGACATAGAGCGAATAACGACAAAAGGAATATTAAACTGATGACAAGTATGGGCAATGGCAGCCCCTTCCATTTCGACCGCGGCCATGGTTGGAAAATTGGCTCGAGCCTTGGCAATGTCATCATCTTTGGTCATAAAAGTATCACCTGTGGTGATTAAGCCCACCAAGGTTTGAATATTATCGAGTGAGCTGATACCGACTTTAGCGGCGGCAACTAATTCAGGGTGTGGTATATAGGCTGGAGGGTTAGCAGGTAATTGACCTATTTCATAGCCAAAGGCGGTGACGTCAACATCGTGGTAACGCACTTCTGAACTGATGACAATATCGCCTACTTTTAGTGATTGTTCAAAACCGCCGGCAGAGCCGGTATTGACGACGTAATCGGGCTGGTATTTATCAATCAATATCGCCGTTGCCAGTGCCGCGGCCACTTTACCAATACCAGATTGGACAATCACCACCTCTGTATCGTTTAATTGCCCTTGATAAAAGGTAAAACCCGCATAGGTCGATGTTTGGCAATTCACTAATTTTGCTTTTAAAATTGCTACTTCTGGCTCCATTGCGCCGATAATACCTGCTTTCATGAACTTCAATCCTATAAAAATTTTAGCGAATTTATTACGCTAGGGTTTGTCTGTAGTTTATGCGCGAATTATAGCGCGACTCGCTACCGACCTAAAAGCTTTTATCTGTTGCAATAAAAAAGCAGATGGTGACATCTGCTTTTGGGTGAGTGTTTTGGCTAAACTATTGCGACATAAAATCTAATGCGGTAGCGCAGCAACCTGAGCCGAAGGCAGTTGCCCCGCCATGGCTGGATTATCTTTTGCTAACATAGCTTGAGCTGCTGATGGCGACAAAACGCCGCTTGCTCTTGGGCGAGCTTTCACTAAAGGAGCAGGAATAATACGACCTTTCACTTTTGGCGAAGGAGCATTATTGCCTAGTATCCGGCTATTAATGCAGGCACGAATTTCATCAATAGTGTAATTGGCTTTTACTTTAATACGAATATGTGGGATGGCTGCGGCTTCAAGCGCGCCGCTAACAAACCAGTCTTTTTTTATTTTATAGCCCTTGCCTTGAGTATCGACTAAGTCAATGACCCCTAACAGTTTCATGCTATCACGTTCACAAATAGCAAAATCTAAAAATTTTGTTTTGGCATTGTTCGCGGCCGTTTGACCGGCACGACTTGATACACCGTTGCGAACATTGACGATATCGGCAAGTTTAACGCGGTTGATAATACGATACCTTGAGCCCATGGCTTGCTCGACAAGGTTTTGAAAGTTTTTTTCTGCCGGGGTAAATAGGGCAGTTTTACGATCGAAAGGAAAGGGGAAACTATTGTCGTTTAAGCGACTAGCAAGCATAGCAACAATAACAATTAGGCTGATCATGGCAAATAGAATGAGTTCCATATACATCTCCGGCAGTTCAAATTCTTGACGTTTATCTTAGGCAGTTAGATAAGCAAAAAATGAGCCAGAGATCGGCATAAGATCTCATTGGTTAATTATTCGTCTGTATAATCAGCAAACTATTAATTAACCAATTGATTTATAGTGTTTTATTATTTCGGGTATTTAGCGGCTAAAGCGTTATAAAGTTGCTGCTGAAAATCATCGGCGCTGGTATCTAATGAGGTCACTAATTTGGCTAACACTTCGTTATCTTCTTCACCATGCCAGACTTTAATATAGCTCCCTTCTTTGTAGCCGTGATCTTGACGGAAAAAGTTCAAGGTGTTTTTACCAACATATTGACGAAACAGTTCGGCTAAATCCATCGACATTAAACGCATACAGTCAGCAAGCGCCACCGCGTCGAACGCTTTGTCAGTGACGGCTTTAGAGGCCAGGTTTTCTAAGGCAATTTTAAAGTCTTGTTCACCGCTACTTTGGCTTAATTCTGTTGCTAAGGTTTGGCTAATGTCGGTAATGGCGTCGCCAGACATTAATCGTAAACTCAAGCCAAAGTGAAAAATATCCACTAATTCCAATTGCACCTGGGCAACGTCAATTTCTTGGTGTTTCCACCATTTCCAGCCATGGTGATCTAGCATTTCTGCACACTCAACCCAAATGGCTCGATACCATTGATAATTATTATCGCGCCAAGTTTCACTGACACGTGAATTCATCGCGTCTTGCATGGATAACATTTGTGTAATTTGTTTTTTGGCGGTGCTAAGTAAGTCGCTCATGGTTTTCTCTATATTATTGGTATTAAGTGGCAATAAGAACTTCTGCTGATAGTTTGCCGTAGCAGGTAAAAACTAACAAGCATTGTGGTTATAGTTTATCAAGATTAATGGCATTATATAAGCAATGATAAAGTGATAAGAGGATTTAGTTTTGACAGCACATGTTTCCAACGAAGTGCAAAGTGAAGCACTGCGCCTTGCAAAAGCAACACAGAAAAAAGCCCTAAGCAAGGAGCAAACAAAGTTGATTGCTCAAGGCATTGAAAAAGGTATTAGCGAATATAAAAAGCAACAAAAAGCTAAGGCCCGCGAGCGCGATAAACAGCGGAAAAAAAGCTTAGCGACTAAAACAAATATGGCTGAAAATGGGACTTTAATGTCAACCATTAGCGAAAAAAAATCGACAAGCGTTAGTGCTAAAGTGCTGGTGACTATACCTTGGGTGCTGCTAATCGCAAGTTGGGGGTATTTTCTGATTATTAACAATTAGCTGCAGCGGATGTTAAAGCATTGCCTTGCAGCTCACTGCTCAGCGTGGCGATAAATGAATACCCGCAAGCATGCAACGAATCGAGCCACCGGCTAATTCTATAGTGCTAACATCTATGGGCACAAGTTGTGCGCTTTGTGCTATTAACTCGATTTGCTCAGTCGTTAAGGCATTATAAGCGGTTGTCGAGAGTACTAAGATACGGCCAGTCTTGGTTTGCAGTTCAATAGCATTGATGCAGTTTCTTAAGTTGCATACCACAAATGGTTCATGGGACTTAGTGGCCGAGTTGCAAGTGAGCAGTTTAATCGAATTTGATCATGTCTTAGCGCAAGTGCGCATGATTGAAGGTGTACTTAACAGTGAGCCCTGTATTTTACTGACCTCTGCGTAACAATATTTGCCTCTTGGGGGCTCTCATTAGCCACGTTTAGCTTAAGTTCCGTATTAAAATTTATCGTTAATCATTACTAAATAGCTTCTTTCTCACCATAGCGCGGTAATCTTTTGGCGTTAAATTGAGCATTTGTTTAAAGAGCCGGGTAAAGTTGGCTTGATCTTGAAAGCCGACTTGAAACGCCACTTCCTGAATCGATAAGTTGCTCGCGGCTAACAACTCTTTCGCAGTTTCAATTTTTAACTTCTGCCAATATTGTCGGGCATTGATGCCGGTAGCGAGTTTAAACCTACGGGTAAACGAGCGTTGGCTGATATCAAACTGCTGCGCTATTTCGTTTAAGGTTAAGGTGGAATTCAAATTGGTCTTTAGCCAAAACTGAATTTGACTGATTAATTCATCTGGGTGACGATCAACCGCTCCTTCTAAATAGCGTTGCTCTTCATAGGGCTTTCTAATTTCATGAGAAAAATTTCGCTCTACTTGCTGCGCGGCGTTTTGGCCGTATACTTGAAAAATAATATGCACCACAATGTCGGCTAGGGCATTTAAACTTGCGGCACAATAAGTACGTTCTGATTGAGTAATAAAAAAATCAGGCTTTAAATCTACCTTGGGATAGTCACGTTTAAACTGCTCAACATAATGCCAATGGGTGGTTGCTGGGTGGCTATCTAAAATACCGGCTTCAGCCATCAAACAAACGCCCGTACCACCACCAATTAAGGTTGAGCCTTGTGACCAGATATCGCTAAGCCATTGTAACATTTTCGGATGCCTTACAATGGTCGGCCTGGGGTTGCGCCATAAACTGGGAATAAAAACAAAATCGGGTCGCTGTGCATGGTCAATATCAATATCAGGCAGTAACTTAATTAATGCTCGGGTAGATATTGGCTTAATGGTCTCAGCCACCATTTCTATTGATAAGCGCGGGGCATGGCGATTTTCTTGTAAGGCAACAGCTTCGCCAGCACGTAGCATTTCAACAGGCAAGCTAACACTTGTCGCCAACATGTGGTCATAGAGCAACAAAGCAATGTTAATCGTACGGTCTTTAATACCTTTACTTTTTGCCTTCATGTCAGCTAATTTCACTCTTTTATGCATATTTGGCTATTTTGACATAATTTTTGGCTATAAATGAATATTATTTATTTAAACTTGCTCTTACACTAAACTCTATAAATAGTTTGTTTGAATTTAAAGAGATTTTTCATGACTGCGTTACCGATTATAGTTGGCATGGGCGGCATTAATGCTGCAGGTAGAACATCATTTCATCAAGGCTTTCGCCGTATTGTTATTGATAAATTAAATGCGGAAGCTCGCCAAGAAACCTTTGTTGGTTTAGCCACCTTAATGAACTTATTAACTAGCCAAGACGGCAAGCTAGTTGATGCTCAAGGTCAGGTTGTTGCTAAAGCGGACGTTGAACAGCGTTTCGGTAAAGAAATATTAGCCGGTACCTTAATCCGTAAAATTGAAGATGAACACTTTAATCCTGATGCGACACCTTGGCAGCAAAAATTAACCATGGACGCTGGCGAACAAGGCATTAGCTTTGAAACCCGTGCCCGTGATTTACCTCATCCCTTACCACGCAGTTGGCAAATAACAGAGTTAGCCGACAAACGTGTTCGTGTTGATATTGCCGGTGAAATTGAAGTTAGACATGACTCAACGCGGAATAACCCGATCAAAGCGGCAGGACAATTCCCTACGGGTTTTAAGCCGGCAAGTTTATATAACAGCCGTTATCAACCACGTGGTTTACAAGCGACTGTTTTTGGCGCCGCCGATGCTATTCATTCGACGGGCTATAGTTGGAGTGACATTGTCGATAGAATTAGCCCTGACGAAATTGGTACCTATTCCGCGTCTGTTTTTGGTCAAACTCAAGCAGAAGGTGTTGGTGGCATGATGCAAAGTCGACTTAAGGGCGAGCGAGTATCAACTAAAAACTTAGCGCTAGGTTTAAACACCATGTCGACTGATTTTGTCAATGCTTACGTCACTGGAAGTGTCGGGACAACATTTACTTCGACGGGTGCCTGTGCAACGTTTTTATATAACTTAAAAGCGGCGGTACAAGATATTCAAGCCGGTCGAATTCGTTTAGCCATTGTCGGCAGTAATGACTGTGCTATTACCCCAGAAGTGGTGGAAGGTTTTGGCAACATGAGTGCACTTGCCAATGAAGAAGGTTTGAAAAAAATTGATGGTAATGGCGTTGCTGATCATCGTCGCACCAGCCGTCCATTTGGAAACAACTGTGGTTTTACTATCGGTGAAGCCGCACAGTTTATTGTTTTGATGGATGACGCATTAGCGCTTGAACTTGGCGCTAATGTTTTAGGTTCAGTTGCCGATGTTTATACCAATGCTGATGGTATTAAAAAGTCGATCACAGCGCCCGGCCCAGGTAATTACATTACCATGGCTAAATCAGTGGCATTAGCGAAATCGATTGTCGGCGCTGAGTCAGTTCAGCAGCGTAGTTTTATCTTAGCTCATGGCTCAAGTACCCCGCAAAATCGAGTCACTGAGTCGTTAATTTATGATCGCGTAGCAAAGATTTTTGATATTAATAATTGGCCGGTAGCGGCGCCAAAAGCCTTTGTTGGCCACACTATTGGGCCAGCGAGTGGCGATCAGGTGGCCATGGCGTTAGGGGTATTTGCCCATAATATCATGCCGGGTATTACCACCATTGATAAAGTCGCTGATGATGTCTATAGCGAACGCTTAAATATTGCCACTGAGCATTGGCATTGCCAAGATATGGATGTCGCCTTTATTAACTCGAAAGGCTTTGGCGGTAACAATGCCACCGCGACTTTATTTTCTCCAGCTATCACCTTAGCGATGATGGAAAAGCGCCATGGTAGTGAAGCGATGGCAAGTTATCGCGATAAAGCGGTGACAGTCGAGCAAGCCAGAGTGAAATATCAAAACCAAGCTGACCATGGTGACTTTCAAATTATTTACCGTTTTGGTGATGGCACCTTGATGGATGACGACCTTGCTTTAACAGATGAAGATATCACTGTGGCCGGTTTTGCCAATAAAATAGTGCTACCGACTAAGAACCCGTTTGCTGACATGGTCTGAACAATTTAGATTAAATCTTTAAAAAATTAAGTTTTTCTTTAAGCCCTGCAATTACATTGACAGGGCTTTTGTATTTAATGCACTATGGTTTAACAAAATAGCTAATCAGGAAAGTGTTAGCAATTTACTTACAATAGAAGTGGTAGATGATAAATGGCTAGTTTGCCAAATAAGATTGTTCTAAAACTCGAAACGGATATTGCTGAGGAGAAGCCTAGTCAAACTCGCCCAATCTTATTAGCCGTGGCCTTAGGTTTACTAGGAGCAGCGCTTAATGCTTTCCCAATTGAACTTGCCTACAGTATTGCCTTAATTATCGGTAATCTTAGCTTTATTATTGCCGCCGCTTATCTTCGACCCGTACTGACGTTATTAAGCGCTTTAATTTGTGTCGCGCCACTGTTAATTATTTGGGGCCACCCATTTGGCTTTTTAACCTTTGGCTTGGAAGCTCTTTTTGTGTCCATTATGCGTAGTCGTGGCTGGTACTTGCCAACAGCAGATTTTTTATATTGGCTCATTATTGGTATGCCACTAACCGCAGTAATCATTTGGTTTAATAGCTCTGAGTCACAAGAATATTTATTTTTTTCCTTATTTAAACAAAGTATTAATGCTATATTTTACACTAGTTTAGCGGTTATTCTGTTATTTGTGTTCAGTGGTAAATTGAACCGCTGGGTAAAGTCGCAACAACCGCCTTTAGTTAAAAACCTCAAGCAATATCTGCACTATATCCTGTGGATCATGTCGGCTTTTTTTGTCGTTGGTGTCTGTTTGTATTTAAGTCGGAATCTAAATGAGATACAAGAGCAACAATTTGAAGATAAGCTTGATATTAGCAGCCAATATTTAGGCAGCATTATTGAAAATTACGTTGATGAGCATAAGAATGCCATTGCGCAAATAGCTAATAAACTATCGCTCATTGAACCGAGTAATTATGATGATGCCCTGATTACAATGCATCAGTTTTATCCGGGATTTTTGACTATGTTAATTGCCAATCAGGACGCTAATTTAGTGGCATTTTCACCGCGTAGTTTAATGGCGAGCTTGCCAAAAGTAGGCTTTAACGTGGCTGATCGTTCTTACTTCACTCAAGCATTTTTTCATCAATCACTATTTATTTCTGCTGTTTTTCTTGGTAGAGGCTTCGGTGCGGATCCTATTGTTGCCATTAGTGCGCCAATTTATGCTAAAAATAACCACCAACCCGTCGGTATAGTTGAAGGCTCTTTAAACCTTAATTTATTTGAGCAGGTTAATCGTTATGCCGTCAATGACCGACAGATTGATGTGGTATTAACCGATGAGAATGACAATATTATCTATGGAGAATCTAACTTAGCCTTGACCACCTTAGCGAAATTTAATTTTTCTCCTGACCAAGAATATCTTAAGCATAAATTGATGATTATTGACACCTATGGCTCGAATAAACAACGCTATTTATATCGCCAATTAGTGTTAAGTAATGGCTGGAAAGTATTTGTTTTAATAGAGCATAAGCAACTTTTACAATTAATCGAACGGCAATACTTAACCATCTTTATGTCGTTAACGGTAATATTCGTTTTGGTCGTTTTGGTGGCAAATCAACTGGCTAACACCTTAAATCGGCCGCTAGCATTTGCTTTAAAAGAGCTTGCACACGGCGATGGTAAAGGTGACTATCAGGAAATTCCTTACGATACACCAACAGAGTTTTTAAGGTTATATGACGAACTACAACTCTCGAAAGCTAAGTTATTAAAACAGCAATTTATTTTAGAAGAGAAAGTCGAAAAACGCACTAAAGAGCTTAATGAAGCGAATAATACCCTGAGAGAATTAGCCAGCAAAGATAGTTTAACCGGCTTATATAATCGCCGTTATCTGGAAATTAAATTTAGTGAATTACAAGCGATATTAGCGCGAAATAGTGCCAATATGATGGTTGTTATGCTAGATCTTGACCACTTCAAAAAGCTTAATGATGAATATGGTCACTTAATGGGTGATAATTGCCTAGCTTATGTGGGCGAAGCCATACAAAGTAAGTTTGATCGTCGCAGCGATATAGTTGCGCGCTTTGGTGGCGAAGAGTTCATAATTATTACGCAATATGATGGGCAAGGTGGTGTATTAGAAAAACTTGAAGAATTGCGTGCGGAAATAGCCAGACATTGCATTGTCACTGATAGTCATCAAGAGATTAGTGTGACCATCTCAATTGGTGCAATTATCACAAAGGCTAGCCTCTCAGAAAGTATTGCTGATTGGATCAGACTTGCCGACGAGCAGTTATATCAAGCAAAAGCCAATGGTCGTAATCAATTATCCAGCCATCATTTAAGGTAATAAGCTTGGCTATAATCAGCACTTTAAAGGCGCTATAAGCGTATGTTAAAGTGCTGATAAGGTTTATGCTTAGGCTTCTTTTTGTTGTGGGGTCATAACAAAGTCAAGTATGCCTATAGCGGCTTTTCGACCTTGATCTATGGCGGTTACCACTAAATCTGAGCCAAGTACCATATCACCGCCGGCGAAGATATTCTCTTTACTGGTTTGTAAGGCAAAACTGCTGTTATCTGTGGCAATGACACGACCTCTGGCATCTACTTCAACACCGGCATCTTTCATCCATTGTGGTGGACTGGGCATAAAACCAAAGGCAATTACCACGGCATCGGCAGGCATAATGAACTCAGAGCCAGAAATCGCTTCTGGGTTTCTTCGACCTTTAGCATCTGGCGCGCCCAGTTGCGTTTTAATAAATCTAACCCCACAAGCCTCGCCTTTATCATCAATTGCAATATCAAGCGGTTGAATATTAAACTGAAACTCTACGCCTTCTTCTTTGGCATTTTGCACTTCACGTGGCGAGCCTGGCATATTAGCTTCATCACGACGATAGGCACAAGTCACTGACGTTGCACCTTGGCGTATCGAGCTGCGGACACAATCCATTGCGGTATCACCACCACCGAGCACTATGACTTTTTTATCTGAAAAGTTAACATAAGGTTTGGCGTTAGCATGACCATCTTCTTGTGAAAGCTTCATCAGCTTTTGGGTATTGGCAATCAAAAAATCTAATGCGTTGTAAACGCCAGGTGCAGACTCATGTTCAAAACCACCGGTCATATCGGTATATGTGCCTAAGGCTAAAAATACCGCATCAAACTCATCACTAATGTCGGTAAAACTGATATCGACACCGACATTGGTATTTAAGCGAAACTCAATGCCCATACCTTCAAGAATTTCTCTACGGGTTTGAATAACATCTTTTTCCAGCTTAAATGATGGAATACCAAAAGTCAGCAAACCACCAATTTGTGCATGTTTGTCAAACACCACCGCCTGAACGCCATTTCTAGTTAAAACATCAGCGCAAGCGATACCTGCGGGGCCCGCACCTATGACCGCCACACGCTTGCCGGTAGCAATGACTTGCGATAAATCGGGCTTCCAGCCTTGGGCAATGGCAGTATCGGTAATGTATTTTTCGATATTACCTATGGTGACTGCACCAAATTCGTCATTCAGGGTACAGGCTGATTCACATAATCGGTCTTGAGGGCAAACACGGCCACACATTTCCGGTAAGCTGTTGGTTTCATGACAAAGATCGGCTGCCTCCATAATCTTGCCATCAGTGACTAGCTCTAACCACTGGGGAATATAATTGTGTACTGGGCATTTCCACTCACAATAGGGATTACCGCAGTCTAAACAGCGGTCGGCTTGACCGGCACTTTGATCACTGCTCAACGGCTGATAAATTTCAACAAAATTAATCTTGCGCTCATCGATGGCCTTTTTCGGCGGGTCGATACGCTTAACATCGATAAATTGATAAATATTTTTACTCATGAATTAGTTTCTCCACTCGTGCTCTGATTATTGCGCTTGAACACGTAGTTCTGCGGATGAACGGCTGCGATGGCCTAATAAGGTTTTTACATCAACCGCTTTTGGCTTAATCAACTTAAATAGTGGTGCGTAAGTTGAAAAATTAGTTAAAATTTCTTCTGCCCTTAAACTACCGGTTTCATCTAAGTGTTGATTGATAATACCACGTAAATGTTCTTGGTGGATATTGAGCTCATCTATCGCTAACATTTCAATTGATTCATTGTTAAGTCGTATTTCTAAATCGTTGTCTTCGTCTAAAACATAAGCGAAGCCACCGGTCATACCAGCGCCAAAATTGACACCCACTTGACCTAAAATGGTTACTATGCCGCCGGTCATATATTCACAGGCATGATCGCCAGTACCTTCGATAACGGCATGACAGCCAGAGTTTCGCACTGCAAAACGTTCACCGGCACGACCACAGCCATATAGCTTGCCACCGGTAGCACCGTATAAACAAGTATTACCCATAATCATGGTTTTATGACTTAAATATTCTACACCTTTTGGTGGTTTTATGGTTAATTTTCCACCTGCCATACCTTTGCCGACATAGTCGTTAGCATCACCTGTCAGCGTCATTTCTAAGCCGCCGGCATTCCAGACACCAAAGCTTTGACCTGCAGTGCCACTAAAAAATACTTTAATAGGTCGTACAGCCATACCTTGATCGCCATGATGACGGGCAATTTCACCGGATAACCCAGCGCCGACTGAGCGATCAGTGTTTTGAATATTTAAACGAAATTCACCACCTAAACTATGAGTGATAGCATTTGTCGCTAGTGTCAGTAACTTTTGGTTTAACTCACCTTTGTCAAAAGGTTCATTGCTGTCAGTTTGATGTAATGCCGTATCATCACCTGCAACAACGGGTGCGATTATAGGTCGCAAATCTAGTTTTTGTTGTTTAGCGGTAATACCTGCTAAAGGCACAAGTAAGTCAGTACGACCAATAATGGCCGTTAAGCTTTCAACCCCTAAGCGAGCTAAAATTTCTCGTACATCTTGGGCAATAAACTTAAAGTAATTCATTACTTGGTCTGGCAAGCCTTTAAAAAACTGCTCGCGCAATACTTCATCTTGGGTCGCAACACCTGTTGCACAATTGTTTAGATGACAAATACGCAAGAATTTACAGCCTAGCGTTACCATAGGTGCGGTGCCAAAGCCGAAGCTTTCAGCACCTAAAATGGCCGCTTTAACAATATCAATACCAGTTTTTAGCCCGCCATCGACTTGTAAACGTACTTTGTGTCGCAAGCCATTGGTTACAAGAGATTGATGTGCTTCTGCTAAACCTAGTTCCCATGGACAACCGGCATATTTAACGGACGTTAACGGGCTTGCGCCTGTGCCGCCGTCGTAGCCAGAAATAGTAATAAAGTCGGCGTAGGCTTTCGCGACACCTGAGGCAATCGTGCCAACACCTGGGCCTGAGACCAGTTTGACCGAAATAACTGCTTTTGGATTGACTTGTTTCAAGTCGAAAATTAGCTGCGCGAGATCCTCAATCGAGTAAATATCATGATGCGGCGGTGGCGATATTAAAGTAACGCCAGGCACAGAAAAGCGTAATTTGGCAATTAACGGTGTGACTTTATCGCCGGGTAATTGCCCGCCTTCACCAGGTTTCGCACCTTGCGCAACTTTAATTTGCAGGACATCGGCATTGACTAAGTAATGCGGGGTGACGCCAAAACGGCCCGAGGCAATTTGTTTAATGCGAGAATTTTTCACCGTGCCGTAGCGGCGCTCGTCTTCACCACCTTCACCCGAGTTTGAAAAGCCGCCGAGGCGATTCATCGCGATGGCTAGCGCTTCATGGGCTTCAGGGCTTAAGGCACCAATCGACATCGCGGCACTGTCAAAGCGCTTAAACAGCTCTGTTTCCGCTTCAACGGCTGAGATATCAATCGCTGTTTGATCTTCTTTTAGTGCTAATAAATCACGTAATGCTGCAGCAGGGCGGTTGTTAACGTGATCAGCAAAGATACGGTAGTCACTATAATCACCGCTGCGCACCGCGGTTTGTAATGTGCTAACCACATCTGGGTTATAGGCGTGGTATTCACCGCCATGGACATATTTTAGCAGGCCGCCGTGGCTCATTTTTTGATGTGGCATAAAGGCTTTGCGGGCTAAGTTAATACTGTCTTGCTCAATATCGGCAAAGTCAGCGCCTTGGATACGGCTTGGCAAATCCGGGAAACAAAGTGCCATGATATTACTATTGAGACCAATAACTTCAAAAAGTCCAGCACAACGATAACTCGCTATGGTTGAAATACCCATTTTTGATAAAATCTTTAACAGACCTTTATTGATGCCTTCACGATAATTTACTACCGCTTGGCGGGCCGTCAGCTCAATTTGTTTTTGTTCAACCAGTTGCTCAATGGTTTCATAGGCTAAGAAGGGGTAAATCGCTGTCGCCCCTAAACCAAATAACACGGCAAATTGATGTGAGTCACGCACGGATGCAGTTTCAACAATAATGTTGGAATCACAACGCAGTTGTTTATCCACTAAACGCTTTTGCACCGCGCCAACCGCCATTGCCGCTGGAATAGGCAACATGCCTTGATGTATTTGGCGGTCAGATAACACTAAGATCACGGTATTTTTATCGCGTACTAAGCTTTCCGCTTCATCACACAAACGCCTTACCGCCGCTTCTAAACCTTCTTCTTGATCATAGTTCAAGGTTAAGGTGTCAGAGCGGTAATGTTCAGGGTCTAGTTCACGTAATTGTTTTAAGCCGGTATACATTAATACCGGGGTCGCAAAGAGAATACGGTCGGCATGGCCGGTAGTTTCATTGAAAACATTATGCTCACGGCCAATACAAGTGCCCAGTGACATGACATAACGTTCGCGTAAAGGGTCAATCGGTGGATTGGTTACCTGAGCAAATTGTTGGCGAAAGTAATCATAAAGTGAGCGCGGTTGGCTCGATAACACTGCCATTGGCGTGTCATCACCCATAGAGCCAGTCGCTTCTTGACCGTTCTCTGCCAATGTTTTTACTACTTGATGAATTTCTTCATAGCTGTAGTTAAACATTTTATGATATTGCGCGATTTCTTGATCGTTAAATACCCGTTGACCGATCAAACTGGCATCTAACTGATCAAAAGGAATTAAGCGACGAATGTTATTGTCTAACCATTGACGATAAGGGTGGCGAATTTTTAACTCATTATCGATGGCATTGGAGTTGAAAACTTTACCAGTATAGGTATCAATTGCCAGCATTTCACCCGGACCAACCCGACCTTTCTCGATAACTTCATCTTCACCATAATCCCAAATACCAACCTCTGAGGCTAAGGTAATAAAACCATCACGGGTGATCACGTAACGAGCAGGACGTAAGCCGTTGCGGTCTAAATTACAGGCCACGTGACGACCATTGGTCACGACAACGCCAGCGGGGCCATCCCAAGGCTCCATGTGCATGGAGTTAAATTCATAAAAGGCTTTTAAGTCGTCATCCATTAACGGGCTACTTTGCCATGCTGGTGGCATGAGTAGTCTCATGCCACGGTAAAGATCCATACCGCCAGCAAGAAACAATTCCAGCATGTTGTCTAATGATGATGAGTCAGAGCCACTTTCATTAACAAAAGGCGCGGCGTCTTGTAAATCCGGTAGCAACGGCGATTTAAAACCATGGGTACGGGCGCGACTCCACTGACGATTACCTTTAATGGTATTAATTTCACCATTATGGGCCAAATAACGAAAAGGTTGTGCTAAATGCCACTGCGGTGAAGTATTGGTTGAAAAGCGTTGATGAAACAGGCAAATAGCGGTTTGCATACGAATATCGGCCAGATCCAAATAAAAATTTGGTAAATCCACCGGCATCATTAAGCCTTTATATATGGTGACTAAGCAGGATAAACTGGCGACATAGAAGCGCTCATCACTAATACGTTTCTCCGCGCGTCGTCTCGCCATATATAAGCGACGTTCTAAGTCTCGGTTACGCCACCCAGAAGGGGCATCAACAAAGACTTGTTCTATAGTCGGTAAGTTGCCCTTGGCAATTTCACCTAAGGTGCTAATATCGGTTGGCACTATTCTCCAGCCAACTAAGGTCAATGTTTCACGTGCTAACTCTTCTTCAAGAATTTTTTTACTGGCATTGGCCTGAATAGGGTCGGGATTGAGAAAAACCATACCTACGGCGTATTTTCTTCCCAATTGCCAGTTATTCTCTTCCGCGACCGCGCGAAAAAAACTGTCAGGTTTTTGCATCAATAAGCCGCAACCGTCACCGGTTTTACCGTCAGCCGCAATACCACCGCGATGTTGCATTCGATCTAATGCATGAATGGCAGTCTTTACGAGCTTATGACTTTTTTCGCCGTGTTGATGGGCAATTAGTCCAAAGCCACAATTGTCTTTTTGATAAGTATGATCGTAAAGTTGCATTATCTTCCCCTAAATAAAATCCGGAAATTATGTGTTAGAATAAAATGGAATAAAAGCATACTTAAAGTGCATAAATAATCCGAAAATTCGTACCGGCGAACTTATTACATTAAACATTTACCATTGCTACGTCAATATTAATAGAGTAAATACTCGTAGCTTTTTTACGTCTAGTCGACGTTAAAATAGACAAAACTGCTATAAATAGAATTTTTATCTGCTAATACATTACTTTATAAGCATGAAAAGCCAATTAATTAGCTCTTGGTATTTATTTGTGTAATTTTATTACATTTTAAGTTTTGAAAAAATAGTGATAATAATGAAGTTATATATTCAATATTTATTCAGATTATGACTAGTGAGAAGCAGTTATTTTTGCCGTAACGGCGTTTGTATTATTTGCCCTAGAGGAGGGATTTACCGGTTTTATATGGCTATAAAGACAAAGTCCCTAGCCATATATTATGGCTAGGGACTTTGTTATGATGTCGCGTAGCGCTGTGTTAATAAGCTAGTGCGAGAAAGGTCGTTTAAAAAATACGATTAAACTAGCTCATTAAGCTTGGTAGCCATCGACAATACCTTTGGTGGTGACGCTAACCGCATCATGTGCATGCAGTGACTCTAAGTGATTGATACGAAGCCAAAAATCATCAAATTGTTCGGCAGTATTCATACTATGTTGCAAACGACGCGCAGCATCTTCACAAAACATTAAGTTTTGGCCATTTAAAAGGGCAAATTCTTGCTCATCTTCGCGTTTTACCGCCGCTTGCACCGGAGTTTTCAACGAGTTTTCGATTAAATCGACTAGGTCGGTAATTGGAAACTCAGTTGTTGAGTGATTAAGTTTAACTTTAATTTCAGCGATTGAACGTTGACTATGTGGTGTTGCCACAATGCCTTCGGTAGTACCGAGCCACTCATGTACTGTGTCTAAATCAACACCGTCTTGCTGAGAGAATTTATCTTTAAAGGCTTTCTGGATCAACTGACGAGCCAATGCCGCTGAGCATGGGCAAGTGGACGAGTAACGCACGTCAAGACTCAGTTCGATATCAAGTTTACCTTTATTTAAACGCCCGGTAATTGTCACAGGGTAAGCTTTCCAACCTTGCTTGCCACTAATAAGGGATTTGCGACGTAGGTGATAGTCAAAACTAAATTTCACTTTCGCATTATCGCTAAGATCTTGGTGGCTGCTAATAAAGCCATCTAATAAAGCTACTAAGCTTTGGTGATTTAATACATTGGAGTTTGATAACTCATCAAGTAGTAAATACAAGCGTGACATATGAATGCCTTTGGCTTTAGGCTCTTTAAGGTTAACAAACGCATCTACGTGCGCTGAAACCATACGTTCTGATTGGCCTTTTGAGGCAACCATGATGGGCATTTCTATGTTGCTCATGCCGACCCAATCCAAAGTCCCCTCAGTTTGTGCTGTGGTATGATTTGCTATATCAGGCATTAATGTTGGCATTTTTACTCCGCTATTCGCTTGTGCACTAGGTAAAGGGCTATCTTGGTAACTTCAGTCCCTAGTAAATATTATCGTTGGCATTACTATCTTAAAACGCGATAGTTACCACAAATAGGCTTAAATGTGGCATGCAATGCAATGGTCCTAGAAAGGGCGGCTATTTTGAACGATATAGTCATTAAAAGCAATGTTTGTCATAGCACAGCTGATATTGTTGCAGCATATGATAGTTGTATTTAATCGATATCAGAAAGTAGCACATTATTTACGGCCATTTTTTGCTAAAAAGCGTTTTGTTGCGTGCCAAATAACAGTAAAATGCTCAGACACTAAGGAGACATTATGGCGTCAACTCAACAATTAGATGTAACTTTGCTTAATGGCTATTTAGAAGCATTAGACCTAGCTATTTTGCAGCAAATGCTGGAACTTTATATGCAGCAGTCAGCATTGTATTTAACTATCATTGCAACAGCTGTTGCGGCCGGTGATCAACAAGCATGGCAAGACCAATGTCATAAAATGAAAGGCTCAGCGGCGAGTGCTGGTTTATGCCAAGTTCAGCAGAAACTTAGTGAGATAGAAAAATCGACTGAAGATTGGCCAATTAAAGCCGAACATTTATGCGAACTGACAGAACTCAACGAACAGGCTATCGAGGCGTTTAAGTATTGGCTGGCAAAACAATAAATGCGTGACAGTACTCAGTCATTGTTGCGGCTTTTGGCTTTTGGCTTTAAGCTTTAATCAACAGCGCCAATAAAGCGGTATCCTTCACCATGAATCGTGTCGATGAGCTCAGGCGAACTCGCCACTGATTCAAAGTGTTTGCGCAGGCGGCGGATAGTGACGTCAACCGTGCGGTCGTTAGAGCGCAGATCACGGCCGGTCATTTCTTTAATCAATTGTTGGCGAGTAACGATTTGTCCGGCATTAGCGATGAGCAAACACAATGCTCGATATTCACCACGTGGAATAGATATCTCTCTATTGTCAGGTGTGGTCATTTTTCTTGAGTTACCGTCAAGCGTCCATTGGTTAAAGCGAATAATAGCGGCGCCTTTTTCACTATTACTCGGTAATATTCGGTTTAAAATGTTGCGCGCACGAATCGTCAGCTCTCGCGGGTTAAATGGTTTGGTTAAATAATCATCGGCACCTATTTCTAGGCCTAGAATTTTGTCGATATCACTGTCACGGCCCGTGAGAAAAATTAGCGCTAAATCTTTATTTCTAGTTAACTCTCGCGCCAATAATAAGCCGTTTTTCCCCGGTAAATTAATATCCATAATGACGAGGTTTATTGCCTTACTTTGCAGTTCGCGCTCCATGCTATCACCATCTATAGCTTCCGACACTTGGTAGCCCTCAGCTTCAAATAGATTTCGCAGATTAAAGCGTGTGACGTCTTCGTCTTCTACGATTAAGATGTGGGGTTTTTGCATGTTAATTGTCCAGTTCTGTAAAGTTTAATTTTAAATGAATGGGTTAGTAGAAAATGTGCGACCCTGTAATTGTAGACCATGACAAGGTTTTTAAATATCGGCTAATGTTATAGAAGCTATAATTAAAAAACAATCATTAGCCTAATTAATAGCAAATGAAATCTTTGGCTGTAAGAAGTAGCCCGACTTACACAAAACTGATCATGGTTATGTTGATATTATTTCACGCGTGTCGAGCATTGCTAATGCAGGTCTAAGTTATTGGCATGATTATTCAATTGCTCTCATAACGACGCCATTGGAATAGCCTTGCTTAATTCAAGTCGCTAATTAATGGGAATGTTAATTTCAATACTTACGCCTTGGCCTAATTCACTGTTTAATACGATAGTACCGCCGAGTGCTTGAGTCACTAAATTATACACTAAATGCATACCCAAACCGCTACCACCTTCACCGCGTTTTGTTGTGGTGAAGGGTTCAAATACTTTACTTTTTATGGTTTCATCGACCCCAACACCGTCATCTGTAAAGAGGATGTTAAGTTGCTTACTTAGCGGCATGATCGCGATTGAAATTCGACCATGCTCCCTGCCCTCAAAACCATGAATAATTGAGTTCATGATCAAATTAATTAGAATCTGACTGATAGGACCAGGTTTACTGGCAATAGTTAAATTATTAGGGCAATCAATATCAATAACGTAGGGTAGGCTATGTAATTGTGGTCTTAGGGAGAGTAACACTTCTGTTAAAAGTTCCTTTACGTCGAAGTTGCGCACTTCTTCGCTAGACTGATCGACCGCGACTTGTTTAAAGCTAGATATTAGATCGGCGGCTCGATTTAAATTACGATAGATGATGGCAACATTTTCGCTGCCATCATTCAAGAACTTTTTCAGTTGACTCGATTTTAGTGTTTTATCTTCGAAAGCGCTTTTAATATCTTGCAGTCGATCCGCTAATAGTGTTGAGGCGGTGACCCCTAAGCCTATTGGGGTGTTTACTTCATGAGCAACACCCGCGACCATATCACCCAATGAAGCCATTTTTTCACTTTCAACTAATTGACCTTGAAATTGATGAAGCTTTTCTAAGGTAGAAAGTAATTCTTGATTTGACTCTTTTAGCGCCGTGGTACGCTGGTTAATTTTATCTTCTAATTCGTGTGAATGTTCAATGCTCTGCTGTTCTGCGGCATCTAATTGGCCAATATGTTTTTCCAATCGGTTAAATAATATATTAATATTGCGGGCTAACATATCGGCTTCACGATATGGCATAACTTGACATTGTAGCTGAAAGTTTTTTTGTCGAGCGGTAATTTGAATGGTATTAATCAGTGCTAAGTACGGCGCACTGATATAACGTTCAAGCTGCAGCGCAAAAAGAATGGCAATAAAGACGATGATGATAATCAATACAATACTCGTTATAAATAACCTATCCGTGATTAGTGTTAGATGCTCTGTACTATTTTGTAAATAAATAAAACCAATCGTTTCATCTTCTATTTTAATCGCTTGCATATACTCAAGGTATACTTCTTTAAATCTTGGCGTCAGTAAATGAGCAATATTATTTGATTTATCCGAAATAGCAGAGCGTTGTTGATTACGCTTGTAGCTATAAAAAAGATCAAGCTTTTCAGTTTGGCTATTCAGTTGATATATATGTAAATAATTTAAATTAGGAATCTGTTTGGCAATCGATAATTTAGCATTTAGCGCATGTCGTTCGGAGTTAGCTAAATAGTTTCGACTTTCATCGCTTAAAACATTAGCCCAATATTTTATATCATTTTCCGCTAACGTATTGTAACTCTTCATGTATTGATGGGTGATTATTGACATGCTAATAATGGCGAATAGGGTGGCAAAGCCGACGATTGAGGTCAGGCAGATCCGACGAAGTGACCAAATACGTTTGCTAACTAGCATACAATAGAAAACTCAATTAATTGTGGGGAATAAGGGGATTGTAGAAAACCTTATCGTTTTCAACAATCATTTTATTCTAGTTATTGCTTAACTTCTATTGTTAAGCTGGCATTGATAAACCGCAAAGCCTTTTTCTACCGATAAGGTTTCGGTTTTTCCGATGGATTTTTCCATAATTGGCGCGTATTTCAAAAAGCTATTGGCAACTATGGTGATACATCCTTTCGCCGTTAAATGTTGTTTTATATCGCCTAAAAATTGCTCGGTTGCCGCATAGTGGGTTTTTACCCCTTGGTGAAATGGCGGGTTTGAAATAACAAAGTCATAACGTTCTTGCACATTAGATAAGCTATTAGAGGCAATGAACTGGCCGCTTAATTGATTTAAACTTAACGTTGTTTGCGCCGAGTGCAATGCCAAAGCGCTGACATCAAGCAGAGATAGTTTGATGTCTGGGTAAACCGTGCCGATATAAGCGGCAATAACGCCAGCACCACAACCAAAGTCTAATACTTTACCTGTTATCTTTTCAGGTAAATGTGCTAATAAAACTTCAGTACCAGTATCTAAAGCATTTTGACTAAATACGCCGGGTAAAGCGGCAATTTTTAGCGATTTTTCTTGCACCTGTACTGGGTAATATTTATAGAACTGTTGTAAATCAAAGCGCGGTAATAATGTTTTGAACTTGCCAATATACATTAGGCAATGGCGCGCTGCGTCGACTTTATGACAAAAATCTAGGTAGTCTTTACTGAGCTTTTCGGCCGATTTTACACCGGCTTTATTTTCGCCAACAATGATAATGGTGGCATTTTCGCTCATCGACTCGGCCAGCATAGCTAAAGTAAAGCTAAACTCAGCTTTACTTTTTGGGAAGTGAATAATGGCCATGTCATGCTGACTTTTTGCTTGATATTCAACACAAAAATGACTTTTTACGCGGCTATTCTCAAGCCGCTGTGTCGCTTTATATTCGCTATAATTACTATGGTAACTATCAAGGTGAGCAGTGGGGTGTTGTGCTAAATATTGGCCAATAAAACCATCATCGGCAATATTTACCAACAGAGGTCTTGTTGCCGATAATGCCTCAATATTACGAATTAATAATTGGTTGATATTGCTTATTGCCATTTAAGGTACCTGTAGATGTACAAAATCTTAATCATTTACAGTAGCTTATTTGTATGAGTTCTATACAAATATGCATCGTAGTGGTGATTAATATGTCATAATGTTGCGTATTCTACGCGAATTAATTTATCACGCCATCATTAGTCCATAAGGAGTTGGCTATTTTTAATAAAACCTTATTGCGATTAAAAATAAAATGGCTACATAGCCAATTTAGGCAAGATATTTTGCTTTTTCGCTATGTTATCATTGGCCGCTTTTTGGGTAAAAAAGCTCAAGCGGAAGTGTACTTGTCGCTTAATGACCCGCATAGTTTTATGTTAGTGCAAATGTTATCTCGCTTAACGAAACGTTATAGGGTTAATTTTAAGGTACTTTTTATCTGGGGGGCGATGCCAGGTATCACCATCTCACCTAAACTATATCGTCAATGGGCGATTAGAGACGCTAACGTTATTGCAGAACAATATCAGTTAGTTAAAATTACTAGTGAACCGGCATTAAGCTTATTAGCTACTGGTCAGCAAACATGGCAATTATTGACTAATAACATTGAAAATGCCGAGCAGGTCTTTATAAGCACTTGGGGTAATCTCTTTACTGAACATTTTCAAACCTCTACACCGACCATTAACCACCAAGTAAAAAATCAAACGCGTTTACAAGTAAAAGGCCATTACGCACCAGCAAATATCTTCTTTGCCGGCCAGTGGTTTGTTGGTGTTGACAGGTTATATCATTTTGAAAATATGTTACTAAGGTTCGCCTTAGTCGATAAGATCTCTGCTGAATTAACAGCCAATACTGAGCTTGAAAAGACGCTTGTTAGACCTGCGATTGTTAAATATGACCATGATATTAACGCCACTCGGGGACAAAGCACTAAACCTGAGCCTTTGTTAATCTATTTGTCTTTACGTAGTCCCTATTCTTATTTGGGCTTTGTGCAAGCGATTAGTTTAGCTGAGCGTCATCAGCTTAAATTAGTGATCAAGCCGATTTTGCCATTATTGATGCGCGGCGCATCAATGCCTATGGTTAAACAAAAATATATTTACTTAGATGCGGTGCGAGAAGCTAAAAAACTCGGTATTGAATTTAATGGTTTTGTCGATCCCTTGGCCGAGGGCGTTATTAATGTCTACCGATTATTTGCCTGGGCGCAACAGCAAGGCAAGGCGACTGAATATATGATGGCCTGTTTTCGGGCGATATATGTTGATGGCATCGATCTATCTAACCGCGCCAATATTGAGCAAGTCATGCACAAACTAGCATTAGATGTTGAAGCAGCGAATGCATATCAGCAACAGCATGACTGGCAACAATGGGCCGATATTAACCAGATGGATTTGAGTAAGTTAAATCTATGGGGGGTTCCGTGTTTTAGTTATAGTAGATACAGTTTTTGGGGGCAAGATCGTATGCCTTTATTAGAAAAAGAAATAAAACTCTTTTTATCAAATAGTTAAGTAAAGGCAGTCAATATACGTATAGACGTCTATTGACTGCCTTTATATTAAAATGTTTTAATATTGCCGCCCCTTATTCCAGTGCGATTAATTGTAAAAAAATTAATCGCAGCGATGAAAGGGTCAGAAGAGGAGCGTTAACCAGGTAGTTATTGTGAAGAGATCAAACTCTAGTGAGCAATAATGAGGGGGTTTATCGCCGAGGTTACTGTACTTTTGATAATGCAGTTTCCGGTTGTTTAAACTAAATCGAGATTAAATTTTGATTAAGTTTTATACCAATAATCCATTGGTATTAGGTTGAATCCTTGCAACTGTCACCTATTTGGTGGAGAGCTTCTGGCCTTTGTGAAGGCCAAATTTCTTTATTGAAATAGTGTCAGTACAAGCGCCTAAAAGTTCTCCGAACGAGATGAGTTCGAGAGCAATGAATAAAATAAATTTACCAGAACCCCCCCCCTTAACAGACCGCCCTGTGGTTTGGACTGCGTTGATCACGCCATTATTTGATGATGACGAGATCGATTACCTGAGTTTGCGTAAGCTAGTGTTACAGCAAAACGCCGCCGGCAATGGTATTTTGCTGCTGGGTAGCACAGGCGAAGGTTTAGCGTTAACGCCGCAAGAGCAATTAGCTATTGTCGAATACGTTTGTGCGATAACTTTACAAGTGCCGTTAATGGTTGCTGTTGGCGGCTATAACCTCAACGAGCAACTTGCCTGGATAGCTAAGTGTAATCAATTGCCGATAAACGCTTATCTGCTGACTAGCCCGATTTATGCCAAGCCTGGCCCTGTTGGGCAAACGCGTTGGTTTAGCGGCTTACTCGATGCCGCACAATTTCCCTGTATGTTGTATAACGTGCCGTCACGTACGGGCGTCGACATTGCCGTTTCGACCCTTCAACAAGTGCAACATCATAAAAACTGTTGGGCGCTAAAAGAAGCCAGTGGCGATCTCAATAAGCTACTGGCCTATCGACAGCATTGTCCTGATATTGACTTGTACAGTGGTGAAGATGCCATGATGCCATTTCTTGCTGCGGCGAACGTCAAGGGCTTAGTGTCGGTTTGCGCGAACGTTTGGCCAGAAGCCACAAAGCATTATGTGCAATTGGCTTTAGCTCAACAAACTGAAGGGCTTTTCGCGCTGTGGTCGCCGGCGATAGCGGCGTTATTTCAAGTGACCAGCCCAATACCGGTAAAAGTGTTATTAGCTGAGCTGAAAACCATCAGTTCAGCAAAACTGCGCTTACCGCTGTGCCAAGCCGAAATTTCCGCGCGTCATGACCTACATGACAACCATGAAAAAATTCAGCAATGGTTACTGAGCCAGCAAAGGTTACTGAGTCATAAAGCTCGCCCTTTATCAGAAGATAAATCGGCTGCAAGCCAGATAAATACCAGCACAGCGCAAACTATACCCAATACTAACTTAAGAGCAGTAAACTAATGACGTGGCAGCAAACTTTAACAGATCTAGAAAACGGTAACATTCGCGCAGCAGCACAAAATGACAGCGGCACTTGGCAAGTGAACAGTGAGGTAAAGCAGGCAATATTAGCGGCTTTTAAAGCCGGAAATAATGCCGAGTTTGACGGTATTTATCGTGGCTTTGTCGATAAGCATAATCTGCCAGCGCGTGAGTTTACGGTGGACGATCAGGTCAGAATGGTGCCGGGTGGCTCATCAGTTCGTCGTGGTGCTTATGTCGCGCCCGGCGTGATAATTATGCCGCCTGCCTATATTAATGTCGGCGCTTTTGTTGACAGTGGCACTATGATTGATAGTCATGCCTTAGTGGGGTCGTGCGCGCAAATTGGCAAGAATGTCCATGTCTCCGCTGCGGTACAAATTGGTGGTGTGCTAGAGCCTATTGGCGCCAGTCCAGTGATTATTGAAGACAATGCTTTTTTAAGTGCTGGGGTGATCATTGTTGAAGGTATTGTGGTGAAAAAAGGCGCGGTACTGGCCCCGGGTGTTTCTTTGTCAGCCTCAGTGCCGATTTATGACTGTGTCAATCAGCTGCAACTTGCCAAAGGTGCGGATATTCCTGAAAATGCCGTGGTAGTACCAGGTACGCGGCCGGTTGCAGGCGCTTGGGCTGAGCAACTGGGGCTGAACATGGCTTGTGCATTAATTGTTAAATACCGCGATGAAAAAAGTAACGCGGCCTTAGAACTTGAAGCGGTACTGCGCTAGGACGAAAGAATGACAGAAACGTTACCCTCAATGCCAAGGCCAAACTGGTTAAGGCCTACTGTGCATCAAGCGCTCAAAGATCATCAAGCCTTGCCGGATGAAGCGGGCTTTTTCCTTTATGATTTAGACCAGTTGGAGCAGCATTTATCAGAGTTAATGCAACAAGATGTCATCAAACTGTGGTTTGCGGTTAAGGCCAACCCCTTATCTCGCGTGCTGAAAACGTTAGCTCAGCAAGGTTTTAACTTTGATGTTGCAAGCCAAGGCGAACTCAGCCAAGTACTGGCGCAAGAGGTTGCTGCCGATCGTATCCTCAATACCGGACCGGCAAAGTCAAAAGCGCAAATGCAAGCCTTCTTAAAGCAAGGAGTGCGAACGTTTGTGGTTGAAAGCTTAAACCAATTAACTTGGCTTAACCAAGCGGCGAGTGAGTTGTCTTGCCAGCCGCAAGTATTATTGCGCGTACAGCTGCAGTGGCCAGAAGGCGAAAAGAATCCCTTAGGGGGCAATGAAGTGACCGCCTTTGGTTTATCTTGCCAAGCATGGCAGGCCATTAAGGTAAGCGACTTTCCCGCACTGAATATCAATGGCTTACACATTTTCCAATGGGGCAATATGCTCAGTAATGAGCGCATGTTTGAGCTTTGGTCTGCCATGGTATCGCCTTTATTAGCCTTAGCAGAGCAGCTAGAGATGTCTTTAGAGGTCTTGGATCTTGGCGGCGGCTTAGGGGTGGATTATTTGCAAAACGGACTGGGTTTAAGTTGGCCAACCATCCTTGCAGACCTTGCGACAATAAAAGCCCGCGCTGGTGTGAGCGAGCTCTGGCTGGAATTGGGTCGTTATGCGGTCGCACAAATGGGCTATTACCTGACCTCAGTTGTTGACCGTAAGCAGAATTTTCAGCAACAGCAACTTGTGCTTGCCGGCGGCATAAATCATTTATTACGCCCGGCAATAACCGAGCAGCCCTTTCCGGTGACCTTGTTGCGAGCATCTGAGGCCAGTGCTGAGGATTTTACCCTGCATGGCCCGCTGTGCACCAGTTTAGATAATTTAGGTCAGCTTGCGATTGCCAGTGATGTTGATGTTGGTGATCAATTAATCTTTGGCTTAGCCGGTGCTTACGGGTTTAGCGAAAGTATGCCGTTTTTTCTTTGTCATCAAGTCGCGGCTGAATATGTATTTCAACGCGGTAAAATTGAACAAGTACGAGCAGCAGAGCCTGCTGCTTGGTATTTACGTTAAGGTAAGTTATGAATAGTATTAGTAAAGAAGTCATGCACGTTGGTGAAATGGCTAGCGGCGCGGCATTAACCGTACCGGTTTATCGCATCCAAGGCACAGGGCAGGGGCCCAGTGTCTATATTCAAGCCAATATGCATGGCGCAGAAGTTCAGGGCAATGCGGTTATTTTTCAGCTATTAGAGCAATTAAAATCCATTGAATTAAATGCTGATATCACTTTAGTGCCGTATGCAAACCCCGTCGCTTGTAATCATAAGAATGGTGAATATACCTTAGGACGCTTTGATCCGATCACTGGCGTTAACTGGAATCGCATGTATCATTTTGATGGCGAGTGCATTGCGCCTTTTGCCGAGGCGCATGTAACCGCACCTATTGCTGAAATTGAGCAAGCGTTTAAAAGTTTAATGGTTGAGCAAATAGCACAAAAGTTAAATCATAATATTTATGGTTTAACGACAGGGCAGCGCATTGCCTATCAACTGCAACGCTTAGCCCACCAAGCCGATATTGTTTTAGATCTTCACACTGGGCCTATTTCCAGTAAGCACTTATATTGTCCAGAGTATGCCCAAGCCAGCGCCGAGTATTTTGATATCGAGCATGTGCTATTTATCCCCAAGGGGTTTGATGGCGCCTTAGACGAAGCCACTTTCTGCCCATGGTGGCAATTAAAGCTAGAATTTGCCGCCTTAGGCCGCGATTTTCCGCTCACGAAAACTGATAGCAGTCAGGGTGAAGACGTAATCATCAAAGAAAGTTTTACCGTTGAATTGGGCTCTCAGGAGCAGATAGATTTAGACGTGGCTCGTGACGACGCGCTCGGTATTCTCAGTTACCTGCAATATCAAGGTGTGCTCAATAGTGATGATTATCACCCGAAAACGATGCGGCGTTATAGTTGCCAGTTAAAAGATTACAAGGCACTTTATTCGCCGATGGGCGGCATGGTGGATTATCTAGCAGAGTTTGGTCAGCCGTTGCCGGCCGGAGCACCGCTGGCGCGTATTTTACGCATGGATAATTATGGTGATGGTGACCCATTGCACTATATTAGCCTAGATCATAGTGTGATTCCGATTTTACACTTTGCCTCAGCGAGTGTGAATCAAGGTACCGAGCTCTATAAAGTGTTTAGTAAGTTTAGTATTTTGACCTAGCTTTGATCGCAATAAAAAGCCCTTGATTACCTGTTAAATCAAGGGCTTTTTTATCCGTAATCAGTGGCAATGGCGTTAAAAAACCACATGCTCTTTTAAATACGCGAATAAGTCGCGGTAATGTTTACCGACTTTTTCGGCGCTGTGCTCTTTTTTGGCTTGACGGACGAGCTGTCGAAGTTTTTGCCTTTCCATGGTGTCTACTTCCGCTAACAAGACTTCTATTCTTTCATTACCTTGCTCGATCAGCTCATCACGCAGTTGTTCGAGCTTTTCAAATTTCACCGACTCTTGCTGATGCTTATTGGCCATCACATCCATCGCCTGTTTAATCGGCTCAAGATCGGTTTCGGCAAGGATTTTCGCAATATGGCGGACATGACGACGTAACGCCTCATGTTTATTAGTAATTTTATCTGCTAGTACCATGGCTTCTTTGAGCTCATCGGTTAGCGGTAATTTACTGCGTTGATGCTTCGACATTTTGACTATGACTAAGCCAAAGTCTTGCAGTCGATGCATTTCTCGTTTTATTTCCGATTTACTCAGTAATTCTTCTTCTAATTCATCGATATCGTTGGCAGACTGGGGCATAATGTTAGGTATTAAAGTGATAATTACCTATAGTATACAACAAAGCTGTATCAGCAAAAACATTCCTGTTGTTTGTATCGATAAAATGTGAGAAATAATTTACCTATGAGCGATTCTGATAGTATCCAAATGCAAATAGAAGATGTTAAAAAACGTGTTAATGACGCCATGACTATGGCTAAATCACTTGGTGCCGATGGCGCTGAAGTTGCCATGACACGTCAACAAGGCTTAAGTGTCAGTACTCGCTTAGGTGAAGTTGAAAATGTTGAGTTTACCAATGACGGTGCGCTCGGCATTACGGTTTATAAAGCTGGCCGTAAAGGTAGCGCTTCTACGGCTGACTTATCAGAAAAGGCATTAAAACAAGCGATTGAAGCGGCGGTAAATATTGCTAAATACACCTCGGTTGATGAATGCTCTGGCATGGCAGATAAAGCATTACTGGCGATGGCGCCGAAAGATTTAGACTTATATCATCCAAAAGTTTTAAGCACTGAGCAGGCGATTAGCTTAGCGAAAACTTGTGAAGACACCGCCTTGAGCTATGACAAGCGTATTACTAATTCAGACGGCGCCACCTTAGCCAGTTTTGCAGGCTTTAAAGTCTATGGTAACAGCCATGGCCAATTAGTGGGCTACCCAAGTACGCGCCATAGTTTAAGTTGTGTGATGATCGCCAATCAAGGTGATGATATGCAGCGCGATTATGCTTATACCGTTAGCCGTGAATTTGATGCCATGGACAGCGCGGAAAAAATCGGCCAGCAAGCGTCTATTGAAGCCTTGTCTCGTTTAGGCGCGCGTAAGTTAGCCACTACTAAAGTGCCGGTAATGTTCCGAGCTGATATTGCCAATAGCTTGTTTGGTCACTTTATTGCCGCGATCAGTGGTGGTAACTTGTATCGCAAGTCGTCTTTTTTGATGGACGCAATTGGCCAGCAAGTGTTTCCAGAGTTTTTAAGCATTAGTGAACGACCACATTTGCAAAAAGCCTTGGCCAGTAGCGCTTTTGACGCCGAAGGCGTCGCAACAGTTGATCGTGAAATCATTACCGATGGCTGCTTAGCTACCTACCTGTTAACCAGTTATTCAGCGCGTAAATTGGGCTTGCAAACCACTGGCCATGCTGGCGGTATCCACAATTGGCAACTAGGCATGAAAGACTCAGGCCAAGGTGGTGACTTTGATGCCATGCTAAAAACCTTAGGCACTGGTTTGTTAGTCACTGAGCTGATGGGACAAGGGGTTAATGTCGTGACTGGCGATTATTCACGTGGCGCGGCAGGTTTTTGGGTTGAAAATGGCGAAATCGCTTATCCAGTGGATGAAATCACCATTGCCGGTAAATTGCAGGATATTTTTGCTGGAATCGTCGCCATTGGTCATGACACAGATATGCGCGGCAGCATTCGCACCGGCTCGATTATCGTCAACGAAATGCAAATAGCCGGAAGTTAAAAAGAACAGTAGTGGCTTGTCAGGAAAACAGAGCTGGAAAACATAGCTGTCAGTAAAAGCAAGGGCATAGTTGCGCGTTTGGTTTTTTACTGACAGCTTTAAACTTACAGCTTACAGCTTACAGCTTACAGCTTATAGCTATGTTTATTAAGCTTACAGCTAGCTTTATTGCTCTGTTTTATTGTCCTAGCAGTAAGGTCGCTGTACCTAGGAAGGCGAAGATGCCGACGACATCGGTCACCGTTGTTAAGATCACGCTACCGGCTAAGGCAGGGTCTATATTCATTCTTTTCAACATTAGTGGGATAGTGACGCCAGCAATACCGGCAGCGGTCATGTTCATTAGCATCGCAAAAGCAATGATAGCCCCGAGCATTAAATTGTCTTGCCAAACCGCCACGACAGTGGCAATTAATACCGCCCAAATTAGGCCATTAACAAAACCAATGGCTAGTTCTTTAAAGAGTAGGACGCGCGAGTTACTGTCGCCGACATGTCCTAGGGCCATACCACGAATAACCAGAGTTAAGGTTTGGTTTCCTGCGACGCCACCCATGCTTGGCACGAGAGAGTTTAACACCGCCAATATCGCCAGTTGATTTAAAATACCTTCAAACATACTTGACACAGCAACGGCCATTAGTGCGGTAATTAAGTTGACGCCTAACCAGATAGAGCGTCGCTGGGTACTTTTTAGCACAGGGGCAAAGGTATCCGCTTCGTCATCTAGACCGGCCATACTCATCATGGAGTGTTCGGCTTCTTCACGAATAATATCAACGACATCATCAACAGTGATACGACCGAGTAATCGGCCTTCATCATCAATTACCGGCGCTGAAAACCAATCATAACGTTCGAATAACTGCGCGACGTCTTTTTCGTTCATATCGGCCGTAATGGCTTGGATATCTTTATCGATTAGGTGCGAAATAATGGTTTCGGCTTTTGCCGTTACGATAGCTGAGAGTGATACAGCGCCGATAAAATGATCTTCGCGGTCAACGACATAAAAGGAGTCCGTTGCTTCAGGCAGTTCACCACGTAAGCGCAAATATCGTAACACCACATCGACCGTGACATCGGGACGAATCGATATGGTATCGGTATTCATAATACCGCCGGCAGTGTCTTCCTCGTAGGATAGTGCGGCTTCAACCCGACTGCGGTCTTGCCAGTCCATGGCGTTTAGTACTTCTTGATAAACACTGTCGGGTAGTGTGCGAAAAACTTCCGCTAAGTCATCAACATCCATGCCTTCGGCAACAGCGGCGAGTTTTTCAGGGTGAATGTTTTTCAGGATGCCTTTTCGAACTTCTTCATTCAGTTCTTCAAGGACATCACCATGATGATCGGCATCAATCAGTTGCCAAAGCGCAACACGACTCTTGGTTGGCGATGATTCTAAAAGTAAGGCGAGATCATAAGCCGGCATGTCTTGTAATAATTTACGGACATAGACAAACATACCGCTGTCGAGGGCATCATTAACCTGTTGTAGGCGTTGGTGATTGTATTCTTGTTCAGAAACTTCCGGCATATTGCTACCTTGTGCCGCGGTAAAACGAAAATTTAAAATTATGAGTATGAAGGATAATTATTAAGGTGATATTAGCTTAATGGCGAATAATTATCCGCATCGAGTTTACCGCAATTTGTCAGTTTTCGCAGCTTTTTTATTGACTTAAACGTTAAGTGAGTATGGGGAAATGATAGGGTAGCTATTCAGTCTCATCAAATTTATTGCTAAAGAGTTGGCAGATTTCATCTAGTGCTATTTCTGCGTCTTCGCCGGAGGCGATAACCTTGACGGTTTTTCCCTGGGCGCCAGCCAGTAACATTAGTCCCATAATACTATTGGCGTCAGCACTGTTGTCGTCTAGCTCTATAGTAACTTTAGCGGTAAATTTCTGACTGAGCTGGGCAAGTTTACAAGCTGCTCGGGCATGTAGCCCAAGCTTGTTGATGATCAGTACTTGCTGACTAGCTTGGTGACTCATATCGACTTAAGTACCTGCGACGGGCAAGTCACGATGCCGAGACTGTACGTCTTTGCGCTCTTTTCGCATATTATTTGCCAGTAGTTCAGCAATATAGACTGAACGATGCTTACCGCCAGTACAACCAATTGCAATGGTAATATAGCTGCGATTATTGCGCTCTAAATGTGGTAACCAGGTCATCATAAAACTGTTAATTTGCCAAACGAACTTAGTGACAATAGGCTGGCTTGCTAGAAAGTCTTGTATGGGTTTATCTAATCCCGTGTAGCCTTTGAGTTCTTTATCCCAAAAGGGGTTAGGTAAAAATCGTGCATCAAAAACATAGTCGGCATCTTGCGGTACCCCGTGTTTAAAACCAAACGATTCAAATACGATCACCATAGAACCCGACTTTTTACCGAGCACGCGTTCTCTGACTATGTCAGCCAGTTGGTGAGGCGAGAGTTGGCTGGTATTGATGTATAAGTGGGCGCGACTGGCGATAGGCTCAAGTAGTTTTTTCTCTAAAGCGATAGCTTGGTCAAGGGCAATATTTTGCTTGATCAAGGGATGTAAACGTCGGGTTTCACTAAAGCGGCGAATAAGGTCGCTATCATCAGCATCTAGATAAATTAAGCTTAACTCCACCGCGTTGGGCAGGTAATCAATAATTTCGGGCACGTCGTTTGGATCTTTAGGCAAGTTACGAACATCGAGACTGACGGCAACAGTTTCATAATCATTGATCACTGTATGTATTAAGGCAGGCAATAAATTGACCGGAATATTATCGACACAGTAATAACCTAAATCCTCTAAAACCCGTAATGCGACGCTTTTTCCTGATCCTGAACGGCCACTGACTATAATTAGCTTCATTTGCCTTTAACTCGCTTGTTGGATTAATTGAAACAGTTCTTGATTACTTTGGCACTTGCGTACTTGTTTGCAAAACTGTTTATTACGAAAAATTTTCGCGATGCTTTGCAGTGTACTCAAGTGACTTTGGCACTCTTCTTCAGGGACAAACAAGGCAACAAAAATATCGACGTGACGATGATCTATAGCGTCAAAGTTAATTGCTTGCTCTGTGGTAACAACAACGGCAATTGGCTCTGTGGCTCCGGCCAAACGACCGTGGGGAATAGCAATGCCATTACCGATACCCGTAGACCCCATTCTTTCACGCTTAACTAAGCTTTCTAAGAGCTGAAAAGTATCATGACTTTCCAGTTTTTCGGCGGCCAAACTACTTAAATATTCTAAGATGCGTTTTTTACTGGAACCCGGTACTGCACATATAGTACAGTCCGGGGTTAAGATGTCTTGCAACTTCATAAACTTCTATGACCTAATGCGACTCTGCGCTAATGCTTGTTAATTTTGCCTTTATATTTCAGGATTTGTCGATCTAACTTATCAATTAAGGCATCGATGGAGGCATACATATCATTATGCTCTGCCTTAGCGTGCACTTCTGTACCACTTAAGTGCACGGTAGACTCAGCAATTTGATTGAGTTTTTCTACCGTTAATACTACATGCACATTATTGATATGCTCGAAATGGCGCTCTAACTTTTCAAACTTGCCATTGACATAATCACGTAATGAGTCGGTAACATCGACATGGTGTCCAGTAAGATTAATTTGCATCTGCGTCAATCCTCTTTTTTGGGTGAATAAGACTGCCTATAGTAGGCTTTTACGTTGATTTGATGGCGGTATCGAAAGTGATTCTCGATACTTGGCAATAGTACGCCTGGCTACCTTGATACCTTGTTCTGCGAGAATATCGGCCATTTTACTGTCGCTAAGTGGCTTGGCTGGTATTTCGGCGGCAACTAGCTTTTTGATTAATTCTCGTATAGCGGTTGATGAGCACTCGCCGCCGTTTTCGGTACTGACGTGACTAGAGAAAAAATATTTAAGCTCAAAAATTCCTCTCGGTGTGTGCATGTATTTTTGCGTAGTCACACGAGATATGGTCGATTCATGCATATCTACGGCTTCAGCAATATCGTTTAGCACCATAGGGCGCATAGCTTCTGGGCCATGTTCAAAAAAGCCTTGTTGGCGTTGAACAATGCAATTTGAGACTTTTAACAGTGTATCGTTACGGCTTTCTAAGCTTTTGATAAACCATTTTGCTTCTTGTAAATTAGAACGGATAAACTGACTGTCAGCGCTTGATTTCATGGTGCGGGACATGGCAGCATACTGTTGGTTAACCGAGAGCTTAGGCGCAGTATCAGGATTGAGCTCAACCGTCCAACGGCCATTTTTCTTTTCAACCGAAACATCAGGAATAACATATTGTTCTTCGCTTTTGATGACACTATCACCCGGGCGCGGATCTAAGCTTTGTATTAAGCGGATCACTTCACGTAATTGCTCTTCTTTTATACGTAACTTGCGCATTAATTGGCGATAATCACGATTACCGAGTAAATCAATATAGTCAGTTACGGCTAATTTGCTTTCCGCTAACCAAGGGGTTTCTTTAGTAAATTGATTGAGCTGGATAAGTAAACATTCTGAAATTGAGCGAGCAGCAACACCGATAGGGTCAAAGACGTTAATGCGCTTTAATACTACTTCCACCTCATCGAGTTCTACGCCGTCAATACCAACGCTTTCCAAGATTTCATCGGCTGAAACTGTTAAGTAACCGGCTTCATCTATCGCTTCAATAATGGCAATGGCAATAGTTCTGTCAGTATCGCTAAACGGGGTGAGTTCCATCTGCCAAATGAGATGGTCTTGTAAAGAGTCTTTGGTTTCACCTTGATAGGTGTAATCTTCAGAAGCGTGGCCGACGCCGCCACTGCTCGTACCGGCACTAAAGTTATCATCCCAAGTGGTGTCGCTGTTCAGTTCTTCGGGCAAATCGGTTTTTGCTAAGCCTTCTGAGGAGCTAATTTCATCGATGGTTGGCGCTGAGTCTTCACTACCATCTGAAGAATCCCGCTCGGTATTGTCGCTGACATTGGCAGAAAAGCCTTCTTCTAAATGGTCTGGGGTATTTTCTGAAGTCGTATCCGGGCTCTCATCAATTTCCAATAAGGGGTTACTTTCAAGTGCTTCTTGGATTTCTTGCTGGAGATCTAAGGTGGATAATTGCAACAGTTTGATCGCCTGCTGCAATTGCGGGGTCATGGTTAACTGTTGTCCGATACGGAGTTGCAGAGTAGGGCGCATTTACGTTTTCTTTTCCCTGTTCAAAGACATTATTATTATACCGTCGAAATATGTTACTCACTATAGCGTGAATTGCTCGCCAAGGTATACATCTCTTACATGTTGATTTGCCAGAATTTGATTGGAATCGCCTTCTGCAATCAGTTCACCATGACTAACGATATAGGCATGCTCACAAACATCAAGTGTTTCTCGAACATTGTGGTCGGTGATCAAAATACCAATACCACGTTCTTTTAAGTGTAGGATAATTTTTTTTATATCACCTACCGAAATTGGGTCAACGCCCGCGAAGGGTTCGTCTAGTAGAATAAATTTAGGATCAGCCGCTAATGCCCGTGCTATTTCCACGCGTCGGCGTTCGCCGCCAGATAAACTCATACCTAAATTATCTTTAATATGACCGATGTTAAATTCTTCTAATAAATGTTCAAGCTTTTCTTCTCTTTCGACATCACTGAGCGCTTTCCGGGTTTGTAAAATCGCCATGATATTGTCATAAACCGATAATTTGCGAAAAATAGACGCTTCTTGTGGTAAATACCCGATGCCTTTACGGGCACGTTCGTGCATCGGCAATAAGGTTAAATCTTCATCATTGAGGACAATGGAACCGCTATCATTGTTGACTAAGCCGACGATCATATAAAAAGAGGTGGTTTTTCCGGCGCCATTCGGCCCTAACAAGCCGACTATTTGCCCAGCGGAGACCTTCATACTAACGTTTTTAACGACTTTCCTGCCTTTATAAGCTTTTGCAAGGCCGGTTGCTGATAATGTTGAAATTGACATTTATTCTTGCTTGTCCTTTGGTTTATCAGGTTTTTCAGTTTTATTTTTAGGCTGTAATACAGTTTCGACCTTGGCATTTTCTAAGCTTTCTGCGTTGACATATTCAGTGTCGAAATTATAAGTAATTTTACTACCGCTGACTTCACTGCCTTCCTGGCGCAACAGCGCATTGCCGGAAATTACCACGATATTTTTACTGGGCTCATAGCGAATTTCATTGGCTTGCAAATTGATTGGGCTACCATCTTGCAAGGTTTGCTCAAAGGTAGCTGGCGAGCCTTTGGCAATATAAATTTTGTTGTCGTTTTCTGCTTGCGTGATGACCTGGACTAATTCGGCATGAATGGTCAGTGTGCCTTGAGAAATAATGACATTATCAATATAACTGAAGATTTTATTCTTGAGATCGGCGGCTTGACGTGATGAAGAAATTTTGATTTCTTGCTCAACATCAAATTTTTCAGCACTGGCTGCGGGTACTAATAAGACTAGCGTTACAGCGAGTGCTAATTTAGCTTTTAGTTTTTTTATAAATGGTTTGTACATGTTCAGTCAATGTCATCTGTGTTGTGTTTAAGTCTACAATTAATCCTGAGCCATACATAGTAAATCCTTTGCCTAATATTAAGATTGTTTGCTCTGAGCTGATAATATTAGTTTTTAAATCCATTTCTAAATTTTTTCCGTGCACTTCCTGTATCAAACTATCGGTATCAGTGGCGATTAAACGTACGCGATTTTTTAATTTTACTCGGTTGTTATTATATAAGGTGCCTTCGTTGGCGCTAATTTGCCACGTTGCTTTATTATTTCTTGGATATAAAGTATATCGTGGGTATTCAAAGTGTGTGACCTCTAATTGCGCATAATGTTCCATACGCTGTGCTTCAACATTATAAGATAATGCCCCAGATGCCTGGTAGATATCACTATTGAGCTTTTCAGCGATAAATTCAGGGCTATCAGCTGTGTTGAGGATATTACTGGTTTTTTCTTGCGCGCCATACCATTCCAGTAAACCATAGGTGGTTACCGCCAATAAAAAAAAGCCTATGGTCGCCAGGTATATTCGGTTCATATGCTGGCGCCTGTGGCATTGGCTAAAGTCCCTTGACTTTGCATAATTAGATCGCAAGTTTCCCGGACAGCGCCGAAGCCACCCCGAGTATAAGTTATATAATCACATAGTCTTAAAATAGCAGGGTGTGCGTCATTAACGCCAATACTGAAACCGACATAACTTAGGCAGTCAAAATCAGGCATATCGTCGCCAATGTAAGCAACTTGTTCAGGCCTTAATTGCAGAGAAGCGAGCATGGCTTTTAACGCCGGTAGTTTGTTTTCTTCGCCTTGGACTATGTGTTTAACATTTAACGCTGTCATACGGGTTTTTACTATGTTCGAGCTTCTGCCGGTGATCACAGCAACATCAACGCCACTGGCCCCTAATGCCTTGACGCCATAACCGTCTTTGGTGTGGAAGGCCTTTAACTCTTCACCATTATTGCCTAAATATATACGGCCGTCTGAAAAAACCCCATCAATATCACAAACAAAGAGTTTGATTTTTTGCGCTTTTTGCCAAATGATTGGCGAAACTTTTCCGTATAAACTGTCCAAACTTAGAGCACTCCCGATTTTAATAAGTCATGCATATTCATAGCGCCTATAGGGTGGTTATTATCGTCGACAATAATTAAACCATTAATTTTTTTATCTTCCATAATTTTTAAGGCTTCAGCGGCGAGCATATCTTGCTTCGCGACATAGGGCTTTTGGGTCATGACGCTGGTAATGCTGTCTTGGTGAATATTCACTTGTGCATCTAAAATACGGCGTAAATCACCGTCAGTAAATAGACCGATTAGGCAATTGTTATCATCAACAATTGCGGTCATCCCTAAGCCTTTTAACGACATTTCGACTAAGGCATCTTTTATTTTAGCCGCTTGCGTAACAGTTGGTAGGCGTTCACCTTTATGCATGATATCAGCCAAGCGTAATAATAATCTTTTCCCTAAGCTGCCACCTGGATGCGATAAAGCAAAGTCATCAGCGGTAAAGCCGCGGGCATTTAATAAGGCCACCGCTAAGGCGTCTCCCATCACTAATGTCGCAGTGGTACTTGATGTTGGTGCTAATCCTAATGGACAAGCTTCTTGGGACACTTGCACGCAAATATGCGTATCGGCAAGTTTAGCGAGTGTTGACTCTGGCTTGCCAGTCATGGCAATAAGCTTTGCGCCAATGCGCTTTAGCACCGGAATAATCGCCAACACTTCACCGGTTTCGCCGGAGTTAGAGATGGTCAATACCACATCATCTAATGTGATCATACCGAGGTCGCCATGACTGGCTTCGCCAGGATGGACAAAAAATGCAGGTGTCCCTGTGCTAGCCAGTGTCGCGGCAATTTTACCGCCAATGTGCCCTGACTTTCCCATGCCAATAACGATGACACGGCCACGACAGTTGTACATTAATTCACAAGCTTTTTCGAAATCGTCGTTAATAAATTGCCTTAACTCAGCAATGGCTTGTTGTTCAATGTGAATAACATTTAGTGCTAATTGTTTAAAGTTTTTCATTGCTATGGGCCAATAATTACGTGTTGATTTGACTGAAAAGTAAAACTTGATAGCCAATGAATACTGCTAACAATAGTAACCCTTTCGCGCGCGTGATGCGAAACTTTCCACTACGACTAAAACAAAGAATAAATAATAACAAGGTTGTCGCGAGCATATACGGGGCGTCACGCGAGGCGGCGGCACTATCGATAGTGCCTGGCGAAATTAAGCCCGCGAGTGATAACACCGCCAAAATGTTAAAAATATTCGAGCCAATAATATTGCCGAGCGCTAAATCATCTTCTTTTTTAATGATACTCATAATACTGGCTGCTAACTCAGGTAGGCTAGTACCGATAGCGATAACGGTTAAGCCAATAACAAGGTCACTGATGCCGAACGCCTTGGCAATAAATATTGAAGAATCAACCAAAAAGTTGGCACTTAGCGGTAGTACTATCATACCGACAGTAAGCCAAATGACTGCGTGTTTGGTGCTCACGCCATCAGGCACTTCTTGCGCGGCTTCTAAAACCATTTTATCGTCGATTGGGTTTTGTTTGGCGCGCTTTAATGTCACCACAAGTAATGTCGCGATATATAAGACAAAACCGATGATCAGTATCAAACCTTCATTAAAACTAAAGTGGCTATTGGCTAACATATAGGTGGCTATAGCGGTAACAACCAAAATGAGCGGGATTTCACGTTTGATCGTTGAGGAAGAAACCGATAACGGATGAAAAAGTGCCGTTAAGCCCAGCACTAAAGCAATATTGGTAATATTTGAGCCAATGGCATTACCGACGGCAGTATCCGGGTTCCCTTGTAAGGAAGCCGTGGCTGCTATCATCATTTCAGGTGCAGAAGAACCCATTGCAACGATAGTTAAGCCAATGATCATTGGAGAAATACCCAGATTTCGTGCTAATGAGGAAGCACCAAAAACAAATTTGTCTGCACTCCACACTAAGGTGATTAGTGAAAGCAATAAGATCAAAATTTGGATCAACATTCAAAGCTCCTGTTTGGCTATGGTAAATAGTATTTGTTTACTAATGATGAAATAAAAAGCGGGATTATAAACCATGGATGATAACCGATGACAGCCAATTAATACTCATTTTGCTAATATTGTGTGCAGCAACGGGCAGTATAAGCTTTTTCTGATATTATTGGCACGCAGATTGATAATAAAATTATTAAAGTAAACCACACGAGCGCGTCGACACTTTGAACGATTTATGCCGATGTTAAAGTTCAACAGCTCTAAGGACTAAAATGTGCAGACATCCCACGAATAATACACTTTATTACATTTACAAACTTTTGCTTACTCTTTTACTGAGAATTATTTGTTAATTTGTAATGACTGAGTTGGTGTGCTGCGGTAGAATTCTCTGCCATAAGACAATAATTAACAGTGATGTTATCTCAAAAAATATGTCAGAAATTTTAGTTGATATCAAAAACATGACTTTTAAGCGTGACGAACGTGTTATTTTTGATGGCATCAGTTTGTCTATTCCTAAAGGTAAAGTGACGGCAATCATGGGGCCTAGTGGCACAGGTAAAACCACTTTGTTGCGTTTAATTGGTGGTCAAATCAAACCAGAATCTGGGCAGATCCTATTTGATGGCCATGACATTCCTAAATTGTCCCGTAATGTTTTATATGAAGTGCGTAAACGTATGAGCATGCTCTTTCAAAGTGGTGCTTTGTTTTCAGACATGAATGTTTACGACAATATTGCCTTTCCTATCCGCGAGCATACGGAATTATCAGAAGACATTATTGAAAAAATGGTCTTGATGAAATTAGAAGCCGTTGGTTTACGGGGCGCAAAAAAGTTACGCCCAAGTGAACTCTCCGGTGGTATGGCACGTCGTGCGGCACTGGCCCGTTCAATCGCTTTAGATCCTGAACTGATACTTTATGATGAGCCTTTTGCTGGCCAAGATCCGATTTCTATGGGCGTGATAGTGCGCTTAATTCAGGAGTTAGGCCAAGCATTGGGGCTAACATCTGTGGTGGTATCTCATGATGTCCCTGAAGTGATGAGTATTGCCGATTATATTTATATTATTGCCGAACAAAAAATAATTGGCCATGGCACACCAGCAGAAATACTCGCACAAACATCGCCTTTAGTGCAACAATTTGTCCAAGGTGAAGCTGATGGTCCCGTTCCTTTTCATTTTCCTGCCGCATCTTATCGTGAAGAATTAATTGGTCGAGGTAGCAAGTAGTGAATCAGCTGCAAATCTTGGGTCGTAATATCATTGACCAAATAGCCGGCTTAGGTCGCGCCTTGTTGATGTTAGCTTCAGCATTATTGCATATGCCGAATCCACGCAAAGGCTTTCCTTTGTTAATGAACCAATTGTATTCAGTTGGTGTGTTATCGTTAGTTATTATTGTCGTCTCTGGACTGTTTATCGGCATGGTACTGGCTTTACAGGGCTATACTATTCTCGTTGGTTATGGCGCCGAGGCAAGCTTAGGACCAATGGTGGCTTTGTCATTATTACGCGAATTGGGGCCAGTGGTGGCCGCTTTATTATTTGCTGGTCGAGCCGGCTCTGCGCTGACTGCAGAAATAGGCTTGATGAAAGCAACGGAGCAACTCTCTAGCCTTGAAATGATGGCGGTCGATCCTTTACGTCGGGTAATTGCCCCGAGATTTTGGGCTGGCTTTATCAGTTTACCCTTATTAGCCGCGATATTTTCTGCAGTCGGTATTTTAGGGGCACACCTTGTAGGTGTTGATTGGTTAGGTGTTGATAGCGGTACGTTTTGGTCGGTAATGCAGTCACAAGTGTCATTTGAAAAAGACATTTTAAATGGCATTATCAAAAGTGTGGTGTTTGCATTTGTGGTGACTTGGATAGCGGTTTACAAAGGTTATGCTTGTGAGCCAACTTCTGAAGGTATAAGCCGAGCAACCACCTCAACGGTAGTGCAATCATCACTATTAGTTTTAGGCTTAGATTTTGTTTTAACGGCGTTAATGTTTACAAATTAATTAACGCGGTTATTGAATTAAATATTATTTGAATTTGGTGGAAGACATGGTGTCGAAAAAAATAGAATTATTGGTCGGACTCTTTGCTGCAATAGGTATTGCGGCATTATTAATGTTAGCGCTAAAAGTCGCGGACAGTGGTATTTCAGGCAATGGTGAGACCTATCAGTTGCATGCGAAATTTGACAACATTGGTGGCTTGAAAGTACGCTCACCGATCAAGGTTGGCGGTGTTGTTGTTGGGCGTGTTAGCAATATCTCCTTGGACAGCGAAGATTATACGCCAGTGGTGACGCTTGATATTTATGCCCAATATAATAACTTCTCTGAAGCCACCTCTGTGTCGATTTTAACGGCTGGCTTATTAGGTGAACAATATGTTGGCTTGTTACCTGGTTTTATTGATGTTTCAGTTGAAACATTGCAGCCAGGGGATTTTATTGAAGATACCAAGCCCGCCTTAGTACTAGAGGAACTGATTGGTCAATTTTTATTTAGCCAAGGTAGTGGTGATTAGCCATGAGCAGTAATTTTATGAAAACATTGTTTTTTTGTTTAACATTTTTAATCGTACCGGCAGGTGCGATTGCGGCGACAGACGTTGATAAAAAAGACCCTTACCTAATGATTAAAACGGTGGCGGATATCACCTTTAACCGTTTTGCACAGGAGCAAAATGCCATTCGTGCTGAGCCTAACCTGTTGAAGGTTATTGTGCGCGAAGAATTAATGCCTTATATAAATTATCAATATGCGGCGTATAAAGTTATTGGTAGTAATTTTAAGAAAACGAATAAGGATGAGCGGGCTGAGTTTGTGCCGGTATTTCGTGAATACTTGATCACATCATATGCACAGGTTTTTACTTTGTATAATAATCAAAAAGTCGAATTTGCACCGGCCAAAGATTTTTCTGATGATCGTGTAGTGTCAGTGGATACCAGTGTAATAGAGCCAGGGCGTCCACCGATTCATATTTCCTTTCGGGTCCGTAAACATAAAAAGACCGGTGAATGGAAAGCCTATGATATGGTAGCGGAAGGTATAAGTTTACTTGATAGCAAACAAGCTGAGTTAAGTAGTTTGATCCGTCAAAAAGGCTTAGCTTATGTCACCGAAATGTTGAAAGAAAAAAGTACCAGAAATATAGTTTTTAAATAACACAAGATAGCTTAGTTACTATCAGCGTGCAGGTACAATAACGCTAAAGGGTTGTTAGTAGATAACATGATAGATGTCCAACAAGTAGAGCAAACAGCGATTTTTGATGGTGCGTTAACGCGTGCTACAATAACGCGAGCCTTTGATAAAAAGCATCGTAAATTAGTAGATAATGAACGTATCGTTATTGATTTGGCGAAGGTTAGTCAAGTTGATACCGCGGGCTTAGCATGGATTTTATTATTAATTGAGTTAGCGGTTAGTAAAGCTTGCCGTATTAGTTTGGTGAATTTACCTGATGATTTATTAAAGCTGGCAAAGCTAAGCGCCGTTGATACCTTATTGCCAGTAGAAAAGACCTAACCTAGACGCTATTTGGAGCAAAAAGTGGAAGTAAAAGAGATAGAAAAGCTAATTACCGATGCGGTTGAATTAGATGAAATTCATGTGGCATTTGACGGTTCACAATGTAAAGTGATTGCCGTTGCTGACTTTTTGGGTGAGCTGAGTCGAGTGAAAAAGCAACAAACGATTTATGCTCCTTTAGCGCAAGTTATCAATGAAGGCGTCATTCACGCAGTATCAATTAAAACCTTTACAACAGCCGATTGGCGACGTGAAAAAATGTTTAACTTACCCCTTTAATTAACATCGACAGAAAAGAATATACTATTGGACGCATTTAAAATTATCGGTGGGCAACCACTACATGGCGAAGTGACTATTTCCGGCGCAAAAAATGCGGCATTACCTATTTTAATGTCGGCATTACTCTCAGAAACTCCGGTCACCTTTGCTAATGTTCCTAAACTGAATGATATAGAAACTACTATAAAGCTATTAAGCCAGTTTGGCGCTAAATGCCAGTGGCTTAGTGAGGATAGCTTGAGGATTGATGCCAGTAATATTGATCATTGTCGAGCCTCGTATGAGTTAGTAAAAACGATGCGAGCCTCTATTTTAGTTCTAGGCCCTTTGCTGGCTCGTTTTGGCCATGCGGAAGTGTCTTTACCAGGTGGCTGCGCTATTGGTGCACGGCCGGTCAATCTTCATATCCAGGGTTTAAAGCTCATGGGTGCTGATATAGTCGTTGAAAATGGTTATATCATTGCACGAAACAGCGGTCGCCTCAAAGGTGCTACTATCTTTATGGATACTGTTAGCGTTACCGGTACTGAAAACTTGATGATGGCGGCGGCACTCGCTGACGGTACTACCATTATCGAAAATGCCGCACGTGAGCCAGAGATTGTCGATTTAGCGAACTGTTTAAATAGCATGGGTGCGAAGGTGTCAGGTGCAGGTAGCGACACGCTAACCATTACGGGTGTTGACAAACTACACGGTGCGCGTTATTCGGTAATGCCTGATCGTATTGAAACTGGCACGTTTTTAGTCGCTGCAGCGGTAACTCAAGGTAAAGTGAAGTGTTTAAAGACGGATCCTACAACTCTTGATGCAGTACTGAGTAAGTTACAAGAAGCCGGCGCCGTTATCACTATGGGTGATGACTGGATTGAACTGGAAATGACCTCAAAGCCAAAAGCGGTTAATATTCGCACCGCACCTCATCCGGCATTTCCAACCGATATGCAAGCACAATTTGTTGCCCTGAATGCCATAGCAGAAGGGACAGCAACGACCACAGAAACTATTTTTGAAAATCGCTTTATGCATGTGCCTGAGTTACAGCGTATGGGCGCCAATATCAGGCTTGAAGGTAATACCGCAATCAGTCATGGAGTTGAGCAATTAAATGGCGCCCAAGTAATGGCAACAGATTTGCGGGCTTCCGCGAGCTTAGTGATTGCCGGCTTGGTCGCATGCACTGAAACTCAAGTAGATCGTATCTATCATATTGATCGCGGTTATCAAAAAATTGAAGATAAACTGCAAGCATTAGGCGCCAATATTACCCGCATAAATGTCATCTAAAGTTTAATATAACGAAAAAAATCCCAGCGACTTAGCTGGGATTTTTGTTATAGAGTGATTAGTAGCGAAAAGGCATTAAGTCAGCTGAACTGATGTTAATTAGGCACTTCTGCGATAGTCACAGGTAGTATCAATTGTTGATTATCACGAGAAACCATAAAGTTTAATACGCTACCCGGCGCGGCTTCAGCAACAACATCTAAACCTTGTTTTGCGTTTTGTAGTTGCATATCATCAATTTGGTAAACTACGTCGCCCGATTTTAAACCCGCATACATTGCCGGGCTTTTTGGTGTTACTGCACCGATAACAAAACCTTTAAGACTGGCAACCGAGTCATTAGCTTCAACACCAAGCCAGCCACGAATGACCCGCCCATGTTCAATGATTTTCAACATTATCTTGTGAGCTAATTGGTATGGCACCGCAAAAAAGATGCCCTGAATATTGAGGTTAGGATTGGCTTGGGTAAATTTTCTTGAGTTAATACCAACTAGCTCACCATTTGAGTTGATCAGCGCACCGCCAGAGTTACCTTCATTAATCGCAGCATCCATTTGTAAAAACTGTAAATAGCTGGTACTTAGACCACTTTGGCCGGTTGCACTGACAATACCCTGGGTCACGGTTTGCCCTAAATTTAAAGGATTGCCAATGGCTAGTACCACATCACCGACTTGCGATGTTAAAGCATTATTTTGAGGAATAACCGGCAAATTGCTTGCTTGAACTTTTAAGACCGCCAGATCGGTTAAAATATCATAACCGATGAGCTCCGCATGAAGCTCTTGACCACGTTGTAATACCACCACGATGAGATCCGCACTTTGTACAACATGGTAGTTAGTTAATATATAGCCCTGATTATGCATAATAACACCACTACCTAAGCGGGTAACTTTTCGCGGTTGTCGGCCATAAATAGAGTCTACCTGAATATCTTCAGAGTAAATATTTACCACAGCAGGGCTAGCTAAGCGTACCGCTTTTGCATAAGATAATGGCTGTTGCTTTTTCTCTGCAGTGGCAAATATTTGCCAAGGATCGATGCTTTTATCACGTAGCTCAGGCACCAATAACAACAAAACCACGGCAAACATGACACCGTAGCTAGCTGAACGCAGAAAAAACTTTAAGGCATTGATAATTTTCAACAGGATTATTTTTATTAGGGTGGTTTTTGTTAGATTAACATAAACCCTTTATGGTTATAAAGTTTTGTTGTCGTTAACCCGCGATAAGTGAAGTCACTTAGCTACAGTACATGCTAGCTCGGTAAGGGAGGTTTTTATTGCTTTGCTCAGTGATGAGCCTAGTGTTATAGCGTTTAAGGACAAACAAAGCCAGTGATACGACTTAACTGGCGAGTTAGTAAAGCCGTTGTGCTAAAGCCTCATAGTAAACAGTTATCGCGGTATAAAGTACCCAAACGTAAGTGCTCGGTTTTAATTATCTCAGCTGACTGTCTTTACTACCACGACGGTTAATGCCGCCTGAGTTAACCTCATCCACTTCTTTTTGGGATTGACATGATATGCATAGTTGTACACCAGGGATTGCAGCGCGCCTTGCTTCTGGGATCGCCGCTTCACACTCGTCGCAGAACTTAGCACTTTCACCGGATTGAATGTTACTTCGAGCCAGCTTAACCGCGTCGTCGAGGCTGGCATCAATTTGCTCTTGCACTGCTCCGTCGCGAGCCCAACCACCTGCCATTTCGAATACTCCTTGATAAATATTTGCTGCAACATATCGCTGCAGGAAACTTGCCTATCTAAATGTTTACTTTGAAAATTGAAGATAGGCCGTTTGTTAAGTGTTATTGACACTAGTTATTATAGCAGACACAGAAAAGTGCTCTATTGAATAATGTTATCTTTGCTAGCGCCATTATAATTGTTATATGACTGTGCATGATGACTCACAGACGTAATTGGTTTTTAACGCAAATTGCAGAGTGAGCATCATTTGCCGCATATAAAATCTGATTATCCTTCAACGGGTAAGCAGCCCAATTTGATTTTTGTGCGCCTTTTCCTAGTCGAGATTTTAGTACCATGGCAACAGCAGCACGGGCGCCAATACGGTTTTTTTCAGCCACTAAGTTTTTTAATGTAATCGACAAATCTTCTGTGTTGACAATATTTATATTGAATTGTGCCCGTAACTCTTTGCTATCCTCGTTAATACCAAAGCCAACTTTTTTGATCTTTGGACTTGTGAGTAGCTTTTGGGCTGCTGCGAGCGCCGCAGGAAATCTAGTTGGAAAGAGAAATGCGCTAGACTCTGTAGCTAGCTGAATTAAGGTTGGACCCACGCTGACTTGGTCTCTACGAAAAATAGGTTTACTTTCCGTATCAAAACCTAAGCAAAGCTCTTGGCTTAAACGTTTTAATGCCTCAGTGGCTGCTAATTCATTATCAATGATTTCAATATCGGCTAAAGCAAGCCCTTGATACATAGGTAGTGCTCTGATCTCTTCCTTTGTAGGACGTTGCATTTATCCCTCGTTATTCAGTAAAGTCATTGTTGTTATATTTTCATTATTAACGGATAAAAAAGCCTGTCGTCTGACTAATGCAGATCGTTTAAGCTAATTGATCGATCTTTCAAAGGCTTCATAATAGGCCACAACGCAAGTTGTGGCCTATTTTTATGTCTGAGTTTTTAAAAGAATTACACCTTACTTCTGAATTTTTCCA
>Ga0209344_10000454_pt1 | contig 72201 bp, 75 predicted proteins | sample Cruoilmetagenom6_FD_187293 | JGI IMG/M metagenome (GOLD analysis project Ga0209344, IMG submission 187293) | Oil polluted marine microbial communities from Coal Oil Point, Santa Barbara, California, USA - Santa Barbara Oil Seep Sample 6 (SPAdes)... | ecosystem: Environmental > Aquatic > Marine... | reverse complement strand
TTGAAGTAAAATAAGACAATAATTTTTCAGTTGGCATATTACCTGTAAGTTCATCTTTTGCCATGGGACAACCACCAAAACCTTGAATAGCGCCATCAAAACGCAAGCATCCTGCTTTGTAAGCTGCTCTACTTTTTCAAACTAATTTATAATTAGTTGTAGCCAGGAAAAGTAAGTTCTCCATTTTGTAATGATTCAGAAATTGTGTTCTTTTGTTCTTTCACGTTAAACCGAGTTATATCACATTTGTATGAAGCAAATTTCTCTTTCATCCTTTGTTCTACTAATATTACTAGTCTTAATTCTATCGTGTAAAAGCGATGATGAAGAAACATTTATAAATGATACAACATCATTTATAACTATTTGGAAAAGCAACAATATTGGAGAAACTGATGATAATCAAATCATTTTTCCTATATACTCAGATGGTGATTTTTCCTCAATGTGGGAAGAAGTTAATAATCCGGAAAACAACGGAAATGCTTTCGGAAGTGATGAAATATTTATAACCTTTCAAACACCAGGAATATATAGAGTGACAATTAAAGATGACAATCAGCATATTAGAGGGTTTTCTTTTTCTGAATACGATGATAATAATAAAATTATAAGCATTGAGCAATGGGGAAATATCCAATGGGAAGATTTGAGTAATGCGTTTATCAATTGTCAAAATCTTACATATAATGCTATTGATACTCCTGATTTATCAAACGTTACTGATTTATCCAATATGTTTAAAGGAGCAACTTCTTTCAATGGTAATATAGGTAATTGGAATGTTAGTAATGTTAGTAATATGGAAGCTATGTTCGATGGTGCTACATCCTTTAATCAAAATTTAAATAATTGGAACGTGGCCAATGTCAATGAATGTCAAGCCTTTGCATTAAATTCAGGTTTAGATCAAAATAATATACCTAATTTCACAAATTGTGAGTAGTAATATTTGATTATCGTTAATATAAAAACACTAAATTCTAGAAAAGAATAGAAACCCTAATGATATTGGGTAAAAATCTTAGTCGCTTCGTTATAAGAACTTTCAAAACTCATCGCGTTAAGATTGTTGTTTTTATTTGAAGTAAAATAAGACAACAATTTTTCAGTTGGCATATTGCCTGTAAGTTCATCTTTAGCCATCGGACAACCACCAAAGCCTTGAATAGCGCCATCAAAACGCATGCATCCAGCTTTATAAGCTGCATCAACTTTTTCAAACCAAGTGGAAGGTGTGGTATGTAAATGAGCTCCAAATTCAATATTTGAATATTGTGGAATTAAATTTGAAAACAGATAATCAATATTCTCAGGATTTGAACTTCCAATAGTATCACTCAATGAAAGAATCTTCACTCCCATTTTACTCAATCGTTCTGTCCATTCTCCAACAATATCAACATCCCAAGGATCTCCATAAGGGTTTCCAAATCCCATAGAAATATACACCACAACTTCTTTATTATGTTTGTTTGCCTCTTCTAAAATTTCAGAAAGCGTCACGACGGATTGTGCTATAGTTTTATGCGTGTTTCGCATTTGAAAGTTTTCAGAAATTGAAAAAGGATAGCCTAAATAATCAATTTCTGGATGTTGACATGCGTCAACTGCACCACGTGTATTAGCAATAATTGCTAACAATTTACTAGTCGTTGAACTCAAATCTAGTTTTGATAAGACTTCAGCAGTATCGATCATTTGCGGTATTGCTTTTGGAGACACAAAACTTCCGAAGTCAATGGTATCAAACCCAACTCTTAAAAGGGATTGAATGTACTGTACCTTTTTTTCAGTAGGAATAAAATCCTTGATACCTTGCATAGCATCTCGTGGACATTCAATTATTTTAAGTGCTTTATTCATCTAGTCCAAATATAGTAATTAAGATTATGTTTTTAAACCTATTTTTCAGAAGTAAAAATTAGGATTGCAATACCAACAAATACAATTACTTGCAACCATTTCAAATAGAAGCCAATACGTTTATGTTGCGTTATATATTCGGAAATTGATCCTGCTAAAATGGCAATGCTTGAAAAAATGATTGCAGAAACACCCATAAATAATAATCCTAACACATAAAACTGAAGGACTGTACTCATAGTATTGCTAAATAAAAATCCAGGAAAGAATGCTAAAAAGAAAATAGATACTTTCGGATTTAACACATTCATAATAAAACCTTGTTTAAACAATTGCGTCATACTTTTCTCTGGAATTTCACCTGAAGTAAGACTCAATTCTGCTTTAGACCGAAACACTTTATAAGCCAAATAGAGTAAATATAATGCACCAAATAGTTTGATTATAAAAAAGAGTGAATCATTTTCCTTTATAATAGCAGATACTCCAAAAGCCACTAAAGTCGCATGTACTAAACACCCAGATATTAAACCAGCAACAGTCGCTAAACCAAATTTCTTTCCGTTCACAATGCTTTGCATAAGCACGTAAATATTATCTGGTCCTGGTGAAATAGCTAAAACTGAAGTTGCTAAAACAAATGATATGAGAAGGTCGTAATTCAGTGAAATTGTTTTTTGGTAAAAATAGTTAAAAATAGATGTAAGTATTCGTTAGGGAGTTACGACTTAAGTAATTCAAAATTAATCTTTATCATTATGAAAAAAATTACTTTAGTTTTAAAATCCTTAACATTAATTTTTTTCTTGATCATAACTGGTAAAGTTTTTTCACAATCTACTGCAAATTACACCATTACATTTACAAGCACTTGGAATTCAGTTACAAATGACCCAATACATGGCAATAGTCTAGTTAATTTACCAGCAAATGCGCATTGGTCAGACCTTGTTGGTGTAACACACAATAGTGCTATTACATTATTAGAAATGGGAAACTTGGCAAGCTTAGGTGTAAAAAATGTTGCTGAAGCTGGAGTTAATATAGAAATAATGAATGAAGTGCAAGCTTTTATTGGCTCTGGAAATGCAAATCAATTTTTACAAGCTTCTTTTGATCAATTTGCACCAAGAACCTCTGCAACACTAAATAATATCACTGTAAGCGAAACATATCCTTTACTAAGTTTAGTGTCTATGATTGCTCCTAGTCCTGACTGGATGATTGCCATAAATAGTGTTAATTTAAGAGAAGGTGGTTTGTGGCCTAACGAAATAATTATCCCGTTATTTCCTTATGATGCAGGTACAGACAGCGGCTCGATGTATACATCTGCAGATCAACCAACATTACCTAATCCTGAACCGATTTCAGTTTTAGTAAATCAAGGACCATTTAATGCAAAACCAATTGGAACACTTACAATTACATTAAACGAAGTCCTTAGCCTAGACAATCAAGAAAACACTAAAGTGGTTGTGTCTCCCAATCCGTCTAATGGCATCATTAAAATAAAGACCTCTTCAGCAAACAAATTAAAGGAGGCTTTAGTATTTGATATTTTAGGAAAGCAAGTTGCTACTGTTAATAATAAATCCTTAGAATCTTCATTTAATTTAAATTTGACAACTCTAAACAAAGGTATTTATGTATTGAAAATGCAATTTGAAAACAATGTGATTTCATCAAGGAAGATAGTCATTCATTGATTAAAATTTAGAACACAGCGTATATCACCAACTCATTGTATATTAATTAAATATTCGCACTTACGATAAATTGTATACTTTTATTGCTTAATATTCATCTTATGGTAATAAAAAAAACTATTCTATCCATTGTTTTATTTGCTCTTTTCAGTTTAAACATTCAAGCTCAAGACACAAATTGTGGTACTATAGAGTCTCCTGAATCAATTGAGTTTTTCAATAACAATAAAGAACGTATTCTAGAAATAGAACAACAGTTTTTAAATAATGAATTTCGCTCTACAAATTCAGTCACTTCAGTTCCTATTAAAGCTCATGTATTGAGAACATCTTTAGGCACAGGTGGTTTATCGGTTGCCAATTTACAAAGCGCTATGAACATCATGAATCTATATTATGCTGAAGCAAATATTGAATTCTATTTATGTGATGGAATTAATTACATTGATGATGACCTCTATTACGATTATCTCGATGATCAAGAAGCTGCGTTAACAGCTAATAATATTCCTAATCTGATAAACATCTATTTTGCAAATTCAGTATCAAGAGTAGATACTGAAGAAGGTAATTATACCATTTGCGGCTATGCCTATTATCCTGGAGGTGCTGACACTATTTTAATGGATAATTCTTGCGCTTTAAATGGTAGCACTCTGGCTCATGAAATGGGACACTTTTTCTCACTACGTCATACACATGGTGGTACAGTAAATGAATTGGTTGATGGATCAAATTGTGAAACCGAAGGAGACTATATTTGTGATACTCCTGCAGATCCTAAATTATCATATTCAAATGTAACGTCTTCATGCCTCTATATAGGAACTGATATTGACGCAAATGGTCAAAGCTATACGCCTTCTATAGATAATATAATGTCTTATTCTAGAAAAGAATGTAGAACGGTATTTACACCAATGCAATTAGCTAGAATTTATGCAACACAACTATTAACTAGAAATTATTTTAATTGTGCGAGTATTGATGCTAGTTTTATTGCCGACAATACTAGTACTTGTAGTAGTTCTTTAACCGTAAACTTTATAGATAATAGCGTTGGTGCAACGTCGTGGCAATGGGATGTTGATGGTGATAATGTAATTGATTACACATCACAAAACCCTTCACATACTTATGCTACAGAAGGAATTTACGATGTAACATTGACCATTTCTAATACACAAAACACGATTTCTAAATCAAATCTTGACTACATAAAAGTAGGGACTCAAGAGGCTATTCCATTAATAGAAAGTTTTGAAAGCTTTATTCTTCCCGCTACAAATGGTTGGACAGCAAATAATACTTCAGGATCTAGTTTTAATTGGTTCACCCAAAGTGGCTCCACAACATCAAATAATACTGGTCCATTTTATGATAATACTTCAGAAACCACTTCTGGTGTCTTTTTATATACTGAAGCTTCTGGTTCAAATCCTGGTGACGTTGCCGAATACATTTCACCTTGTATTAATATAAATTATTCAGATGCTGTGTTAGAGTTTGCCTATCATATGTACGGAAATACAATGGGTGAATTGCATGTAGATATCGATTCTGGTTCAGGATTTATTAACGACGTTATTCCTGCCATTGTTGGTCAACAACAAACTAACCAAGGCGATCCTTACCTCATTCGTCAAATTGATTTATCTAACTACTCAGGACAAACAATTAACATTCGTTTTAGAGCTATTAGAGGAAGTGACTTTAATAGTGATATAGCAATCGATGATATTAATATAACAGGTTCAATATTATCTACTGAAGCTTTCACCGTAGAGGCTATTAGTATTTATCCAAATCCTGTAAACAATAACATAATTAATATTAAGTTTAAAGATTCTAATGAAAATTTAACCTATAAAATTATTAATTTATTAGGTCAAGATATTATGCATGGAAACTTACAAAATAATCAAATAGACATTACAAATATAGCTTCTGGCAGTTACTTGTTAGTTCTAAATTCTAGTGGGCAAAAAGCTATAAAAAAGTTTGTGAAACTATAAAAACAACACACTCATAAATAAAAAAAGCGAATTGAGATTTCAATTCGCTTTTTTTATAAGTGCTTTATTAATTTGTTTTATCAATTTCGGACCTTCATAAATAAAACCAGTATAAATCTGAACTAAATCTGCTCCAGCTTCAATTTTCTCTAGAGCATCTTCTGCGGAATGAATACCTCCTACTCCAATAATTGGAAATGCTTTGTTACTTTTTTCTGAAAGATATGCTATTACTCGTGTTGATTTCTCCTTTATAGGCTGACCACTTAGTCCACCATTACCAATTTCAGCAAGGCGTTCATCAGACGCTTTTAAACCTGTTCTATCAATAGATGTATTGCTTGCTATGACACCATCAAGGCTTGTTTCTGTAATAATATCGACAATTTCATCAAGTTGTTGGTTATTTAAATCTGGTGCAATCTTTAATAAAATTGGTTTTTGTTTCTCAAATGTTGTATTTGCTTTTTGTACTGCATCGATGAGCTCCAACAAATAATCCTTATCATTCAATTTAGCATGACTACCTACATTTGGACAACTCACATTAAGCACAAAATAATCAACATAAGGATGCAAACCCTTAAAGCATTCTAAATAATCTTTGGTATAGTCTTCTGGTTTGGTATCTGTGTTTTTACCTATATTCCCACCAATAATGAGCTTGCCTTTATTCTTTTTTAACTGACTAATTGCCATTTCTAAACCTTCATTATTAAAACCCATTCGGTTGATGATTCCTTTATCATCTTTTAATCTGAATAACCGTTTTTTAGGATTTCCCACTTGACCTCTTAGTGTTACAGTTCCTATTTCTATAAAACCAAATCCGAAATTTGCCAACTCATTAAAAAGCACTGCATTTTTATCAAAACCTGCCGCTAATCCTACTGGATTTTTAAAATTCAAACCAAAAACATGACGTTCTAAAGATGCATCTTCAACCAAGTACATACTTTTAAAAAGCAATTTCATTCCTGGTATTTTACACAAAACACGAACTAACGAAAATGTAAAATGATGTATTTGTTCAGGATCAAAAAGAAAAAAAAGCGGTCTAATGAAAAATTTATACATGAAATGCTATTTACACTGCAAAAATAAGAATCTAATTATTCTCAAAGGGTTTTAATTGATTAATAATTAATCTAGAATATGTTATTTATCATATATTATGTGTAATAGTTTTTCTATTTTTGAACATAAATCAAATCAAACTAATCATGAAAAAAATCATAATACCTGTAGACTTTTCTCCACATTCAGAATATGCCTTAGAAACTGCTGCTGCATTGGCTAAAAAACATAATTCAGAACTTATTATCATGCATATGCTAGAACTTTCTGAATCTATCTTTTCATCTTCAAGCTCAGATAAAAGTGAAGAAACAGCTTTTATGTTAATGGTTACCAATAAGAAATTTGAAAGTTTTTTAGACAAACCTTACTTAGAAGGCATTACGATTACACCAATGATTAAACATCATAAGGTATTAAAAGAAGTAGATGAAGTTGCTAAAGAATTAGATGTCGATTTAATCGTAATGGGCTCTAGAGGTCATAATGATTATGATGGTGTGTTTTTAGGCTCAAATACTGAGAAAGTTGTTCGTCATAGCGAAATCCCACTACTCGTAGTTAAATCGAAGCCAGAAACTGTTGACTTTGAACATATCGTTATTGCTACTGATTTTTCAACCAATAGCGTTTCTGCTGCTAAAGTAGCTATGGAATTACTGAGCAAACTTGGCAAAAAAGTAACCTTATTACATATCAACCTTCCAAATGCGCATTTTTTAAGCACAGATGAAATTGAAGACAAAGTCTCTAAATTTTTGAAAGAAACGAATCGTGAAGATTGGAAAGACAATGTTGCTTTAATTTCAGACTATAACGTTGAAGAAGCAATATTAGGTTATGCAGATAAACACAATATAGATGCTATAGCTATGATTACTGAAGGACGTACGGGCTTAAACCATTTATTTGGTGGCAGTATTTCTGAAGACTTAGTTAATCATTCTAATCTTCCTGTTTTTACATTTAAAAAGTAAAACATGTATCAATCCTAAAAATGCATCTTAATTAATTTTAAGGTGCTTTTTTTATATCGTAAATTTATAAACAATACTTTCTAATTGCCAATTGAATTTTTAATTTTGGAAAAACTTCAACCATGATAGATAAGCAACACCTCATCAACAGATTTATAAGCTACGTAACAATTGATACCGAATCTGATCCGGAAAGCGACACCACTCCGAGTACTGCAAAACAATGGGATTTAGCCAATAAATTGGTTGAAGAACTTAAAGCCATTGGATTAAGTGATGTAACTATTGATGACAAGGCCTACATCATGGCAACATTGCCTAGTAATGTAGATCACGATGTTCCAACCATTGGCTTTGTATCTCATTTTGATACCACTCCAGATTTTACAGGAGCTAATGTAAAACCACGTATTATTGAAAATTACGATGGTAAAGACATTACTTTAAATGAAACTGAAAACATCATTTTGTCACCAGATTATTTTGAAGATTTATTACTCTACAAAGGAAACACTCTAATTGTTACAGATGGAACCACACTCTTAGGAGCTGATGACAAAGCAGGAATTACAGAGATTGTAACTGCAATGGAATACCTAATACAGCATCCTGAAATCAAGCATGGAGACATTAGAATTGGCTTTACTCCTGATGAAGAAATTGGAAGAGGTGCTCATCATTTTGATGTTGAAAAATTTGGAGCAGATTGGGCTTACACAATGGATGGCAGTCAAATTGGTGAATTAGAATACGAAAACTTTAATGCTGCAGGCGCAAAAATTCATATCAAAGGAAAAATTGTGCATCCAGGTTATGCTAAAGGAAAAATGGTAAACTCCATGTATATCGCTACTGAGTTTATTAATTCTTTGCCAAGACTTGAAACTCCCGAACATACCGAAGATTATCAAGGCTTTTTCCACTTGTATAGCATTGATGGTAAAGTTGATGAAACAACACTTCAATACATTATAAGAGATCATGACAAGAATCATTTTGAAGCTCGAAAAGAAATGCTTCAAAAGTTAACAAATGACATCAATTCTGAATATGGTCGTGAAGTCATCACAATAGAGATTAAAGACCAATATTTCAATATGAAAGAAAAGGTGGAACCTGTAATGCATATTGTTGATATTGCTGAAGATGCGATGAGACAATTAGATATCGAACCATTAATCAAACCTATTCGAGGAGGAACAGATGGTTCACAATTAAGTTATATGGGTTTACCTTGTCCAAATATTTTTGCTGGTGGACATAATTTCCATGGACGCTATGAATATGTACCTGTTGAAAGCATGATCAAGGCCACAGAAGTAATTTGTAAAATTGCAGAGTTAACTGCTAACAAGGCGTTAGATTAACTTTATATCATGAAAAAAGTCTATTCTGTTGAAGAGTATATTGAAACTAATTCACATTTTAGCGAAGCATTAACTTTGCTAAGAGATCTCATTAATACTACAGAATTAAACGAATCTGTTAAATGGAACGCTCCTGTTTACGATTTAAACGGTAAAAATGTTATTGGACTTGGCGCTTTTAAACATCATTTTGGAATTTGGTTTTTCAACGGTGTCTTTTTAAAAGACGAAGAAAATCTATTGGTAAATGCACAAGAAAAAACAAAAGCCTTACGTCAAATGCGTTTTGAATCTGTTGATGATATAGATAAAAATCTAGTATTAGCTTATGTAAAAGAAGCTATTAAAAATCAAAAGTTAGGAAAAGAAATAAAAGCTGTTCGCAATACCAAATCTGTTGTAATACCAGAAGAGCTAAATCTGGTTTTAAAAGCTAAATCAGATTTAAACAACAGCTTTAAAGCACTCACTCCGGGAAAACAAAGAGAATACTGTAATTATATCACAGAGGCTAAACGAGAGGCTACCAAACAATCTCGAATAGAAAAAATCACTCCAATGATATTGAATGGTCTTGGATTACATGATAAGTATAAGAATTGTTGAATTGTTTGCTTGTCAGGTCGAGTGAAGACGAGACCTAGGTTGTATTGTAATAAACATGAACTGTATTCAAGAAGACATTTAAAATACTAAAACAAAAAAACTCCGAAAGTAACTTTCGGAGTTTTTTTATATTTAAAACTTTCTTTCTATTTTACTGTAACTGGTGCGTTTAATTTCATGCTCATTTCCATAGAAATAGCAGAACGTTCAAACTTTATTTTTCCAGCCATAGTTTCAATCACACAACTATTGTCTTTGTCATTTAAGTCAATAATTTTTCCGTGTAATCCACTTTTAGTAATCACCTTGTCACCTCGTTTTAATTCTGCTGCAAACTTCTTTTCTTTCTTAGCACGTTTCATTTGAGGTGCTATCATAAAGAAGTAAACCACAGCAAACATGGCTACAAAAGGTAGTAAATCCATCATGGGTTTAACGGTTTTAGTTTAGTTTACTGATTTGATTGATGCTTTACCTGCTTGCTTAGCTGGAGCATTTGGATCTGGCTCAATAAACGCTTTAATCTTCACAACTTCAGAACCTTTTTCAGTATTCGTTGTTAGTGTAATACTTTTACTAACTTGGTTGTTACCTTTACCATTAAATTTCACTGTAAATTCAGCAGAATCACCTGGCGCGATAGGATCTTTATTCCAATCTGAAGGCACTGTACATCCACAAGTACTCTTAATATTACTTACTACTAAAGGTGAATCACCTGTATTTGTATATTTAAATTTAGTTTCAACAGGAGTACCATTAACGATAGTTCCAAAATCATGTTCAGTTTCTTCAAATGAAATCACAGGAAACTCGCTAGATGCAGCATCTCTTTCTGCAGCTGCAGCTACATTCTCTGAATTGATTTTGCTTGAAGCATTCTCTTCTTTACATGATGTAAAAGCGACCATACAAAGTGCACTTAGTCCTAATATTACTTTTTTCATTATTAAAATTTTAAAATTAAACTATTTAAATGTTTTTGGTTTAAGCGGTTAAAAGTAGTAATTATTTCATCGAATCAAAATTTTTTAGCATTTTTTTAAGATGAAAAAACAAACCTTAACACTCGGTTTTTAAAGGATTTTATAACAATCCTCTTCCTACTTTATTGAATTTATTTTCGGCTTTATATTCTCTAACAATCTTATCTAAAATACCGTTAATAAAATTACTACTTTTTGGTGTAGAATATTCTTTAGCTATTTCAAGATATTCGTTAATTGTTACTTTAACAGGTATTGATGGGAATTTTTGAAATTCACAAATAGCCATTTGCATTAAAACCGTATCAATTTGTGTTATTCTATCTGAATCCCAATTTTTAGTTTTAGAAGCTATTTCAGTGCTAAAAGTACTTTGATTTAAAATGGTCTTTTTTAGCAATTCAATACCAAAGTCTCTATCGTCTTCGTCCTTAAATAGATTTGGAAGAAAATGTTGTTCTGAAGTAGATGGTTTCAGTTTCTTGAAAAGCTTCAATATACTTGTATTTACTACAGGAATATCATCTAACCAAGTTAATTTTTTATCTTCAAAATAGTCGTAAAGCTTATCATTTGGTGCTATAACATCTTCAAAAATAGAAATTACAAAATTTTTATCTTCTTTAAATGTAGATACAGATGTTGACATATAATCTTTATAAAGATCACTTTCTGTGATAGCTTTAAATGTAATGTCTACATATTCAAAATCAAGATACCAAGGATTGAGTTTACGATGTTCTAATTCTGCCTTTAATGCTTCATTTGCACTTAACATCATTAGGACTTCATTTTTCAAGAATTTTTGATTCGGGTTTTTTTCAGCTTTAGTGGCTAAAATCTTATTTTGAATCTTATTTTGATGGTCTTCAGCCTTTTTATGTACTTCAATAATTAAAGACAACATGCTTAGATACAGATCATACATACTGTTTAAACTATGATTAAGAAAGGTATTGCTTACTCTTAAATCTTCACTCTCATTTCCTTTAAAAGCATAGAGCGCTTGCATAACTTTAATACGAATATGTCTTCTATTTAGCATGTAAAGAACTTTAAAAACGTTAAGGGATTATATGATATTTACGCTATTAATAACGTCTGGCAAAAATAGTATAATTTTAAGAGTTATAACAATTATTTCCCTTGTTCTCTCTTACGAGTTTCAATACGCTCTTTTGCAATACTTAATGCTGCAACATTAGGAGTAACCTGATTTGCTTTTGCTCTTTCTAAGATCTCTAAAGTTGTATTATAGATGTTTTCTGTTTTACGAACAATCTCTTGTTTGTCATAATTTTCTAACTCTGCATACACGTTTATTATACCTCCTGCATTAATTAAAAAATCAGGTGCATAAACAATACCTCTTTCTTGCAGTTGGTTACTGTGCTTATCTTCAATTGCTAATTGGTTATTGGCAGCTCCAGCAATTATTTTTGCTTTTAATTTAAAAATAGTATCATCATTGATTGTTGCTCCTAAAGCACAAGGTGCATAAATATCCATGTCTTCAGAATATAAATCTTGCCCATTGTAAATAGTAACATCATATTTTGATTTTACTGCTTCTAAACGCTCCTGATTAATATCTGAAATAGTTACTCTTGCTCCTTCATTAAGTAAATGTTCAACAAGTGCTTCTCCAACATGACCAATCCCTTGCACAAATACTGATTTATCTTCAAGTATTTCACTTCCAAATTTAAATTTTGCAGCAGCTTTCATTCCCATAAAAACACCATATGCTGTAATTGGTGAAGGGTTTCCTGCTCCTCCTTTACTTTCAGAAATACCAGTAACGTAAGGCGTAACTTCTCTTACTAAATCCATATCAGCTGTAGTCATCCCAACATCTTCTGCTGTGATGTATTTTCCGCTTAAAGAATGTACAAATTCTCCAAACTTCTTCATTAGCTCAGGCGTTTTTTGAGTTTTAGCATCTCCTATAATAACTGCTTTTCCGCCTCCAAGATTTAATCCTGTAATTGCAGATTTAAAAGTCATACCTCTAGATAGCCTCAATACGTCATTAAGCGCTTCCCATTCATTGTTGTAATTCCACATTCTTGTACCTCCAAGTGCAGGTCCTAAAACTGTGTTATGAATACCAATTATTGCTTTTAAACCAGTATCTTTGTCATTGCAAAAAACGATTTGTTCGTGATTATCAAAGGATAATTGTCCAAAAACAGGGTCTATTTTATGAAGTTCTTTAGAACTAATAATATCTGATGTCATGTGATTTTTTGTTTAAAAGCTTTTGTAGTTTATACAAAATAGCGTGCAAAAATAAACCAATATTAGAGTATTAGCAAAAATATAGGTATTAAATTAATATCTCTGTTAACAACTTGAAGCTCCATTTTTTCAATGAAGGAATTAAAACACATTAATAAATACTTTTATAAATACAGATATCAACTCCTTTTAGGTGTTGTAATTACCATTTGTGCCAAGATCTTTGCACTTTTCACTCCAAGACTTATTGGGAAATCAATTACTATTATTTCTCAAGCTTTAAAAAACGATATCAGTCTTGACGTTTTTAAACAAGAACTAGCAACTAATATTATGTATTTAATTGGAGCTGCAGTTATTGCTGGAATATTCACATTTTTAATGCGTCAAACTCTAATTAATGTCTCTCGACATATTGAATACGACTTAAAAAACGAAGTATACCAACAATACCAACGCTTATCTCTAAATTTTTATAAATCAAATAGAACTGGAGATTTAATGAATAGAATTAGCGAAGACGTTACTAAAGTAAGAATGTACACTGGTCCAGCAATTATGTACACCGTTAATATGGTTACATTATTTATTGTTGCATTAATCTATATGATAAGTGTCGCTCCAAAACTTACACTTTATACCATGTTACCTTTGCCCTTTTTGTCTTTTATAATCTATAAACTCAGCAAGATTATTAACAAAAGAAGTACCATCGTTCAAGAATATTTATCAAATCTATCAACCTATACTCAAGAATCATTTAGTGGTATTTCAATCATTAAAGCATATGGTATTGAAGGTGAAAACAATATTGCATTTAATACACTTTCTGAAAAAAGCAAAGAAAAGCAAATTGACTTAACTAAGGTTCAAGCCTTATTTTTTCCATCTATGATTTTATTAATTGGTATCAGTAATATTTTAGTAGCTTATATTGGTGGAATGCAATACATTAATGGTGAGATTAAAGACATTGGTACTATTGCTGAGTTTTTAATTTATGTCAATATGCTAACTTGGCCTGTTGCTACTGTTGGTTGGGTTACTGATTTAGTACAGCAAGCTGAAGCGTCTCAAAAACGAATCAATGAATTTTTAAAACAAGAACCTCAAATTAAAAACAATACCACTACACAAACTAAAATTGAAGGCAACATTGAATTTAATGATGTAACATTTATATATCCCGACACCAATATTAAAGCGCTTGATCACGTTTCTTTCTCATTAAAAAAAGGAGAAACTTTAGCCGTTTTGGGAAAAACAGGCTCTGGAAAATCTACAATTTTAGACCTCATCGGAAGGCTTTATGACGTTCAAGCTGGTAAGATTTCTATCGATGGAATGACTATAGATCAAATCAACCTTAAAAACCTAAGAGATAGTATTGGTTATGTTCCACAAGATGCTTTTTTATTTTCAGATACCATTGAAAATAATATCATGTTTGGTAAGGAAGATGCAACTGAAACTGAAGTAATCGAAGCTGCTAAAAATGCTTTTGTTCATAACAATATTAAGAAATTTACAAATGGCTATAAAACCAAATTAGGAGAACGAGGCATTACACTTTCTGGTGGTCAAAAACAACGTATTTCAATTGCTAGAGCATTAATTAAAGCTCCAGAAATTATGCTATTTGACGATTGCCTATCTGCAGTTGATACTGAAACTGAAGAAAAAATACTGAACAGCCTTAGAAAAGTATCTAAAGGAAAAACCACAATTATCGTAAGTCATCGTGTATCTTCAGCAAAACATGCCGACAAAATTATAGTCCTAGACGATGGAAAAATTGTTCAAAATGGAACCCATGAACAGCTGATAAACATTGATGGTTACTACAAAGAACTCTACCAAAAACAGCTTAGCTCAAAAGAATTATAAGTATTTGTTGCTTACTATACTTTTTTTTTAGATTTTTGAAGTACTAACAACAACTCAAAAATTAAAAATTAGCTATGAGTGATCACGGAATGATGGAGAAAGAAGAAATTTTCTCTAAAGTATTAAGAGCAGGAAGACGAACTTACTTTTTTGATGTAAGATCTACCAAAGCAGGCGATTACTACTTAACTATTACAGAAAGTAAAAAATTCACAAATGACGATGGGTCTTTCCATTATAAAAAACACAAAATCTACCTTTATAAAGAAGATTTTAGTGAGTTTAATGAGATTTTAAAAGAAATGACAGATTACATCATTGACGAAAAAGGTGATGAAGTTATTAGTGAAAGACATCAAAAAGATTTCAAAAAAGAAGATTACAATACAACAAATGATGATCTAGCTGAAGGCGGAGAATCAATTGACAACTCAGATTCTGCAGATAAATTTACAGATATCAACTTTGAAGATATATAATTTACTCTTTTGTTAAAACACACTTAAACCGTTACCTTTTCGTAGCGGTTTTTTTTATTTTTATACGTTTCTAACTTCAACTACAAATTTTATGAGATTTATTTTACTTGTTCTTGCATTTAGCTGTTTTTTATTGCCTGCGCAAACAGAAACAAATTTATCCTATTATCTTCCTCAAAACACAACATACAATTCTGAAATACCAACTCCAGAATCTATTATAGGCCATCAAGTTGGAGAATGGCATATTACACATGATAAGTTAATACAATATATGTATGCTTTAGCCAAAGCTTCAAATAGAGTTACTATTGAAAATAGAGGTACAACTTTTGAAGGTAGACCTCTACCTCTTCTTACTATTACTTCTCCACAAAATCATTCCAATATTGAAACTATTCGAACAACACATATCGCTTCAACAGAAAACAATGTTGTAAATGTTGAGAATATGCCAATTGTTATTTATCAAGGATTTTCAATTCATGGTAATGAACCTAGTGGCTCAAATGCGGCCATGCTTGTGGCTTATCACTTAGCTGCTGCAGAAAGTAATGACGTTAAAGATTTATTAGACAATACCGTTGTATTATTTGACCCATGTTATAATCCAGATGGTCTACAACGCTTCGCTTATTGGGCAAATACTAACAAAAGTAAACACATCAATCCAGATCCTAACGATCGAGAATATGACGAAATTTGGCCAGGTGGACGTACAAATCACTATTGGTTTGATATGAATAGAGACTGGTTACCTGTTCAATTACCAGAATCTCAAGTTCGTATTAAAAGTTTTCATAAGTGGTTGCCAAATATTTTAACCGACCATCATGAAATGGGAACCAATTCGTCCTTCTTTTTTCAACCAGGAATTCCTTCAAGAACACATCCACTTACACCAAAGCTTAATCAAGAACTCACCAAATCCATTGGGAATTATCACGCTAAGGCTCTTGATAAAATTGGCTCATTATATTATACAGAAGAAAGTTTTGATGACTTTTATTACGGAAAAGGTTCTACATTTCCAGACATCAATGGTGGTATTGGTATTTTATTTGAACAAGGTAGTTCTCGTGGACATGCTCAAGAAAGTGTTAATGGTATAATCACCTTTCCTTTTACAATTCGCAATCAATTTACTGCTGCTTTATCCACTTTAGAAGCTGGAAAAAACATGCGTAAAGAGATTCTGCAATACCAACATGATTTTTATAAAAACGCACGTAAAGAAGTAAGTAAAGAAAATGGAAAAGCCATTGTTTTTGGTGATGAAAAAGATGCTGCAAAAACCTATCATCTGGCTGAAATATTAAAACGTCATCAAATTGATTTTCATGAACTTAAAAGTGATTTTAAGACGAATGGAAAGCAATTCAGAAAAGGTTATAGTTATGTCGTCCCTAAAAATCAGAAAAACACACGATTAATTAATGCTATGTTCGAAAAACGCACAACATTTCAAGACAGTTTGTTTTATGATGTTTCAGCTTGGACATTCCCTTTAGCTTTTGGTTTAGATTATGCTGAAAATATATCGACTGCAAATGCTGGTGTTAAAGTTGAAAATTTACAAATGAAAACGGGTTCTGTCACAGCCAAAAGTAACTATGCTTACTTAATGGAATGGCATGAATATTATGCTCCTAAAGCCTTAAACACTATTCTTGGTAGTGGATTGAGAGCTAAGGTTGGGATGAAACAATTTAGCATGAATGGTAAAACATACGACTATGGAACAATTTTAATTCCTGTTCAAAATCAGAACAAGTCTGCTGAAGAATTACACACATTTTTACAAAAAACTGCTAAAGAAAGTCATCTTCAAATCGATGCTGTAGCAACAGGTTTAACAGAAGGCATCGACTTAGGCAGCAATCAATTTAGAGCCTTAACACAACCAAAAGTTGCCATAATAGTAGGTGAAGGTATCAGAAGCTATGATGCTGGTGAAATCTGGCACGCATTTGACCAACGTTACAACATGCGCATTACCAAATTAGACACCAGAAACTTAAACTGGACAGACTTAAGTCGCTATAACACAATAATAATGCCTAGTGGTTCTCTTGATAAAAATGCTACTGAAAATTTAAAAACATGGACAGAAAATGGAGGTACATTAATTGCCTATAGAAATGCGCTAAGTTGGCTTAACAGAAATGAGATCATGAAGTTAGACTTTAAGAAATCAAATCTTATTGCTAAAACTATTTCTTACGAAGAACGAGGTGATTTTAGAGGAGCACAAGTTATAGGAGGTGCTATTTTTGAAGCAAAACAGGATCGGTCTCATCCCATAAATTTCGGTTATAAAAATGATAAAATTGCATTATTTAGAAACAACACTATGTTTTTAACTCCAGATAAGCAAAGTTATAACAACCCATTGCAATACACTAAAAATCCATTATTAAGTGGTTATATTTCTCAACGTAATTTAGACAGTTTAGCATTATCTGTTCCGTTTAAAGTAAAACGTTATAAATCTGGAAATGTCATTGCTTTTACTGATAATACAAATTTTAGAGCATTTTGGTATGGTACAAATAAGTTATTAATGAATGCCATATTCTTTAGAAAAGAAATGTAAAAATTAAGATACTATACTTCCATTTTTAACTTGATGTTCCGGATTTAAAAGAATGACATCTTTACCGTTAACTGCTCCAAGCACTAAGCATTCGCTCATGAATTTTGCAATTTGCTTTTTTGGAAAATTCAAAACAGCTACAATTTGTCGGTTTAGTAAATCTTCTTTTTTATAAAGGGTTGTAATTTGAGCAGATGATTTTTTTATTCCTAAAGTTCCAAAATCGATAGTTAGCTGATATGCAGGCTGTCGTGCTTCAGGAAAATCATTGACTTCAATAATAGTTCCAACACGCAAATCGACTTTTGTGAAGTCTTCAAAAGTTATTATATTATTCATAATTTAAAAGTATAAAAAATATGTCACTTACACCTTCAAATATGCTTCCGTTAGGAACAAAAGCTCCAGAATTTAATCTTAAAAACACTGTTGATGATACAATGGTATCTTTAAATGAAGTTAAAGGAATTAACGGAACTGTAATTATGTTTATCTGTAATCATTGTCCGTTTGTTAAACATGTTAATTCAGAAATATCACAATTAGCCAAAGATTATATTTCGAAAGGCATTAACTGCATTGCAATTTCTAGTAATGATGTAGAAAATTATCCTCAAGACAATCCAACTAAAATGAAAGAAAATGCCATTGAACAAGATTTCATTTTTCCGTACTTATATGACGAAACACAAGATATAGCCAAAGCCTATGATGCTGCTTGCACACCAGATTTTTACGTATTTGATAGTAAATTAAAGTTAGTATATCGTGGACAATTAGATAACTCTAGACCAGGAAATGAAATTTCTGTAACCGGAAAAGATTTACGACATGCAATAGACTCGTTGCTTAACAACGAATCTCAAAGTGAAGTTCAAAAACCAAGTATTGGCTGTAATATTAAATGGAAATAAAAAGTATTTGCAAACTTCTATTAAGAAAAATCTATCAATTTTAACATTGATAGATTTTAGTTCATTTACTTATCTCTGTAATAAATTTAGTTGCACAAGTTATCAGTATTAATTTTCTTCTCTAAACTTAAAGTGAATAGGAATACTATATGGCATATTAACTGCTCTACCTCGCTGCATACCTGGTGTCATTTTGGGTAATAAGCTAATTATACGTTCAGCTTCATTTTCTAAAATTTTATCTGGACCTCTACTTTTTATTTTAGTAACTCTACCAGTCTTATCAATAACAAATAACACATACACTTTACCTTGCATTTCTAATTCTAGAGCTCTTTCAGGATACATAAAATTCTTATTGACGTGTTCCTGCATTTTCGTTTGAAAACAAGCTATTTGCTCTTCTCTAGTACCACCTTCACATCCAGGAAAAACAGGTACATTTTCAATGACAGCAAATGGCACTTCAATGTCTTCTTCGACCTCTTCTACTGCTACATCTTCAACACTAGCCACATATTCTTCAATAGCATCATTTTGGCCTATCTCACTACTTTCAATAATTGTTTCTTCAATTTCTACTTGATTTTCAACCACTTTAATTTCATTTGGAACTAAAGCTGGTGGAGGTGGTGGAGGTGGTGGAGGTACATTTAAATTTACAATTGGAATATCTTCCTCAATAAAATCATCTACCTGCACTATATCTCTAGTAATAACGTCTTTTTCATACGTTTTATGTTCAAACATCATATACGTAATCAATAACATTAAATTCAAGCCGACAGCAAAATAGAGACTGCTATTTCTGCCTACTTCTACGTTTGGGTTCTTTTTGACTTGCATAACTCTAAAATTTTATACTATGAAATTACAGTATGTAAGTCAGAAAAAATATGATAATTATCATATAACTAGAACCTCAAAACGACAGATTTACAAATTATCTAATTGATTGTCAGTCCCATCTTCACTAATGGTCCAAAAGAATCCTACAAAGAAAAATTGGTCTGCAGCAGGTTGCAATGAACGTCTTGCAAAATTCCCGTTGACATCTGGTGTATTTGTATATTGATACCCATTAATATTTTTAAAGGCCAGCACATTATTTACAGAAGCATATAGTATCTTTTGCGGGCTAATTAAATACGCCCAATTTAAACTTATACTGTTGAAACTTTTTGTTTTTTCACCCAAAAACTCATTGGTATTCGGATTGGTATAAGGTCGTCCTGATGCAAATGAATAAGCAAAGCCAACTTGACTTTTCCAATCGTCAATCCAGTATTTTGCAACAGCTGAAAAATTATGTGTATTTGCAAAATTAGGTTGCGCTTGAGTTGGATAGTTTCCATAGTTACGTTCTGTATCTAAATAAGAGTAGCTAATCCAATAGTCGGTATTTTTAATACTCTTATTATCCCTCCAAAAAACATCTAATCCTTGAGCAAATCCAGAACCTGAATTATCATATGTAGAATTGAATCCTTCAGACGTTGTATCAAACTTCACTAAATTATCATAATCTTTTCTATATAATTCAGCTCTAAACAAGCGTCCTTCATTCACATATTGATAATTCATTATATAATGCTTTGTATTTTGAGTTTCAACTTGTGAATTAAACTTTAAGATTCCATTATTAGCATTTTGATAAAAATCACCATAAGCCACGGAAAGCTGTCCGTTTTTTGAAGTTTTATAAGCTAAAGAAGCTCTAGGAGATACATTAAATTCGTTTGAAAGCTCATAATCATCTGCTCTCACCCCTACTTTCATTGCTAAGTTTTTATTAAAAATGATATCAGACTCTACAAACGCTGCAGTATTATTATTAGTAAAACCATAGCTCCCAGTAAATTCATCAGACTGAATAACTTCATCAAAATCTGTAATAAAATGCTCTAATCCAAAACTCAACTTAAATCTACTATTAAAACGCTTTTTTAATTTCAATTTAACGTGTGCAGAGTTTTCACTATCGTCAACATTTAGAGTTTTATCGATACCAACATCTGTTTTGGCAATGGTGTAACTCAAACCTGACTGTATAGACCAATTATTTCCTAAAATACCTTGGTATGATGCATTGGTGTAAAAATTTCGATTTTTTAAACTAAAACGCACACCATTTGGATCGTTAATATCCTCTTGAATTAAATCAAGACTAGAGGTGTCAAAAGCGGCATAGAATTTAAGCAGTCCCATTTCAAACTTCTGACGAAATACGGCTTCACCTTGAGCACCTTCGTAAGGTTTTTTCCAATCATTTCTATCTGAATAAATAGCGTTATAAGGTGCCAAATTAATATAAGATGCATTAACACTCAAAGATGTTTTATCCCATTTTTTGGTATGACCTAAACTTCCTCCAACACTCATGATTCCGATGTCTGTTTTTTCTTGGTCTGGCTCATCAATCGTATTTAATAAGAGTACACTTGATAGTGCATTTCCATATTCAGCAGAATAACCTCCTGTTGAAAATGTAATTCCATCAAATAAAAATGGAGAATAACGACCACGAGTAGGCACATTATTAGGTGTTGGTGAATATGGTGTAAATACACGAATACCATCGATAAAGATTTGTGTTTCATTGGCATCTCCACCTCTAACGAATAATCGTCCATCTTCAGAAACAGTTGACGTTCCAGGCAATGTTTGCAACGCACCAACAAAATCTCCTACTGCGCTTGCTGTAGTCACCACATCTAAAGGTTTTAAAACTGAGACTTTACTATTATCGTTCGCTTCAAAAGTTCCTGCAGAAATCACAACAGTGTCTAAAGAATTTACATCTTCTCTTAGTTTTATTTGAAGTTTATTAAGTGTTGAAACATCTCCAGCAATCGTTTTGGTTTCATAGGATAAATACGAAATAATTAATGCTTGTGTACCAGTTTCTGAAGTTTCAAAAGAAAAATTCCCTTCATCGTCAGTTGTGTCACCATCATAAGTACCATCTAAATATACATTAGCTCCAATGATAGGTTGGCTTTTATTATCGGTTACTTTTCCGCTAATAGTGGTTTGTGCAAAAGATAGTGTTGTTATTAAGATTGCAAAAATGATTGTTGATAGTTTCATGCTTTGTTGTGTTTGATTGTTCGTTTTTGATTGATGGTACAAACCTCAACCATTTTGATGATTTCTGAAATTCTAATTAACCGAATTGTTATAATTGAATGATGAATTGCATATTTTTACATAAACGAAGATCTTATGCTATCAAAAGCGGAACAAAAATTCACTGCTATATATGCATTGATTGTTGGTATTGAATTACTATGTGGAAACTTAGCTGAATTAGCAACAATGCATTATTTCACAAAGCCTTTAATTCTAATAGCTTTGCTTATCTTTTTCTTTACTCAGGGTCAGTTTTTAGATAGAACGATAAAACCATTAATGATTCTTGCTTTGGTGTTTTCTTTAATTGGTGATGTGGCTTTATTGTTTGATGACATCAATCCAAACTATTTCATAATAGGATTGGCTTCGTTTTTATTAGCACATGTGATGTACGTTTTGGTCTTTTTAAAACAAAGAGATCAAAAAAAGAAACCTCTAGGTTTTATTATCTTAATGCTTGCCTATGCTGTTCTTCTTTTTTATGTTTTAAAAGATGGTTTGGGAGATTTGTTAATCCCTGTAGTTGTGTATATGATTGTCATACTAAGTATGTCAACTACTGCATATCTAAGACAAAAACAAAACAATATAACCAGTTATAATTGGGTATTTATTGGCGCTATTTTATTTATGATTTCTGATAGTATTTTAGCTTTAAACAAGTTTCACCAACCACTTGCTTTGAGTTCTATAGGCATTATGCTTACTTATGCTTTAGCGCAATACTGCATCGTAATTGGTATTTTGAAACATAAGAAAATGTTGCGTTAAGGATGAAAACGGCATCCTTTTTTGTTTTCTTAAAAAGGTTTTCTACGAAATTCAAAAGGAACTAAACAAAAAAGATATAGTGGACAGCCTGACCCTTGTGGTAACGCCCAAATTATTTTTTAAATGGTCTGATTATTAATCGAGCCGCTTTATCGAAATTAATATAGTTATAGGACCAATTAAAGAACACGATTACTCGATTTCTAAAGCCAACTAAGGACATTAAATGGACAAACATCCATACAAACCAAGCAAAAAAGCCACCAAATTTAAAGTGTTTTAAATCGACAACGGCCTTATTTCTGCCAATGGTTGCCATTGACCCTTTGTCTTTATAAGAAAAAGGCTGCATTGGTTTAGCATTAATAAGTCTTAAAATATTTTTTCCTAATAATTTACCTTGCTGAATGGCTGGTTGAGCAACTTGAGGATGACCTTTGGGATAAGCATCAGTTGTCATTAATGCAATATCTCCAACAGCAAAAATAGAATCATAGCCTTCAATTTGGTTAAACCTATTCACAGTATAGCGATTGATTTTTTCTAGTAAAGCATTAGCATTTAACCCATTTATTGGAGCTCCTGTAACACCTGCAGCCCAAATTAAAGTTTCGGATAGAAACTCTAAATCAGTGTTAGTCGTTACTTGTTTTCCATCATAATTTTTAACAAACGTATTGCAGTGCACCTTAACTCCCAATGCTTTTAAAAATTGCTCAGCTTGTTTTGAAGCATGCTCACTCATTGGAGGCAATACTCGATTTGCACCTTCAAGCAAATGAATGTGCATATCCTGAGGATTTAAATCTTTATAATCTCGAGGAAGAATATTATTTTTAAGTTCTGCTATTGCTCCAGCCAACTCTACACCTGTTGGTCCACCTCCAACGATTACGAAATTTAAAAATGCTTCACGCTCTTCTTTTGAATCTGCAATTGCTGCTTTTTCAAAATTTTGAAGTATAAGACTCCTTATGTTAAGTGCTTGCGGCACACTTTTCATTGGCATACTATGCGTTTTTATAGCATCATTTCCGAAGTAATTAGTTTTTGTACCTGTGGCAATAACCAAATAATCAAACTGAATGTCACCAGTAGATGTTTTTATCGATTTTTTTTCTGGAAGGATTTGTTCGACTTCAGCTAACCTAAAAAACGTGGTTTTATGCTTTTTTATAATTTTTCGTAAGGGATAAGCAATGGAATCAGGCTCTAATCCTGAACTAGAAACTTGGTATAATAGCGGTTGAAATGTATGATAATTATGTTTATCGATAAGAATGACTTGAACATTTTTATTCGCCAAAGATCTCACAAGTTGAACACCTGCAAATCCACCTCCTATAATAACAACTCGAGGCAAAGTTGATTCTGGAATATTCATAATTTTTATTAAAATTATCCTTACAAAGATACGATTTAGAGAACCCAAAATCATATTTTTGAGTTATTACTTCATACATTGTGTAACATTTTAAACAGTATGACTACTTATAGATAACTAACCGATAAAGATTTGGATAAAGCACTAGAACATAGTTTTGTTGAATTACTCGAAAAACATCAAAACATTGTGCATAAAGTCTGTAGATTATATACCAATAATCAAGATGCGCACAATGATTTGTTTCAAGAGATAACTATACAGTTATGGAAAGCTTATCCTAAGTTTCGAGGTGATGCAAAGTTTAGCACTTGGATGTATCGAGTTGGTTTAAATACCGCAATTACACTCTACCGAAAGTCAAAACGAAGCATAAAAACACAGGAGTTTGAAACTGTTCAGTTTAAAATAAAATCTGAACCTTATGACGACACTGAAGAACAGCAATTAAAACTATTGTACAAAGCTGTTCACCAATTAAATGACATTGAAAAAGCCTTAGTGTTTTTATATCTCGAAGACAAAAATTATAATGAAATAAGTGAAACCCTTGGTATAAGTGAAGTGAATGCTCGTGTGAAAATGAATAGGGTTAAGAAAAAATTAAGAACAATATTAAATCCGTAAAATTATGGATGAATTAGAATTATTAAAAAAAGACTGGAAAAGGGAAGACAAAGTATATCCTAAATTATCATATAATGAAATATATAATATGATACTTAGGAAGTCATCTTCTATTGTCAAATGGATATTTATAATAAGTATTCTAGAATTTGTATTTTGGTTATTTATCTCCTTTGGCTTAAAAGCTTCTGGATTTAATTTAGAACTAGAAGAGATGGAAAGCAATGTTGGCTTTATTGTCATCTCTATTTTCTCTTATGCCGTTTTAGCATATTTCTTTTATAGATTCTATATTAACTATAAAACAATTAATACAACAGACAATGCCAAAGTTTTAATGGAAAACATCTTAAAAACAAGACGTACCGTTAAACAATACGTATTTTTCAATTTATTAGTATTAATTATAGGCGTGACTTACATGATGCCTTATGCAATACAAAGTGACGAGGATTCTAGAGTGCTTTTAGAAGCTGCTCAAGCTAATGGAGAAATGTTTAAATATTATGCTGGTATTGCCATCGTGACCTTAATAGGTTTAGTGGTTGCTATTAGTGTGCTCCTATTATTCTATTGGCTTATTTATGGCATTCTTTTAAAGCGCTTGAATAGAAATTACTTTGAGTTAAAAAAACTAGAAGTGTAAATCTATAGACTACCAATCTCTTAGCTGCTTATTGAGACGCTCCTTTTCTTCTAATTCTTCTTGAGGAATTACTTTTAAAAACGAAGGATGTTGTTCAATTGCATACTCAATTTTTTCAACGATATCAGCAATACTTTCGTTTTCGTAATCAATTTTCAAAGGCTCTTTTATTTCAAAAGTCTGATATACATTTTTCTTTTTAACACGTAATCCTTTTTTATCAAACGAACGTCTAAATCCATCAATAACAATCGGAACGACAACAGGTTGATACTTTTTTATAATATGTGCTGTTCCTTTACGAATAGGCTTAAATGGTGTTGTTGTGCCTTGCGGAAATGTAATTACCCAACCATCATCTAATGCTTTACCTATGCTAGAAATATCACTCATTTTCACTTGACGGTTTACATCTTTTCCTTCTGCCCTCCAAGTTCGTTCTATACTTATAGAGCCTACGTAAGCTAAAATTTTAGGCAACAATCCTGATTTCATTGTCTCCTTTGCTGCAACATAATACAAATTCAATTTAGGATTCCATAAGTAACCAACATTTTTAATGCTATCTAATCGTCCGCTAAGACTTGCATTAAACACATGAAACATGGCAACCACATCTGCAAAATAAGTTTGATGATTTGAAATAAATAATACATTAGTATCTGGAAGATTTTTTATAATATCTGAACCTTCAATTTGAAGTTCATTAAAACCTCTAAACCTTCGATGCGTCAATGCTCCTAAGATTCTGATTAACCATTTTTTCACAAAAAGTATATGCCCAAAAGGGTTTCTTTTAAATAATCCCATTAAGTATTTGTTATTAAGCGGAAAGACAAATTTACAAAAAACTCCTCCTTAGAGCACCTTTTTTAACAAGTCTTTCACTTCACTCAATATCATTGCTGTTGCTCCCCAAACTATATGATCATTAAGTTTAAAAGCTGGCACTTCAACTTTTACTTTATGAGACGTAGGAACTGAGGTTTGGACTAATGTTGATTCATCTAAAAAATGTGAAAGAGAAACTTCTATTAAATCTTCTACCTCTTCATCTTGTTTAACAAAATCTGGAGTGCTTTGAGTAATTCCAAAAAATGGATGCACTGTAAAGTTACTTGGAGGAATATACATTGGTGTCATTTGCTTTAAGACATTAACCGTATCCATTACAACACCAACTTCTTCATAAGTTTCTCGCAAAGCTGTCATTTGTAAATCTGTATCATCGTCTTCAAATTTACCTCCAGGAAAACCTACTTGAGCAGAATGCACACCTTTATAGGTTTTTCTTAAAATTAAAATTAGATGGGTTTCATTATTTATATTTGGATAAAACAATGCTAAAACAGCAGCTTGTTTCGCTGTTTTCATCAACTCTCTATTACGTTCTATCAGTTCTAAACGATATGGAGGAGACATTTTAATCTGAGATGCTTCTCCTGGAAGTTCTAGATTTTTTACTTTTGGTATTGATTTTAAAAATATATTGAAATCCATCTTATAAAATGAAGCGACTTGTATTTATTCTGTTTTGTATCTGCTTATTGAATTGTGAAGATAAACAATCTTATAAGAAAAAAAACACAACAACTTCAGATTCATTAATAACTACTCAAAACAAAGAACTCACTATATCAAAAAAAACTTTAGATCGTGAATATCCTTTACTGACGGAAAAAAATGCCATGGAGTTTTTTCTTCAATATGAAAAAAAACACAAAGAAAATAAAGTGAGACTTGTTACAGACTATGGAAACATCGATATTTTATTATTTAACGAAACGAAATTCCATCGCGCAAATTTCATTTACCTAACCAAACAAGGTTATTTTAATGACACACAATTCTACCGAGTTATAGAAAACTATATTGTACAAGGCGGAAGCACAGACGATAGAGACGTGATGCGAAAACGAAAAAGCATTGGAAAATATTTATTACCTACAGATACTAAACGTGGTTTTAAACACGATAGAGGTGTCATTTCTATGCCTAGTAGTGATATTGACAATCCACATAAACTAGCATCACCTTACGAGTTTTTCATTACCTTAAGAGATGTTTATCAACTAGATGGTGATTACACCATCTTTGGAAGAGTTATCAACGGACTAGAAGTTTGCGATAAGATTGCAAAAGTCGAAACAGACGATGGCGATTGGCCTTTACAGAATGTTTATATTAGAAGTGTTGAAATTCTTGAATAAAATTTACTGTTCAGCAGTAATATTGACACTTAATTCAACTAAATAACAAGCAACTTCACAACTCACTTTTTAACATAATCGCAACATAATTTCAAAGGAATTTTCAATACCTTGAGCCACACTAAAACTAATTCAATTAACACATGATTTCAAAATCAATTAAAGCTGCACTTATATGCAGTATTGTACTTTTTGCAAGTTGTAAAAAAGACGAAAAACAAGCCGAAGACAAAGACGAAACAACGACTATGAGCGACAATGTTTTGCTACAAGAATGGACAGGCCCTTATGAAGGTATTCCTGCTTTTGACAAAATGAATGTAGCAGATATCAAAGAAGCTGTAGAAAAAGGTATGGAATTGAATCTTGCCGAAATTGAAGCTATTGCGAATAATCCTGAACCTGCAACTTTTGAAAATACAATTGTTGCAATGGAAGCTTCAGGAAAAACTTTAAATAATGTATTTGCGTATTATGGAATTCTAAGTAGCAATATGTCATCTCCAGAATTTAGAGAAATTCAAGGTGAGTTAGCTCCAAAATTATCTGATTTTAGTTCAAAAATATCTCAGAATTCAAAATTATTTCAACGTATTAAAACTGTTTATGATGCTTCACAAAAAACACCTCTAGAAGCAGAAGCACAACGCGTAGTAAACTTAACCTATAAGAGTTTTGAAATGAATGGCGCAAATCTAGATGCTGTTAAAAAAGAACGTTACGCAGCTATTAACAAAGAATTATCTAGTTTGTATAATGATTTTTCTGACCATGTTTTACATGACGAAGAAAACTATGTTACCTATTTAACAAAAGATCAATTAGGAGGTCTTTCTGAAGGATTTGTAAAATCGGCAGCAAAAATTGCTACAGACAAAGGACAAGATGGTAAATATGCTATTACAAACACGCGTTCTTCAATGGATCCGTTTTTAACGTATTCTACAGAACGTGAATTACGTAAACAAGTATGGACTAACTATTATTCTCGTGGAGATAATGGTGATGAATATGACAACAACAAAATTATTGCTCAAATCCTTAAACTACGTAGAGAGCGTGTAAAACTTTTAGGCTATGATAATTATGCGCAATGGCGTTTACAAGACCGTATGGCTAAAACACCTGAAAATGCAATGGCTTTAATGAATGCTGTTTGGCCTGCTGCTATTGCTCGTGTTGCAGAAGAAGTTGCAGATATGCAAACAGTTGCTAATGAAAATGGTGACAATATCACTATAGAACCTTGGGATTATAGATTTTATGCTGAAAAAGTACGTAAAAAGAAATATGATTTAGATAGTGACGAAGTCAAACAATATTTACAATTAGACAAATTAACACAAGCCTTATTTTTTACTGCAGGTGAATTATTCAACTTTGCTTTTACACCAGTTGAAGAAGGGAAAGTTCCTGTATTCCATAAAGATGTAAAAGTATGGGAAGTAACAGATAAAGATTCAGGAAAACATATTGGTTTATGGTATTTAGACCCTTATGCTCGGGAAGGAAAACGTTCTGGAGCTTGGGCAACAACCTATAGAGATTACACTTCTTTTGAAGGTGAAAAGAATGTGCTTGCATCTAACAATTCAAATTTTGTAAAACCTGCTCCAGGTGAAGCTGTTCTAGTATCATGGGATGATGCAAATACGTTTTTTCATGAGTTTGGACATGCATTACACTTCTTTTCTGCAAACGTAAAATATCCAACTTTAAATAATGGTGTTAGAGATTATACAGAGTTTCAATCACAATTATTAGAACGTTGGTTATCTACTGATGAAGTTATTAATAAATTCTTAGTGCATTACAAAACAGGAGAACCAATTCCTGCATCGTTAGTTGCTAAAATTAAAAAAGCATCTACATTTAACCAAGGATTTGGTACAACTGAATATTTAGCGTCTGCATTAATGGATATGAAATTACATTTAGCAGATCCAGAAAATATTGATATTGATAAATTTGAACGTGAAGCCTTAGCTGAACTTAACATGCCAAAAGAATTACCAATGCGTCATAGAACACCTCACTTTAGTCATGTATTTTCTGGTGAAGGTTATGCAACCGCTTACTATGGTTATATGTGGGCAGATGTACTTACAGCAGATGCTGCTGAAGCTTTTAAAGAAGCTCCAGGAGGATTCTACGATAAAGATGTGGCAGCAAAATTAGTTAAGTATTTATTTGCTCCTAGAAATGCTATGGATCCAGCAGAAGCATATCGCTTATTTAGAGGTCGTGATGCTAAGATTGAAGCATTAATGAGAGATCGTGGATTTCCAATACCTAAGAAAAAATAAATAGAATACACCAATAAATAATCCCGTTATCTAAGATTAACTCTAGGTAACGGGATTTTTAGTATTAAGAAAATCGAGCTTACAATTTACAACTTAAATTTTCGTTTTCTAAGTAACCAACCCTTATAAAAAAATGAAATCATTTAAAAAAATCATTCTCAGTCTTCCTGAATTCCTTTTAATTGCTGCTGTGCTTTTTTATTGGATTTCTAGTGCGTTAGTTATGAATTATATTGCTATCGGACTTTTAATTGCTATAATTTTACAAATTATATTTAAAAACAAAGTGGTTGGTATTACCATACCTTGCCTTCTTATTATAATATGTTTATATATGATATTAGCTGTGATTTCTGAAGTCAGTGAATTTCCAAGTTTTAATTCTGAAGCACAAACCCTTTTGTTTGTTGGTTTATTTTACTTCTTGACAACAATACTGGTTTCAGTAATTATGATTTATAAATATGCAATATTACCAACCAAACGGAGAAAGTATTAAATTTCTTTTTTATACAAACTAGGCAAACTAATTTTAAACTTTACAGCAAGCAAACGAACTATAATTACAATTAAACCAGCAATTATAAATACATAATTAGTATCTTCCATAAATTCACGAAGTAAGAAATAAGTTAATCCACCTAATATACAAGCTGTAGCATACACTTCCTTTCTAAAAATTACAGGAATTTCATTACAAAGAATATCTCTAAGAACACCACCAAAGCAGGCAGTCATAGTACCTAAAGAAATACAAATAATAGGATGCAATCCAACACCAATTCCTTTTTCAATTCCTACAAGAGTATATAAGCCAATACCAATAGTATCAAATAAAAAGAGTGACTTCCTCAAATAATTCAATTTACTTTTAAATACAATAGCGAATACAGTCGCTCCAAAAATCACATACACATAGGTCATATTTGTCATCCATGACACAGGCTGAATTCCGATCATAACATCTCGTAACGTACCTCCTCCTACTGCAGTAACAAAGGCTATAATAAGAACACCAAAAGGATCCATCCTCTTATTAAGCGCAATGAGCACACCAGAAATAGCAAATGCTATCGTTCCTAAAATATCTAAGACTTGAAAAAACATATATGAGTTAAACTAGATACAGCAAAAGTAGGTTGCTAATTTATGATATCCATAATTAAGTTGAAATAATTCTAAGATTCCTAAATAAATTCAGAATAAGCTATTTACTTGTTTTGGTGTTAAGTCTAAGTTTTTAAAATCTCAAAACAAGTTTGAGATAAGCTATTCAAGTTTTGAAAAAGCAAAACTTGGTTCACTGCTTACATGTTTTGTGTATAATAGTTATAGTCCTTGATAACAGTGTCTACAAAATCGATTGGTTTTTGGGTAGTTTCAACTTCCATAACTTTAATTATTCTATTGAACAATGACACGATAATATTGTGCTGACCTTTAAATACCGCTTCATCATAAAGTGTTTTTATCAGTTGCATCTCATCATCTTTAAAAACCGTCACTTGACTATATGTTGGGACGTAATCCTTTGGAATATCTTTCAAAAGTGTATCGTCTATACTCAACTTTACTTTTTCACTAATGACAGTTGTGCCAGCAGCAATATCACCAACACGCTGACCTTTTCCTCTAACTAATATCGTTAATACTGCTAATCCACCACTAGTCATTGAAACGTCAACAATTCGAAGAATCCAACGCACAAAATAATTAGCGAAACTAGGTTTAGAACCATCTAGTTTTACAACTCTAGTCTTCATTGTGTATTTCCCAATGGTTTGGCCATTCCAAAAGGTTTCAAATAACACATAATAAAGAAATGCAGGCAAAGACACTAAAAGCCATAATGCCCAAAGGTCTGAATTATCAAGTTCTAAGGATACCATGATCATAATCATGACAAAAAAATAAAACCCAATAATCAAGCTATCAATGAGGTAAGCCAACAAACGATCACCTAGATTAGCAACATTTTGTTGAATCCCTACATTTTGCGCTGTTTCTATTTGAAATTCCTCCATATTTTCTTTACTTTGAAAGTAAATTAGATCCTCAAATGCGAGAAGCTGCTTTCGTTAAGCAAAATAAAGATAAATGGTTAAGATTTGAAAGGGTTCTTTCAAATAATAATACAATTGATCCCAATGAACTTTCTGATCTTTACATAGAAATTACAGATCATCTCAGTTTTGCTAAAACCTTTTATCGAAATAGTAATACTGAACGGTATCTAAATCAAATTGCATCGCAAGCACATCAAAAAATTTACAAGACCAAAAAGGAATCTAAAAATCGTCTTATTTCATTTTTTAAAACAGAATTTCCGACACTATTTTATCAACATCAACGTGAACTTTTAATTTCATTTTTAGTATTTCTACTGTTTTGTATCATTGGAGCTTATTCTGCTGCTACTGAAGGCGATTTTGTTCGTTCTATTCTAGGCGATTCGTATGTTAATATGACAATAGAAAATATTGAAAATAATGACCCAATGGCTGTTTACAAACAAATGGGTGAATTTAATATGGCACTTGGCATCACAATTAACAATATAAAAGTAGCGCTTATGGCATTTGCTTATGGTATTATGTTTGGTGTTGGCTCCTTGTATATTATGATGCAAAATGGAATTATGTTAGGTAGCTTTCAGTATTTCTTTTATGATAAAGGTTTACTTTGGGAATCTGTTAGAACCATTTGGATTCACGGAACTTTTGAAATTTCTGTAATCATTATTGCTGGATGTTCTGGATTAGTATTAGGAAATGGTATGCTATTTACGGGAACTTACACTCGATTAGAATCTTTTAAACGTGGTGTAATTAACGGACTTAAAATTTTAATCAGCACCATACCATTTTTTATTATTGCAGGTCTACTGGAAGGATTTGTTACTAGACACACTGAAATGCCTGATTGGTTAGCGATATGTATTATTGGCAGCTCGCTTTTTATTATTGTTTTTTACTATGTAATTTATCCTCGGCAACTTTATAAAAAGTCTCAACGTATACAGTTAAATGAACTTTAAACAAACTATAACTTAATGAAAACCATTATAGAATTTAAAAAGCAACGTGAATTTGGAGACATCCTAACAGACACATTTGCTTTTATTAGAAATGAATTCAAGCCTTTCTTTAGTGCCATCATAAAAATATCTGGTCCTTATGTCGCTTTATTTTTATTTGCCATGGTTTTTTACATCTATTCTATTGGTGATATGTTTAATTTTGATTTGATACAAAGCAATCAATTCTATGGCAGTCCTCTAAAAATAATTTCAGCCTATCTTCTATATTTTGGCACAGCTATTTTAGCTTATACCTTTACAACATCTACAGTACTACATTATATTAAATCCTATATTGATAATAATGGCAACATCAATGTGGAAGAAATCAAACAAAATGTTTATAAAAACTTCTGGAGTTTTCTAGGACTCTCAATCCTTAAAGTACTAACCTTAATAGTAGCCGTATTTATTTGTTGCTTACCAGTATTTTATTTTATGGTTCCAATGATGGTGGCTTTACCTATTTTGGTGTTTGAACGAAATGGAGCTTCAGAAGCTTACAGTAAAAGTTATCAGCTTATAAAAGATGAATTCTGGATTACCTTAGCGACCATAGTCGTATTATTAATCATTTATTGGGTTGCTTCCACTGTTTTTTCAATACCAACTGCAATTTACACCTATGCGAAAATGGGAATTTTTAGTGGTGAAATTGATCCTGGAAACCTTGATACTTTTGTAGATCCAGTTTATATTTTGCTCAATGTTTTAGGTACATTCTTTCAATACATCCTAAATATTATAACCATTGTAGGTTCTGCTTTCATCTATTTTAATTTAAATGAACGTAAGTTCTTTTCTGGTACTTTAGAACGTATCGATTCACTAGGAAAAATAGAAAATTAATGAGCCTATTCAAGTTCTTTTTCTGTGTGATTTTATGTTTTCAATTTTCTACTGCTCAAAATAGTGATTTAGTAGAAAACTATGACAACTCTAAACTTGAGGTTAAAGACATTTCAGAACACGATCTTGAAACGTACAAAGATGATGAGGCCTTTAATTATATAGAAATTGAACCAGAAGACAACTTTATTGTTAGCGCTTATAACAAAATTACAAATTGGCTTGGCAATATCATTCGTGAGATTGTAGAGGCTATTTTTGGTGTTGGTGAAGCAAAAGGCATTTTATATTTTATTTTCAATATTTTGCCTTACCTTATTTTAGGTATTTTACTATTTTTCTTAATTCGTTTTTTCTTAAAAGTAAACTCAAGAACACTTACAACAGGTCAAAAGGAAAACGCTGGCTTTCAGTTTACTGAAGACGAGCAAATCATCAAAAACGAAGATATTAACGCTTTGATAAATAATGCTATTGCACAACAAAATTATAGATTAGCAATTCGCTATTATTATTTATTATCGCTTAAACTTCTTACTGAAAAACAAATTATTGTTTGGCAGCAGGAGAAAACCAATGAAGACTACATTACCGAAATAGAATCTGAAACCCTTAAAAATAATTTCAAAAATATAACAAGAATTTATGATTACGTATGGTATGGCGAATTTAATGTTGACCAATTACGATTTGAAAGTTTAAAACTTCCTTTTGAAACCTTAAACCATAGCATAAAACAATAGTGAGCAAACAGAGTAAATTTTATATCGCTTTAACTGCACTGGCAATCTTCGGAATTGTACTTATGGAGTATTCCAAACCCAAGAAAATCAATTGGTTTGCTTCGTATGCGAAACATCATAAAATACCGTTTGGCACTTATGTATTTCAAGAGCAATTAGAACGTTTGTTTACTAAATCTGAAATTATAAATCTTGAAAGTCCACCATATCAAACCCTTTCACAATCTGATAGCATCAATGGCACTTATATGTTTATTAATAATAATGTTCAATTTGGTGAAGCAGAATTAGATGAACTACTAGACTGGACCTCTAAAGGCAATACGCTTTTCATAGCTTCTGAAAGTTTTGAAGAACAACTATTAGACACGTTGCACCTCGATACAGATATCATTAGTATATTTGAAGTTGAAGGAGATGATTTTCAATTTCAGCTTAGTAATAATAGCTTAGACACAACAACAGTCGCTTTTGACAAAAGTAGATACGTATCGCATTTCAATAAAATCGATACATTAAACACATCAATATTAAGTACTGTAAAAGGCTACGAAATCGATGAGGAAGATGAAGATTCTATTACAATTGCATCACCTATACATACTATAAAGCAACCCTTTGGAGATGGTTCAATTATTTTAAGTACGTTTCCAGAGGCATTCACAAATTATTTCATTTTAAACACTCCTAATCAAAAATATACAGCTGGATTACTCTCGTATTTAGATGACTCACAACCTATTTATGTAGATCACTACTATAAGTCTGGTAAAGCATTTTACACCTCTCCTATGTATATCTTATTGAATACAAAAGCACTAAAATGGGCTTATTACATGATGCTTATTGGAGTCGTATTTTATATTATTTTTGAAGGCAAACGAAAACAGAGAGCAATTCCTATAGTAAAACCGCTTCGCAATCAAACTTTAGATTTTACGCGTACGATTGCCAATATGTATTACGAAAAAGAAAAGCATTATGAAATTGCTCAACATAAAATTCAACATTTTTTAGAATACATAAGAACTCATCTGCATTTAAGTACGATAACTATTAATGACGAATTCTTAAAAAACCTTGCAGCAAGAAGTAATAATAGCATTGAAGACACTGAACAGCTTTTCAAAACTATAGAAAAGTTTAATCAAGGTACACAACTCAATAACATACAATTAGAGCAACTAAATACGCTTATAGAAACTTTTAAAAGTAATAACTTATGGAAGAAAAAGACCTAGATTTTGATAATAGAATTCCTTTAGAGGATTTAAAAAATGCAGTCGATAGTATAAAAAATGAGCTACGCAAAGTCATTGTTGGGCAAGATCAATTTGTAGAATTACTTATTGTTGCCCTTTTAGCTGATGGTCATGTACTAATTGAAGGTGTTCCTGGTATCGCAAAAACCATTACTGCAAAGTTATTTGCCAAAGTCCTTAAAACTGAATTTAGCAGAATTCAATTCACTCCAGATTTAATGCCTAGTGATGTTTTAGGAACTTCAATTTTAAATATGAAAGCTTCAGAATTTGAATTCAAACCTGGTCCTATATTTTCAAATATTGTTCTTATTGATGAAATCAATAGAGCGCCTGCAAAAACGCAAGCTGCTTTATTTGAAACCATGGAAGAACGTCAAGCTACTATTGATGGAAACACCTACAAGTTCGAAACACCTTTTATGGTATTGGCAACTCAAAACCCAATAGAACAAGAAGGAACTTACGCGTTGCCTGAAGCACAATTAGATCGATTTATTTTTAAAATTAAAGTCGATTATCCAAGTTTGGAAGATGAAATTAAAATTATAGACTCACATCATAAGCGTCAAGGCAAACTTCCTCAAACCCTTATTGAACCTATTTTAGATACCAAGAGTCTTGAAGATTATAAAGCCAAAACACAAGCCATTGTCGTTGAAGAAAAAATTATAAAATACATTGCTGATATAGTGTCTAAAACACGAAATCATCCACATTTATATTTAGGTGGTTCACCAAGAGCTTCGATTGCAATCTTAAATACAGCAAAGGCTTTTGCGGCAATTAATGGAAGAGATTTTGTGATTCCTGAAGATGTTAAAAAAGCGGTTAATCCTGTTTTAAACCACAGAATTATACTCACGCCAGAACGTGAAATGGAAGGTATGACTACAGAACAAGTGGTTGAAATGATTTTACAATCTGTTGAAGTTCCGAGATAATATATGAAATTCTTAAAGTCACTGTACATACACAATCAATTTTACATCTATTTAGCTGTAATTTCGACATGCTTTTTAGTGTCGTATTGGGTGACTTTTTTATATCCTATTGCTTGGATCTTGGTTGTTGTATTAATCGTTCTTTTTTTAACAGATTTGCTTCTACTCTATCGTTTTAAAAAAGCAATTTCAGCACGACGAATTTTACATGAAAAATTATCAAATAGTGATGAGAACCCCATTCCAATAACCTTAAATAATCAGTATCCTTTTCAGGTTTATATTGATGTTATTGATGAATTACCTATTCAGTTTCAGAAGCGTGATTTTTCATATAAAACCAGTTTAAAACCTAACGAACATCACGATTTCACGTATGAAGTGAGACCTGTAGAACGTGGTGAATATGTCTTCGGAAACCTCAATGTTTATGTTTCTTCACAATTGCGAATTGTAAAACGCAAATACCAGTTTCAAAATGAGCAGATGGTTCCTGTGTATCCATCGTTCATTCAAATGCAGAAGTATGACTTTTTAGCTATTGGAAATCATTTAACACAAATCGGACTCAAAAAAATAAGACGTATTGGTCATACTTCAGAGTTTGAACAAATTAAAGACTACGTGATTGGTGACGACTTTAGAACTATCAATTGGAAAGCGACTGCAAAACGTGCGCAGTTGATGGTGAATCAATTCCAAGATGAAAAATCACAGCCTATCTACTCTGTTATTGATACTGGTCGTGTTATGAAAATGCCTTTTAATGGTTTAAAACTTTTAGATTACGCTATAAATTCTGCATTAGCTTTTAGCAATGTAGCTTTAAAGAAACACGATAAAGTTGGCTTACTCACCTTTTCAAAACATATTGAGAATTTTCTTCCTGCGATTCATAAAATGACTTACCTCAATACCATTTTAGAATCTCTATACAGCATTAATACGAAATTTACAGATAGTGATTACGGATTATTGTATGCTCAATTAAAACGAAAAGTAACACATCGAAGCTTATTATTACTCTATACTAATTTTGAACATATTAGTGCTTTAAAACGACAGCTGCCTTATCTTCAAGCCATTTCTAAAAAACACATGTTGGTCGTGATTCTTTTTGAAAACACCGAATTAGAATCACTAATTGCTACTGATGCAGAAGATTTACAAAGCATTTATCACAAAACTATAGCAGAAAAATTTGCTTATGAAAAGCGATTGATGGTTAAAGAACTTCAAAAATATGGCATTCAGAGTATTCTAACAGCTCCTGAAGAATTGACTGTTAACACGATTAATAAATACTTAGAAATTAAAGCTAGAGGTCTTCTTTAATTCTATTCACATACTACCAATACAATCGAAACATTAAGTTTGGCGTAAATCCTAAAGAAAATTTATCGACAACTTCAATGTCGTTATCAAAGTCATTATTACCTAAATACTCTCTACTTATTAGATTATTTCTGTTATAAACATTTCGAATTGAAAACCCAATTTTGCCTTTAATTTTACTAGCTTCAGAAAAATTAAAAGCATAGGTTGACGATACATCTAAACGATGATAATTTGGCAATCGTTTTGTATTAATCCCTTCATTAAATTCTAAACCATCAACTCCTTGAGTAGATCCTGTGAATGGTTTTCCTGTTTGCCATTTCCAACCTAAAGCAATTTGAAATTTTGAAATTTTATAACTCAATGACATTGCAACCGAATGAATCACATTAGATCTAGACGTAAATGAATTGTCATTATTTAAGTTACGATAGGTACTTTCTGAATTATTAAACGAATAACTCACCCAAGTATTGAAGCCATTAAAACGCTTTCTTAAAAACACATCTACGCCATAAATGGTTTGTTCTCCCATATTGAATTGGCTATTCTGCGGATTCAAAAACCCAAACGACAAGGCTGTTATATGATTTAAAGTCTTATAATAATTATCAATATCAAACGTCCAACCCTTATGAGTATAAATGAATCCTAACGACACTTGCTTACTGTTTATAATCGGAAAATCGTTGCCATCAGCCAAACGCCAAAGTCTATTTTCTAAAGACAAATCACTTATAATCGTTTCATCAATTTCACTTATAATTTGATTTTTAATTTCTCCAGAAATTTGAAGTTTTAAATTTTTAAACAGCTGCTTATAGAGTAATAATCTAGGCTCAAAACGATAAGCATCTAACGCATCAAAATAAGTCGCTCTTGCTCCAAGAGATAAATCGAATAATTTTGAATTTTTATAATCGTAATTGGCATATAAACTATGCGTTCGGACTACAGATTCATCTTGATCTAAAATAAATTCGAGACTAGCAGTGTTTTTAAAAGCATAACCAACATCTTTAAGAACGTATTGATAACCCAAAGCTACTGTATTATTATCATTGATTCTCTGTTGAAACTCCGTTGAAATACCAGAATCGAAAATCAAGTTTCGCTTTTCAAAATCTGAAGTTTGTTGGTTATTTTCAGACGTTAAATAATTATAATCTAACTCATAATCTGATAAATGCGCAGAAATAGTCTGCTTCAAATCAGCACTCCATTGTTTATTCCAGCCAAAACTATAGCCTGTATTTTTAATAGTCATTCGATCATTGAATGCTTTTGCTTCGGAATTATTTACAGTGTAATCGAGCTGATTATCTATTGATATCACACTAACAAACAAGCTATTATTAGCATTTGGCTTATAGTTTAATTTGACATTAAAATCTAAAAAACTAAACTCATTATTGGGATTGTCACCATTTTGAATTTTAGTGCTTTCAAATACTTTTTCAGCTAATCTATCGAAAGTTACCGACTGATATAAATTAGTATAACTAGATCGTATTGATGCTTGTATTCCAAATTTATCTTTTATAATTGGTGCATTAACATAAGCATCTGCATTAATCCCATTAAAACCGATTTGAGCTTTCAATTCGTTTTCAATTTTTGTTGTTGTTGTCATCGAAATAACACTTGAAGCACGTTCGCCATATCTTGGATGTGAGCCTTTGTTAATGAACGTAATATTTTTAGTCGCATTAGGATTGAAAGGTGAAATCATTCCGAAAAGATGTCCTTTATGATATATATTAATCCCATCCCAAATCAGTCTGTTTTGATCTGTCTTTCCTCCTCTTACTAAAAAACCAGAGGCTGTTTCGTTTGGACTAACAACTCCTGGAAGCAATTGAATACTTTCTAAAACGTCTGGTTCTGTAAGTCCTGGTAAAATACCAAGATTGGTTGGATTTATTTGATAAGATCCATCTTTATGTTTTGATATTCCTTTGGTCAAATAGCTCGTAATGATGACCTTTTCTAATTCTTGAAGATCTGCTTCAGTTATATTTTTATTGACAATTATGTACCTATTGTCTATAATTTCAAACTTAAGACTGGTTTGTAATTCAACTTCTGAAAGCACCTGATCTAAAGACCGTTTTTCTTTTTTTAACGAGATTGTTTGATCATCTAAAATATGATCGTAGTAAGAAAACTTTACATCATAAGTCTCTTCAATAATTCCAAATGCATTTGTCAAGGGTTCCGAATTGAAACCAATGTAAAATTTAGCCTCTTCTTGCGAAAAGGCTAAATGCGGTAGAATTACCAAAAAGCAAATAATCAATTTTTTCACTTTACACTCAAATAAATGTTTCCTTTTTCTTTTTCAAAATATTGTATTTGTAAAGATTTAAAAACTGTTTTTAAAGCCGTATTCAAATCTTTATGAGTAAAACCACCTGTATAAATCATAGTGTCATCAATAGTTTCAGAATGTATTTTAATATTATATTGCGATTCTAAAGCTGAAATCACATATTTTAAAGGCACGCTTTTAAAGCTACTTTCACCATGAATCCAACTTGGATTAGCATTAGAAACATCCCATTTTTCTATAACATTGCCATTAATACGTCTCACTGTATTTGTAGGCAACAACACATAATCTTCATCTTTAGTTTGTACGCTTACTTTTCCCTCAAAACAAACCACTTCAAATAAATCGCAAACCGAATTTACATTAAACTGTGTTCCTAAAACTTGTACGTTTCCATTATCTGTTTTTACTGTGAATGTGCTTCCTTTCTTCACTTTAAAATAAGCTTCACCTTTTAAATTTAAGGTTCTATTTTTTTCCCAGCGATCTGTATTGTAAGTTAAGGTAGATTTGGAGTTTAAAACCACTTCAGAACCATCTAATAAAGCAATTGTTTTTTGCTCACCAAAGTTGGTTTCAATCGTAACCATATCATTTCCTATGATAGAAAACAAACCGAAAAACAACACCACAGATGCAGCAATACCTATGAGCCAAGTATTTCTGTTTATGCTGCGAACTTTTCCTTTTTTATTGGCTATTTGTTCTTGAATTTTAGCAAAAGAAGCATCAGTATCCCCTTCTAAAGCATCATGAACTTCGAGACCTCTTCTAATTTTTAGAAACGACTTATAATCAGCTTCAGAAACTAATTCTTTTAACTCAATATCAGAGAGTTCTCCCTCTAACCATTGAGCTAAAAATATATCGTTAGTATTATGTAATTTGTTATTTTTCATTGCTTTTCTATTACTATGACAACTATCTAGAATAAAACCCTACTTTTAATTTCTATTTTTAAACATTTCCTATTTGTTCTCTTAAAACCAATAAGGCTGAATGCATTCGCTTTTCTACAGCTTTAACCGAAATACCTAACTGTACCGCAATTTCTTTGTACTTCTTTTTTTCAATTCGATTTAGCAAAAACACTTCTTTTTGTTTATCTGGAAGTGCATCGATAGTTCGTTGTAATTTATCCATAAACTCTTTTTCTAAAAGGACAAATTCAGGAGACTCATTATCATATTGATTGGAAATATTTTGGCGATGATTTCGAACGACTTTTTCATGCTTTATCGTATTCAAAAACGTATTAGAAGCTATAGTAAACAAGTAGCTTTTTGCTTTTTCACAATTTACTTTACTACAATTATCCCACAACTTTACAAAGGTGTCTTGTAATATATCTTCAGCCTTATCAATATCTTGAGTTTTGAAAAAGATAAAACGCCTAAGCTCCCTTGCATGCTTCTTATAGAGCATTTCAAAAGTTTTAGAATGACAGATATTATGATGATCTTTAGACATTATTATCGTTGTATGTAAACGCCTCAAAACTAATTAAAAAATAATTAGAGGAAAAAGTAGGGTATTTTTTTTTAGAGTTGTCTTAATTATGATTAATCGCCAAAAAAATAGTTTAACCAAAAAAATTCTATGATGAAAAATTTCAAATTAAATCTTTTAATCATTGTTTTTATAACAGGTTTCTTTACCTCTTGTACTAACAACGATTCTGTAGTTGAAGAACAAAATATTGACCAAACTGAAGCTATTACACAATCTTTAAACCGACTAGCACAACAATTCAACAACGAAGGTAATGTTATCACATCTGCTAACCCTTCTGGGAATATTGTTTTTGATTTTTGCTTTGATTTTGTATACCCACTAAACTTATCTTATAATAATGGAACGACTGTTAGCATTGATAGCTTAGATGACTTAATCACTATTCTTATTAATTCTAATGATAATCTGTACATTAGTGGTGTTGAATTTCCGTTTAATGTTGAAACTTACAACGGTTCTGGCGCTATTGAAGTCGTAACTATTAATAACGAAGCTGAATTCTTTGATTTATTAGAAGATTGTGATTTTGATGCTGTAGATGAATGCGAATGTTTTGAGGTTTACGAACCTGTTTGCGTTGAAGTTCAAGCTCCAGATGGCGAAAGCTTTATTATAACATATCCTAACGAATGTTATGCTATTTGTGATGGCTTTACTCCTAATAATTTTGTGGATGATTGTACTGGTGATTATAACAATACTGGTGGATATCCATGTTTTGATTTAATTTTTCCGTTGACAATAATTACAAATGAAAATCAAACCATTACTGTAAATTCTCAAGTAGAATTAGACAATGCCTTATACAACACATACTATTTTGATTTTGTTTATCCTTTTGAAATCACTAATGATGAAGGTAACGTTGAATCTGTTCAAAATGAAAATGACTTTATAGAGCTTTTAGAAAGTTGTTATAACAACAACAATTGTCCTTGCCCTGCAAATGTAATACCTGTTTGTGTTGAAATTGAAACACCTAGTGGAGATATTGAAATTATAACCTATTTAAATGCTTGTGAAGCTGAATGTGACGGATTTACACAAGCCGACTTCGTAAATTGTGAAACGCAACAAGAAACTTGTGATGAGCAAGAAATAATTCAAAAATTAATTGAATGTACTTGGTTTGCTAATACAAGTTTGCAAGACAATATTATTGGTTATGAATTTGATGCTGAAGGAACACTAATGCTAACTGTCAATACAGCATCAGACGATCCTATATACGGAACATGGAGTAGTACCACAAATGTAGAAAACGGATCTGTTTATCTATATTTTGATTTACCTGCACCATATGATGTGACATCAGATATAGATTGGAGAGTAACCATATGTGAAGATGAATTAATACGTGTAGAATCTGGCAATGAATCTATAATTTTTGATCGTGATTGTGATGTCAATAATCCAACTGAATGTAGTGAACAAGAACTATATGCTTATTTATTACAGTGCAACTGGTATTTTACAACTAGCCTGTACAATAATGTAAATGCTGAACTTGCACAATTTTTTCAAAGTGGTATAGTAGAAATTACTAGTCAAGGCACTAACCAAACTATTGGTGGTGATTGGTGGCTAACATCTAATCCTTCACAAGATTTATTGTTTATGTCCTTTAATATTCCAAGCTCACCTTACGATATATTTTCACAATATGATTGGTTTGTAACGCAGTGTAGTGAATCATATATTGTACTAGAATCTGGAGATGGTAACGAATTCATCCATTTATCACGCAATTGTGACTAACAAATAAATTGTTTTTTATAAACAAAAAGCCCTTTGAATAACATCAAAGGGCTTTTACTTTTTCGTTTCTAAAATTTTAAACGCTTTCTCCTAACCAAGCCTTCATCATCCAAACAGTTTTTTCTTGTTCGGTAATAAAATCACTCATCATAGAATTTGTGCCTTCATCATTAGCATCTCCTGAAGCTTCTAAAATTTGACGCTCAAATTTTAATAATTCAGATAAAGAATCTACAATTAGTTTTACTGCCTTTTCATCTTCTGAAATATTCTTACCAACAGGTACTTTAGCAGCCTTTGAATAATCTTCAAATGTATGTAATGGTGTTTCGCCTAAAGTTAAAATACGTTCTGCAATTTCATCAACCTTAAGGTTAGCATCAGTATATAACTCTTCAAATTTTTCATGCAAAGCAAAAAATCGTTTTCCTTTTATATTCCAGTGAATACCTCTTAAATTTTGATAATAAATTTGAAAATTAGCAAGTAAATGATTTAAATCTCCTGCTATTGCTTTTGTCTTTTTGGTATCTAAACCTATGCTATTTAGTGTCATAATGTATATTGTTTTTGTTAATACAAATTTAAGCTATAATTAACTTAATTTATTATAGTTTTTATAAATAGTTTTTATATTTTTATAGTCTAAATGAATAGCTAATGACGATTACACAATTAAACTATGTTCTAGCCATTGCAGAGCATAAGAATTTCACAAAAGCAGCAGAAAAGTGCTTTGTCACTCAACCAACTTTAAGTACGCAAATACAAAAATTAGAAGATGAACTTGATATCTTAATTTTCGATAGAAGTAAAAAACCTATAGAACTCACTGATGTAGGTCGAAAAATAGTACTTCAAGCTAAAAACATTGTTGACGAATCTGAGCGTATTCAAGATATAGTAGATCAACAAAAAGGATTTATTGGTGGCGAGTTTAAACTCGGAATTATTCCAACAGTAATGCCGACATTATTACCTATGTTTTTAAAAGCATTCATCAAAAAATATCCTAAGGTGAAGCTTAAAATTGAAGAGTTAACTACCGAAGAAATTATTACTAGAATAAATGATGGACATTTAGATGCAGCGATTGCAGCCACGCCTTTAGTTTTAGAAACGATTAAAGAACGTGTTTTATATTATGAACCGTTTGTAGCCTATATACCTAATGACCACAGACTTTATAGTAAGAAAAAATTAGATACATCAGACTTAGATATAGATGATTTACTTTTATTAGAAGATGGACATTGCTTTAGAGATGGTGTTATAAATTTATGCAAGTCCTTAAAAAATAATACAGATGATTCTTTTCAATTAGAAAGCGGAAGCATTGAAACCTTGATCAAACTATCAAATGAAGGATTAGGCATGACTTTACTGCCATATTTACATACTATGGAACTGAATGATAAACAAAAAGACAAACTACGCTATTTTAATGAACCATCTCCAGCTAGAGAAGTGAGTATCATTTATCATAAAAATGAACTGAAGATGCAAATTATTGATGCACTACAAAATGTAATTTCAGGTATTATTCGAGGCGCAATAGCATTTCAAAATGTGAATATTATTAGTCCGTTACCTAAATAAACATCAATATAAATCATAAAAAAATCGCAGTTAAATTAAATTTAGCTGCGATTTTTTATTGGAGCAAAAAGGCTATAATGAATAATTTAAATACAAGGATAACTGTTGTTGTGACTCAACATCACCATTCAATAAATTTTGCTGTATTGGCAATGTGTACTTGGCGCCTAATAAAAAGTTTCCTTTACTAAATTCCGAGCCAACAGACCCATTAAAAATTGAGCCATCTGTGTCTCTCAATTCTTCTCCAAATTGTTCTATTGAATCGTATATATCTCCAGAAACACCAATAAATGGTTTAATTATTACGAACTTAGATTTGATGTTATAAAACAAACTAGTCGCATAACTAAATTGATTTCCAAACTTATAATCGTTCTTGTTTTCAGATTTAAAATAGTAAGACATATTAGCAACAACACCAATATTATTTTTACTAAATCCATACATGAGCGTTGGAAAAACATCTAAACTACCAGTTCCCACTTGAAATCCTGGATTAACTTTAGTTGTAAGTTGCTCTTCAAATTCTCCTGTTGGAAGTTTCACTCCCAAACCAATATTTAAAACATGGTCTGAACGTTCTCTATCTAAATTAAAATCAACAGCATCCTCTTTTTGCGTTTTATAAAATTTGAAGCGATACCAACCCATTACATTAATATCTCCTAAGCCACTTATATGTTCTGAACGATCTTGAAAGTCGCGAGTTAAATCCTGAAAAGGCACTACTGCACTCATAAAAAACAAATCGTTAATTGGAACTGTTCCCCAAAGTTGATAGGTATTGAAACGTTCTTCACTTTTAGGTGAATTTTCAAATATTCCATCACGAGACTCAAAGCTTTGGTGTATATATCTCAATCCTATAAAATTTGACATACTCAAATCTCCAAAAGAGGTACTTCCGCTAGTTGTGGAGCAACCACAAAGATCACAAGCGTAAACATTTCCGTAGAAAAAAGTCAAGCCTAAGACAAAGATTAAGGTTTTGTTTAATTTAAAATTCTGAAAATCTCTCATCTTGTAAAAATTCATAATCGGTTAATGTTTTAAGAAAAGCTATGATGCTTTCTTTTTCGTATTCAGACAGTGTAATTCCGTAAGTTCCATCATCTCTTAATAGTGAAGGATCTACATTTCCATTATCAACTAAACCTGAATCATAAAAATCGAGAACAACTTCTAATGTAGAAAATCGACCATCATGCATATAAGGATATGTTTTTTCAATATTTCTTAAACTAGGCACGCGAAACTTATAAAGATCGTTTGGGTCTTCTAAAATATTGAAGCGACCTTTATCGTCTAGCATCGGATTTACAGGTAGTCCATTGTTTCTAAACGAATGGTCTGTAAATAAATCTGTAGCATGACAGCTAGCACATTTGGCTTCGAAGTTATTTTTTCCATCAAGTTCAATTGTAGTTAATTGGACGTTATCTTCTTCTCTAACATATTTATCATATTTAGAATTTGAAGACACCATCATAATCATAAACTGAGATAATGCTTTTAGCATATTTTCACTACTGACTTCTCCATTTTCAAAAGCACGCCCAAACTGATATTGATAATTCGCATCACTTTTTAATTTCTCAATAATATTACTTAGTGTTTCACCCATTTCAAGCTCACTAGTAATTGGGATTATTGGTTGAAAATCTAAATGTGACGCTGCTCCATCCCACATAAAACTCATTTGAAAAGCCATATTTTGAATGGGTTGCGCATTTCTAAAACCAACACCTCCATTTACACCATGACTTAACGTATGACCATGATGTGTAAACGCAAATGCTTGTTCGTGACAAAATGCGCAAGAAATTGCATTATTTGAAGACAATCTACCTTCATAAAAAAGCAATTTACCCAACTCAAATCCTTCTTGTGTTATTGGATTATTATCCAAATCATACTGTATGTCAGGAAAATTCTCAGGACTATTCATTTCTAATGGAGTCGCAACATATTTATCAACCTCATCAGTTTCTGAACAAGCAAGCATACAGATGCTTAGACTTATTAAAATTATTTTTTTCATGACATTATGGAATTAATGATTATAAAAAGTTGTCAGGCAAATACACCTGACAACTTTTTAAATACATTTAGTTATGTACATGATGTACTTCAAACATTCTTATCATGTTGTCAGCAATTACAGGTGTTTCATTAGCATCTGTATGTACTTGATCATAACCATCCATGAAATTTACAGACGTTACGCCATCAAAAACTTTAGAAATATCTGCTTTGATATGAACTTCAGGTTGTGCTGATTCTCTAACTCTAACCGTATTTGGAAATGTTAGAGTTACTTCTCTATAATTATCTAAAGACGTACCAACACTTCCCATATGTATATTAACTGGTGCATCTGTCATAGTATTTGATGAGAATGTTCCATCAAACCTCATAAATTTATAACCAGAAGCCCAAGCCCAAAACATACCTTCGTCTTGAGCTAGATCTAAAAAGTCACCTTGACCATCTGCTCCTAAAGCAAAACGATTCTGGTCAACACCTATACCAAACGTGATTTCAGTATAATTAGCAGCATCTACATTATTTAATGTTATAAATATTTCACCTGCATTATTTCCGTTAGCTTCATCTACAATAAAAATATTGTCTTGCGCTGGATATGTATAAGTGTTCCCATTTTCATCTTTAACACGCACATTACTTATAATATACTTTAATGTTTCTAGCTTATAAGATTCTTGATTTGATTTATTATAAGTTGTCCCGAAGATAAAATCTTGATCACCTACTCCATTATCAAATTTTAAAGCTAAAGTTCCTGTTTGACCTACTAAGTTTGCTTGAGACGCGTCATCGTCTGATGAACATGATACGATTGATATGCATAGCATTACTGCAAATGCGAATTTTGTAATTTTCATTTGTATAAGATTTATATATAATAATTGTATAAAGTATCATTTGGAATCAATATGTTTTCCAAATAACCTTAAAATAATTGCGCTTTTAACCCTTACATATAAAGTGAAACGTTAAAAACTATAAATAAAAGGATCTTATACTATTGGTGGCTTATATAATTGATATTCTGAATCAAACGAATAGCAATTATTATAATTGAAATTATTAACTTTTAGTACGTGAATATGTATTATGTGTTTTTCTAAGTTGGGTTCTGTATGAAAGAATACAGGGAAAAATGATTCGGAAACAACATGAAGCATACTACTTTCATCATCATTGGTAGATGTAGAAACAACTTGCAATTGTTTTGCTAAGTGACATTTTCCGTTACATTGTAATTCTGGCTTTTCTTTATTAACACAATAGGTATCAATAATGTAATCGATGTTTAATTGATAATAAAGCACTTGACCTACAAAGTAGATAGGTCTAAATGCAAAAGCAACTAATAAAATATAAAGAAATAGTTTTTTCAAAAATTAAAATAGTTTAGACAAAGATAAATTTAAAACAAGATTTTAAAAACATAATTCATAAAAACTAAGAATTAATTTTGGTCATAAAAAAAGCGACTCGTGAGTCGCTTTTTTCTATTGTTTTAAAATTATTAAACATTGATTTAATTCAGGGTTCTGTAGAATTAAAGATTTAATGTAAATCTTAAGCTCTTCGATTTCGTATGGTAACAAACGACTAAGTGCTTTTTGTAATTCTTTACAGAACAATGTACTATCAAAACTTACTTTTGCAAGTACCGTTTTGGTGTACTCGAACATTGCTCTAGCCATTTTTTAATTAATTTAGGTTTTAGTTAGGTAGATGTGTTTTATAGGCTTTTCAATTTTTATTACTTTCTAAATTTAGTAAAAAAAATGATTGTTTTGTCGTTGTAAACAAAATATTAACAAAACCCGTTCATCTAAAACCTATTATCTCCATCTAATAAATCGCCTAAACCACCTAGAATACTTCCTTCACCTTTACTTTTTCCACCACTTCTTGGAGCAGATGCTAAAACGCGTCCAGCCAATCTACTAAATGGCAAGGATTGAATATAAACGGTCCCAGGACCTTGTAGCTTTGCAAAGAACAAACCTTCTCCACCAAAAACAGTATTTTTTATACCTCCTACAAATTCAATATCATAATCTACACCTTGCGTAAAACCAACAAGACAACCTGTATCAACTTTCATGGTTTCTCCTGCTTGTAATACTTTTTTAGCCATGGTTCCTCCTGCATGAACAAAAGCCATTCCGTCGCCTTCAAGTTTTTGCATAATAAAACCTTCACCTCCAAAAAGACCTCGACCTAATTTTTTCGAAAATTCAATACCTACACTTACACCTTTAGCAGCACATAAAAAAGCATCTTTTTGACAAATAAACTTTCCTCTAAATTCTGTTAAATCAATAGGAATTATTTTCCCTGGATAAGGCGATGCAAAAGACACATTTCGTTTACCAGTTAAATCGTTATAAAATGCCGTCATAAACAAGCTCTCACCTGTTAAGATTCGTTTTCCAGCGCCAAGTATTTTACCTAAAAACCCTGAATCTTTTTGAGAACCATCTCCAAAAATAGTTTCCATTTTGATTCCATCATCCATCATCATAAAGCTTCCTGCTTCGGCTACCACGCCTTCTTGAGGATCGAGTTCTATTTCTACGAATTGCATTTCTTCTCCGTAAATTCTGTAATCTATTTCGTGTGATGTCATAATTTTATTTTTTTTAATTGATTACTTATATGTTTAAAAAATGTATTTTTTGTTACAAACAATTTACTGCTTCACTTTAATAGACCATTCAAAATTAAAATCTGAAACTTGAATACCTTCCTCATTAACACCCTTTGAGTTTAATAATATGGTTTGTCCTTCTCCTGTTTCAATAGCTTTTAAAATAGCATCATCTATAATTGCACCTTGATTGCATGTAAATTGAATTCGTCCAATAGCTTTTTTTGTATACGTAGCATTATTACTGGTCACTAGCATTGATATTTTTTGTCCACTAGATTTAATTTTACTCATAACCAAAGCTCCTGTGGTAAGCTCTGCTGCCATACCTTGAACAGCCCAAAATAAAGATTTAAATGGGTTTTGATTAATCCATCTATGCTTAACCGAAACGACACAAGTTGTCTCTGACAAAGCTGTTGTGCGCACACCACAAATGTATGCCGATGGTAATTTGAGTAATAAAAAAAAATTTAGTTTTCTTGGAGAAACATTCATATTTACTGGAAGTTTCAGCTAAAGTATTGAAAATAATTCATATTTCAATTTGTTAATATTATGTTAAATTTAAGTACTATGCGTAACAAAGTACCTTCTTTTAGACATATATTTGTATAAGAAATTACTATATGCTTTAAAATCATGGAAGACAACCACCAAAAAAATATTGCAACATTCATCCATTTATCAACCTTTAGTAGGTTTATAATTCCGTTTGGAAATTTTATAGGTCCAATCGTATTATGGATGGCTAATAAAGAAAAATCTGAATTTGTAAACAACCATGGAAAACAGGCAATCAATTTTCAAATGAGCATATTACTTTACGCCCTTATTTTGGGTTTATTATCTGTTCCTTTTTTCCTATTTAACATCTTTAATTCGTTCGATTTTATTGATATTGATCCCTTTAACGGGATTCATCTCAATCTTACTGAACCTTCACCTCTATTGTATATAGGTGGTGGATTAGGAGCTCTAGCTGTTTTAGGGTTCATATTGGAACTCGTCTTTATAGTAATCGCAAGTTTAAAAGCAAGAGATGGAGAAGTGTATCATTATCCATTAACCATCAATTTTTTAAAATAAAATCAAAATTTCATCAAATAATCATCAATCATCAATCAAAAAATGAACAGTTTATTAAAATTTAATCTCACTAAAGAATGAAGATAGAAAACACAAAAGCACAAATGCGAAAAGGTGTACTTGAATACTGCATATTATCGGTCTTAAAAGATGACGATGCTTATGTTGCAGAAATCTTAAGCACACTTAAAGATGCAAAACTGCTTGTGGTAGAAGGCACAATTTATCCGCTACTAACAAGGCTTAAAAACGCTGGATTACTCAATTATCGTTGGGAAGAATCCACCTCAGGTCCTCCAAGAAAATATTATGGTCTTACCGAAACAGGACAACTGTTTTTAAAAGAACTTAATGGCACATGGACCGAATTACAAAATGCAGTTAACCTAGTAACCAGACAAAAAACAAAAAAATAATGAATAAGACAGTCAACATAAATTTAGCAGGTATCTTCTTCCATATTGATGAAGATGCATACTTAAAATTACAGCGCTATCTTGAGGCTATAAAACGTTCATTTACAGACTCTCAAGGTCAGTCAGAAATCATATCAGATATAGAACATCGCATCGCAGAACTATTTAATGAGCGTGTTCAAAACGAAAAGCAAGTCATTAGAATAAAAGAAGTTGATGATGTCATTGCCATTATGGGACAACCTGAAGATTATTTGGTAGATGATGAGATTTTTGAAGATGAACCAAAATCGTCTTACCAAAGAAGTTCAAATTCACGACCTTCAAAAAAGTTCTATCGTGACACAGATAACTCTTATATAGGAGGTGTTTCAGCTGGATTAGGACATTACTTTGGAATTGATGCTATTTGGATTCGTTTAATCTGGATTATACTAATATTTGGTGCAGGAACAGGTGTTTTACTTTACATCTTATTATGGATTTTAGTTCCCGAAGCAAAAACAACTTCAGAAAAACTAACCATGACTGGAGAACCTGTTAATATTAGCAACATCGAAAAAAAAATTAAAGACGGATTTGATAGTGTATCACAAACCGTATCAGATACAGTCAAAAATGTAGATTTGCCAAAACAAGGACAAAGAATTAAATCATCATCGAAAACATTTTTTGATACTATTGGAGATATTATCATGTTTTTCTTTAAAGTCTTTGCGAAGTTTATTGGAATTATACTAATAATCGTAGGCGCTGCAACGCTAATATCGTTGTTAATATTTTGCTTAAGTTTAGGAGCTGTTGATATTATTCATTTTCCTGGACTTGATATTTTTGAAGCAGCAAATGCAGCAAATACACCTGTATGGTTAATTTCATTAATCACATTATTTGCTATTGGAATACCTTTCTTCTTCGTGTTCTACTTAGGATTAAAAATTCTAATAAACAACTTAAAGTCTATTGGTAATGTTGCAAAATTCACACTTTTAGGCTTATGGCTTATGGCAATCATAGGAAGTGTTGTCGTAGGTGTGAGACAAGCTAGTGAACATGCTTATGATGCTACTGTGAGTAAAAAAGAGCAACTCAATATTAAAGCTAATGACACACTTACACTTGCTGTAATTGGCAATACACGCTATAGCAAGCAATTTGGAAGACATGGTAGCTCTTTAAAAGCAGTTTATGATGAAAATGACGAGAAACTCATATACAGTAGAGATGTTAGACTCATTGTTCGTTCAACGAAAGATTCTGTAGCTTCAATAAACATTGAAAAAACTGCTGAAGGTAAAAATTATAAAGAGGCCAAACTGAGAGCTCAAGAAGTGAATTACAGTTATAACCTTAAAAATAAAAGACTAGAATTAGATGGTTTTTTAACTACAGCCTTTGAAAACAAATTTAGAGATCAAGGCATAGAAATTACACTTTATTTACCTGAAGGCACTATTCTTTATGCTGAAGAAAACACCTATTCATATCATAGAAATTCTAGTTATTACAATGACATTTTAGACAATGGAATGGAAAATCAACATTTAGAAATCACTACTAACGGCACCAAATGTTTAGACTGCCCAATAGATGAGGAATTTAAATTAAAAGTAGATATTGAAGATGAGAATACTGGACTCAAAATAGATGAAAATGGTATTCAGATGAAGACAGAAGATAGTACTCTAAAAATTGACGAAGATGGTATAAAAGCGAAATCTGAAACTATAAAAGTTAATATTGGCGAAGATGGTATTGAAATCACATCTGATGACAATTAACAATTCAGTAATCTAAATCAACAGTTCAGATATTTCAGTTTTGAAAACTTGTTTAAAACTGGAATATTTGAATCATCAATCAAGAAACAACATATTTTAAATCAATCAACCATGACAACACTAACAAAAATTATCGTAGCTACAGTATTAGGTGTATTACTAGTCTCATGCAACTTCGACATGAATTTTGGAGTTAAAGGCAACGGAAATGTAACCACCACAGACAGAGTTTTAAATGGTGACTTTAATGCTATTGAAGTTAGCAGAGGACTCGATGTTTATTTAACTCAAAGCGAAACAGAAAGCATTAGAGTTCAAGCCGATGAAAATCTTCAAGATATTATTACAGTAGAAATAAAAAATGGCGTTTTAAATATCTCTACCGAAGAAAACATAAGTTCTGCTGCTTCTAAAAAAGTAATGGTCAATTTTAAAAATATTGACAAAATTTCGACTTCTAGCGGAAGCGATGTTATGTCTACCAATACGATTATTACTGATGAACTTAAAATCTATACATCAAGTGGTAGTGATGTAGAAATTGAAGTTGAAGTCGAAAATCTAATTTGTGAGTCTTCTAGTGGAAGTGATATCAAACTTTCAGGAACAACGAATACATTTCGAGCAGAAGCGTCAAGTGGTAGTGACATAAAAGCAGCCAAACTCAAAGCCATCAAAACAAAAGCTGATGCTAATAGTGGTGCAGACATCACGGTTAACACTTCAAAAGAACTAACCGCTAGTGCAAATAGTGGTGGTGATATCAAATATTATGGAAATCCAGAAAAAGTAGAAAAAAACGACGGTCCATCAGGCAATATCAGCAAACGATAACATACTAACAACCAATCAATCAACTTGTTTTTTTAAACCATTTCAAGCTCAATTTCGAGTTTGGGATGGTTTTTGTTTTATATTTGCTTTAATACTTAACTTATACTAATGAAAAAGTTTACCTTATTTCTATTAATTACTTTAGGCTATAGCACAGTTGGTTTTTCCCAAGACGACAATAAAGTAAAAGGCGATAGAAATGTCACCATAAAACAAACCTACGTTGATCAATTTAATACGATTGTTGTAGGTGAAGATTTTGAAGTAGAATTATATTATAACAGCAAACCTTCAGTAGAAATTGAGACTGACGACAATTTACATGATTATATTACTATTGAAGTTATTGATAGTGTCCTTACATTTAGAACAACAAAAGAGATTCGATCAAAAAAAGAAATGAAAATCAAAGTCAATTACAGTACTGGCTTTTCTCATATTGAAGCTGGTGAAAATGCTGAAATAAGATCATTAACTTCTTTAGAGCTAAATGACGCTAGTTTAAAAGCGACAGGCTCTTCAAGAGTGTATCTAAATATAAAAGCCAATAATTTTAGTTTCAAAAGTTTAGACAAATCTAAAGTAAAACTAAACTTGAACGCAACAAAAACTAAAATCGAATTAAGCGACAATAGTAAATTAGATGCTTTAGTAAATTCTAAAGAAACAAAAGTTGACTTATACCAACGAGCTAGCTTAGATATTGAAGGTACATCAGACAATTTGCTTTTAACCTCTGATAACAATACGCAATTTAATGGTAAAAACTTTACTTCAAAGACATGTACTGCTATTTGCGAATTTGCAAGTAACGCTTATCTTGAAGTTACAGAATCTATCATTATTGAAGCTTCAGGATCAAGTGAAATTTACTTATATGCCAACCCTAAAATTACAATCAATAGATTTACAGATACAGCAAAACTTCAGAAAAAAGAAAAATAACCAATATTTATACTAACAACTAATTCAAACCCATTTAAGATGAAGAAAACAATCTTACTATTTGCCATTCTTATTTCGGTAGTTTCATGTAAAAATGATACTACAAAAACAGATACAACAGTTGTATCGAAAGAAGATGTTCAAGCATTTTTAGATGATTACACTAAATCATTTACCAAATTATATTATGATTCTGCACTAGCTGAATGGGATGCAAATACTAGAATTGTAGCTGGAGACACTACTAATGCATACAACGTTCAAAAAGCAAATGAAGCCTTAGCTAAATTTACAGGTAGCACAGATGTGATTGAAAAAACTCGCAAATTTCTTGAAAGCAAAGATAATTTAGACATTGTTCAAGTACGTCAGTTAAATACCATTTTATATGCTGCTGCTAACAATCCTGAAACTGTTTCAGATTTAGTAAAAGAACGTATTGCTGCTGAAAATGCTCAAAACGAAGCTCTTTTCGGATACGATTTTAAAGTCAACGGAACTTCAGTAACCACTGGTGATATTGATAAAGTTTTACGTGAATCTAATGACGAAGCTGAACGTTTAACAAATTGGGAAGCTTCTAAAGATGTAGGAAAAGGTCTTAAAGATGGGCTAGAAAATTTAAGAAAGTTACGTAATGAAACTGTAGGTGCTTTAGGTTATGACGATTATTTCTCATACCAAGTATCTAGCTACGGAATGTCACGTCAAGAAATGCGTGATGAAATGAATAAAATGGTAAAAGAAGTTTGGCCATTATACAGAGAGTTACACACTTGGGCAAGACATGAACTTGCTAAAAAATTCAATGCAGAAGTACCAGAATACCTTCCTGCACATTGGTTACCTAATCGTTGGGGACAAGATTGGAGCTCACTTGTAAATGTTGAAGGCTTAGATATCGATGGTGTTTTAGCTGATAAAGATCCTGAATGGATTGTTAAAGAAGGTGAGAACTTTTACAAGAGTATCGGTTTTGATGCACTTCCTACAAGTTTTTACGAAAAGTCAAGTATGTATCCATTACCTGCCGATGCACCTTACAAAAAGAACAACCATGCATCTGCTTGGCACATGGATTTAGAAAACGACTTACGTTGTTTAATGAGTGTAGAACCAAATGCAGATTACTACGAAACCATTCATCATGAATTAGGGCATATATACTATTATCAAGCGTATACCAATCCAAATGTTCCACCATTACTTCGTGAAGGCGCAAATCGCGGTTACCATGAAGCTATTGGAAGTTTACTAGGCTTTGCTGCCATGCAAAAACCATTTTTAGCTGGTAAAGGTTTAGTAGGTGTCGACACAGAAATTGATGAAACTCAAAACTTGTTGAAAGAAGCTTTAAGCAACATCGTTTTTTTACCGTTTTCAGCTGGTGTAATGACCGAATTTGAAAATGCATTATATGCAGAGAACTTACCTAAAGATCAATTTAACAAGAAATGGTGGGAATTAGCCAAGAAATACCAAGGAATGGTTCCACCTACTAATCGTGGCGAAGAGTTTTGTGATGCAGCTTCAAAAACACACATCAATAACGATGCAGCCCAATATTATGATTACGCAGTGTCTTATATTTTATTATTTCAATTTCATGATCATATCTCAAAAAACATTTTAAAACAAGATCCTCATGCAACCAACTATTTTGGCAGCAAAGAAGTCGGAACATTTTTAAGAGGTGTTTTAGAAACTGGTGCAAACAACGATTGGAGAGAATTACTTAAAGAAAGTGTTGGTAGCGAAATGAGTGCTAAGCCAATGTTAGAGTACTTTGAACCTTTAATGGCATATCTAAAAGAGCAAAATAAAGGAAGAACTTATACACTTCCAGAAACATTATAAAAACAAATTACAGTGTAATAAAAACGCCTAAAGTATATATTTTACTTTAGGCGTTTTTTATTTATAATTATTTTCTTGTGCTTAATTATAATTTGAAGTACTTACTTCAAAAGTTGAATCTTTAGCAGCCAACCATCTTTCAGCATCTAATGCAGCCATACATCCTGTTCCTGCAGCTGTAACAGCCTGTCTGTAAACGTGGTCTGCAGCATCACCAGAAACAAACACACCTTCTATATTCGTTTTTGATGATCCTGGTACATTAACAATGTACCCTGTTTCATCTAACTCTAAGAAGCCTTTAAAGATATCTGTATTGGGTTTATGACCAATAGCAACAAAAAATCCTGTAGCAGGAATTTCATGTGTTTCTTTTGTTTGATTATTAACCACACGAACTCCAGTAACTACTTGTCCATCACCTAAAACCTCATCAGTTTCTGTATTGAATAAAATCTCTATATTTTCAGCATTCTTAACACGAGCAGCCATAATTTTAGACGCTCTAAACTCATCACGTCTCACTAGCATGGTAACTTTTTTACAAAGTTTTGATAGGTAATGTGCCTCTTCACAAGCGCTATCTCCCGCTCCAACAATTACAACCTCTTGATTTCTATAAAAGAAACCATCACAAACAGCACATGCAGAAACACCTCCACCTAGTTTTAAATATTTTTGCTCAGAATCTAAACCTAAATACTTAGCTGAAGCACCTGTAGAAATAATAACTGTGTCACAGTGAATTTCTTTAGTTTCATTTACCCAAACTTTATGAATATCTCCAGAAAAGTCAACTTTAGTAATCCATCCATCACGTACATCAGTTTCAAAACGTTCTGCTTGTTTTTGTAGCTCCATCATCATTTCTGGTCCCGTAATTCCATCTGGATAACCTGGAAAATTTTCAACCTCATTAGTTGTCGTTAATTGTCCTCCTGGTTGAGTTCCTTGGTATAAAACGGGTTTCATATTAGCTCTTGCAGCATATATGGCAGCAGTATATCCTGCAGGTCCTGAACCTATAATTAGGCATTTTACTTTTTCAATTGTATCAGACATAATTTATGTTATAATTTATCAATACAAAAGTAGGATTTTTGATAGAAAGCTTACAGTTAAGTTATCAACAGTTATAATATAGATATTGATAGTTTCTATGTAATGAATTAATATTTAAAGTATATACGTCAATACCTTTTTATTACTAAAGCTACATTTATCAAATAAATTTATAGTTATGATTTCAAAACATAAAGACATGATTAAACTCTATTACAGTTCTAAATCTTCAGTAGGAAAACAAACGCACTCATATTTAAATGCATCTTTAAAAGACCTCTTAGCTATTGATGTTACTAAAACGAATGTCACTGGAAGTCAGTGGAAAGAAATGGCTGAGCATTTAAAAAGTAGTGTCGAAAATTTGATGACTAAAAACCATCCCAGTTTCAAAAAACTGTATGATACTAATATAGATCTTGATGACAATGGCTGGATTAAAGTTTTAGATAATAATCCTGAAGTTTTAGTGCATCCAATTGTTATAGTTGACAATACATATATTCAAATTAAGAATCAATCAGATATTAAAAAAATACTAGAACCAAATAGCAAAGGTATCAATGAGAAGCAATCCATTTAATCAAAATGTTCTATAATGTGCTTATAAGTATCACTATCCAAAATATCTTCATATACTTCATTATTTTCATAAAAATCTTCTTTTATCGGATGTGATTTAAGATTTGGTGTTTTATGAGTACGTATCAATTCTTCCAGATCTGATTTACTGTTATCTGTTGATAACCATTCGTCATAGTCTGATTTTGTAAAAATTAAAGGTCTTTGCTTACCTAAATGAGGCAAATTATTGAGGTTTGTGCTGTACTTAAGAACCAATAAAGAACAGGTTAAAAACCCATCATCTAAGGTATTGTATATACCTGCAACACAAAATGGCTTATAATCTTTTAAATGAACATGAAATGGACGCAACTTTCCATTATAAATTCTAGAAGTAAAAAACCCATTAATGATGATTAAGCATCTTCTTTCGTCATACGATTTTGAATACATGTCTTCACTTAAGCTTAAATCATCAACATCAGTATTTAAAGTATTTGTGATATTTTGAAATCGATTCCAATCGTCATCATAACCTTCTGGAAGCAATCCCCAAATTGCATAATCAATATATTTAGGGTTTTGAGAAGTTATAATGGGTAAATTAGATTCTTCAGCTCCACTAATTATCACTTTTGACTTATATAAATTAGGAAACCTAAAGTTTGTACCAAACTCATTTTCAATAGTTTTTAACTCACAAGTATTAGATAGTTTATAAAACATTTTTTGTTTTAAAATAACGAATAAACTAGTATACAATTTAACTCATATACTATAATAATGTATTCAAATAAAAAGCATAGTAATCAATGTGCTTAAAACAAATGAATTCAAACTAAAACCTCAAAACTTCTAGTATTTTACTATTAAGAAATTTATCCTTGATAGATTCATTTGAATTATCAAATTACCTATGAGATTCCATATACTTCAAGTAAGAATTTGCTAATTCTTCCTTTTGATTTTCTGTTAGAACCTTACCTGAAAGCTGAAAAAACTTATGTTCTTCATCTTCTAAATGATGTTCTACTTTTTCTTTTAATTTCTTGGCAGTCTTTAACCAAGCTGACGAATCATAATCAGTATTTTCTAATTGCTCAATAAGTTCATCAATTTCATGATGCTCAGCAATGCCATGCCTAGCTTTGTCTTGCATTACATCACTATCGATTAAAGGCTTATAATAGTGACGTTCTTCAGCATCTGCATGTACTTTAAGTTCTGTTTTTATTGAATTAAAAATATTATCACGTTTGGTCGTATCACCTGAAGTTTGGATTAGTTTATCTAATAATCCTCTTTGTATATCGTGATCTTTTCTAATGGCTTCAAAAATATTCATAATGTCTTTTTTATAAGTTCATACTATTTGTATCGGTAAAAAACCTCAGCTACCAGATAGATCACTGAAGTCTAACCAACCAATAGATCACTGAAGTCTAACCAACCAATCTTTTATTATAAATTATTATAATAAGAAGTGGTATAAAATTAATTATATCGAATTTCCAAAAGGTGCTCTATCTCAAAAAAAATTGACTCAAAAAAACAAGGTTGCGTAATACTTATGAATGATTTAGGTATTTCTGTTAAATAAATCATTATTTATAATATAGAATACTAAAAGTATATTAACTTTACATTACTATCAATGTGGTAAATTGATATTCTATTCAGTGAGTAACTTAAAACCAACTTAATCATGTTAGAAATTGAAATTTCCGCAGAGAGTCCATTAGACATTCTCACACAGATAAACAATGTGATTGACGGTGAAATTCTTGAGAAATGGAATAAATACAGCTTAAAAGTAAATAACGAAAATGCTTTCGGAGTTATTAAATACTTACCCTTTGATTGGGGCGTAAATGTTATTGATTTTGATATCAAATTTTCAAAAGAGTTTATTCTAAAGATTAAGGCTGATGAATTTAATCCAATTCGATTTATATACAATTATAATGGGAGTTTTAAACATCGCTTTGGCATCAATAATGAAGAAAAACTTGTAGAACAATTTCATTCATTAATATTTACAAATAAGACTGGAGGTTATAACTATATTCATTTTCCGAAGGGTAAAAAATTAGAGATTAACATTATTCAAATTACAAGAAAGAATTTCCTAAAGAAAAGAACGACCAATGTTTCGTTGCTGAACAAGGCTTTATATAGTGTTTTTGTTGATACAGATCATGATAACAGATTTTCTCACTATGGTGCGCTAAATCTAAGAATGGCAGATTTTATTAAAAAGATGAAAAAGATAAAATCTAAAGGAATGGTAAAAACATTAAAAATTGAAGCTTTGGTATATGAAATGTTGTCTCTTCACATTCAACAGCACAATAAATTTCAAAAAGGTGTTCAATTACCAACATCCTTGTCAAAAACTGAATTAAAAACGATTAGACAGTTAGGTAATGAAATTATTAAAAACCCATCCTTTCAGTATTCTCTTGAACATTTATCTGTAGAATCTGGCTTATCACAAGCAAAGTTGCAAAACGGGTTCAAATTTTTATACACAAGAACAGTCACAGAATATGTTAGACATATTAGATTAGAAGCTGCTCGTGATTTGATGAGAAATGCAGATTTAAACGTATCACAAGTTGTTTATAGCATCGGTTTCACAAGTCGAAGTTATTTTTCAAAAATCTTCAAAGAAAAATATGGAGTTACACCAAATGAATATCGAAAAAATGCTTTAAATAATTTGGTCGTTGCTCAATCTGTTGCATAATACAGCAACCCCTATCAAACAAATAAGCACAGATAATATCTGTGCTTATTAATATTTGGGTTTAACTATGCTTACTTGACAATCTTCTTTAATAACAAAAAAGAACCATACTTAGTAATATATTTTATTACGGTTTGCAACCAATTAAAAGGTTTTAAATTTTCTTTAACCTCACCTTTAATTCCTTTTAATTCCTCAAAGGCAATCTGCCGCTCAAGATTTAATCGTTTAAGATCATATTCTATTTCGTCAAACGTTTTATATTGTTTCATCTGTTTATTTATCAAAAAATTTATCAGAAACTGAAGTAATTATTTTTCCATCAATTAGGTACCTAATATAATAGACTATTACCGCAATTAATAAAAATACGACTCCAATAATTAAGTAACCAAGTGCCATATTTCCTAATGCTTCTCCAATAGCTATTGCCGAAGACACAGCAATAAACACAGTTGACAACATCACTAAACCACCTATAATAGCCAATTTAACCACTAAACTTAAAGACAATGTTATTTGTTGAAAAACTTTCAACATAACATACTCTTGAGTAGTTTTAATATACTTCTCAGCCTTTTCGGTGGCCTTGTCTGTTGTTTTATTTAAAGATTCAAAAATTGTCATCTATTTAAGATGTTGCTTTAGTTCCAGTACCATTATGGTACTTTTTATTTTTCTCTTTCAATTGTTTTAATTTCATTTCAAGTTTTGAAATAACATCATCTGCTTTATAACTCGCATCAGTGACAAGTGTATCTAACTGCTCATCTAAAGTTAGTTTTTTAGCACTCACTGTTGTAGCAACTTTGTCTTTCATATGTTCCGCTTCTGTAACTACTCTATCTTTAAGATCAGCTGCAGTAGATGCTAGTCTATCTTTCTGTAAGACAGCTTCATCTGCTATTCGTTTTCTCGTTTCACTTCCCTTATCTGGTGCAAATAATATTCCTAATGTTGCACCAATGGCAGTTCCTGCCAATATTCCAATAATCGTATTGCTATCTTTAGACATAATTTTTTATTTTAATTAATAATTTACTACAAATATCGCACACATATGACAACTACTTTAACGCAATAGATATCATTATTAACGTAAATCAAAACCTTATAAACGTTAATATTTTTTTTAAATGAGTTAAACAGAAAAATATCTCACAACTATATTTAAAACAAAAATGACAGATAAAATCAAAACAACAAATCCGTATAATTTAAAAGTAATAGATACCTACGCTTTTCAAACTAGTAAAGAATTAGAGAGCATAGTTTCAAAATCAGAAATTACGTATAAAGAATGGAAACAAGAATCAATTTCTTTTAGAATCGAATGTCTTAACAACCTTGCTGATAAACTTTCAAACCATATCGAAAACTACGCATTATTAATGACTCAGGAAATGGGAAAACCAATTACTGAAAGTAAGGCTGAAATTGAAAAATGTATCCAATTATGCGATTTTTACATTAAAAATGCAGAACAATTCTTATCTGATGAACTTATTGAAACTGAAGCTATAGAAAGTTTCATTAGCTATGATCCTTTAGGAATAATCTTAGGAATAATGCCTTGGAACTATCCATTTTGGCAAGTTCTTAGATTTGCCATTCCTACACTAACAGCTGGAAACACAGTCTTACTAAAACATGCTTCTAATGTTACAGGATGTGCACTTTTATTACAAGAGGTATTTAAATCCTCTGGATATCCTGAAGGTTGTTTTCAAACACTAATAACTAATCATGATACAATTGAAAAACTAATAGAGGATAATAGAATTAAAGCGATATCATTAACTGGCAGCGAAAAAGCTGGTCGAAAAATTGCAGAAATCGCAGGGAAAAATTTAAAAAAAACAGTGCTAGAATTAGGAGGCAATAATGCTTGTATCATTCTGGATGACGCTAATCTAGACAAATATATAGATACGATTGTTAAAGCAAGAATGCAAAATACAGGTCAAAGTTGTATTGCAGCTAAAAGATTTATAGTTACTGAAGATATATACGATACTTTTTTAGAAAAATTTACAACTAAAACGAAAGCACTTAAGTCTGGTAATCCTATAGAAAAAGATACAGAAATAGGAATATTAGCGCGTCAAGATTTAGCAGATATCCTCCAAGAACAAGTTAAAGAATCGGTTAACCTAGGTGCTAAAATTCATTATGGCAACAATAGAGATAAAACCCAATACCAGCCAACTATTGTTACTAATGTTACTCCTGGAATGCCTGTGTTTGATGAAGAAACATTTGGTCCAATTGCAGCTATTATAAAAGTAAAAAATGAAGATGAAGCTTTCGAAGTTGCTAGAAATTCAAAATTTGGTTTAGGAACAATGGTTTTTACTGAAAACATAGAAGAAGTCTCTAAAAGAATATTAAGTATAGAAGATGGTGCTTACTTTATAAATGAAATGGTTAAATCTGATCCAAGATTACCGTTTGGAGGTACTAAAGCTTCAGGCTACGGGCGAGAACTTTCCCGAGAAGGAATTCTTGAATTCACCAATAAAAAAACAGTTTATATTAATAAATAAATTTAAAAAAGATGAAATTTATAAAAGACGATGACGAGAAAAGAAGAGATTATATCTTGCAAAAAGATGAAAAAACGAAAAGCATGTCAGCATTCATTGTTATTGTGCTAGTATTATTGGTAATTGGTGTAATCGCTTCAGGAATTTATTTCGCAAACAACTAATAAACAGTTTTTTATATGTAAGTGATTTATTACACGGAAGCAATTTAACTAAAAAAAGGTATCCAAATAAAATTGAAGTTGTGAGAAAACTGTATCCATTCAAAAAACAAAAAAGCATATAGAACAACGATTTAAAGTGTATGAACTATAATAAATAAGCCTAAGTACGAAACTCAGGCTTATTTAAAATAACCTTATTTAATCTCAACTAGTTCTAAGTCAAAGACTAATTCACGACCAGCTAATGGGTGATTTCCATCAACTATAATGTGATCCTCATTTACTTCTGCAATTCTAAATTGATGTTCATTACCATTGGCATCTTTTGATACCAATCCAGCACCAATTTCAGGTTTAATTGTTTCTGGTAATTGCGCTTTTTCAACTTTATGAAATAAATCCTTATTGACATCTCCATAAGCTTCGTTAACTGGTATATCAACGGTTTTTTTGTCATTCACCTTCATATTGATAACTGCTTTTTCAAAACCTGGAATTAACATTCCTTGTCCTAAGGTAAACTCCAATGGCTCGCGGTCTACAGAACTATCAAAGATTTGTCCATCTTTTAATTTTCCAGTGTAATGTACTCTTACAGTATCATTTTCTTTTACTTGACTCATAAATTTAATTGTTTTTTAATGTTATACAAAACTATTAATTACAAAGCTCTTTGGAGAATTAACAGCTCTTTTCTTGTAGATTTTAAGAAAAACTTAACGTCAGTAGCATATTAAATAAAAAAGCATTATTTATAGTGAGACTGCTTTACTACGTTCTCAATGACGTTTCGAAGAGGGAATTTGCTTGCAGATATATTTTATGGAACTAAATGGAGTACCTGACGAACACCTTTATCATTTGCAGAAATTTTGAGAGATAAAGCCAAAGCTTTAAACCATCTGTAGAAGTGCCACAGATCATATCAAAGTGATCACTAGTGGTACAATTAAATGTTTTTTCGAACTTTTTTAAAATGGATGCAGAATATAAGCCTTTTATACGGCCGCCATCAATAGATAGAATCTTAAACTCTTTATCTCCCATTTTGGTTGGTTTTTATTATCTTTTCATTTTGCCTTGATGCAAAACGAAACAAAAAATCAAGACTTCATATTAATTCCTTGAAAATCTGCATCAATGCTTTATCATGCGCGTTGCAACCGCTTCATTTCGGCAATGCTCCTCTCACCAACGCTAATCATTGATTTGATTTTACTACTGAATTAATATAGAGGTCATTTTCTGTTATTAGAATTTATTGTGAATCCTATTGTCCTCCATTACTTTTAAGATTTCTTCGTAATCGTAGTAAATGACACCACCAACTTTTGTCTAGGGAAGTGCGCCATTGATACGAAGATTTTGTAACGTTCCTAGTGAGATGCTTAACAAGTCTCTAACCTCTGGTGATTCGAGCCATTTTTTAGGTGCAAAATCTGATTGGTGGTTGATGATAGCCTTGATGTCTTCCAGTAATTCTTCTTTAAATTATCGAAGGTCTTCTGTGGTGATAATTGTTACTGCCATTTTTAATATGGGTTTTGGTTAATATTCTTATTTAAAAGTCATATGAGATTTTTCACTTCGCTACATTCATTTAGAATGACAATGAGATCCTGAAACGACCTTTCGATCCCCGACCATGCTCAGAACAAGCTTACTCAAGATGACATCTTCAGGATTACAAATAATCACTCGAAGTGAGAAGAAAAAATCCCCGCTTGCACGGGGATTTAAAGCTTCCATTTATCTTATTAGATATTTTGATAGCCTTATAGCGATTTGACTTTCGTTTGGCAAAAATACAAGGGATTTTGTACTTTGCTAACAAGGTATTACCAAGTTGGGTCTTTTTTTGAAACATTTTCATAGGATAGCATTCATAAGAATTGTGTTTCCTGTTTGGGATGTGGAGTTGTAAATTACGCTAAATATTATTAACCATAGGAACTCAAATAAACCCTACAATTATTACCAAGATGGTAAATTGGTTCAGGCTTTTTCATCGGAATCGTCCATGTACTTTTCCAATTGTTCTGTGAGTGTATGCTTGAACTTTGTACGTCCTGTTTTGCGAATTCGCATAGCTAGAAAACCCCTATAATAATCCCTAAATCTACATCAAAAAACTCTTGAAATGCTAAAGCAATGTCTTTGATATCAACATTACCATTATTAATTGCACCACTTGAGTGGAGCGCGTAAATGAGTTCGATGAGATCGGTTTTAGTGGCCGTCCAATATAAATTGTGGTGTTCATGGAACGCTTTAAAAGTTGTGGTAATGTCCATATTATTTGTTATTAGATTATTAATATCTTTATGTAATTGCACTATTAAATTTTCATAAGCCATTATGGTTGCTACGGTATGGTCATGACTAGTTGAGAAATTTTGGTCTGTAAAGAAGTGGTAGAATTCTATATTAAGACGGATTTTTTTGTTTTTTCTTAAAAAGTACTGCTTATCTAGATTGGTTTCCTTTTTTAGGTTATAGTGATAAAACTCCATTTTGAGGTTATAATATTCCTGAAGTTTTAATATTTGCTCATTGAGGTATTTTATCTGGAGTTTTTTTTATTCCTTTAGGCCTTTTGCTTTGGATATTAAAATACTCAATATAGTAGATTAACTTACTCACTACATTGGGTTTTATTATTTTAAAGAACTCAATTTCTTCAGCTTGGGACTTGAATCTATTTTTTAAAACTAATACCTGTAATTGATGCAATGTGACCTTGCATTGTTTAACTACTTCTTCTGTTTTGACTAATAAGTCTTTGTGATTTTCTTCAAGCGTTTTTAAGTGGTTCTCTAGATCATTAATTAGATTGCTGTAGGTTTTCAAAAAGATTTCATTAAGATTAATATTTGTTCTATGTCATTTTTAGTGCATTAGAGTAAACACTAGTCATTCAAACTATTAATTCAATCCCTCTTAAATTTAAATTTAGAACCCATCTTAAGTTTTTTATATTCATAAAAAACTTAAATGAGTTTGTTTCAATTATACATCGCTGTATTATCTGTAATTACTATATCTTAATCATTGAGAATAATTTTAAAATTTTAGTATGTGCTTCTAATTTGTTAATTCCATCTCCAACAACATAGTGAATTGTCCTTTTTAAAGTTATAACATCATCGACTATTATTTGCACTTTTTGAACGAAACTTACTGCTCTTTTATATAATCTAATTTCATCTTTAAACACAGCATCATATAACTCGGCAGGGTTACCTATCTTTTGTAGTTTATCTGTAAGGATTATATCTAAATTAAGTTCAAATTTCATATTCACCAATGCCGCATTGCTATGGTTTAATTGCTGTGTATATATGCCAAGGAGATTTCATGAATGCCGTCATGTTTACGCTATATTTATTTACTCCCTCTTTTTTTGCTGTAAAGCGCCATTTAATTGGATTATGAGTTTTAAGTCTATTATTAGAACAAAGACCCCGTTTTGATAGCGCATCCAGTATTATATTTATCCCCTTATTCATATTACACACTTAAAATCGTCCAAGAACATATTATGATTGTCAATATAATGATGACTACTATACTATGAAAAAAATTACATCTTTATTAATTACTTTACATACTCTTACCTCTTATTACAACACTACCTTTTCAACGTAAAATGAGATCTAAATTCCTTTGCTACATAACTTCCATTCAGCTCTGGCACTTGATATAAAACCTTAAACCAATAATCATTAGTAGGCATATTATTCCCATTATATGTACCGTCCCAACCAGGACCTGGTGCCTTAAGTAGTTTAATAAGCTTTCCATATCGATCAAATATCTGTATTTTGGCTTGATGTACTTCTGAAAACCCATTAATGTTCCAATAATCATTTTGACTATCTCCATTTGGTGTAAAAAACTTGGGGTACTTTATAACCTTAATTTCCACTGAAACAGACTCCGCACATTGGTCTTCGAATGGCGTAAAGACATAAGTACCTGTTTGACTTATTGTGGTAGGATACCAAATACCAGAGATACTATTTATGGAAACATCTGGTAGAGGCTGTGGTATTTCCCCAAACAAATATTCGGTATACAAATCAAATTCCGGTGTACTTATATCCTTCACTTCAAATACTATACTTATTTGCATAACATCTCCACATTCCGTTACATCTGTGGTGAATATATGTGTCTGCGTACCCAGTATGGAAGTATTTACAATACTTGGTGACCAACTACCACTGATGCCGTTATCTGAAACTGTTGGTAATGGATTTGCCATTGCATTCAAACAGTATATTTGATTTAGTGTAAACAAGGGCATGTTTTCTGTTGGGACATTGACAGTCACTTCCAATCGTTCAGAAACGCATCCATAGTCGTTAACGGTCTCTACCCAATAACTTGCTGTTTCTATAAGTTCTGGGGTTTCGAACGGATTGCCTGTAGATACTGGTACAATTCCATTATAAGAAGCATACCAGTTAACCATATTACCTACCTCTATATTAACACTTAAGCTAGCAGATGTGCCGTAACAGATCTCCACAGGCGTTAGTACATCCAATGATGGCAAGGGATGTATGACCAATTCTAATTCCCTAACCACGTAACAGCCATTGTTATCTTCTGCACGCACGTACACCATCGTTGTTGTAGTTGCCGTTACCGAGTTTGGTAATGGATTTTCATCATTGCTAGCCTCATCTTCTGATTGGTGAAAGGTAATATCTACATCCTCATTGCTAGGATTAATCTGTGGCATAGCATCTTGCAAATTAAAAGTTTGTGGCGCTCCTGTATCGCAAAAACTTAAAGATGCGTCTTCTATATCTGGTGGCCCTGTAATGGTTATATCAAATGTACGTATGTATGTTTGTCCGTCTACGATTAATGTAATAGTTATAGTATGTACACCTGGTGTATTATATGCATACTGCGGATAAAATGCATCAGACGTGCTGCCATCTCCAAAATCCCAATGAATGCTTTCTATTTCTCCTCCTTGATGACAAAAATTAAAATCCAATAACTCACCTGTACAATACAGCTGATCTTCTTGAATAGACAAATCGTTAACCGTAATTGCAATACGAAAATAATGGTTTAAAAAAGTTGGCAAACCTACACCTGTGATTATATTGCCAAAATCAATAACCTCTGGTGTAAAAATTGGGAACTCCCCAGTTATGCCATTATAGGCTACATTTGGATTTTCAATTCTTCCTAAAAAATGACCATTGGCTTCATTGGTATAGGTATTTACATAAATCTTATCATCCAAACCTAATTGTATTGCACCTGAATACGCTTCATTATCTTGCTGACCTGATTGCACAATATATTTACTTGCTAAAACATTCGTATTGGTGGTATTAAACTGCCATACCTCATGTATTTCATCACTATTACTCCCAGAAACTTTTCTTACTGTTGTATATAACATTTCACTATTTGGTGAAAATTCAATACCATAAAAATTATAAGAGTAGCCATCTGCCAACATACCTGGATAATGCAATAACGTTTCGTTTGTTACTTCGCCTGTTGCGCTATTAAAATTGTAAAGTGATAAATATTTATCTTGCCCAATAGGGCTAAAAGACATACCCATGGCTAATTTTGAACCATCAGAACTCCCTTTTAAATACCCTATTCTATTCACACCTCCAAAAATAGCTGAAGGAGACACAACATGATTTAAGTTAACACCATCTGCCGTAATTTCAAAGGCATAAAAATTACTTTCAAAATGTGTCACTATCCAATACCCTGTTTTATCTGCATTACTTATAGCGGCCATTTTTTCATATCCTTGTACAACGGCATTTATAGGTACAGGTATGTTTTTTTCTATAACTTCTCCTGAACCATTATTTAAAGACATGTCTACAATATTGTATTCTATGCCTCTCTGTGGTCGCCAAGCAGGCACTTTATCTGCATCTAAATCTATGGTGAAAATATAGTACAAATTACAATCGTCTGGTTTAGGTAATATTATAGCTGACGTTGTACTTGAGGCATCACCACGTAAACCTGTACCGTTAACCATAACCTGGTGCGTACTGTTATATACAATTCGTCCATCTGTATAAAACAGTAAGTTACCATGCTCATCAGAGATACTCGTGTTACCCTCAATGGTACTCACTTGTCCATTAGTCTCAACTACTGGGCTACCGGACGAAAAATCTACTCCTGCATTACCTCCAAAATACCAATGTGCCGTTTGCATTTGAGCATTTAATTGCCCAAAAGCCATTATAATACTTATTAATACTAAATATGGTCTCTTTTTTATATTCACTATTTTAATCGTCTTTTGAAATAAAGTTAACAGAGTACCTTTTACAATACTCTGTAACTTTTTTAAAACAATGGTTGGTTATTATTTTTTTACAATAATAAACTCTGAACGTCTATTTACAGTATGCTCTTTCTCTGTACAATGATTACCACATGTTATTTTAGGTTCAGTTTCTCCCATACCCTTACCTGATATTCTTTCTTTTGCTATGCCTTTTGAAGTAATATAATCAACCGTAGCTTTTGCTCTTTTCTCTGATAAGATTAAGTTGTATGATGCTTTACCTTTGGTATCAGTATGAGATTTTACAAGAATTACCATTTCTGGGTACGTGTTCATAACACGAACTAACTTATCCAACTCATGCTTACTATCTTGGGTAATAGTACTTTTGTTAAAATCAAACAAAATAGGTTTTAGCACCACTTCTTCGGCTGTAATAACAACATCGTCTTTTTCTGTTAGCTGTAACAAAATCTCTGTAACTGTAGAATTGCTTTTTGATGTTTCTATTGAAATCGTTTGTGAGTCATAACCATCTGCCAGTGTTCTTATTGTATAATTGTTACCACATTTACTTTTAAATAACACCTTTCCGTCATTTGAAGACTTTTCTGTTTTTAAAACATTATCCTTATTTAAAATATTAACTGTAACATCACTTATTACGCTTTTTGTTATAGCGTCTTTTATCACAATCTCATTCAAGCTTTTACAAATTGGGTGTACACTATAAATGTTATCTAGCCCCATTCTGTTTGAAGATATAAAACCAATATTATTTTGTGCATTTAATGTAAATGCAAAATCATCTTTTTTACTATTTACAGGTAAACCTAGGTTTATTGAGCCCTGATTAGAGTTTAAATCAACTTTAAAAATATCAAAACCACCAAAACCTTGTCTACCATTTGATGCAAAATACAACTCATTGTTATCAGTAATAAACGGAAAACTTTCTTTTCCTGATGTATTTATGGCTTTCCCTAAATTTTCTGGCTTACCATAACTTTTACCGTTAACACTTACTTTCCAAATATCAGTATCTCCTAAACCGCCTGGCATGTTAGACGCAAAGTACAATGTTTTACCATCTGCACTTAAACTTGGATTACCTACAGAATACTTAGTGCTATTAAAAGGTAATGGTATTATATTGCCCCATTTGCCATTTACTTTTTCTGCTTTGTAAATCCCTAGTGTTCCCTTTTTAGTCTTCGTTTTTTTGTTTTTATCAAAGCTCCCAGACCCTAAACCATCCCTTGAAAAATACATGGTATTGCCATCAGAACTTAAAGTCATCGGGCCATCGTGATAGTTTGTATTTAGCTCTTTAACGGCTTGTGGCTCTGAAAAGGTTGCGTTTGTATATTCAGATTGATATATGTCTAAATATGGCGTTCCACTCCACGTATCAGTCTTGTTGCCATCATTTCTAGTACTTACAAAATATACCAAACCATCATTGGTTAACAAGGCTGAGAAATCACTACTATTTTTTGAATTAATAGTAGTTTCCTTTACTTCAAAATCTGCTTCTAGAGACTTTAAAGCGGTAATATAATTCGGGTTTGCCTTATGATCTTTTGCACGCTGATCATTTGGCAATAAATCAGTAAATGCATCCATCTGCTTTTTAGCCTCATCATAATTACCTTGAGACTTTAAGGTTTGCGCATAGTTGTAATAGGTTTCTGCATCTTGATTAATCTTTATCGCCTTACTGTAGTACGACTGTGCTTTATCTAAATTTGACACGTAATAATAACTGTCTGCCAATTGCTTAAATACATAAGTATCTGCTTTATTTTTATCTACTAACTCTTCATAAACATCAATAGCCATAGCATATTGCTGACTCTCAAACAGCTTATCCGCTTTTTGGGTTTGCTTGTTTTGAGCAATGCTTCCCAATGAAAATAAAAGTCCTAATAGTGTATATATATATTTCATAGTTTGTATGCGTTTTTATATTAGAAGAATCTAGG